>UMFI01006904.1_pt1 | contig 119204 bp, 115 predicted proteins | sample 1964951 | NCBI WGS metagenome assembly UMFI01 (sample SAMEA4836040, study PRJEB28245) | human gut metagenome | biome: gut microbiome; material: fecal sample | place: Denmark | collected 2008 | reverse complement strand
GCTGCTACTTTATCTGCTGCCTCCTGGTCAGATGCACTGTCGTCTGTTGCTTCTTCTGTTGCTTCTTCTGTTGCTTCTTCTGTCGGTTCTGCTTCTTCTGTGGCTTCTGCATCCTGTGTTGTTTCTGTTGTTGTGGATGCACTGTCATCCTTTGCTGTGTTTCCACATCCTGTCATCATGGACATGGTCATAGCTGCTGAAAGCATCATCACTACAATTTTCTTTTTCATCTCATGGTTCCTCCTGTCTTTGTCCTTTTGAGATTGTGTACCACGGTGGTACAGGACGGCTCTCCGAAGAAGGTTGTCTGGGGTCTTGCCCGCATGAAACGTAAAAAACCTCCGTCCGGAGACGAAGGTAGTAGGTACTACATTTGGAATTCTTCTTATAGTTTCAGAATCAGTTTTAGGGATACCAGAACCGTTTAACGGTTATAGATGTTTCTTTCACCATAAGTGCCGGAAAAACCATTTTATACAAGCAAACAGGTTTTTCTTTCGTACTGCCAATTCCTCGTGGCCTGAACTTTCGTTCCCGTACTGCGCAAAGGCAGGTCTCCCGGCTGATCGTTCAAGCGGTTTGACACCTTCCCGGTTTCCCAGTGGTTTTTGTCTTCCCTCGCGAATCACGGTGACGAGTTCGTACAGGATTCACACCTGTTTCCCTTTTCACCGGATTAACAGAAATCTTCTGTCATCCGACACCTTACGCTTTTCTATGTGGTCGATATTCGGTAATTTTTACCGTTATCTTTTTAACAGAATGAGTATATCATTCTGCGTGCATACTGTCAATCATTATTCCGTGATTGTTGGAAAAACTCACGAAAAAATACACCGGATGCTGTGCTGTCTGCTCTCACACCGTTTTTCAAAATATGATTTTAAATATACTCCGTGCTCACAGAAAATCCGCCGGCATGCCAGCGGATTTTCCCTTATTCTCATTCTTTATTTGTGAAACAGTTCTCCTGCTGCCATCTTATCCGTTAAATGTTCCCTGCAAAACTGGATAAATGGTCCCATGCAAAAAGCATACACCAGAGTAGCCAGTCCCAGGTCTCCTCCCAGAGCAAACCCGACAGCACAGCACACCACATCGGTACCGATTCTCACTGCGCGGAAGGGAAATTTTGTTTTCTCTGCAATTGTCAGTGCCTGTGCATCGTATGGAGATACCCCAAGTTCTGAAGAATAGTACAAAGCTGAAGAAATAGAAATCAACAGTACAACGATCAGCAATAAGATAACACGAACTGCCATTGAGGGATGTTCCCCCACCACTTTTACAACTGCTTTTCTGGTGGCGTCTGTAACAAATCCGCTGAAAAACAGATTGACAACCGTTGCAATTCCAAGTAATTTTCTATTAAAAATAAATGCTATACTCAGCAAAACGGCACACACCACAATATATACGGTCTGATATGTCGCATGAAAGGCATTGGAAAAACCGAAAATAATAACACTAAACGGATCCACTCCAAGTCCCGAAATCTTTTGAAGCCCCACAGAAACAGCAGTCAGTGCTATTCCGATTACCGCCATCGCGATACGAACCCCCAGATTATTCTTTTTTGTTCCCATAATAAAAGATCCTCCTTCTCTTCCTCTCTCCTGAAAATCAGATTTTCATCTGTTTTTTATAACAAAATCATTCTGAACTTCCTTTCTTGTGTTTTAACACAAAAGACAGTATAATAATTTCACAGGAATTCAGCTATCACAATATCTGCAATTTCTATAACAAAATCAACATAATCCGAGGTACCGCTTATGTCAACAAACTGTCCTGTCATTTCCACCCAGAAAAATCTGAAAGAAAATCAGCTTCATGGCAGCCATGATTTTCCGGTTGATATCCACATGGATTATTTTCCAGTGTCGGAAAGCGGGGAACATACCCTGTATGTTCCCATGCACTGGCATCCGGAAGTGGAATTTCACTATCAGCTTCAGGGATCTGTACGGATTCAGGTTGAATTAACTGAATATGTGCTCCACCCCGGAGAGGTGCTCTGGATCAATGCCAAACAGCTGCACGATTGTCATCCTGTGGGAAGTGAAACAGCAGTATCTCATACCATTATCTTTCACCCAGCTTTTATCTACGGTACCGAGTCCAATATTCTTTTCCGAAAATACGTAAAACCTCTGCTCGGTAATCCGGCAACTCCTGCACTTTATATACGTCCGGAAGATCCTGAACAGCAGATACTTCTGGATATTCTTTACAAGTGTGGAATTCTTCATCAGGAACAACCGGAAACCTGGGAATTGCAGATTCTCTCCCATCTTTCCACCACCTGGGGACTTCTCTGGAAAATGAGTCAGCGACCTGGTTTTACGATCGCTCCCGCCAAAAAAATATCCAGAGACAGAAAAACACTGGATACGTTTCTTACTTATATTCACTCTCATTATACCGGTAAAATATCTTTGAAGGATCTTGCAGATGCAGTCTCTGTAAGTCCCGGGGAGTGTGAAAGACTCTGCAAACGTCTTCTCCACCAGACACCGATGAATTATCTGATGACTTACCGTATCGAACAGAGTATTCCTTTGCTTGTCAATACCTCGTATACCATCACAGAGATCGCTTTACAGGTTGGGTTCTCCGGTGCCAGCTATTATACGAAAATCTTTCACCGTATCATGGGAATCACACCAAGCGATTACCGCTGCCGGATCCGTGGAGATCTTCCCGGTTGATACTGCTAGAGCATGTCTGAAAAAGGCTTTTATATACAAAAAGAACATGTATTTTAACTATTAATATAATTAAAATACATGTTCTTTTTCTTTATGCAATCCCCGGGTCCACCAACAGATTGTCTCCATCCGCCGCAGAGGTTGCCAGATAATCGCACCGCTCGTTCATCTCATGGCCGTCATGACCTTTCACCCAGATAAATTCCACCTGGTGTGGTTCTTTCGCCTGTAACAGACGTTTCCACAGATCCACATTTTTTACCGGCTCATTCTTTCCACGCTTCCATCCTTTTTTGATCCAGCCATCGATCCAATGCTGGTTGAAGGCATCTACCAGATACTTGGAATCGGAATATAACTGAATCTGGCAGGGACGGTTCAGGGCTTCCAGACCCACGATCGCTGCCATCAGCTCCATCCGGTTATTTGTCGTCTTTTTATATCCTGCGGAAAGTTCTTTCTCGTGAAGATTTCCATTTCGATCAGTATAATGCAGGACACAGCCATATCCTCCCGGTCCGTCCGGGTTACCTCTGGCTGCGCCGTCGGTATAGATTTTCACTAACATAACAGTTCTCCTTTTATTTCCACACACCGGTTTCTTCAAAGTGTTTCGCGCTCTCCTGTGCCGCCTCGATAATCTTCGGATCATAACCGATCATAGCAAGCAGGCGGATCGCATTTCTCGTCATGGCTCTGCCGGTGCGGAGTTTATAGTCAAATACCACATCATTTTCCTGAATCTCTTCCTCAAAGTGATAGTTATCATACTCTTTTTCCAGGACATAGGACAGTTCGATATCGTGCGTTGCCGCCATGGCAAGAACTTTCGGTTTTGCCAGAGAATGCAGGATCTGTGAGGATGCGGCGATTCGCTCGATGGTGTTGGTTCCGCGAAGAACCTCATCCACGATACAAAGCACCGGTTCTGGTTTCTCACACTCTTCCAGAATTCGTTTCAGAGAACGGATCTCTACCATATAGTAGCTCTCGCCACCTGCCAGATTGTCCCGCAATGCCATAGAAGTAAGAACCTTCATAAAACTTCCACAGTAATCCTTTGCAATACAGGTGTGTACGGTCTGAGCCAGAATGGTATTGATCGCAATGGTTTTTAAAAATGTAGATTTTCCGGAAGCATTGGATCCGGTGATCAGCACTCCCTTCTGCATCTGTATGCTGTTTGCAACCGGATCGCCGATCAGCGGATGATACAGTTTCTCCACTTTCAAAGATGCACCCTCCCGGTCATTCACTTCCGCGAATTCAGGTTGGCTGTAATAAGGCAGACTCTCCCGGAACGAAGCAACCGCAATCAAAGCATCTAACTCTCCCATCGCCTGATACATATCTTCGATGGTAGATTCATTCCCTTCTACATGTTTCAGCATCGAATAAAACTTGATAAAATCCACCTGAAAGATAATGCGAAGATAGGAGACAATGATTGCTTCCAGACCGTCCTGTACAGAATTCGTCGAAGCCACCAGAAAAGCACCCCGGCGGAAACTTTTCATTTTCTTTCTGCCTGTTCGGATCCGGTCAAGATAGGTCTGAATCACCGGATTGTCCAGTTTTTCAAACTGATCCGCTGCCCGCAGAAGACGAAGGATACAGACAAAGCAGTTCAGATACGGTTCAATCCTTTTGGAATCCCGTGTATGAACCACCGCACTGACGCAGAGCATCAGAAGCAACAGAAACATACACGGGATCGGGCGGATCAGCGTAGCGACAATTGCCGCTGCCGAAAGTCCTGCAAGCAGAGGGTATTTTCCTCTTCCTCTGCGATCCACGTCTTTCAATGCATCGATATAATCCGCAATAGACATTTTCCAGATCTTTTTGACCTCATTTACCCGTGTCAGCACCTGAATCCGTTCTTCTTCATGGGTCTGAAAATATGCAATCAGCCGTTCTCTTTCATCCAACACGTTTCGATCCATCTGCGGCTGGCGCAATATCTGGTAAAGTACATCTTCGCCGCAGGAAGAAAGTGTATTGTTGATACGTATAAAAATTTCATCCATCTGCAGATCGTTCCAGGTGATATCATCGATCATAAACTGCTCTCCCTCATTCCGTTTCGCATAATGGGAGATGCTTTCCAGTTCCTCCTGGGTATATTCCCGATCCGGTACGGTTCCCCACCGCTGTTTCAGATGCCGCAGAAACCATTTGCGCTGCCGGATCTTATCCCAGATGATCATGGCAGCGCACAGGATCAGGATGCCCCCTGCCGTGAGCAGGGTTATCATCCATTCACTTTTCATTTATTTGATATCCTCTTTGATGAACCGTTTCATGCCTTCGCAGTTGCAGGCTCTGAACGGTTTCCTCTACTTACTCCTGTTTCAGGAATCCCTCAAAGATTCCCAGTGTCTCTTTGGTTGTCTCTTCGGTATGGGCATTGGATAAGAACATTGCCTCGAACTGGGACGGTCCCAGATGGATACCATGTTCCAGCATATAGTGGAAGTAACGTGCAAACTCCTCTGTGTCAGAAGTTTTTGCGTCTTCATAATTTTCCACATCCTGATCGGTGAAATAGATACATCCCAGAGATCCGATATGGTTGACTTTCCATGGTTTTCCGTATTTTTTCACCAGTTCTTTCATACCTTCATACAGCTTTTCTCCCATCTGGCTCATATGAGTATAGATTTCCGGATGATTTTTCAGGATTTTCAGCTGTGTCAGACCTGCGGCCATAGCTACCGGATTACCGCTCAGAGTTCCTGCCTGATATACATGGCCTACCGGTGCGATCACTTCCATGATCTCCCGTTTTCCGCCAAAAGCACCTACCGGCATACCGGCACCGATGATTTTTCCGTAAGTTACCAGATCCGCCTCGATTCCGAACCGCTCCTGCGCACCACCGAATGCCAGACGGAAACCTGTAATTACCTCATCAAAGATCAGAACTGCACCATGATTCGTACAGAGTTCACGAAGACCTTTTAAGAAGCCTTCCTTTGGAAGTACCACACCCATATTAGCTGCGACCGGTTCCACGATCACGGCTGCGATCTGTCCTTCGTTTTCTTCAAACAGCATCTTAACGCTTTCGAGGTTGTTGTATACAGCCGTCAGGGTATCCTGGGTTGCTCCCGCCGGTACGCCGGCACTGTCCGGGATTCCTGCCGTCATCACACCGGATCCTGCTTTTACTAACAGAGCATCGGAATGTCCGTGATAGCATCCGGCGAATTTGACGATTTTATTTCTTCCTGTATAGCCTCTTGCGGCACGGATCGCACTCATCACGGCTTCTGTTCCGGAATTGACCATTCGTATCATCTCGATGGACGGAATATTTTCACAGATAAATTCCGCCATCTCCACCTCGATCTCGGTAGCCGCACCGAAACTCAGACCGCTCTCTGCTTTCCGGATCACGGCGTTCAGAACTTCCTGATTGTTGTGTCCGAGAATCATCGGTCCCCAGGAGCTGATATAATCAATATATTTTTTGCTGTCTGCATCCACTACATATGGGCCTGATGCGCCCTCGATAAATCTTGGAGTCATCCCTACAGAACCATAGGCACGTACCGGGCTGTTGACACCTCCCGGGATAACTTTCACTGCTCTTTCAAATAATTCATCTGATCTGCTCATTATCCGATTCTCCCTTCGTCCATACATTTTGCCAGTTCTTTTGCATAATACGTCAGATAAACCTGTGCGCCGGCACGATAGGTACTCACTGCCATCTCGCACATGATTCTCTCTTCATCGATCCAGCCTTTCTGTGCCGCTGCTTTCACCATCGCGTATTCTCCGCTGACACTGTAGGCTGCTACCGGAACGTTGGTCACTTCTTTTACTTTTGTGATCATATCCAGATAGGAAAGTGCCGGCTTTACCATGATGATATCGGCTCCTTCATCCACATCAAGAAGGGCTTCTTTCACACCTTCCCGGCTGTTGTGCGGATCCATCTGGTAACTTTTTCTGTCTCCGAATGCCGGAGCAGAATCTGCCGCTTCACGGAACGGTCCGTAGAACGCAGATGCGTATTTTACTGCATAGGACATAATTGGAATCTCTTTGTGACCGTTTTTATCTAACATCCTGCGAATCGCCAGAACACGGCCATCCATCATATCGGAAGGTGCCACCATGTCCGCACCTGCCTGTACATGGGAAAGGGCTGTCTTGGCCAGCAGATCCAGAGTGCTGTCGTTTTCCACTTCATGCCCGCAAAGCATGCCACAGTGCCCATGACTGGTATATTCACACAAACACACATCGGTAATATAATACAGCTCCGGGAATTTTTCTTTTCCCACCTGCAGCGCCCGCTGTACGATGCCATCCTGGGCATACGCCTGACTGGCAATCTCATCTTTGTGATCCGGGATACCAAAAAGCATCACACTTCCCACACCTGCTTTCGCCAGGCGTTCCAGTTCATATGGCAGACGATCCAGCGTGTAGCGGAACTGTCCCGGCATGGACGGAATCTCATCTTCTCTTCCGGTGCCTTCCTGTACAAACATCGGATAAATCAGGGAAGACTTGTCCATCCGGGTCTCCCGTACCATCTTTCTGATTGTCTCTCCTCCGCGGAGTCTTCTCGGTCTCTTTATCATATCCATGAATGTTCTTCCTCTTTTCTTCTGTCACTTTCTATCTTAGCTTGGTTTCTTTCTCTCTGCCGTCCGCTGTTTTCCTGCTTTCGCTACAGAGTGAATTCCCTGCAGATATTCTCCTCATTACATCAGTAACTTCCGGATATCTGCCCTTTCAATTTTATTACCAGTTCCACCAGACTGTCAATAGATGCTTCTTTTGCGACTGCAGTTTTCATTCCGTATCGTAACGCTTCCTCCTGCGTCTGTTTTCCGATACAGGCTGCAAGAACTTTCGTATAATCCAGTCCCTCTGTGGCAGCTACAAAGCCTTTTACCGTTGATGCACTGGTAAATACGGCACAGTCGATCTTCCCTCTCTCAAACTGTCCTTTTTCATCGATCAGATCCTGATTCTCATAGAATGTATCATAAATTGCCACATCATCTACTATAAGGTCTTCTCTTTTTTCCAGTTCTTCGATCACTTCTTTATTGCCGATTGCCGCTCTTGCCAGTAAAATCTTTGCTCCCGGCTCACACACTTTCGCCATTTTTACTCCAAGAGATGCCCCATCAAAAACTTCCGGCATCAGATCAGGATACAGATTATGTTTCTTTAATGCTTTTTCTGTTCCTCTTCCGATGGCGGCAATTTTTATCTGTCCCAGTGCGCGGATATCTTTTCCGGCTTCCATCAGCAGTTCAAAGAAGATTCTTACACCGCTCGGACTGGTAAATGCAATCCACTGATAGGTGTCAAGTTTTTCAAATACCCGGGAAAGATTTGTTCTGTCTTCCACCGGTTTCACACCGATCGCCGGAAGTTCCAGCACCTCGGCTCCCTGTTCCCGCAGTTTCTTTGCCATGCCGGAAACCAGTTCTTTCGGACGGGTTACCAGAACTTTATAACCGGCAAGCGGCAGTTTTTCATACCAGCCAAAAGTATCTGCCACCTGACAGACCTGTCCGACCACAATAATTGCCGGTGTCTGGATCTTCGCCGCATCGGAGGCCTGTTTTAATGTATTCACCGTAGCCACTACTCTTTTCTGCCCCGCGGTAGTTCCCTGTTGTAAAACAGCCGCAGGTGTCTCCGGATCCATACCGGCTTCAAGAAGCCCTTTACAGATATCTTCCATCGCCGTGATTCCCATCAGGAATACCAGCGTTCCTTTTGTTCTGACCAGGGCTTCAAAATCAATGTTATAACTTTCTCCTGCCCGTTTGTGACCAGTGATCACATGAACAGAGGAACAGAAATCCCTGTGTGTGACCGGAATTCCGTTATAGGCCGGAACCGCGATACAGGAAGTTACACCAGGTACAACCTCATATGGAATTTTATGTTCGCACAGAAGTTCCAGTTCTTCTCCACCACGTCCGAAGAGAAACGGATCGCCACCCTTCAGCCGTACCACCCTTTTTCCTTCCTGCGCTTTTTCCAGAAGAACTTTATTAATATTTTCCTGCTTCATCGTATGATGCCCAGCACGTTTGCCCACGTTGATCTTCTCCGCATCCTCCGGTACCATTGTCAGCACACCGTCACCTACCAGACTGTCATATACCACAACTTCCGCTTTTGCAAGGATGTCTTTTCCTTTGATGGTAAAAAGTCCCACATCACCCGGACCTGCACCTACCAGCCAGACTTTTCCCTGTCTACTCATTTTTTCCAACCTCCCAGACCAGTTTTTTTGCCAGATTCACACCCAGGGTCTCCGGATCTTTCACAGAGCCTCGCATCGTTCCGATCTTATGTTTTCCGGTACTTTCCTGATAATACAGACCGCGCAGGAAAATCTCACCACCTTCGATTACCGCATGGGCCGCCACCGGAGAGGAACATCCGCCATCCAGATATCGGACAAAGGCACGCTCACAAAGTGCTGCAATCGTTCCCTCTCTGTCTGCAAAACGCTCCATATACGAATAATCTTCTCCCTGTCGTCCCTGAACTGCAAGAATCCCCTGTCCTGCTGCCGGAATCACTTCATCCGGCTCATAATATCTGGAAATCCGTTCTTCCAGTCCCAGTCGTTTTAATCCTGCTGCTGCCAGGATCAGTCCGCTGTACTCTCCACCATCCAGTTTGTTCAATCTGGTCAGCACATTTCCACGAATACTTTTAAAGGTCGCTTCCGGATACATCTGCTGCAGCTGCAGGATTCGTCTCTGACTGGAACATCCAATCGGTTTCGACAGATCCAGGTTGTCTGCACCTTCCGGAAGCACCAGCACGTCTCTCGGATCTTCCCTTTTTGAAAATGCCACGATCGGCAGTTCTTCCGGAACTTCCATCGGCATATCTTTCAGACTGTGCACGGACAGATCGCTTCTTTTCTCCATCAGTGCCTTATCCAGTTCTTTTACAAACAGTCCTTTACCGCCCACTTTATCCAGCGTCCGGTCCAGAATCTTATCGCCGGTTGTTTTCATCGTAAGCAGACGGATCTCTTTTTGCGGACATTCTTTTTTCAGATATTCCATCACCATTTCACTCTGGATCACCGCCAGACGGCTCTCCCGGCTTCCGATGCAGATGGCATTGTTTACCATAGCCTCGATCTGTTTTCGAAGTTCGGCAGTTCCTTTATGGTCTTTACCCGATCCATTGATGCCGATCACATAGGGATCTTTCCGGATCACTCCCGGAAAATGAAAATCACATTTTCCCTGATTGCTTGCCACATTCACAAGAGCACCCAGACACTTTGCCACACTGTAGATTCCATTATTTAATTCGGAATCATTGGTGGCAGCCAGCACCATCCAGGCATCATAAATATCTTCTCTCTGATATTTTCTGTGGAAAATCGTAATTTTTTCTTCTTTTTCCAACTCTTCCAGCTCTTCGGTCACTTCCGGTGCCACCACGACGATCTGTGGTTCAAACGGAAGTAAGGTCTTTACCCGTCTTGTGGCAATAGCTCCCCCGCCGATCACCACGATCTTTTTCTCACTGATATCCACAAATAAAGGAAAAAAAGCGCTATTCTTCATATACTTTTTCCAGTCCTTCCACACAATCTATAAACGCATCCGTCTCCAGGGTATCCCTCAGCCCGAAGATCATCTTCGTCACTACTTTTCCCGCTGCCGTATCGATAGATGCTTCCAGGTCTTTCCGCTCCTGTTCGCTCAGCGGAAGTTTGCCAAGAATCTTATGTAACCGGAGATTCAGATCCGTCACCGCGTCCTCTTTGATCTCCTGAATCCGCGGAATCAGCGCCCGTCCCTGATACCAGACATAAAAATCATTGATTTCTTCCTGAATGATGGCTTCTGCCTGTTCCATCGACTGTATCGTTGCCGCACTCGGTCCGCTCAGTTTGAAATCATCGATGGTATACAGTTCCACGCCTTCGATCTCACTGAGTCCCGGTTCCATGTCCCGTGGAACGGCAAGATCAATAAAAACAATCTGTTTTTTCAGTGACAGCTGTTCTACCTGTTCTTTTGTCAATGTATAATTCGGGCTTGCTGTGGCACTGACCACCAGATCACAGCCCGGAAGAAAATTGAGACGTTCTCCATAATTGATTCTGGAACATCCCATTGGGATCGTCACCACACCGCTTCGGTACTGCCGGACGGTAACCGTCACATCCGCACCGGTTCGTTTCAGAGACTGCGCCGCCAGTTTTCCCATCTCTCCGTTTCCGATAACCATACATCTGGCATCCGAAAGCGGGAATTTCCGTTCTTTTAGCATCTCAATCGCCTGATCCATCGCAGTCTGATTTGCTCTGGAGAAAATAACATTTGTCTTTACTTTCTTTCCGGCCGTCACCGCTTTTCGAAACAGCACTTCCAGTACATTATCCGTCACAAAGGCCTCTCTCGCCAGCGTCAGCGCATCCTTGACCTGTGTGATGATCTGATCTTCCGCCAGAATCATGGATTTTAACCCGCTGGTCAGATGAAACAGATGGTCCACGGCTTCTTCCTCGTTTCGCTCCACAAAATATTCCCCGTACTGGGTTGGATCCACTTCTTTTATCTTGCAAAGTTCTTCTAACAGTGTTCCGTTCCAGTCAGCCTTCGTACTCGCCCACAGTTCCATACGGCTGCAGGTGGACAGGATCACGCATCCCTGGATCCCCGGTATTTTCTTCAGGCGTTCCATGGCCGCTGTCGCATTTTTCTTTGTAAATGAAAACATGGCACGGATATCTACATTCGCTTTATTATAATCGATTCCGATCATCGATATACTCATTTTTTGTTCCTCCCTGACAGCATTTTATCGCAACTGTTCAGTTTTCTCACAGTTACAGGGCAAAATGCATTACGAGTTATCATACCACATCTTTCGCTTTTAGAAAATAGTTACACTGTTTTTTCTACAGACAATTGACAAAAAGTGATTAATAAAGGTACACTACATAGAGAGGAATTATCACTATTGATGAAAGGAACAAAACCTTATGTCTAAAACAAGAAAAGCGATTCTGGTGGTCAGTTTCGGTACCAGTTTTCTGGATACCTGCAAAAAGACCATCGATGTGATTGAACAGCGCATCGGAGAACATTTCTCCGATTATAAGATTTACCGTGCCTGGACCAGTAAAATGATCATGGCAAAACTTCTGGAACGGGACAATATCCGGATCAACAACGTAACCGAGGCCATGGAACAGATGATCACAGACGGCATCACAGAAGTGATCGTACAGCCTACCCATGTGATCAATGGTATTGAAAATGATCTGATGAAAGAAGATGCTCTTGCGTTCAAAAATCATTTTGAACGCATCACTTTTGGTGATCCGCTTCTTACCACGCAGCAGGATCATGTGGAGATCGTCAATGCCATCTGCCAGGAGTTCTCCAATCTCCCGGCAGACTGTGCACTGATCCTTATGGGACATGGAACCAGCCACTATGCCAATGATGTCTACGCAGCGCTTGATTATCGTTTTAAAGATCTTGGATTTTCCAATATTCATCTGGCTACCGTAGAAGGCTATCCGACACTGGAAAATGTCACCCGTATGGTAAAAGAACAGGGAGCAAAAAAAGTGATCCTCACACCTTTCATGATCGTAGCGGGAGATCATGCACGAAACGATATGTCCGGCGATGACGAGGATTCCTGGAAAAATCAGTTCCTGGCAGCAGGATACGATGTGGAATGTCGTATGAAAGGACTCGGTGAATACCCTGCAATACAGGATATGCTGATCCGTCACGTCACCGAAGTCTGCTAGAGCGTGGCTGAAAAGAAGCGATATGCAAACTCCTACCATTGCATACCGCTTCTTTTTTACTGTATTCCCTGTTGTCTCTTGATCCTGTCGACCAATTTTTCAGAGAGATTTTTTATTATGTATTCAGTTTATATGATATCTCATCCCCGTTTTGTGGACCATGCAGAACAGTCCCATACACCGGTAGCCAGTCCTTCATAGAATTCCGGTTCGTGGCAGACCATCAGGATACTTCCTTTGTAGTCTTTCAGCGCACGTTTTAATTCTGCCTTTGCGTCCGCATCCAGATGATTGGTCGGCTCGTCGAGAACCAACAGGTTCGTCTCCCGGTTAATAAGTTTACACAACCGCACTTTCGCCTGTTCTCCTCCACTTAAGACACGTACCTGGCTCTCGATATGTTTGGTGGTCAGGCCACATTTTGCCAGGGCTGAACGAACTTCGTACTGGGTGTAAGAAGGGAATTCTTCCCAGATCTCTTCGATACAGGTTTTCGTGTTGTCCTGGGAAGATTCCTGCTCAAAATAGCCAATATACAGGTAATCTCCCAGCTGGGCAAACCCATCCAACGGTTTGATCATTCCCAGAATGCTTTTTAACAGGGTCGTCTTACCGATACCGTTAGCTCCGGTCAGTACTACCTTTTCTCCCCGCTCCATCTCCAGATTCAGTGGAGAAGATAACGGTTCGTCGTATCCGATCACCAGGTCTTTCGTACAAAACAGCTGTTTTCCGGCAGTTCTTGCTTCTTTAAACAGAAACTGTGGTTTCGGACGTTCCTGCATCAGTTCGATCTTTTCCATCTTATCCAGCTTTTTCTGACGGGACATCGCCATGTTTCGTGTGGAAACTCTGGCTTTATTTCTTGCCACAAAGTCTTTCAGTTCACTGATTTCCTGCTGCTGTCTCTTATAAGCTGCCTCCAGCTGAGCCTTTTTCACAGCATATACTTCTTCAAAGTGATGATAATCTCCCACATAACGATCCAGCTTCTGCCTTTCCATATGATATATGATATTAACCACACTGTTTAAAAATGGAATATCATGGGAAATCAGGATAAATGCATTCTCATACTCATTCAGATATCGTTTCAACCATTCGATATGCTGCACATCCAGATAGTTTGTCGGCTCGTCCAAAAGCAGGATATCCGGTTTTTCCAGCAACAATTTTCCGAGAAGGATCTTGGTACGCTGTCCGCCGGACAGTTCCGTTACATCACTTTCCAACCCCAGTTCCAGAAGTCCCAGCGCCCGGGCCACTTCTTCTACTTTTGCATCGATAATGTAAAAATCATGCATTGTCAGAAGATCCTGAATCGTTCCCAGCTCTTCCATCATCTGTTCCATCTCTTCCGGGGAAGCCTCTCCCATCTGATCACAGATGGTATTCATCTTTTCTTCCATTTCGTACAGCCAGGAAAATGCAGAAGACAGCACCTCCCTGATGGTCATTCCCTTTTTCAGTTCCGCGTGCTGATCCAGATAACCCACACGCACATTTTTCGCCCACTCGATCTTCCCTTCGTCCGGCATCATCCGGTCAGTGACGATCTTAAAAAATGTGGATTTTCCTTCTCCATTGGCCCCTACCAGTCCGATGTGTTCCCCCTTTAATAACCGAAAGGATACATCCTGAAAAATGGCTCTGTCACCGAATCCGTGGGACAGGTGTTCTACGTTTAATATACTCATAAATGTTATTCTCCTGTTCTTTGGCATAAAAAGTGCCCCGCCATCTTGCGCAGCGGGACACCCTCTTAACAACTGCAAAATAAATTATATCCGATGATCATCAGGGCTGCTGCAATCAATACCGTCCACACACAGGTGGGAATCAGCAGCTGGATCAGCATACCCACACCGATCCAAAAAAGTACAAACCCCAGGACTCTCGTGATTACTCACCCTGCTTTTTCTCCTCTTGATTCAGTATATGCTCGATATCGTCGGCGGTATTCGCATCGTCCTTGTCTTTTCCTGTAAATTTATCTGCCAGATCCGGAACCATGTCGAGGATCTTGGTGATTGCATCCTGATTCTTTACATTTACCAACTTCGTTCCATTTTTATTGATCACCAGAACAGCTGACGGGGAAATTTTTCCACCCATACCACCTGCTCCGTTGTTTTTATTGCCTTCTGCAAATGCTCCGGCTCCCACGCCGAAAGATACATCTACCAGAGGTAAGATAATAGTATCTCCTACGGTAATCGCATCACCGACAACGGTTTTAGTGGTGATAAAGCTGTCCATTCCTTTAAAAAGTGCTTCTACTGTATTCTGAAAACTGTTTTCTGCCATAGCAAAAACCTCCTTTTATCTGATCTTTTTCAAAGTCTTTCGTACATCCGGGTTTCGATAGATCTTCCATGCCTGCCACAGCAGACAGGCTGCCACGATCCGTCCTTTCATCTGAAGCTGACCCTCCAGAATCTTTTCCTCAAATCTAGGATACACTGCCACGCCCTTTCCGTATAGTGGATAAGCGATCGCCACTGCACCCAATATCTGTCCGGTCAGTGCCGGATCTTCGCATCCAAAGGTAATGGATCCCTTGATTTTTCGTGGCAGAACATGGCGGATCAGTTTTCTTCCTTTTTCTGTCAGAAAACGGAGTGCAGCCTGGGTACTATCTTCGTTCCACAACGTCCGCCATCGCTTAATTTTATCACAGAATCCCCGGAATGTTAACCTGATATTTGTAAGCTTTTTCTTTAGTTTTCCCGGAAATTTCAAAATCGAACCGACGATTTTTTTACATCTGTTCCAGAATCGTGACAGTTTGTCGGAGACTTTTTCTTTTTCCGGCTGTTTTCGTTCTGATGTCTTTAGTTCTGTCTCTTTCGCCTCCGACTCAGCCGTCTTCAATTTCTCTGGTTTCGTCTGCTTTTCTGTCGATTTTTGCTCTTTCGCAGCCGTTCGTGTCTTTTCTTCTATCTGTAACGGTTTTTTCTGCCCTTTTTTCTTCGCAGCTGTTCTTTTTTCCGGTTCATTCTTCTGCTGTACTGCTTTTTTTCTCCGTTCTTTCTGCTCCTGTACCTTTTTCTTTCTTCTCTTCTTTTTCCACTCTCTGACAGACGCTCCGGCTTTTTTCAGTGGTACACCAAAAAGATAGCACTCCCAGTCCAGTTCTTTCTCCTGGTACTGTATTCGCAGATGAATCAGATGCAGTAACCATGAAACCTTCACTTTTCCATTTGCTTCGCTCCATCCCGGAGATGATTTTTCTCCCTCCAGACGGTATCTTACCGGAACAAACAGCACCGAAAACACAATAACCAATAACAATCCCAGCAACACCAGCAGGATGATTCCCAGAATTTTTAAAATTGTCAGTATTACATACATGATTCATCCTCCTGTTGTCTGCCGAGATAACGGCGGATGTCTCCGTTTTTCTGCATTTTATATGTAGCCTCGGCAAGCTGCCGGACCAGTTCCAGTGCTTCTCCATAGCCGCATGCAATTCCGATAATCTCCGGACATCTTCGATACACGGTTTTCTGCAACATTTGGTTGGCTCCTATAATTTCCAGCTGATTCTCCGGATTCTGTGCCAGAGTGATCAGGTACACCTCATACTGGGGTCTTCGATGTTCCACACGCCAGCGGATCCTGGTTGCTTTTTTCTTTGCCTGCTCTCCATAGTATAAGTTCTTCGACCAGTTCAGCATCCTGTTTTCAAAAACACCCCTTTCTTATGCGGAAAAGGGAGAGATCTTTTATCCCTCCCCATTTTTCAACATGTATTTATTTGTAACTATTCAGTAGCCACAGTACCGCGAGGTGTTTTGGCATGAATATGCCAAAATCCCGAGACATACAAGCAAAAATGCCATCAACGAAGGTGATTTTAAATGCATTTTTGCACGTAACTGTGAAGGTACTGAACAGTTACATTTATTTTAAAAATACTTGCGGTTTCCCCAGAGATTAGATTTTCGCAAATCCAAATACTCGTTGTACGCCATCTCCAGAATCTGACGTTCATTGGAAAATTTCAGCAGATGGTAAGCCTCGTGAAATTTGTAATATCCGGAATCCACAAAATACTCTTCCCGTTGTGGTCTGCTGTGATAGCTGTTCGCTGACATCAAAAACCAGTGTACATCTTTTTCCACCACATCATTCTGAATATTGAAGCTGTACTGACTTTTTCCCACATATTTGATAATGGAAGCCTGTACTCCTGCTTCTTCTTTTACCTCACGGAGAGCCGTCTCATGATATTCCTCTCCTTCTTCCACAGTTCCCTTTGGCAGAACCCATCCTTCATACCTGTTTTTATAGCTTTTGTATAAAGTCAGGATTTTTCCCCGATATATTACCACTCCGCCACAGCTCGTTGCCTCGACCATTTGCAAATCCTCCTGTAATGCGTTGTGTATCTTTTTGCTGCTGTTTTCCAGCTTCAGCAACATTCTCACTGCCTAAAGTATACCTCTTTTCTGAAAACTCTGCAACCTTTTAGTTATTGTAATACGCATCAAAGATTTTCTGTGCGATCGGCACTGCCACTTCGCTTCCGGAACCGGATTCCTCAGCGATAACACTGACTACAATATCCGGGTCTTCCACATTGGAAAATCCAACAAACCATGCGTGCGGTGTGGTGCTGCTGGCATCTCCGTGTTCTGCTGTTCCTGTCTTTCCTGCAGCCGTATAACCTCTTCCGGAAAGTGCCGATCCGGTTCCGCTCTCCACAACACCAGTCATCAGTTCTGTCAGTTTTGAAGCTTCCTGTGTGGTCATCAGTTTTTTATAAATCTTTGGTGTATAGGATTTTACTGTTGTTCCGGTATAGCTTTCAATCTTTTCTACCAGATATGGTGTCATCAGATTGCCGCCATTTGCCACCGCGCTTGTCAGCATCGCCATATACATCGGAGATACCAGGGTATCCCCCTGTCCGATCGCAGTCTGCATCGTCAGCGCATCTGCACTGTTTGCCTCCAGATCAAAGTTACACTTGCGATATGGAAGATCGATCGGAAGCTGTGTATTAAATAACAGCCCTTTTACTGTCTCTACATACTCACTCCGATTCAGATCCACGCCAATCTGTGCAAATGCCGAGTTACAGGAATGTGCAAACGCACTTGCAAAATCTTCATGCCCATGTACGCTGTTATGATAGCAGTGGATCGTATACCCACCATTCTCCACTTCACCGACACAGTCAAAGGAAAAATTATCAAATGTATTGTTCTGTCTCCAGTATGCCAGTGCCGTGATAATTTTAAAGGTTGACCCCGGTGGATACTGCCCCTGTGTTGCTCTGTTTACGAGAATCGAACTGTTTGCATCCGCATTGATCTGATCCCAGTCATCTGAGATCGTGTTCGGATTAAAGTCCGGTTTGCTTACCATGGCAAGAATCTTACCGGTATCCGGCTCCATTACCACAACTGCACCTTTCCGATCACCCAGCGCATCATATGCTGTCTGTTGTAATTTTGTATTCAGCGTTGTACAGACATTGTCCCCGACATTTTTCTGATTCTGAAATTCTTTCTGCACCTGTTCTGCTACATTGGCATGAGAGGTCAGTAACTGGGAGTTCATCACCTGTTCCAGACCACTGGTACCCTTATCCGAGTATCCCACAACATGAGCAAATACATTTTCATACGGATACATCCGAAATTCATTTCCATTCGCATCTGTTTCTGTACTTGCCAGAATATCTCCGTCGGAAGCCAGAATCTTTCCTTTTGTTACCCGCTCCTGGTACGTTCCCTGCCGTTTGCTGTTATATGGGCTGTTCGCATATTCATCTCTCAGTTCCACGTTAAAATAAACCAGATAGCCAATCAGTGCTAGAAAAATCCCCACAAAGCAATAGGCAATGATCGTATATTCCTTACCAGTTGAGGCTTTTTTCTGTTTGTTCCTGGATTTTTTCTTCGAGGGTTTTCTCTCGATATCCAGTTCCTCCTGATAGTCCATTTCCTCCAGGCGGGTTCTGTTTTGGTGGTTTCTTTGATTTTTTACGTTTTTCTTTTCTCTTTCTTTCAAGTTCTTCACCTTCGTCTTCTCTGAGAATATACAGTCCCTGGATGATGGCAAACATCAGAATCGTACAGATTACCGAGCTTCCGCCATAGCTTACCAGTGGAAGGGTAATTCCTGTCATAGGAATAAATTTGCTGGTTCCGCCGACTGTCAGAAATACCTGAAACGCATACTCTGCACCCAGTCCCATCGCGATCAGCTTATAAAATGGTTTGCTCATCTGCATGGAAACATTGACAATCATCAGATAGCAGCTCATGCAGACCAGAAGCATGCAGATTGCAAAGATCGCTCCCAGTTCCTCACAGATCGCTGCAAATATAAAATCCTTGTCCACTACAGGGATGATATTCGGCATTCCTTTTCCAAGTCCCATACCGAACCATCCGCCGGCACTGATGCCGAACAGTCCCTGTGCAACCTGATATCCCCCTCCGACTTTATCATATACTGCAATGGGATCCTGCCATACAATCACACGCTGCCGTACATGATTAAACAGAAAATACGCCACAACCGCAGCCAGAGTGCCGCCGGCAAGACCTGCCAGCGCATACCGTGCTTTCTTTGTTGCCACATACAACATGACAATATATGCCACAAAGAAAACGACCGCACTTCCCAGGTCTTTTGACACAACCAGAATCAGCACGTGAGCCGCTGCCACCACAGTTGTGATCACAACCCTCTTAAATCCGGTATCTTCTCTCAACATACCTGCCACGAAAAATACAAAGGTGATCTTTACCAGTTCCGAAAACTGGAAGGTAACACCGCCAATCTCAATGGATAGCTTGGCTCCTCCGGAGATCGCCGCCATGGCAAGTACCACCATCAAAAGAGCAAGTCCCACGATTCCATACAGCCAGGTCAGATCCTTTAAGATTTTTACCTTTCTTACGATTACCGGTACAATAAACGAAAGTACCATACCGATAACCACGATTTCAAACTGCTTGACTGCCTTACCAAAACTCAGTCTGCTTAAGATCAGAAACCCGATACTCAAAAGCATACACATATTATTGACAATCAGCATATTTCCTTTTCTGTAAATCACCCGATACAGAATCTGTACCACGACAATAAACAAAAACACTGCTCCGTACATCATCAGCATCTTCATATCGTTGTCCTGCAAAAACAACACTGTATATGCTACCAGGTTCATAAACAGCATCAATACGATCTGTCTGCGCAGCACATTTTTCTGATCTTCACTATCCCGTTTCCGAAATACGGTAAAACAGGAAAATGTATAGATCATCATCAGAAGAATGATGAGATATTTGGATACTTCTGTGATTACATTTTCCACTGCATCTCCTCCACTTTCTGTCTATTCCACACCTCGCTGGAAATGTCCTTTGGTTGTCTCTTCTGTCTGCATCTGCCCATCCGGCTTCTGTCCTCTCAGATATACGTCCACAAATGCCCGGACAATCTTTTCTGTCTCCTGCTGTGTTTCTATCGTAAATGAAAGACGATATGCCTTTACACCCAGTTTTTCTGCTTTTTCCTTTTCTTTCAGCAACGAAGTTGGCAACGTATTGTAGATTGTATTATAACAGAACTCACAGCTGCATACACCGCGGAATTCTTTCTGATATCTGTCTTTCAAAACATATTGTACACAGGCATGATTACAGTGATCCATCGTTTTTTGTACACACTGCACGGAAACCATCATCGGTGTATAACCGTATACGGTCAGTTCACTGTTTTTATTGTTTCTGTGTACCAGTTCTTTTGCATTCAGTTCCAGCGGAACCGTATCTCCGAGAATTCCTTTTTTCATCCAGAACGCTTCTGCCCGGTTGTTCATTGTATAAATATTCGCATCCAGAACGATCCGGTAGGTAAGTCCCATCGCATCCAGGATTCCATAGCTTTCCATATTCCGCACCAGAAAGCCTCCAAGACCTTTCTGAACCAGTTCTTGAAAAGTCTCTTTCCTTCCATCAAGTTCCCGGTCTCGAACGATTCGCGGCAATGTAAGAAACAGTTCTTTCCCCTCTTCTTCCAATCTGTGAATCCATCTTTCCACATTCTGAACAAAACCAGACACCGGAAAGATTCCACAGTCCGCATAGATTCTCTTAACTCCATCTGTCTTTTCCACTGCTGCAAGCTGTTCTTCTGTCTCCACAGCAGCTGTGAGAAACTCCTTGGTTGTCTGTTTTTCTGTCTCCGGTATATCTTTGAGATCTCGTTCTTTTGCTTTTCGCTGTTTCCACGGACGAAGCATCTCTTCTTCCAGTGCTTCCAGCCCCTGTCGTCTCAGATGATTCAGCTGCTGCATCGGAAGAAAAATATCATCTCCCATAAAAATATCCAGTTTTTCAAACATAAAGCCGGATCCTCCGGTTTTTTCCATCTGTCTGCGGATCCTTTCTTCCCCCAGCGGACAATTCATGGCTGACTGCACACTTTCCCCTTCTACTGTCACTCTGCAGTCACCTGCCTGTACTTCCAGAATCGCAGGACATCCATTATACAGGCTCATGGTTCCCCGTATCAGAACCGGCGTCTTTTTGTCCATATATTCTTTCCGTATTCTGGTAAATAATTCTTCATTTCGAATGATACCGGCACTTTTTTCATTTTCAAGTGCCATCATGGACCGTCCGTTTCGCTGCTTGTAATAGCTCTGGTGAAAACCATCCCGGTTATAAATATCCCACAGCATCTGTTTGTCCTCTTTAGTGACGATCGGCCTTTTTTCCCCTGAAAGATACTTGTCCAGATATTTCCGGTAAACAGACACTACACCGGCAGTGTATTCCGGTTTTTTCATTCTCCCTTCAATTTTCAGGGAATATACGCCTGCTTCAATGATCTCCGGCAGGATATCTACCGTACACATATCTTTCGGACTCAACGCATACCCGGTCCGGTCATTATTCAGGCGTTTTCCGTCCCGATAAACCTGATAAGGCAAACGGCAGGGCTGTGCACATCTTCCCCGGTTTCCGCTTCTTCCTCCGATCATGCTGCTCATCAGGCACTGACCGGAATAACAATAACAGAGGGCTCCGTGAACGAAACTCTCGATTTCCATATGCGTGGCATCGTAAATTTTTTTAATTTCTTCCAGTGACAGCTCCCTCGCAGTCACCACACGGGTTGCCCCGGCTTTCTGTAAAAGCTTTGCACTCTCCACACCGGTAATCGTCATCTGCGTACTGGCATGAATGTGCAACCCCGGAAAATATGTTTTGACAAAGTCCATCACACCCGGATCCTGTACAATAACCGCATCCAGTCCCGCCTCGTAAAGCGGAGCCAGATATTCGTACAGTTCCGTTTCCAGTTCCCGGTTTTTCAACAGTGTATTGATGGTCAGATACAACTGTTTTCCCTTCAGATGTGCCAGATCGATCGCCCGGATCAGCTGTTCCTGATCCAGATTGTCAGCATAGGCACGAGCTCCAAATTTCTGACCGCCCAGATAGACAGCATCCGCCCCGGCTTCAAATGCAGCCTCCAGAGCCTCATAAGAACCGGCGGGTGCCAGTAATTCTACCTTCATATACTCCTCCTTACAAAAAAGGCTATCGCAGATACTGCGACAGTCTTCTTTTCTATTTCAGCAGATTCTCCATATCCTGTTCCAGCTTCTTCACCTGCTGTTCCAGTTCTTCTTTTTCCTTCTTCAGATTCTCAACCTCGATCTGGGCTTCGATCAGATCGTGTTTCAGATCGTACATTTCCTTATCTTTCAGCTGGGAATCTTCTTCAAAAACTTCCGCCTGATGTTTTGCCTTGAAGTAATCATCTGCAATGTTCAGGCTGAGCAGTGTGTTTTTTGTTTCCACCGGCTGTCGGTTATATCCCGGCAGTTCGGAAAGCTGGGCAAGTTTATGATTCATATAAGAAGCCACACTCTGCAGATATTCTTCGCTCTCATATCCACTTAATGTGATGATCTTTCCTCCGATTAATACCTTAATTGTATTTTTTGCTGGCATTACGGCATTTCCTCCATTTTATGTATGCTCTGCATAAACAAACTACGTTTTTGCAGACAGTAATACCTCGTACTTTTACAGTTATTTTCTGTGATTTCTCCGAAGGCTACTGTTAGTGATTCATACCCCGCTTTACACATTATCAATATGTTCCACCAGTATGACTCTCTTCTATTATAAACAAAATCCCCCAAAAAACAACCCCTTAGATTCCCAAATGATGATATGCCAGCTCAGTTGCCACACGTCCTCTTGGTGTGCGATTTAAAAATCCGTACTGGATCAGGTACGGTTCATACACATCTTCGATGGTTCCCGCATCTTCTCCGATAGCTGCTGCCAGAGTATCCAGTCCTACCGGACCCCCGTTAAATTTGTGAATGATCATCTCCAGAATCTTCCGGTCTGTCTGATCCAGACCATACCGATCCACTTCCAAAAGTTCCAGTGCAAAATCAGCCACTTCTTTCGTGATCTTTCCATCATATTTTACCTGAGCAAAGTCTCTCACACGCTTTAACAGACGGTTTGCCAGACGGGGAGTTCCTCTCGAACGTTTTGCCATCTCTCTGGCTCCATCCGCATCGATCTCCACTCCAAGCACTTTCGCAGAATGCTGAATAATCGTCTGCAGTTCTTCCTCCGTATAGAACTCCAGATGGTGGATCACACCAAAACGGTCTCTTAACGGTGCCGTCAGAAGTCCTGCCCTTGTGGTTGCTCCCACCAGAGTAAAATGTGGCAGATCAAGACGAATTGAACGGGCAGTGGCACCTTTCCCGATCATGATATCAATGGCATAGTCTTCCATCGCCGGATAAAGAACCTCTTCCACCTGACGATTCAGACGGTGAATCTCATCCACAAAAAGGACATCCCCCTCCTGCAGATTATTTAAGATAGCTGCCATCTCTCCCGGTTTTTCGATAGCCGGACCGGAAGTCACTTTCATGTGAACTCCCATTTCATTGGCAATAATCCCCGCCAGTGTGGTTTTTCCAAGCCCGGGTGGTCCGTAAAACAATACATGATCCAGTGCATCGTTTCGCTGTTTTGCAGCTTCTATATATATTTTCAGATTTTTCTTTGCTTTTTCCTGACCAATATAATCATCCAGACACTGGGGACGAAGGCTTCCCTCGATACGGATATCTTCTTCCATCATGTCAGTTGTGATAACACGTCTTTCCATACTTTATTTTTCTCCATATACATATCTCTACTCACTATAGCTTACTTGTTCTTCGCCGTTCGCCAAGGGTGATCAGACTCCCTCTGGCTCTCTTGCGCTCATTATATCATGATTCGCACCTGCGGTGCTTGACGCTGCTTTCGCAGCTATCATGATCGCCATTCGCCGTTCGCCAAGAGTGAGCAAGCTCCCTCTGGCTCTCTTGCGCTCATTATATCATCTTCTTCAGTGCGGCTTTTAGTAGGGTTTCTACATCCATCGTCTCCGCACCTTCCACTTTCTTCACTGCGCGGAGTGCATCCGTGTTCGGGTAGCCAAGTGCTACCAGTGCCTGTACTGCTTCCTGAAGCTGGTTGTCTCCTTCCGTCTCAGGTATTCCTGCTGCTGACTGATTTGCCAGTTTCTGTTCAAAAGCATCTTCCAGATCCAGTTTATCTTTCAGTTCCAGGATAAGTTTCTGTGCAGTCTTTTTACCGATACCGGGTGCCTTGGCAATTGCCGCCGCATCATCTGCCAGAACCGCAAACCGCAGATCATCCGCCGACAGTGCTGAGAGGATCCCCAGTCCTGCCTTCGGTCCGATACCGTTGACACCTAACAGTAATTTAAACACTCTCAGATCGTCTCTTGTCGCAAAGCCGTATAACTGCATGGCATCTTCTTTTACATTCAGATATGTATATATTTTTACTTCCTGACCAATTGGAATCGCGCCAGAAAAAACGGAACCGGGTACGAAGATTCGATAGCCGATTCCGTGATTATCTACAATAATACACTGGTCGTCCGCTTCCTCCAGTATGCCTTTCACGTATCCTATCATAATAAACTCCTTTTTTCGGGAACTGCCCCAAACAACAGTTCCCTTAGTCTACGTTCTATCATACCACAAGGTGGCCGACCTTTCAAATTATAATTTACGGATACCTACGGATTGTTCCGCAGCGTTGCTGCTCTCACAATCCCCCAACCATTTGAAATCCGCTGATTTACTTCGTAAATTGCTGCTTTCTCATGTTTGGCGGGTTCCAAGGCAAAAAGCTTTCTCGTGCAAGCACGAAAAACTTTTCACTTTGGAACCCTGGTATCAGATGATACAATGTCTCGGACAATTCTCTTTGCAAAGTCCGCAATTGGTACACTTATCGTAATCGATATGTGCCACATTATCTGTCACCGTAATAGCCTGTACCGGACAGTTCTTTTCACATTTTTTACAACCGATACAGCCTTTGTCACAGGCATTCATAGTAGCCTTACCTTTATCCTGAGAGCTGCAGCTTACTTTTACTGTCTGCTCGTAAGGAACCAGCTCGATCAGATGATGCGGACAGACAGCCACACACTGACCGCAGGCTTTACATTTTTCTTTATCCACATGGGCGATGCCGTTGATGACACGGATCGCGTCAAAATTACACGCCTTTACACAGGTACCGTAGCCGAGACATCCATGATGACATTTTTTCTCACCGCCGCCCGGGATAAATGCCATAACCGAACAATCTTCCACACCATCATATACATAATTATTTCTGGAGCTCTCACAGTCGCCCGCACATTTTACAAAGGCTGTCATGCGGCGTCCTTCTTTTATCTCTTCTCCCATGATAGCTGCAATGGCTTTTGCCACTTCGTTGCCGCCTACCGGACAGCCCTTTACCGGTGCTTTTCCGGCTGCGATTGCAGCTGCCAGTCCGTCGCATCCCGGATATCCACAGCCACCGCAGTTATTGCCCGGAAGCTGTTCTCTGACGGCGATCTCTTTTTCATTAACTTCCACTGCAAATTTCTTTCCGGCTACCCCAAGGAGCAGTCCGATCACCAGTCCTGTGCCGCCTACCAAAGCCGCAGCAATAAGTATTCCTGTAATCATAAAACTCCCTCCTTAAATCATTCCGGAAAATCCGAAGAACGCAATGGACATTAAACCTGCGGTCAGAAGTACGATCGGCATTCCCCGGAAAGGTTTCGGTATATCGTTATATTCGATCTTCTCACGAAGTCCTGCCATCAGCACGATGGAGATGGTAAATCCGACTGCGGTAGCAAAACCATTGACCGTGCCTTCCAGGATTCCGTAATTATTCTGTACATTTAACAGTGCAACACCAAGTACTGCACAGTTGGTGGTGATTAGAGGAAGATACACACCCAGACTCTTGTACAGTGCCGGCATCGTCTTTTTCAGAAACATCTCAACCAACTGTACAAGAGCGGCGATCACCAGAATAAATACGATGGTCTGCATATATTCCATTCCTGTAGTCACCAGCACAAATTTATAAATCAGACTGGTACAGAATGAAGAAATCGTCAGCACGAAGATTACAGCCGCACCCATACCTGCTGCCGTATCCATTTTCTTCGATACACCGAGGAAGGGACACAGGCCAAGGAACTGGCTCAGGACTACGTTATTCACCAATGCCGAACCGACGGCAATCATTAACAATTCTCTCATGACTGAGTTCCTCCTTTCTCAGCGTTCTTCTTACTTGCACACATATGATTGGTGCAGCCCGCACAGAGGCTCTCGTCGCATGCCTTCGGAGCTGCGGCAGGATCTTTTTTCATCTTCACACGGTTCTGAAGTGCCACCAGCATCGCAAGGACAAAGAAAGCTCCCGGTGCCAGAATAAAGATGGTAGCTCCACCGTTGAAAACAGTCATACCAAAGATCTTACCGGAACCGATCAGCTCACGGACGATACCGATGCTGGTAAGCCCAACGGTAAATCCAAGTCCCATGCCGATTCCGTCAAACAGAGAACTAACTGGCCCATTCTTGGATGCATAAGCCTCTGCACGTCCCAAGATGATACAGTTAACTACGATCAGCGGAATATAGATTCCCAGAGAATCGTAAAGGCTCGGAATAAATCCCTGTAATAAGAACTGTACGATGGTTACAAAGGATGCAACGACTACGATATAAGCCGGCATACGCACACTGTCCGGAATCATTTTCCGGAGCATCGAGATCATCAGGTTTGACAGGGCAAGAATCACCATTGTCGTCATACCCATACCAAAACCATTTTTTGCAGATGTGGTAACTGCCAGTGTAGGACACATACCAAGCATCAGCACAAAGGTGGGATTCTCCTTGATGATACCATTATACAAACGTTCCAGAGGTGAATTTGCTTTCATCACTGATCTCCCCCTTCCATCACACGAAATGCACAAAGACCGGCATTGACACCGTTGGTCATGGCATTGGTCGTAACTGTGGCACCACTGATGGCATTGATCTCGTCATCCTGTGTTGCCCCGTTTTTTGTATACTGTAGTTTTTCTACCTGTTTTCCGACGAACTGATCTTTGAAAGCAGGAGTATCTGCATTCATACCAAGCCCGGCGGTCTCTCCGATGGACAGGATCGATATTCCGTTCAGGGTACCGTCATTTTGTACCCCCATGGAAAACTGGATATCTCCACCATATCCTTCTGAAGTTACAACGGTAAAGGCATAGCCAAGTGTTTCTCCGCTCTGGTCTTCCGCACGCATAACTTCTTCTATGGACTGTGCTTTATACCCTTCCTGATCCAGCTGATCGCGGATCGTCTTTGTCAATGTATCGTCCATCTCTACTGCCTCAAAAGCTGCTGCATCCGTAAATACCTGTTCATAAGCCTCTGCTTTTGCCTGCGCTTCCTGTTTTGCAATCGGATCTTTTGTGATCTCATATACACCGCCAAGGGCCACACCTGCCACCAGAGTGATCAGTGTAAGGGCAAGGGCATCTTTGATAATCTTATTTTTCATGCTTCACCCCTCCTTTTCCAAATGCCGTCGGTACGGTCAGACGTTCGATAACCGGAATCAGCAGGTTGCCAAAAATGATCGCATAGGACACGCCCTCTGCGGAGGCTCCAAAGATACGGAACAGTCCGGTCAGACATCCCAGGATCACGCCGTATACCAGCTGTCCCCGTTTGGTAATCGGCGTCGTCACATAATCAGTAGCCATGAACCATGCTCCAAGCATCAGTCCACCGCCCAGAAGCTGTTCTAACAGATAATAGCCGTCTGCTCCATGTCCGCCGAACAAAATTACGAAAATAGCAAAACTTCCGATATATGTACACGGGATTCTCCAGTCAATAACTTTGAGAATCAATAAGAATGCTGCTCCGATCAGGATCGCCAGTGCAGAAGTCTCACCGATAGTTCCCTGTGTATTGCCAAGAAACAGGCTTAACAGATCTACTTTTTCTCCTGCTTTTACTGCTGCCAGCGGTGTGGCACCGGATACCGTATCTACCAGTTTTACCAGACCGCCATCTGCGCTGAAATTAGTCATCTGTCCGGTAAAGGATAACAGCAGGAAACATCTTGCTGCCAGCGCCGGGTTCATGATATTCTGTCCCAAACCACCAAACAGCTGTTTTACGATCAGAATAGCAAAAACGCCACCGATCACCGGGATCCACCAGGGAGCGGATGCCGGAAGGTTCAGACCCAGTAACAATCCTGTGATCACAGCACTTCCATCCCAGATCGTCAACGGTTTATGCATCAAAGTTTCATAGATTCCCTCTGTCGCCACACAGGTTGCCACTGACAGACAGACCAGCAGCAGTGCCTTCCATCCAAAGAAACACACACCTGCCACTGTTGCCGGCATCAGAGCCACGATCACCATTTTCATCAGATAATCTGTGGTCACTTTTGAACGGATATGCGGCGATGAGGATACATGTAATAACTCTCCCATATTTCACATCCCCCTCTTATTTTTTCTTTCTATTGGCCATAACCATTTTTCTCATGGAACGGATTTCCTGTACCAGCGGTCGTTTTGCCGGACAGACATAGCTGCAACAGCCACATTCGCAGCACTCCATACCATTATATTTGACAAAGGCTTCTTCTTTTCTGTGTTCTGCAAAGGTTGCAAGTTTAGTCGGAAGCAGATGCTCCGGACATTCACTGACACACCTTCCACAGTTGATGCAGGCGGTAGACCGTGAACGGCTGACCTCATCTTTTGTCAGTACCAAGAGCGCGGATGTGGTTTTGGTTACCGGTACATGATAATCAAACATGGCAAATCCCATCATCGGACCACCGGAGATCACTTTCTCTACTGTACCCTTCAGACCACCTGCCGCATCCAGAAGTTCCTGAAAATCCATGCCCACCGGTGCCCGGAAGTTAGATGGTGTATTCACACCATCTCCAGTGACTGTTACGATCCGCTGCATCAGTGGCTTTCCTTCTGCCACTGCCTCATAGATCGACACCACGGTATCCACATTATCCACGATACATCCGGCATCTGCCGGAAGCATGGAAGAATTGATTGTCTCTCCGGTCACTGCATAGATCAGCATACGCTCTGCACCCTGTGGATATTTTGTCTTTAATGGCTGTACTTCGATATTTGCTTCGCCTTCTACCAGCTCCTGCAGTTTTGCGATGCCCTCCGGTTTGTTGTCCTCAATACAGATATATCCTTTTGCACCATCAAAAAGCTGCAGCATCACTTTCAGTCCGCCGACCAGTTTTTCCGGCTGTTCCAGCATGATCCGGTAGTCGGAAGTCAGATATGGCTCACATTCTGCACCATTGACCAGAATGTATTTGATCTTTTCCGGTTCTTTCGGTGAAAGTTTTACATGAGTAGGGAATCCTGCACCACCCATACCTACGATACCCGCTTTCTGAATCTTCCCACGGATCTCGTCTTTGGATAATTGTGTGATATCTTTTGTTTCTTCAAACGCTACTGATTCGTACACTTCATCGTTTTCCACTATAATCGCATCACAATAGCCTCCGGTTGCTGTCAAACGTTTTTCAATTCCCTTTACCACGCCGGATACCGATGCATAAACCGGAGCGGATACAAAGCCCCCTGCCTCTGCGATCATCTGTCCCACCAGAACCCGATCACCTTTTTTTACAATCGGTTTTGCAGGTGCCCCGATATGTTGGGATACAAGATAGGCCAGTTCTTTTCCCGGACGGATATCCTGGATCACCCGGTCTCTTGACAGCTCTTTCCCGTCATACGGATGGATACCTCCTCTAAATGTTCCAGACCCCATACACTAGTCCTCCCTTTTCATTCTTGCGCATTTTGTCAGCTTTTACGCACTCTTCTTGTTCTGTTTACGGTTCTTTTTCAGAGTCAGTCTCCGACGACGTTCAAAACTGCTGACCATATTCGGATACGCCCGGAGATGTCTCCTGGAGATATGACGGATACTCTTTTTCACATCCCCATACTTCTGTACAAACTCTTCGTATTTACCCAGGATATTATCTTTCGTTTCCAGAAGTCTGCTGTCGTTTGCACTGTAGCGCTCTACCGTCTCGCGGAACAGTTTCTTACGTTCTTCGATCATATCGTTCCACTTGCCAACCGGAAGTCCCATCCGGTAAACTTCTGCTTTCGCACGGGCTTCCTCTGCCACCTCATACAGTTTGGTATCCCGCAAATTCTCCTGGAATTCGTCCCAGACAACATCCAGCTTCTTCATCTTGTTTCGCAGATCGAAAGCGGCTGCTGCAGAGAATGCAAAATCCACGGTATATCCTGCCAGCCATACATAAACCAGTACGATTCCTGTTTTTCTCGGAACCATTTCCACCAGATTTCCCACGAACGGCTGAAATATATAAAACAGAATCAATGTAAAAAATCCCCATGCTACAGAACTGCCCAGACAGATTTTTCCCTGAAAGTTAAACTTTTTATCGCTGTAATCCCACCAGTTGGTGTGAAAAATGGCTTCCATCAGTACACCTGTCACGTATTCCAGAATCGTAGCGACTGCCACCCCTGCAAAATAGAGTTCCAGGATGTTTCCTGCCACCGGACGTAAGATCACGTAGACGGTCACCGCCCCCACTCCATAGATTGTTACAAACGGTCCGGATACAAATCCCCTGTTTACCCATTTTTTGCTTTTGGCTGATACGTAACAGCTTTCCCAGATCCATCCCATAAAGCTGTATACAATAAACCAACTGAGAATATGATACAGATCAACTCCCAGAATCTCGAAACTCAATCCCTCTTCCTCCTTCTTTTTATTTATGATAAAATTATCATATCACTGTTACCATTATAGCTTATTATTTCCAAAAAAAATACTGTTTTTTTTATTTTTTTGTGTATAATATTAGATACTTGGTATGTTTTAGCCATTATTTTTGGTATATTTTGACAATTTATTAACACACTCACAGAAAGGACACTATATGCTGCTAAAAGATTACCCGGTGGTATTACCGGATTACATATTGACACTGGAAGAACTTTCTCCGGAAAACTGTCTGTTCTTTGATATTGAAACCACAGGATTATCCTGGAAGACCTCTCATCTTTATCTTCTTGGCGCGGTATTTTATGAAAATGAAACCTGGATTCACAGGCAGTGGTTCTGCCAGAAGCCCGGCGAAGAAAAAGAAGTACTTCTCGCTTTTTCCGAACTTCTCTCCACAAAAAAACTGTTGTTCCACTATAACGGAACCACCTTTGATGTTCCTTACCTGATGCATAAATACACCTTTTATCAGCTGCCTGCCCCCTGGGAGGGAACCCGACAGCTGGATCTGTATCAGCTGTTTTTCCCATTAAAAAAAATCCTGCATCTGAAGCATATGCGTCAGAAAGATCTGGAAAACGCAACCGGACTTTTCCGGGAAGACCTGTACAGTGGTGGGGAACTTATTGAAGTATATAAAAAATATCTGTTGAGTGGTGATGAGCACCTGCTTGAAATACTTTGTCTGCATAACAAAGAAGATGTGGAAGGGATGCTGAAACTTCTGCCGCTCTTTTCAATCCGTACTTTATGGACAGGAAATTGTCAGGAATTTATCACATGCACTCATACAGCGGAAGGAAATTTGCTCCTTTCTGTGCAGCCTGAACATCCATTTCCTGTCAGCTTTGAAAAGAAACTACCCCACGTTGTGCTTCGCATAACTCCCCAAAAGCTTCTCTTAGAGATTCGTCCGGAGGCAGGATGTAAAAAATTCTTTTATTCCAATTATAAAGATTACTATTATCTTCCAATAGAAGACGAGGCGATTCATAAGAGTGTGGGAGCTTATGTTGACAAAGATCACCGCGAGAAAGCAACGCCGGACAACTGCTGTAAAAAAGTAAACGGATGCTTTTATCCCCAGTACGAAGAACTTTTCACTCCGGCTTTCCGGGATGAGCGTAAGGAAAAAAACAGCTGGTTTCTTTTGCCGGAAGATTTTGATGAAGATCAGGAACAACTTCTAAAATACTTAAACCATCTGCTTTCTCATGTGCTACAATAAACATTTTTGAATGTTTGATTATAATATAGAAAAAATCCGCGATTGTCACACACGCAATCACGGATTTCGTTTTGTCATATGCATAAAACCACCCGACATACTGTTTTGCATATCGGGTGGCTTATCTTTTGCTTACATAAATTTATGATCTGTCAGATCTCTTTGTTCAGCTACAAATTACTCTTCCTCTGCTGCTTCTTCAGCTGCAGGCTCCAGAGCTTTCATGCTCAGGCTGATTTTTTTCTCTTCGCCGTTGAAATCAACAACTTTTGCTGTGATTACCTGACCTACACTCAGAACATCTGAAGGTTTTTCCACATGTTCTCTGGAGATCTGGGATACATGCAGAAGAGCATCTACGCCTGGTTCCAGTTCAACGAATGCGCCGAAGTCTGTCATACGTGCGATTGTTCCTTCTACTACGTTTCCTACAGCATATTTTTCATCTGCATTCAGCCACGGGTTCTGATCTTCGAACTTCAGGCTCAGTGCGATCTTATCTCCGTTGATATCTTTGATCAGAACTTTAATCGGCTCGCCGACTTTGAAGATCTTCTTCGGGTTTTCTACTCTTCCCCAGGACATCTCGGAGATATGCAGCAGACCATCTGCTCCGCCCAGATCGATGAATGCACCGAAATCTGTAACGTTCTTAACAACACCGTCTACAACATCGCCAACTGCGATCTTCTCAAACAGAGCTTTCTGCTGTTCAGCTTTTGCTGCCAGTAACAGCTGTTTTCTGTCACCGATGATTCTTCTTCTTCTCGGGTTGAACTCTGTGATAACGAATTCGATTTCCTGATCTGCATATTTGCTCAGATCTTTTTCATAAGTATCAGAAACCAGACTTGCAGGAATGAATACTCTTGCTTCGTCGATCACTACACTCAGTCCGCCATTCAGTACCTGAGAAACTTTTGCTTTCAGAACTTCTTTGTTTTCGAAAGCTTCTTCCAGTCTCTTGTTTCCTTTTTCTGCTGCCAGTCTCTTGTAGGTCAGCAGAACCTGTCCTTCACCGTCGTTTACTTTCAGGACTTTTACTTCCATAGTATCACCAGGTTTTACTACAGTTGTAAGGTCGATAGAGGAATCGTTGCTGTATTCGTTCTTTGTAAGAATACCATCAGCTTTGTAACCAATATTTAAAATGATCTCGTCTTCTTTGACGTCGATTACTGTACCTTCGACTACCTCCCCATTTCTAATTGTTTTTAATGATTCTTCCAGCATTTGTTCAAAACTTAATTCTGACATGTTTTTGAACCTCCTCAATTATATTATTTGGGGTGGAAGCCCCCGCTGTAATACCTACGCAACCAATACATTGAAAAGGCTTAGTATCCAAATCAACAAGTGTCTGTATATAGTAAGTATTTTCACACTCTTTTCGACAAATCTCGTATAATTTCTGCGTATTGGAACTATGTCTGCCGCCAATGACAATCATGGTATCTGCTTCGCAGGCAATCTGCCGTGCTTCCATCTGTCTTTCCTCGGTCGCACTACAGATCGTATTTAAAACAACTTTATCATACCTCTTTTTTTCAAAAATTTCAACTAATTCTTGAAATTTGTTGTAATTAAATGTCGTCTGACTCACCACACACAGCTTTTCCCCCTCCGGAAAGGCGAGATTTTCGGCTTCTTCGTGGCTGGATATCACAGTCACCGGACCTTCACACCAGCCTTTGATGCCTTCCACTTCCGGATGAGTATCATTGCCAACAATAATAATATGGCGTCCTGCTTTACTTTCCCGCTCCACGATCTTATGGATCTTCCGTACAAACGGGCAGGTGGCATCCACACATTCCAGCCCTTTTTCTTCGATCACTTCGTAGATTTCTTTCGGTACGCCATGAGAACGGATCACCACAGTTCCTTCCATAAGATTTTTCAGTTCCTGTTCATTTTCCAGAACCCGGACACCTTTTTTTTCCAGATCCGTCACCACTTCTTCATTATGAATGATCGGTCCATAGGTGTAAATATTCTGTTTGCCCATGTTGACCTGTTCATATACTTTTTCCACCGCCCGTTTCACGCCGAAACAGAATCCCGCGGTACGGGCTACCAGAATCTTTCTTTCTTCCATATGCACCTCTTATGCCTGTTTCTTTTTCTCAAATTCTGCAATCACTGCCGCGGTCACTTCTTCGATTCCCATAAAAGACGCGTCCACCAACACTGCATCTTCTGCCTGGCGAAGCGGGGAGATCTCACGGTTCATATCGCGGTTATCTCTCTCGATGATATCCGCCTCGATCTGATCGAGTTCACCCGGCATTCCTTTTTCCTGCAGTTCCAGATATCTTCTCTTCGCACGCTCTTTTGCGCTGGCAGTCAGATAAATCTTGACTGTGGCATCCGGCAGTACCTGAGTTCCGATATCTCTTCCATCCATCACGACATTTTCTTTTGCTGCCAGCTGTCTTTGCAGTGCTACCAGTTTTTCTCTCACTTCCTTGATCACGGAGATCCTGGATGCGGTATTTCCTACAATTTCCTGACGGATCTCAGCGGATACATTTTTTCCGTTTAACAGTACCTGCTGTACGCCGTCTTCGTAAAGGATCGTCACATCGATATCCGGGCAGGCTGCTGCTACTTTTGCCTGATCCTGCGGATCAATATTCTGTTCCAGCACATACAGTGCCATGGCACGGTACATAGCTCCGGTATCTACATAAATAAAAGACAGTTCTTTTGCCACTCTTTTTGCGATGGTGCTTTTTCCGGCACCGGACGGTCCGTCGATTGCGATTGCATAACTCATATGTTTTCCTCTTTCCCCGGAATATTCCGTTTTTTTATTATTTTATCAAAACCACTTCATCCTCTGACAGTCTTATTGTCCTAAAATATCCTGCAATATCCTTCTTACCAAGCAGTTTTCTGCTTTTATCTTTCTGCCTCAGCTGCCGCCATTGCCGCCGCATGAGCCGTTGACCAGGCGATCTGCAGATTATAGCCACCGGTCAGTGCATCCAGATCCAGCACTTCTCCGGCAAAATAAAGCCCTTTTGTCTTTTTGGACTCCATCGTCTTCGGATCCACTTCTTTTACCTGAACGCCGCCTTTTGTGATGATGGCCTCCTGGAAGCCCCGCAGTCCGGTCACGGTAAATGGGAAGGCTTTCGTCTTTTCGATAAATCCGGCACGTTCTTCTCTGGTGATCTCATGCACTTTTTTTCCCGGTGCGATGCCGCCGAGATCCAGCATAACCGGAAGAAGTTTTGCCGGGAATAAAGAACCGGCCACGTTTTTAAACTGTTTGTTCTTTCCTTCTTCGAATTCCCGCAGCAGTCTTGCGTCAAGCTGCTCTGCGGTCAGTGCCGGTTTCAGATCGATCCTCGCCGTCAGATACTTCTTTTTTAACAGTTTTCCCACCTTTGCGCTGGCTGATAACACCAGCGGGCCGGTAATCCCAAAATGTGTAAACATCATTTCCCCGAAATCTTCGTAGACACATTTTTTTCCGTCATACAAAGACAATGTCACATTTTTCAGTGACAGTCCCTGTAATCTCGGAATATATTCCTCAGCCGTCACCATCGGCACCAGAGACGGCTGCAGATCCGTTACGGTATGACCACTCTCTTTTGCCATCCGGTATCCGTCCCCGGTGGAGCCTGTGGACGGATAAGAATTACCGCCAGTGGCAACCAGTACCTGTTCGCCCCGGATCTTTTCTCCGTTATCCAGCTGGATTCCGGTGATTCTTGCATTTCCGTCCTCTTCTTTTTCCACAAGAAGCCGTTTTACCCGGCTTCCCAGATGAATCTTCACACCAGCTTTCTTCATCTGCTGTTCCAGCGCCCTGATGATGTCTGAAGAATGATCAGACAACGGGAACATCCGTCCACCCCGCTCCATCTTTGTCTTTACACCTGCAGTTTCAAAGAAGTCGATCACATCGTAGTTCGTGTAACCGTAGACGGCACTGTATAAAAAGCGCGGGTTGGTAATGAAGGACTCAAACAGTTCCTCTGTGGCACAGCCGTTGGTAAAGTTGCATCTGCCTTTTCCGGTAATGAAAAGTTTCTTTCCGAGTTTTTCGTTCTGTTCAAACAGATGCACTTCCATACCATTTCGCGCCGCGTAGACAGAAGCCAGCATACCCGCCGCACCTCCGCCGATAATCAAAAATCGTTTCATGTTTTATGGTCCTCCTGTTCCGGGTTCAACATCTTGATCGTATCGTCCGCATGTTCCATCTCATCGTTGCTGTATACCTGATATTCGTCCCATATTTTCTCCATAGTCTCAAGGGTATGCACAACTTCTTTCTGCCGCTTCATACAAAGTGCCACCACCAGTGCGTTAACCACGCTCAACGGTGCCACAAGAGAATCGACGATGGATGCCATATCACTTCTCGCGATAAGATTGCAGGATGAATACAGATTGATCGGAGAATGCACACTGTCGGTCAGTGTGATCACCTTTGCATTCCGGTTGTTGGCAAACTCAATTGCCTTTAAGGTTCGCATGGAATACCGTGGAAAACTGATGCCAATGATTGCATCCTGATCTCCGATACGGATCATCTGTTCAAAGATCTCGCTGGCGCTGCTCGTCTGGATCAGACGCACATCGTCCAGGATCATATTCAGATAAAAACTCAAAAAGCTGGCTAAGGGTGCACAGCTCCGGATACCGATAATATAGATAGTTCTCGCAGAAAGCAGTGTCTCCACCGCCATCTCAAATGCCGCATGATCGATGTGTTCCATCGTCAGCTTGATGATCTCGATATCTGACTGAAACACCGTATCCAGGATCTCTGCTTCCGGTACATGCCCGTAGGTCACTTTCATGCGCTGGATCGAATTCAACTTATTCCGCACCAGCTCTTCCAGTGCCCGGTGAAATTCCGGAAATCCTTTGTACCCCAGCTGTGTGGCAAATCGCACGGTCGTCGACTCACTGACGCCCACTTCTTTCCCCAGTTTCGATGCCGTCAGGAATACCGCTTTGTCATAATTTTTCAGCACATACGCTGCCAGACGTTTCTGCCCTTTGCTGAAAGTCTTATCATATTTTTGAATCCGCAACAATAAATTATCTGCCTGTTCCATGCTCTTCGTCCTCTGTCGTATAATTTCAGTTTTTTATTATAGCATGATTTTTTCAAAAAGTGTACTATAGTTTTACAGGCATGGAAGTTCCGTCATTTTCCGGAGTTCCCATGCCTGCAGGTTTTGATTTTTATTTATTTTTGACTTCCAATGCTATAAATCTTTAACAGATTCTCATCTTCCGAACAGGGAAAATCCTTTTTTCTTATACGGTTCTTCTGTCACAGAAGTTACCTGATAACCTGTTTTTTCGATGGCTGCTTTCAGTTTTTCATGATCCAGAGATTCTTCAGAGATGATCTCTGTCTGTTTCTTTCCGTGAGAAGAGCTTACTTTCTTGATTGAAAATGCATTTCTCACCGCTTCGTTCACATGACTTTCGCACATGCCGCACATCATGCCGTCCACGCCAACGATTGTCTTTACCATTTTGTTTCCTTCTTTCTTTCAGATCTGTTCTTCACTTTTACTGAATGTTTTCCACCTGATATCCCTGGTCTTCCACCGCTTTTTTCAGAACCTCATCTGCTACTTCTGTCTCCATTGATACCACTGCGGTTCCTTTTTCATGGCTTACCTGTGCTTCGGTTACATGTTCCAGTTCTTCCAGAGTCTTTTTCACTCTTGCTTCACAGTGTCCGCACATCATACCTTTGATTGTCATTGTCTTTGTCATATTCTTTTCTCCTTTCGATGCCTCCCATTGCGGAAGGGTAACTTCATTTTTTATCTTATGATCTCTGTGTGAATCTTTCACTTTAAAAAGATTCAGGCGCAGAGCATTCGATACTACGCAGAAACTCGACAGGCTCATCGCCAGTGCTCCGAACATCGGGTTCAGTGTCCATCCGAAGATCGGGATCCACACACCGGCTGCCAGCGGAATACCGATAATGTTATAGAAAAATGCCCAAAACAGGTTCTCATGGATATTTCTCAATGTTGCACGGCTTAACCGGACAGCTGCCGGAACGTCACTCAGACGGCTCTTCATCAGTACTACATCTGCGGCATCGATCGCCACATCTGCACCGGCGCCGATGGCGATTCCGATATCGGCTCTGGTCAATGCCGGCGCATCGTTGATACCGTCTCCGACCATGGCTACTTTTCCGTATTCTTTTAATTTGCGGATCACGGCTTCTTTTCCATCCGGAAGGACTCCGGCGATAACCTGATCCACCCCTGCTTGTGCACCGATCGCTTTTGCAGTCTGCTCATTGTCCCCGGTTAGCATAACGACCCGGATACCCATATTCTGCAGTTCCTGTACCGCTTTCGGACTGTCTTCCTTGATCACGTCAGCAACGGCGATCATACCGATCAATACGTCATCCTTTGCAAAAAGCAATGGGGTTTTTCCCTGTTTTGCCAGTATCTGTGCCTGATTTTTTACCTGTTTTCCTACTGTCACCTGGCTGCTGATGTATTTCATGCTTCCACCGAGCAGTCTGTGTCCCTCCAGCGTTCCTGTCAGACCATTTCCTGCCAGTGCCTGGAAGTTTTCCACTTCTTTGGTGGAGATTTTTCGCTGTGCAATCTCTAACAATACAGCTTTCGCCAGCGGATGTTCGCTCTTCTTTTCCAGTGCCCCTGCCAGTTCCAGCAATGTTTTTTCATCATATCCTGGTTCGCACACAAGATCCGTTACCCGCGGCTCCCCGCTTGTGATGGTTCCTGTCTTATCCAGTGCCACAATCTGCACTCTTCCGGCTTCTTCCAGCGAAACAGCGGTTTTAAAGAGGATACCATTTTTCGCTCCCATACCGTTACCAACCATGATCGCTACCGGTGTGGCAAGTCCCAGTGCACACGGGCAGCTGATGACCAGTACGGATATACCTCTTGCAAGCGCGTAGCCGAAAGTCTGTCCGGCAAGCAGCCATACGATCGTCGTAACTACCGCGATCAGGATAACCACCGGTACAAATACACCGGAAACTTTATCTGCAATCTTCGCAATCGGCGCTTTTGTCGCAGCCGCATCGCTGACCATCTGAATGATCTGAGACAATGTGGTATCTTCCCCCACTCTCGTTGCCTCACAGCGGATAAATCCGGACTGGTTGATCGTAGCTGCCGATACCAGGTCACCCTCTTCTTTATCCACCGGGATGCTCTCTCCGGTCAGTGCCGCCTCATTGACTGCACTGTGTCCTTCCAGAATCTTTCCATCCACCGGAATACTCTCGCCCGGGCGAACCACAAAAATATCTCCTTTTTCTACCTGTTCGATCGGTACGGTGACTTCTTTTTCTCCCTTCACGAGAACGGCGGTCTTCGGTGCCATATTCATAAGGCCTTTCAGTGCATCCGTGGTCTTTCCCTTGGATCTCGCCTCAAGCATCTTTCCTACGGTGATCAGTGTCAGGATCATTGCTGCGGATTCAAAATAAAAATCCATCATATAATCCATGACCGCTTCCATATTGCCGTCCACCTGTGCTCTGGTCATTGCAAAGAGAACATACACACTCCATAAGAAGGATGCCATCGATCCCATCGCTACCAGCGTATCCATGTTCGGGGATCTGTGCCACAGGCTCTTAAAACCACTGATAAAGAACTTCTGGTTGATCACCATGACAATACCTGCCAGAAGCAGTTGTACCAGACCCATCGCGATATGGTTATCCTCAAACCACGCCGGCAGCGGCCATCCCCACATCATATGTCCCATGGAAAAATACATCAATACCAGTAAAAATCCTACAGATGCGATCAGTCTGCGTTTTAAAACCGGTGTCTCTTTGTCTTCCAGTGCAGTTGCATCGGCTCCGGACGGTTTCTTTTCTCCGGCTCCTTTTTCGGAGGCACCGTACCCTGCCTGTTCCACCGCCGCAATGATCTGCTCCGGCAGTACATCTCCTTCCACGCCCATCGAATTGGTCAGAAGGCTGACGGAGCAGGAGGTAACTCCCGGAACTTTGCCCACTGCTTTTTCCACTCTGGCACTGCAGGCGGCGCAGCTCATTCCGGTTACGTTGTATTGTCTCATGTCTTGCTTCACCCTTTCTGTACATAAATTTGTATAATAGCTTTTTTATTGATACCGGATTGCTCCGTACTTCGTACTCTTTTTGACCCTGGTATCATTTCATCAATTTCTGCAGTGTTGCCATCAGCTCATCCACTACTTCGTCTTTTCCCTCACGAATATCCCGGACAACACAGGAATGAATATGGCTGGACAACAACTCCCGGTTAAACGCATTCATTGCAGCGCTGACCGCTGCGGACTGAATCAGGATATCGTTGCAGTAGGCATCTTTTTCAAGCATCCCCTTGATGCCGCGAATCTGTCCTTCGATTCGGCTCAGACGGTTCATCAACTTCTTTCGCTCATCCTGGGAACGGGCTGTGGTCCTGCGGTAACAGCAGCATCCGTTTTCTTCCTGTGCAATATTTTTTTCCGGTTCTTCACTTTCTTTTGCACACATCTCACATATTTCGTTATCTGTTTTTATAGATTCATCCTTTCGTGTAGGATTCTGTTCTTTCAATTGATCACCTCATTTATTTTTCATATACCCACGGGGAGTATCTTTACTATATACCCCCTGTGGGTATTTTGTCAAGGTACTTATTGTATAGTATTTCTCATTTTTCTGATTTTATTTTTCAGCATTCTGAAGCAACTACAAACTTTCACCTGTTACCCACGCAATATAAAAAAGAGCAACGGAACTCTTCTTATCCAAGTTTCCGTTGCTCCCGTATTTTTTTTTGCTTTCCTTCTACCACTCTATCTGCGCCGCACCCCAGGTCAGCCCCGCACCAAATCCGGAGAGAATGATCTTCTGTCCTGGCTGCAGCATTCCCTTTTTGTTCATCTCATCGAGAAGGATCGGGATACTGGCTGCGGAAGTGTTGCCGTACTGCTCCATATTCATCGGGAACTTTTCTTCCGGCACCCCAAGCCGCTTTGCCACGGACTGAATGATTCTGCTGTTAGCCTGATGAAGAATAAACCAGTCGATTGTTTCTATCTGAGTTTCGGTCTTTTCTGTTACCTGTCGGATACATTCCGGGACCTTTTTCACTGCAAATCGAAAGACTTCCTGTCCGTTCATCTGAATATATTCAGTTTCAGAATCATTCTCTTTCCATGGATTCTCTATTTTCCTTCCCGGGCAGGTAAGTACTTCACCGCTCACGCCGTCCGACCACTGAACAAACCCTTCCATTCCATGATCTGCCGCCGTTACCACCGCCGCTCCGGCACCATCCCCGAACAGGACACAGGTGGAACGGTCGTTCCAGTCGATCAGTTTAGACAGCACTTCCACGCCCACCAGCAGGATATTTTTATAAATCCCGGCACAGATATACGCATGTGCGGTATGCAGGGCAAATAAAAAACCGGAACATGCCGCACTCAGATCAAACGCCGCCGCGTTCGTAGCATGGATGGCTTTTTGCACCAGACATGCAGTACTGGGAAACTGAAAATCACTGCTGCAGGTTGCCACCAGGATCAGATCAATCTCCGATCCTTCCATCCCTGCATCTTTTAATGCTTCCTCTGCCGCAGCTGCTGCCATATCTGCTCCACTTTCCTTCGTTGCAATTCGTCGGTTTCGAATCCCTGTCCGGGAAGCGATCCATTCATCACTGGTATCCACCAGCTTCGCCAGATCATCATTGCTGACCACATGTTCCGGCAGATAACTTCCTGTTCCTATAATTTTCGTTGTCATTTATGTTCCTCTTCTTTGTTTTTATTTTGAACTTCAAATTATTATCTTTTCAAAGTATATGCCATCTTTTCATTTTTGTCAAGGTTCATAAGCAAAAGTCCTCGTCAACAAAAGGATCCTGTAAAGTAAAAAAGACCGCAGGCACCGCTCTGCGCTTGCAGAACAATACCGGCAGTCTTCTTTCTTCACTTTTCGGTATGTACCCGTCTCTCCGGGCTTACATAGGTGGATCCGCTTCCGCCGAATCTGCCTTTATTTTTCAGATACACATGTTTGATATACCAGAGGGTCTTTTCCTCCCCTTTCACTGCCAGCATCCGCAGCAGATATTCAATCTGTGCGCTGGTATCCGGATGAATGAACCACAGTCGGTCTTTTCCTTTCAGAAAATATTCCAGCGGTGAGGCATCTGTATAGGTTTCCGGGTGATAGGTCCGTGATGCGCTGATCCGATCCATGATCATCTCGGCGATATATTTTCTTGGCATCGGCATACCTGCAAGTACATGCTCCGCTCCGATTCCGTAATCTACCCAATATTCAAAATGATGTTTGTTTCTTCCTTTGTGATGCAGCCAGGAAGTAGATACTCCGGTGGCTTCTCTCTCTGCATTGTTAGGGCTTCTGGTCCCCTGATAGTATTTTGCTCCCACCATGAACTCGGTAGGAGAATATTTCGACAGGTCATGCATAAGTCCCTGCTTATACAATCCCACCTTAAAACAATACTTCATAACCAGAAATTTATGGGATGTGATCGTCTTAAAATGTCCCCATGCGTTCATATTACTTATCTCCCTGTTTTTCTAAGATTTTGTGGGCAAAAAGTATTTTGCTCACTTACTCACATTTTTGATGAGTACGAAGGCAGAAACCTTCCTGCCGGCAAGCTTGCGTCAGGCTTTTGCCCCCGGTTCTCTGGCATCCCCTAATAATACCAGTATCGTCCGCGGTTTTACATAGATTGATTTCTTCTCTTCCAACAGCAGTTCCTCTCCTTTCGGGCAGACACTGTTTTTTTTCGAAGAATCAATCGCCAGATACCATCGCATCCCCTCCGGGATATCCGGCAGGGCAAATTTGTGTTCATTCCAGTGCATGTTGTAGATCACATAGATAAACACATCTTCTTTCCCGGTCATCTCTTTTGCGTAACCACCACAGTACAGAATCCCGATCTGCCGGCTGCTGCTCTCCGTGTCTGCAAACCAGGCGCGTTCCGAATGATAGGAGATTTCCGGCCAGCCCAGGGATTTGTAATCGGTCGGGCGTAGCTCCTGTGGCATATGCAGGATCGGATGATCTTTTCGAAAACGGATCAGATCCTTTACAAACCCGGTAAACTGGCTGTAAGATCTGCCCTTTTTCCAGTCTATCCATCCGATTTCATTGTCCTGACAATATGCATTGTTATTACCCATCTGGCTGTTTTCCAGTTCGTCACCGCCGTATAACAACGGAGTCCCCTGTGACAAAAACAACAGCAGCATGGCATTCCTCATCTGTCTTCTTCGAAGTTCCAGAATCGACGTTTTTCTTGTCGGGCCTTCCACACCACAGTTCCAGCTGTAATTATACGCACTGCCGTCCCGGTTTTCCTCACCGTTCTCCATATTATGACGGGTATCATAACTGGTCATATCTGCCAGGGTAAAACCATCGTGGTTTGCCAGATAATGAACCTCACCGTGATCCTGGGGATTTTCTCTGGTATAATATAAGAATCCATTCACCTGATCCTCATCACCTCTGAGAAAACGGCGCATCACGCTCTGGAATCCGCTGTGACAGGCTGCCAGACGTTTTTTTCCGCCCAGTTTTCTTGCGATTCCGCCCATATCATAGCCACAGCCAATCAGTTTCACATCCGCAAGTACCGAATCTCTTGCCAAAAGTTCCATCCAGACACCATCACCCATCAGGACAAATCCGTCCACCCGGTATTCCATCCGCCAGAACCGCAGCACTTCCAACACCATCTGTGGATCCGTCTCCACCGGAAAATAAAAATCCATCAGATACTCGATGCCAGCCTCATGAAGAGCGCTGAAAAAGCTTTTTAGCTCCTTCTCCGGCTGATTACTCTTACAGTAAGATGCCTTCGGAGCAAAATAATTTCCTTTCGTATATCCCCAGTAATTAAGTTTTTCTTCCTGATACCGTATCGTTTTATCATACCCATACCGGTCTTTTTCGCCGGTTTTTGACGGATATTCTTCAAAATCATACGACGGCATCAGTTCCAGCGAGGTAATCCCCAGTTCTTTCCAGTACGGGATCTTTTCCGCGAGTCCCTGAAACGTTCCCTTTGCCCGCACCCCGGAGGTCTTCTGCATCGTGTAGCCTCTCGGATGAACCTTATAAATCACCATATTTTCATAGGGAATCGGTTCCTCAAGGGGCACCACTTCGTATCCTCTCAGCACTTTTGCCGAGGTCATCACTTCCCCTTCCGCTTTTTCGCCAAAACACGGTTCCCCCGTCACCAGTCTTGCCGCAGGATCAGTAAATGTTATCTCTCCCTGCCGGTACCGATACTCATACTGGTGCAGCCCCGGTTTTTCGACCATCACCGCATACCGTCTGCCGGTGCGATAAGTCTCATCCAGCAAGATACGCTGCTCTTCTCTCCCGTCCCTATAAAACAGAAGTTCCGGTGATTCTCCTGTTCTGGTATCCACAGCAAAATTATACCGGTTTCCTTTTCCGGTCACTCCCGGACGGGATGGATCACCCGGACTGATCTTCCAGGGTTTTCTTTCTGTTCCCATCTTTTTCCCCCTCTATAAACAAATATCCAGTTCTACCGGACAATGATCGGATCCAAAAATCTCTGTGTGGATCTTCGCATCTTCCAGCCGGTCTTTCAGGCTTTCGGACACACAGAAATAGTCGATCCGCCATCCTGCATTCTTTTCTCTCGCTTTGAATCGATAAGACCACCAGGAGTAGATTCCTTCCAGCTCCGGGTAAAAATAACGAAAAGTATCGATGAAACCGGATTCCAGGACTCTTGAGAATTTTGCACGCTCTTCATCGGTGAATCCGGCATTTTTCCGATTGGTTTTCGGGTTCTTTAAGTCTCGCTCACAGTGTGCGACATTTATAGCGCACCCATCATAGATATCACGCTTTGTTATCATTTATTCATACACTTTCTTATAAGAATATATTCTTATATAACTTTAAAGAAAAACAAATTGATTGTCAATAGAAACAGAAAGGATATTATAATGCGTATAATTTGGAAAGATAGTTGTGCAATAGGAACAAAACCGGTGAAATATCGTCAACATTACATTTCCCCTTACGGGGCATATGGATGGATCATTGATTTCCCGGATGACAAAAATATCTACAGCAGTCATTATTCTGCTATGAACGCAATAGATCTGATATTAGGACAACCAACTAGGAGGAACCCTAGTGAGAAAAGAAAGCGGTACGGAATAAAAATCGTTGGTCATCTCGATAAATAGCCGTGTGCAAATTTGTCGCACGATATTTCTTGTCATAACCGCCGGATCATGATATGTTTTAGATGTGCTTGAAAAAGCTCTTATATTTTTTTCGTGTGATACGGTCAGTAGAGAGGGAACTACTGACCGTATTCTTGTTTTAATTATTCAATTGAGTAATCAGTTTAAACAACTTAATTAAACAACTTGTACCAAGTCTCAGCTCCTACCACACCGTCAGCTTTTAAGCCGACTGCTTTCTGAAATGCCTTGACCGCAGCCTGCAGACCGGATCCGAAGCTGGCATCCATCGCTCCGGTATAGTAACCTTTTGCTGACAGAATGAATTCAACCAGGTATACGAACGTGCCGGATGCTCCCTTTTTGATAACTACCTTTTTCGCTGCTTTCTTGCAAGAAGACAGGAAATTACTGTTGGACGGATCCAGCTTTGTTTTGTATTTTCGGTTACACAGGTCTTTCCAGACACACACAGCTGCGAATCTTGACTTCTCGCCGTATCCTTCTTGTTCGTAGTCGATTTCCGTCCAAGTAACAACTTCGCCTTCTTCCATTTCGAGTCGATTAGATTCATAGTTTCTCTGCTTCGCTTTGATTTCCCACGAAAACCTCAACTTTTCTGTTCCTTCAACAACAAAATACGATTCAGTCTTTTCGGAAACCCACAAATCACCCTTTCCGCATTTTTGCAAAAAAACTTGATAGTTCGCAGGCTGTATTATAGTTTCTCTGAATACGTCATCGAGCACAACAACGCATTTTCCATTTTCATCCGTTTCACCGTCTCCGATATCGCCAAACATAGGGGAGGACATTTCGTAACAATACAATAGCCTGTTTGAGTAGTTTTTCGTACGTCAAGTGTTGTGGTAGTGCCACCAGAAGCATACATCGTGCATCGTACCGCTATGGTATCTCTAGGAAATCCGATTGCGTTTCCTTTTCCGTCACCAACCACACTATTCGTTCCAGAACCTGTTGCAATGGCAGTATATAGTGAATGCGACAGCTTGCAGACACTGTCGATCTCTTGAAAGGCGAGATGCAGGCACTTGAGGAAGAGGGCAATGCGTACAAGCCCGGAAATTCTACAGCCGAGGCAGTAGCAGCAGAAAATCAGCTTGCAGCAGCAGAAGCCAAACGAATTGATATGCAAAATCGCTTGGGTACATCTATGAATTATATCGTAGATCAAGTTGATGAGTACAATCAAGAAACTTCAAAGATGGCTGTAGTCACGGAAAAAGTAAAATCTGCATTTTCAAAACTTGGAAATGCAATCAAACGGGTGGCTAAGCTGACGGGATCAGGAGTTATCGGCGGTCTGAAAAAGCTGTCGGCTGGTATTCTCGGCATCCACAAGACGGCGAACAAATCGACCTATTCCATGGGTATGATGATTAAAAACGCTCTTGTCATGGGCGCCCTGTACAAAGTTATCAGTGGTGTATCATCGGCGGTCAAGTCCGGTTTTGAAAACCTCGCCCAGTATTCCGGTAGCACAAACAACAGCATATCCATGCTGTGGAGTAGTCTGGAACGGCTCAAAAATAGCTTTGCCACTGCGTTTGCGCCAATACTCAATGTTGTTGCTCCGATTCTGACGAAATTTATCAATATGATATCCACAGCGGTCAGCTATGTGGGTGCGTTCTTCTCAGCACTGACCGGGAAAAGCACATACACAAGCCTTTTTCCGTTGTATGTTGGAGATATGCCGCCCGTCATCAAATCGCATTTCTGTGTTATTGATGATTTTCCGGTCAATCTCTTCCTTGATCCGCACACCTGGAAGCTGCACCAGAAGCCACGTATCACCGTTTTTCTCTACCGCTTTCGCGATCTTCGCTACTGTGTGCATTACGCTCACCTGCTTCCTGTACGGCTTTCTTTCGGTCTGGACGTTTTGCCATATCAATGAGGTATTTTGTCCATGTTATCTTGGTCAAGTCTTCTATCTTTTTCCCCATTTTTGCAAAATCGCTGTCGGCATCTCTGCCAACTCGCTTGAATTCATTTCTGAGGATTTCAGCTTCCCTCGCCGTGATCGGACCATCGCCGATCATATACGTGTCCTCTTCACTGTCTTTCATCTCTTCGGTTGGAATACTGAACAGCTGGAAGCAGGCATATTTATAGGCTGCGGATAACGCTTTATTAAGCGATTTGTCGCCGGAATCCATTGCTTCACCGTAAATATGTACTTTCTGTGAGGATGAATCCTCGCCACTCACAAAACTGTAGTCAACTTCCACGATCGTATAGATCAAATTGTTACCTTTTGCTCCTTGACGTTCCTCTCGTTTTACATCCAATACATTCGGAAGAATGAAAATCTTATTTTTCACAAGTGCTGGATGTAACGCGTTCATCACGTCATCGATGCCTCGGTACTTGTACCTCTGCATCGTGTTTTCCTGGTCTTTTCCGACCGCACCGACATCTTTCATAACGCCGATGATCGCCCCGAAAATCTTCTCTGTCTCTGCCATCACATTTTCCTTTCGTAAGTGATTCCAAGTGAATCCATAGCCATTTCCAGTTCCACGATCTGTTCATCCGTTGCAGAGATCGTATACATTGCTGTAACCTTTGCGTTTTTTACCACTTCGTCCGTGATAGGCTGCGCAATATTGTCCATCACTTCTTTTTTTGCTTCTTCCTTTGCCTGCTGTTCTCTGGCTACCTGCGCCCGCGCTTCCTGTCTGGCACGTTCCATCTCACGCTCTCTGCGCTGTTCCTCTTCCCGTTCTCTCTGCTTTCTCTCAGCTTCCAAGATTCGTGCGCGCTGCGCTTCGTACTGCTTGATGTACATCACAGCAGACTGCAGGTTGAGATCTGACTTGTATCTCTCAATAGCTTCCTCTTTCACTTCCGAAACGCTCATGTCGAGCATGATCAGCGCATTTCCGATTTCTAAAATCTTACTTGCAAGCTCTTCTTTGACTTTTTTCATTGATGTAGTTGCATTCAGCCACTTTTCATCAAAAATCATTTCTAACGTCAGCCAGTCGGCATAATCTGCAGCCATATCTCCAAACAGGGTTTTGATCTCTTCCAGTTTTTTCATTCTTTCCCGGCTTTCCAGTTCTTTGATCTGGTCATCAATTACAGCTACCGGTCTGTCGATTAATCCCAGAAGCTCACGCACCTGCGTGTCAAAAACGTTGTATGGCTCCAACCACTGTCTTTTCACTTCGCTCCGGCGATCGCTGACAGCTTTTTTGACCTTTCGTAACATCGCAAGGTCCTTTTTTCTCTCTGCTTTATTTTCCAGAGATACTGGCATTTCCTCATAGATCTTCAGATGATCTGCCAGTGTTTCCTTTAACTCGTCAAAGTTACACTCGATGTTTCCCGGTGTCTGGGTAATCTGTAATTTTAATTCTTCCATAACATTTCTCTCCTTCAGCTTTTTTCTTTGATCGGAACATCTGCAGTTACAGCCACAGGATATGGTGTCGGATCCAATCCTGGCGGCAGTTCACGCTCCGATTTCTGGATACCCAGAAGCAGACAGATTGTTGAATCAATCATCCAGCTCTGCTCCTGGAAATATCCTGTCAGCAATTCCACCGTGTGCTGATCACGGATCAGGTTCTCATATTCATCCTTGGTCACCTGGACCATTCTTTCTTTACTCATCATCATCCTCCAGCCGGTTTAGCGCCGACAAAGCCCCATTTCTACTTCTTCGTAAGCCTGATGCAACCGCTTCTTTGTCGGCTTCTTGGCGTTTTCTATCATGATTGCTTCTATATCCTGTTGTGAGCGCTCTTCCCGTACTTTTTTCATAAATTGAACGGTTGCTTTCTTGAAATTATCCATATCCGGTTCGCCATGCGCTCTGACCACAGCTTTCCCAAATTTGTATTCTGCTGTTACTGGTTTGTCCACAGCCCCATCTCCCTTGCTTTTCCGGCACATACTGCGAACAGCACCGCACCGAAAAGAATTGCTGTTTTTGGTTCCTGGCTACTCAGAAACCCTGCCAGTGCCGCCGATGCTACGAAAATCTCTTTCATTCGAACAGCACCTCCAAAATTTTCTTGAACATTTTCTGCTCAGCATCGTATTTTTTATCTACCGCAGCTTTTAATTTTTCAGTGCCGCCGAATGCCTGTTCAATAGCTGCCAGCAGTAATCCATCACCGTTTTCCTCACTGATACCCTTTGAAAGAAAATCGCGGCTCGCTTTTAATATAGCCGTAATCTCACAAGCAACTTCGAGATTACTTCCTTCGATATGTAACGCTAAATTTCCATCACTGCTTTTATGTGTATTAATCATTTGCTTTTCCTCCATTTTTCTGTATAATAATATTGGTTGTTTTGTTAAGTGCCTGACGGGTTGCCACCCTGAGGGCACTGTTTTTTATGACGGATCCACCAGCGGAAGATCCATTTGCATGTTGCAGTTATCTATTGCCATCTGCGTATTCATGCATGGATGCCAGTTTTTGGCGTATTCCAGAGCATCCTCGAATCTCAGCTTCGGGATGTTGTTCCGGGCATTCACTTGGAAGAAGTGTTCCGAATCGCCGTTACATTCGGCTAAAACCTTTTTAATTGCTCCTTTCATATTGATTTCTTCCCATTTATTTCCTATACTGAAAATAAAAAGGAGAAATTATGTTGAAATTTGATAATTCTTACGATGTTGTTTCACTCATCGCTTTTATAGCTCTTGTTTCTCCGATAATTACCGCTATCGTTGATAACGGCTTTAAATTTTTTCTTAAACGGCAGGAGCATCATTTTCAAATCTACGACAACGAATATGTACATAAAAGAGAACTCTTCGAAAGGTTCTTAGAGTACAGCGGTAAACTTCCGCAGAATCCGGAGAAATATACGGAACCGCTCATGTTTTCATACTTTTCGCTTGCTCCTTATATTCCCCAAAAGGACTGGGAGTATTTCAGGGAATACTGCGATATTATCCTCGAAGGGAATACCAGTGAGAACATCAAACGGTTGTCACAGCTTTTTAACGATCATATTGTCCCGTGCATTAAGAAAGAACTAAGTAGAAAAGGTCATCTTAAGAAGTAGGCACGCCCATCGCTGTGAGCAGGTAAAACAAAAAGCTAAAAATCGAGCAAACGATCACGGCATATACAAGATATGCTATCCACAGGATGTCTCCGTCATCCTCATAGAAAAGTCTGCCGATAAATCTCGTCAGCGGTGCCGCCGCTATTGACAATCCCCACATGAAAAATATCCAGCCAAATACTTTTGACATGTTTTCTCCTTTCCACACTGTTTTGGACTTTATCGAGCATATACAAGCCATGCTAAAGTGATTGAATTAAGCAACGTTGCAACTGAAATTAAGGTGTAATTAAATCTTGTCATTTTCATTCGGTTCACCAACCTTTCCGAGAAACTTATTCACGAAGTACACCTGCCCTTTTCCGGTAACTTTCGGTGTCCGTGTCGTGACATTACAGCCGTTGCCGTCCAGATGCGTGCTTTCCTTAATCTCGAAAAGCTGCATCTCCATGGATCGCTGTGTTGGCATGTTCCAGTCAGATCCTTTCCTTTTGATTAAGTAACCGTTTCCTCTCAGCCACTCAAAAAGTCTTCTTTGACCGATCTCATATCCGTTCTGCCGGATCATTTTCGCAAGATCACCAATCAATATAGAAGTATGACTGGTTGCCACGGCATCGGCGAAGATCTCTTTCGGCTTCATTCGCTGGTTGTCTTCCAGCAAAACAGCATTGCTTTGCTTTAAAGATTCAATAGAGCTATTTGCCATCTTAAGAGCCCTAGCCATGATCTGCTCCGGCGTATTCCAAGCTTTCTCTAAATCAATAAAATACTGGCGGATCTGCTTTCCTTCTGGCGAACGCTGTATCATGCAAATCTGCTTTGCCATATCAATGGAAATATTATGATCTATATATGTAGTTTCGTTTCCCTGAGCTGTTAGTCTTTTTTGACTAATAGCTTGGAAATCCACATTTTCAAAAAAACCATATTCTGCCATTCTCTCGAACCATTTTGTATATTGGGTTCCAATATTCAATTTTTCATGTAAATCTCTTGCCGATACCGTCGGCTGTTCTGTCTCATAATTGATTTTTAATAATTCGTTCATCATTCTCCTTTCGTTAACGTGTACAGAGGTATATTAATGAAACACCATCAGCGAGTCCCTTAGATATAAGGCATCCTCGTCTATCGCCTTGCAAGGCAAAAAATACGGCAAGTATATTAAGTGTTAATACTGTGAAAATTACTAACATTGTTTTTTCCTCTTTTTCTATCCTTTGTGTTATACTAATTCAAAGGAGGTTCTTATGAATACAGAGGTTTTAGTTGCTTTAATAGGCATGGCAGCTACCGCATGGGCGCCAACCGTAACCGCTCTCGTAGCAAAAGACAAAGAATTAAAGCTGAAAAAATTAGAAATTTATCAATCGGCTAAAAAGGATGCTTACATACATTTTTCTATTGCCTGTAGTAAAATGTATCACCTTATGCAGCCAGATGCGGAGGAAGCCATAAAAGATGTTATTTCCGCAAGCCACAACGTGCTGATATATTGTTCCGAAGTTACATATCCGAAAGTCGTGGAATTAATAAATATCGCAAATACTTTCCCTTTTGCGAATCCAGAAGACCAACAACGTTTTCACTCTTTGCTTTACGAAACGCTGCTGTCTCTAAATACAGAGATAAGCGAGGATTGTGAGTAACCCAGCCATCCCAAATATCTGACCCGCGATAGTAACAGCTATCCATCTTTTCTTACTGCTGTACGCACTTGCAATAGCCCCGCCATAAGCAAGTGCTACGGCGGTAAGGCTCCAGATTAAAAATATATGTTCGATTCTTATCATTCTCCTTTCTTATTTTCGGTTGATGGTTGAGTTTTTCTCAACTCTATGAGTAAAAAAATAAGCATGTATATCCGTGATCGGAATCTCAAGTGCATCAATCGCATTTTCGATTTCTTCTTGTCTCCAATCCAGAATATTATTTAATTTATTGCTTACAGAGACTTCTGAGATACCAAGCTTTTTAGAAAACTCAGACTGTGTACCGAACTTTTCTTTTATTCGTCCCCTGAGTTTTCTATAATCGTATTGATTTGCCATCTTTTTTCACCTCCTTATGTTGAGAATTTCTCAACTGCAATTAGAATACCATTCATTTTTTACTATGTCAATATATATTTTTAAGTTTTTCTCAACTTTTTTAAATAGTCATTGATTTTTTCTCAACTTCGCTTTATAATACACTTAAAGATTTCTTTAAGAAAGGGAGCATTTAAAAGTGGAGAAAGCCGATATAAAAGATAGACTAAAGGAAGCAATGGAATTGAACAATATAACTCAATCAGAATTAGCCAAAAAAGCCAATATCGACAAAGGGCAACTTAGTTCTTATCTATCTGGAAAATATAAACCTCGCCAGAACAATATAGAAGCCCTCGCAAAGGCTCTTGGTGTAAGCGAAGCATGGCTTATGGGATATAACGTGTCGTTGAAAAACACTGATTACATCATCAATGAAAATGTTCTTATTGAATCATCGAGTAGCACATTAAAAAGTAAACAATTGCAAAAACGAATGGCTACTTACATTAATATCCTCAAACAATTATCTGATGCAAACAGCAAAAAGGTTATTAATTATGCAGAAAATCTACTAGAAAATCAACGCATGGAGGAAGATCTTCTTACTAACGCTGCTCACGAACGTACAGACATCAAAGCAACTGTAGAAATGTCTAAGAATGATGATGACATCATGGATGACGATAATTTCTAAAGCTTTTCGCCGCATTGCGTAATATAGGATTTTGGAGGGTTACACAATGAATGATTACGAAATACTTTTAGATGAAGCATCCAATGAGGGGCTGATCGTAAAGGAAAAGCCCCTCCTTGCAAATGATGGAAGAATCAAAGGGAATAAAATAGCGATACGAAAGGATATACCTACTACAGATGCAAAAGCAGATGTTCTGGCAGAAGAATTGGGACACCACCACACAACCGTCGGAAACATCATGGACCAGTCCACAGCCGAAAACCGGAAGCAGGAATTACACGCACGGATGTGGGGATACAACCGAAGAATCGGCTTGCAGGGATTGATAGATGCTTACGAGCACAGGTGTTCGAATAAGTATGAAATTGCAGAGTTTCTTCACGTTTCAGAACACGAACTAGACGATTGTATTAAAGCATATAGGGAAAAGTATGGTGTGTGCATAGAATATAATGGATATATTATTTATTTTTTCCCAAATTTGCATATCAAAGCAGGTACTTATCGCATGGAACTGTCCAGTGAATTAGTAATTATGGATTTATTCAATTCAAAAAATAGATATCGCCGCACAAGCGATTAAATAAAAAGGAAATCACGGGAGGAAAAGGATATGGAGTGTCCAAAATGTGGAAGTAGCAATGTGCTGATCCAGAGAGAACAGACTGCACAGGTCGGAGTTGGATCAAATAAAGTTGTTGTGGAGCAGAATCCAAAGAAAAGTAAAGGATGTTTTTACTGGCTGGTGATCGGCTTCTGGTGGGAGCCTATCAAGTGGATTATGTTTGGATGGCTTAAGCCATTCTTCAAACGCAAGACCAAGAGCGGAATGAATGTGCACGCAAGCAAAACATTCAATAAAACCGTTGCTGTGTGTCAGGATTGCGGCCACAGCTGGAAAGTTAAATGATACCATTCTCACGATTTTGTTGAATGCACCAAAATCGTTATAAATAAAAAGACCGGCTCCTGCGCCAGCAGAAACCGGCCAGTAAAGTCCCGGAGGACAATACCTACACAAAATTATTGTAACATCTCCGGGCAGCCAGAGCAAGCGGAACGAATGTTCTTTGCTGGCTGTTATTTTTGTACCCAAAAACAAGGAGGAATATACAATGAATTACAATCTACCAGATGGACTGTACTGCATGTACCTGAGAAAGTCGCGTGCCGACAGGGATTCGCAGCTATACGATGAAAAAGAGATCCTTGCGCGGCATGAGATGATCCTGAAAGAAACCGCCGAAAAAATGGGGATTCGCATCGGCAAAATATATACTGAGATTGTTTCCGGTGAAACCATAGCGGACCGCCCAGAGATCAAGAATGTAATTAATGACTGTTACGCCGGACTGTATCAAGGCATCCTGGTCGTGGAAGTGACCAGACTTTCCCGTGGAAATCAGGGGGATGCGCAGACGATCATGGACTGTCTGCGGTACGGAAATCGAAATCAAGGTGTCCTGGTAGTCACACCAACAAAAATATATGATATCGTCCACAGTTCCGAAGATGAAGAGTATATGGAATTTGAACTTTTCATGAGCCGCCGGGAATACAAGATGATTAAAAAGCGTCTGGAGCGAGGACGGATCCATGCTGTGATCGAGGGACAGTATATGGGATCCTATCGCCCTTACGGATATGATATCGTGAAAGATAGAAAAGTCCGCACTCTTACTCCGAATCCATCGGAAGCACCAGTCGTACAGCAGATCTTTGAGTGGACAGTGAAAGATAATATGACTCCTGGCCAAGTCGCACGGAAGCTTGATGATCTGGGGATTCCTACATACACCAAATCCCAGGAATGGTCCATAGATACGATAAAAACGATCTTAAAAAATCCAACTTACACTGGAAAGGTTCGGTGGAATGACCGGATGCAAGTGAAAACAATGGTAGACGGAGAATTGAAAGCAAGCAGGCCACGTAGCAATCACACGGACAAGTATATTCTTGTGGATGGGCTGCATGATGCACTTGTAAGTGATGAGATCTTTCAAGCCGCTTCCAAACGGTTTTACTCAGACAAAACAAAGAACAATGCGGAATTAAAAAGTCCGCTTGCCGGTCTTTTGGTATGCGGTAAATGTGGAAAGGCTATGGTTTTTCAAAGCTATCACTGCAGAAAAGAGAATGCACGACCACGATACCTTCATCCATATTCCCACAAATGCAATGTTTCTTCCGTATTGTATGATGATATATTGGATGCCATCGAGAGCCTGTTATGCGCCCATATAGAGGATTTTCAGATATTGATGGACAAGTTACCGGCAACTCGCGCAGAGATGATTTTGGAGCAGTCTGACAGCTTACAGAAAGAAATTGAACGGACCCAGCAGAAACTCACAAAACTGTTTGATGCGTGGGAGAACGGGATCATATCAGATAGTGATTTTTCTGAGCGAAAGGCGATACACCAGAAAAAGCTTGAAGACCTGCAGTCGCAGCTTGCCAGTATCGAAAAACAGCAGCCGAAAGAAGTGGTGTATCAGGAAAAAATGATACAATTAAAAACTGCCGTGGAAGCTCTGAAAGCACCTGATATCTCAGCTAAGACCAAGAACTTTTATCTAAAACAGGTCATCACAAAAATAGAGTTTTCCAGAGAATCCAAGGCAGAATTCATTTTAGATGTTGATTTCAAGTGAAACCGGGCAATGATCGGAACCCATGATGTCTGTATGGATTTCCGCATCCGTGATCTTATCTTTGATGGAATCAGAGGTCAGGAAGTAATCCAGCCGCCACCCAGCGTTCCGTTCTCTTGCTTTGAACCGATAAGACCACCATGAGTATTTCTCAGTGTCTGGGTGAAGATATCTATAGGTGTCCGTAAAACCGGAAGAAAGCAGATTCTGAAACTTTTCGCGCTCTTCCGGTGTGAATCCGGCGTTTTTCACGTTGGCTTTCGGGTTCTTGATGTCCAACTCAGTTGCTGCTACGTTAAAATCGCCGCACACGATCACCGGCTTTCCTTTGAAAGTCGATGTGCATGATGGTTGAGCATCTTTAAGGTCACCGCAAAAAATAACAGGTTTCTCTTTCTCCAGTCCTTTCAGATATGCAAGAAAATCATCTTCCCATTGCATCCTGTAAGGAAGTCTGGCCAGTTCGTTCTGAGAATTTGGTGTGTATACGGTCACCATGAAAAAATCCGGGTATTCCAGTGTGATCACCCGTCCCTCCTGGTCATGTTCCTCGATGTTGATTCCATATCGCACAGACAGCGGCTCCTGCTTTGTAAAAATCGCCGTACCTGAATATCCCTTTTTCACTGCATAATTCCAGTACTGATAATATCCCGGAAGTTCCAGCTCAATCTGTCCTTCCTGCAGTTTACTCTCCTGAATACAGAAAATGTCTGCATCCAATTCCTGAAAGCGTTCCTTGAATCCTTTCGTCACACAGGCCCGCAGCCCATTTACATTCCATGATATCAGTTTCAAACATCTGTCCTCCTGTTTTGTCAAGTCTGGTTTTATTATAACACACAAAAGCTGTCCAGTGAAGCATCCGATGGTCCGTGAAAGTGAAGTCCTTTTTTTCTGTATTCTTCCATATATTCCCAGATTTCCTCCGTCACCAGTTCTCCCGGATTGACCAGTGGTATTCCCGGCGGATACGGAATCAATGCTTCTGCCGCAATCTTTCCTTTTGCTTCCCGCCAGGGAATCCGTTTCTTTTCTTTAAAAAATGCCTGTCGCGGAGTATCGATCATCGGTGGAATCTGTGGAATCAGACGTGTCTCCGCATTCACAACATCCACATTGTTCTTTCCCGTCATTTTCCTGCTGATGTCTTCCAGTGCCTCCACCAGCTGCCTCATATCACTCTCTTCATTGGCATATGTTACAACAGCAACCACATATCGATCATCTGCCAGTTCCATACCGATCTTGTATTTCTCATAAAGGCGGTCTGCCAGCTGATAACCGGAAAGTCCAAGATCCGAAGCAGAGATCACCAGACGCACCAGATCCAGGTTATAGATAGCTTTTCCGCGAGATGCTTCTCCCACACAGGTAATTCCCGGAATCTTTTTCATTGCTTCTCTTGCCATCTGTGCCAGTGCCAGACCTCGTTGCAGCATCTCCTCCCCGTGAAGAGCCAGCTCATACCGGGCCGCATCCAGGGATGTCATCAGAAGATAGGACGGACTGGTACTCTGCACTATATGCAGACAGGCTTCCAGTCTTCCAAGATCCACCCGGTCACTTCCCACATGCAACAGGGAACTCTGGGTCAGAGATCCCGTCACCTTATGCATGCTCTGCGCGCACATATCTGCATCCTGAAGAATTGCTCCCCGGGGAAGTGTCTCCGTAGCTGTCCCTTCCTTCTGAAAATACAGATGGCCTCCATGTGCCTCATCTACCAAAAGCAACGCCCCGTGTCTGTGACAGATATCGGCAATGGACCGGATATTGCTGCACACACCATAATAGGTTGGACTTACCAGAAAAACAGCCTTACAATCCGGATATTGTCGGAATCCCTCTTCCACAGTCTCCGGATCCAGGCTTCCCCAAAGGCCGGTGACCGGATCCTGCTTCGGCATCAGATAAACCGGAACCGCCCCACTAAGCGTCAGCCCCATCAGTACGGATTTGTGGGCATTTCTTGCTACCATGATCTTCTCGCCCTCTTTTACCGAGGCAAGCACCATCGCTTCATTTCCACAGGTTGTTCCATTGACCAGAAAATAGGTTTTTTTTGCCTGAAATACCTCCGCTGCCAGCTCCTGTGCCTCCCGGATCACGCCTTCCGGTTCATGCAGATCATCCAGTCCCTCTGCCTCTGTCAGATCAAACCGGAAGATGCCATCTCCTGTCCACTGTCGCCAGCGGGGGCTGATTCCCTTTTCGTATCGATGCCCTGGAATCTTAAAATATACCGGTCTGTTTGTTGTATAATCAACAATCGCATCCAGTAATGGTGTTTTTCTTTGTTCCATATTGTTCTCCTGCTCTTTTCTCACTGACTTTCTGTCCTATATCAACAGTCGTCCTTTTTTCTCATGCAATCATAATCTTTAACTCTTTGATAACATAATCAAAATTGGTCCACCGAACCAATTATTAATATGCAACGCAATAAAGAAAGAGCTCTCGCATCATTATCTTCTGCGACAGCCCTTCCTTATATTCCTTATGCATATCAGCACAATTATTCTTTATTATTTTACCAGTCTTGTCCAGCCGTATTTGTCTTCTTCTTTACCCCACTGGATGCCTGTCAGATAATCATACAGTTTCTGAGTCAGTTCACCAATCTTGAAGTTATTAATTGTGATTTCTTCTCCTTTGTAAACCAGTGCGCCTACAGGGGAGATAACTGCTGCTGTACCGGTTCCGTATACTTCTTCCAGTCTTCCGTCTCTTCCGACCTGCATAAGATCATCTACAGACAGATGCGTTTCATTTACTTTGTATCCCCAGTCTTTCAAGATATGAATGATAGAATCTCTGGTTACACCAGGAAGTACTGTTCCTTCGATCGGAGCTGTGTAGATTTCGCCATCGATCTTGAACATAATGTTCATTGCACCAACTTCTTCTACATATTTTCTTTCACGGCCATCCAGCCACAGTACCTGAGAGCAACCATATTTTTCAGCTTTTACCTGACCGATAATAGATCCTGCATAGTTACCGCCACATTTTGTAAATCCGGTACCACCCTGTACGGCACGAACATATTCATCTTCAACCATGATCTTAACCGGAGCCAGACCTTCTGCATAGTAAGCACCTACAGGAGAAAGGATGATTACGAACTTATATGCTTTTGATTTGTGTACGCCCAGAGAAGACTCACATGCAAATGCAAACGGACGGATGTACAGAGAAGTTTCCGGTTCAGACGGAACCCAGTCTTCTTCTGCTTTTACCAGTGCGTTTACGGCTTCGATAAACATATCTTCCGGAATAGTTGCCATACACAGACGTTCATTGGAATTGATCATACGACGTGCATTCATCTCCGGACGGAATAACTGGATCTGGCCATCTGCTCTTCTGTATGCTTTCAGTCCCTCAAATGTTTCCTGTGCATAATGCAAAACTACAGTAGCCGGATTCATCTCAATTGGTCCGTACGGACGAATGGTTGCGTCATGCCAGCCAATTCCTTCATCATAGTCCATAGTGAACATGTAATCAGCGAAATATTTGCCGAAACCAAGTTTCTTCTGATCCGGTTTTTCCTGCAGTTCTTCTCTTTTAATAAATTTGATATCCATAATATCTCTCCTCCTGCTTTTCTCGAATGTATTTTTACATTCTTACATTCTGCCGGAGCCAGTCTGCTTCGACAACATATGTTAAGTATAAAACTACATTTTTCTCCCGTCAATAGAAAATCCATTGCTTTTTATGATTTCTTCTGTTAAAGTATACATAGATATAGTTGTTTTTTCTGCAATCTTTATGCTGATACAGAACAGCTACCATATTAAGAAAGAGTGAGGTTTTTATTATTATGAGTGATCTGGAAAACAGCGCATGCACCGGTTCCTGCGATACCTGCGGGTCCGACTGCAACCTTGATTTATCCAACCCGAATGCAACCGTAACCCTGACCCTGGACGATGACAGTGAACTGGTCTGTGCCGTCCTGACCATCTTCCCTGCCGGCGAGCATAAATATATTGCTCTGCTGCCATTAGATGAGAACGGCGAAAACCAGGACGGTGAAGTATTCTTATACCGTTTCTTCCAGGAAGAAGGTCAGCAGCCAACTCTCGAGAACATCGAAGACGATGACGAATATGAAATCGCTGCCGATGCTTTCGACGAACTGTTAGACAGTGCTGAATATGACGAAGTGGTTGACGGTAAAGAACTGTAAGAAACACCACGGTCACAGACCTTGGTTTGTGACCGCATAAAAATCCCGTACATGACAGAATCGTTTATCGATTTTTTGTCATGTACGGGATTTTTCTTTTTGTTCCGGTCGTCTCAGATAACTGTCAGTCTTTACCTTCTACTTTTTCACCGTAGACATAATAGTGTACCCACTCTCCAAGATTCACGGCATGATCGCCAATACGTTCCATATATTTTGCAATCATCAGTACGTCCAGTTCACTGCCGGAACTATTTGGATTTTTTGCAATTTCTTCCATCAGTTCCATTTTGATCTCTTCAAAAAGCCGATCCACCTGATCGTCCGTGGCAATCACTTCTGCTGCCAGTTTGTCATCCTTGCGTACAAACGCATTAACACTGTCATTGACCATCTTGGATGCAATTTTACCCATATGAAAAATCTTCGGATGCACTTCCAGCTGAAAATCTGTCAGATGCCTGGATACATCTGCGATATCTGCTGTCTGATCTCCGATCCGTTCCATATCCGCGATCATGCGAAGTGCGGAAGAGATACTTCTCAGATCCCCGGATACCGGCTGCTGGCGAAGCAGCAGTGTCATACACATGGCTTCGATATCCCTTTCTTTTTGATCGATCTTCTGTTCAATCTTATGTACACTGACCGCAATCTCCTCGTCTTTTTCCCGGAGTGCTTTCATCACCAGTGACATGGCCTCCTCACAGAGGTCACCCATCTCAATCAATTCTCCATTCAGCTTAAGCAGCTGCTCCTGATATGCCTGTCTTGCCATCAGCCAAACCTCCCTGTGATATAATCATCTGTCCGTTTATCTTGCGGTTTTGAAAATATGGTTTCTGTATCATTCATCTCCACCATCTCTCCCAGAAGGAAAAATGCGGTTTTGTCTGAGATTCTGGCTGCCTGCTGCATATTATGGGTAACCATAACAATAGTATACTGGTTTTTCAGTTCCAGTGCCAGATCCTCGATTTTCGTAGTAGAAATCGGATCAAGCGCACTGGTCGGCTCATCCATCAGAAGGACTTCCGGCTGTACCGCCAGCGCTCTGGCGATACACAGTCTCTGCTGCTGTCCACCGGACATACCAAGTGCACTCTTTTTCAGCCGGTCTTTTGTCTCATCCCAGATTGCCGCCTTTTTCAGAGAATCTTCCACAATCGCATCCAGTTCGCTTTTTTTACGGATTCCGTGTGTTCTCGGTCCATAGGCAACATTATCATAGATACTCATAGGAAACGGATTCGGCTTCTGGAATACCATGCCTACCCGTTTTCTCAGCAGATTGACATTTTTCATCTGGTTGATCGGTTCACCGTCCAGAAGCAGTGTTCCGGTGATCTTACATCCTTCTACCAGATCATTCATTCGGTTTAAGGACTTTAACAATGTGGATTTTCCGCATCCGGAAGGTCCGATAAATGCAGTAATCTCTTTTTCCGGGATATGCATGGAAATCTTTTTCAGTGCCTGAAAATCCCCGTAAAACAAATCCAGATCTTTTATCGTAAATTTATCTTTCTCCATTTTCTTACCTCTTTGTCAGTTTTTTCGCGATCCAGCCGGAACCGGCATTGATCAGAAGTACTACTACCAGGAGTACCACTGCCGTTGCATATGCCTGTTTCATATACAGTCCCTCGGACAACAATGCGTACATATGAACAGCCAGCGTTCTTCCCGAACTCATCAGTCCAGGTACTTTTGCGATAGTACCTGCTGTATACATCAGTGCTGCCGTCTCTCCTACCACACGGCCGATACCCAGAATCACACCTGATACGATACCCGGTACCGCAGAAGGAAGAATGATACGGAAGATTGTCCGCAGACTTCCCGCTCCCAGACCAAAACTTCCCTCACGAAAGGAATCCGGTACTGCTTTCAGTGCTTCTTCTGTAGTTCGAAGAATCAAAGGCAGTATCATAATCGCCAGAGTGAGCGCACCTCCCAGGAAGGTATAACCCCATCTGAATGTTGTTGCAAATAACAGATAACCGAACAGACCATAGACGATCGATGGAATTCCGGAAAGCGTTTCCGCTGTGATCCTTACGAGTTTTACCAGTTTGCTTCCTCTTTTTGCGTATTCCACCAGATAAATAGCTGCGCCGATACCCACCGGAACTGCGATCAGTAATACCAGAAGTACCATCAGAACGGTATTGATGATTGCTGGCATCATGGATACATTCTCTGTATTATATTCCCAGGCAAACATCTCCGGTGAAAGGTTCGGTATTCCACGAATGAGGATATAACCTACGATACAGACTGTGATCCCCACGGTAAGAAATGTGGCAATCCACATCAGAAACCGCAGCACCAGAGAAAATGGCTGTTCTTTGTAACTTTCCAGCTGACCTTTTATCTTTTCCATCACTGTCCGCTCCTCCTTTGCAGTGCACTGCAGCACAGATTAATGATCAGGATCAGTACAAATAACACTACTGCCGTTGCAATCAGTGCTTCTCTGTGAAGATCCGTTGCATATCCCATCTCCATAACGATGTTGGAAGTAAGGGTTCGAACACCCATAGCCAGGTTTCCCGGTATCACCGGCTGATTTCCGGCTACCATGATCACCGCCATCGTCTCGCCGATGGCACGACCGATACCAAGAACCACACCGGCAAGAATTCCTGACTTTGCTCCCGGAAGTACTGCAAAGAACACACTTCGTTCCCGTGTGGCGCCAAGAGCCAGGGCTCCTTCATAATAGGAGTCCGGAACCGCGCGGATACTGCTTTCTGCCACACCGATCACGGTGGGCAGAATCATAATTCCCAGCAGTATCGATGCTGTCAGAACACTTTTTCCGCTTCCTCCCATGAGTTTTTGCATGATCGGAACAATTACTACCAGACCAAAGAATCCGTAGACGATCGATGGGATTCCTGCCATCAGTTCCACTGCCGGTTTGAGAATTTTATATAATTTCTCGTTACAGAACTTTGCCAGATATACCGATGCGAAAAAAGCAATCGGAACACCGATAATAATTGCTCCTGCGGTTACATAGATACTACCCACAATCATCGGCAGGATGCCGAAAATATTGTTCATGGGTTTCCATTTTTCTCCCAACAGAAAATTCAATGGTCCAATCTTTGCGATTGCCGGAATTCCGTTTGCAAACATAAAGATGCAGATCAATACAACTGCCGCGATTGACACACATGCTGTCAGGATGAAAACACATTTCATAATGAATTCTCTTGCTTCCTTCATGTTACTCCTTCTTTCAGAGAAAAACTGTTCCGTCTTTCACTTTTCTATGGAATACGGAACAGTTTCTTTTCTGTTTCTGATCATTTACTGTACGTCTGCCCAGTCCTGCGTTTCTCCTGTGAAGATAGACATTACCTGATCACTGGTCAGCTCATCTACCGGGTTCTGTTTGTTCACGATAACTGCGATTCCATCCAAAGCGATCGGTGTTGCGGTTACACCCTGAGAAGTCTCTGTATCCTTCAGTTCTCTGGATGCCATTCCGATATCGCAGATTCCGTCGATGGCAGAAGTAACACCTGTGGTAGAATCGTTCTGCTGTACTTCGATTTCCACATCTGCATTCAGTTTTTTATAGCTCTCAGCCAGTTTTTCCATAACAGGTGTGACAGAAGAAGATCCTGCAACAGTTACTTTACCGGAAAGACCTGATGCTTCATATGCACCTTCATTGCCCTGGCTGATATATCCGTTATCTTCAACTACTTTCTGTCCGTCTTCGCTCATGATATATTTTACAAAATCAGCTGCCACCTCACTCAAACCATCTTTTGTTACAATATTAAACGGACGGGAAATTTTGTAAGAACCATCTTTTACAGTATCTACAGAAGCTTCTGCACCGTCGATTTTCAATGCTTTTACGCTGTCATCCAGAGATCCCAGAGATACATAACCGATTGCATATTCATTACCTGCAACTGTTGTCATCATAACAGAAGTACTGTTGGTGATTTCTGCTGTATCTGTGGTGTTATCAATTTTATTTCCATCGGTATCTTTTGTCTCGATACCGAACAGTTCGATAAAAGCTCCTCTTGTTCCGGATCCTTCCTCTCTGGATATCGGACTGATCAGTCCCGAGAAATCTCCTCCCTTACTGTCTTCAGCTGCCGGAGTGTCTGTTGCTGCTGTATCTGTGTTTTCAGACTCCTGTGTTGTATCTGTACCGGTTGTAGTATTGCTGCTTCCACATCCTGTAAAGATCATTGCGGATACTGCAACTGCTGTTCCCATTACTGCCCATGTTTTTTTCATAATAAAATTTCCTCCTAGTCATAACCATTCTTTTTCTTTATTTATCTGACAAAGAGAGTATAGAAAATCTATGTTAAAACCGAAAGTTGTCTTTCGTAAAATAAGTGTTAAATAAACCGGGACTTTGTAAAGTGATTTTACATACGCTTCCCCTTTCGGATCCGGTACACACAAAAAAAAGGCAAGGATGTGTAAAAGAATTACACATCCTTGTCTTTATCATCACCGATATCCTCGTATTTCAGATCTTCCGCATATTCCAGTCTTCCGATATAGGTAGTATGGATAAACATTGCCGGTAACAGGACACTCGTGATCACACTGGACACAGCATCTCTGATGCTGTGTCCATCCCATAAAAGCACCAGATAATTTACCATGCCGGTAAAAAAGCCCAAACCGAACAATATGAGCCCCGTAGTCATCAGGAATCGTAGTCTTCGTGGATTCTCCCGGAAGATCACTCCCAGAATACCTACTATCAACAGACATACTCCATAGCTTCCGTAGATAATACACAGTACATTGGCCCTGTGCATCTGCGCCGGTGCAGTCGGTATATATCTGAGACCCAGACTCAGATACTGCACAAAATAAATACTGATATCCATAGCTCCTTTTAACATAAGAAGAAAAGAAGCTAAAAAAAGCCAGTTTCTCGCTTTCATCTTTCCTATCCCTTATTTTCCGGTGGTACTTCCAAAACCACCATTTCTCACTCCATCTGCATCGTCGTCTTCCGTGATTCCGTACTGCATGAAGATTCCCTGTACCATTCCTTCACTCTGTCCAACTTCCAGCGTTTTTCCTTCTTTGCTGTCATTGGTCAGCTTCATGAACATATGCCCTTCATTATCCGAATAAAAATAATCACTGTCAATGATTCCCACGGTGTTATTCAACTGCAGGCGATACTTGAAGCCAAGACCGCTTCGCGGATACAGGCACAGCACCCAGTCTTCTGCCATCTCCACCCGGACACCGGTAGGAATCTTTACCATCTCTCCCGGCGCCAGTGTAAAGCTGACCGGTGTAAAAAAATCATATCCGGCACTTCCCCTGGTGGCACGTTTTGGCAGTTTAATACCTTCATATATTTCCCGGATCTTTTCTTCCGGCTGTTCCCCGAAGGTATCTACCCAGTCCTTCCGGAACTGTTCCCAGCTTACTTTATGAAATTTTGCGATTCTTTTCATTCTTTTCTCCTTATGCGTGTAATACTACCAGACCTACTTCTCTGGATTTTGGTACATCGATCACCCGCTGATTCGGGCTTCCCTTCCATGGAAGGCTCACATCCCTGCGTTCCAGATCGAATTTGCCGTCTACTATCACATCCAGATAAGAAACAATCGGCAGATCCTGAATATCTTCCCACAGATATCCTGTATACAGCCAGATGTTCTTCTTAGGATATTTTTCCTTAATTTCTCTTGCAAAAGCCGTAACTTCATCCACATTCTTCTCATGAAGCGGATCACCGCCGCTGAAAGTGATTCCCTCTATATACGGTTTGTCCAACTGCTCAAAAATTTCCTGTTTTGCAGATTCGTCAAACAGCACTCCGCCTTCCGGATCCCAGGTAATCGGATTCTGACAGCCTTTGCAGTGATGGCTGCATCCGGCAACCCACAGAACCACCCTCAGTCCGTCACCGTTTAACATATCATCTTTCGTTATATCATGGTATCTCATAAATCCATTATATCCTTTCTCCAAATTTACTTTCATTCTGACAGCAGATCCCGGATTTTAGATCTTACCACATCGAAAGCCACATCGTTCATTCCACTGTTGACAACAATATCTGCCCGATTTCTCATCGGTTCCACATAAAGATAATGCATCGGCTTTACTGTGGTCAGATACTGCTCTACAATATTATCCAGATCTCTTCCCCGTTCCTTTACATCTCTGATGATGCGCCGGAGGATCCGCTCATCCGCATCTGCATCCACATAAATTTTGATGTCCAGCAGTTCCCGTACCCGTGGATCCGTCAGAAGAAGGATACCTTCCACGAGAATAATTTTCTTTGGTTCTATATGAAGCGTTTCTTTTGAGCGATTATGCTGACTATAGTCATACACAGGACATTCGATGCTTTCTCCTGCTTTTAGCTTTTTGAGGTGTTCTGTCAGAAGATCCGTCTCCAGTGAATCCGGATGATCATAATTCACTTTTTTTCTCGCTTCAAAGGGAATAGCATCCTGACACCGGTAATAATTGTCATGATAAATAACTGCCACATCATCCGGAAATTCATTTTTCAGGCGATTAGTAAACGTTGATTTTCCCGAACCGGTTCCTCCGGTTATTCCTATGATCGTACATTTCATTACGTATCGTTCCACCTTTGTGTTTATTTCCCTGAACAGTTTAGCACACCATGGCTTCCCACGCAAGGAAAAGAGCGGGTAAGCCCGCAGCGAAACCGAAAGGATACAGATGCCAAACCCGATGATACAGCAGGTGTAACAGGATCTTAGGCAGATTCCTCTGCTGCCTGTAGAGTTACAATGTTTAACTGATTCAAATTTTTCATCCTTCTTTTATCTTATCAAATCGAACATAATTTCACAACAGAAATCTCTTAAATTTAACCACTCTTTCATATGTATTCAGATTACTAAAAATGTGTATCGGAAAGATACTAATCCGTTTTGCATATAAAAACAGACCTGCTTACTTATATCTCTACAAGTATACAGGTCTGTTGTTTTGTCGTTTTGACATATTGTGGAAATACTACATCCCTTAGACTTATTAAAAACTTCGCAAACTTTTCGTTTCAGATTTTGGTAAAATTCTTTACCAAAATCCCTACCAATTCTGTACCAAAAAACCGTTGATAAATTGCGATATTTTACGAAACTTTACGATATCTGGATTTTTACTCTTGAAAGAGCAGAAACCCTTGATTTTCCTATAATTTCAGGGATTTTAAGAAGCAAGTTCGCAGTGGAAATTACATTCCCATCTGTTTTGCAACTTCTGCTGCAAAATCTTCTTCTTTCTTTTCGATACCTTCACCGGTCTCGTAACGAACAAAGCCTTTGATGGTAACGTTTGCACCATTTGCTTTTGCAACTTCTGCAACATATTTTTCTACTGACTGTTTTCCGTCTTCTGCTTTAACATAAACCTGATCCAGCAGACAGATTTCTTTCAGTTCTTTATTGATACGTCCGCTGATCATACCCTGAATAACTTTCTCCGGTTTCTGGGACTCTTTCGGGTCGTTCTGGATCTGAGCCATCAGGATTTCTTTTTCGTGAGCGATGTACTCTTCGCTTACTTCGGATCTATTTGTATATTTCGGGTTCAGAGCTGCTATCTGCATAGCTACGTTCTTAGCCATCTCTTTGATTTCATCGTTTACAACGTCTGTTACAACGTCAACCAGAACACCGATTTTTCCACCCATATGAGTATAGGAAGCTACGAAACCTTCTGTTTCTTCTACTTTCTGGAAACGACGAATCTTCATGTTCTCGCCGATTACTGCAACCTGTCCAGCCAGAGCTTCGTTTACAGTTTTGGTTGTATCAAATTTCCATGTCTCAGCCAGGAATGCATCGATATCTGCTGCCTCTGTTTCCAGAGCCTGCTCAGCAACCTGTGCAACGTATGCCTGGAATTTTTCGTTTTTAGCAACGAAGTCAGTTTCAGCATTTACTTCTACAGCGACAGCTTTTTTGGAATCTTCTGCAACTTTCAGCATTACGATACCTTCTGCTGCGATTCTGCTTGCTTTTTTCTGTGCAGTTGCAAGACCTTTTTCTCTCAGGAATTCCATAGCCTTGTCCATATCACCTTCGGTAGCTGTAAGAGCTTTCTTACAGTCCATCATACCAGCGCCGCTGATTTCTCTTAATTCTTTTACCATTGCTGCTGTAATAGCCATTATGATTTCCTCCTAAAATTGAGTTTTTACAGTTACTCAGCTGCCGGAGAATACCCCTCCGACAGCTGAATGGATACAAAATCTTACTCTTCTACTGCCTCTTCAACAGCCTCTTCAACGAATTCTTCCTCGCCTGTTGCACCCTGATTTGCTTCGATAACAGCATCTGCCATTTTGGAAACAATCAGTTTTACGGCACGGATAGCATCATCGTTACCCGGGATAACATAATCCAGTTCTTCCGGATCACAGTTGGTATCACAGATACCGATCAGCGGGATTCCAAGAGTATGAGCTTCCTGAACACAGATTCTCTCTTTTTTCGGATCTACGATAAAGATTGCATCCGGGATTCTCTTCATGTCTTTGATTCCGCCCAGGTTTTTCTGCAGTTTATCCAGCTCTTTTTTCAGTGCGATAACTTCTTTCTTCGGCAGAACATCAAATGTTCCGTCTTCCTGCATAGCTTCAATCTCTTTCAGTCTAGCGATTCTGCTCTGAATAGTTTTGAAGTTAGTCAGCATACCACCTAACCATCTTTCGTTTACATAGTACATTCCACAACGCTCTGCTTCAACTTTGATAGCATCCTGAGCCTGTTTCTTTGTACCAACGAACAGGATTGTGCCGCCTTCTGCAGCGATGTCAGATACAGCTTTATAAGCATCATCTACCATTCCAACGGATTTCTGCAGGTCGATAATGTAGATTCCGTTTCTTTCTGTGTAGATGTACTCTGCCATTTTAGGGTTCCATCTTCTTGTCTGGTGTCCAAAATGTACACCGGCTTCCAGTAACTGTTTCATTGAAATAACGCTCATGATTTCAATCTCCTTTTTTGGTTTTAATCTTCCCCGTACTTCTCATTCTTTTCGAGACCTGTTTTCAGGCACCTTCTCGGAATCGGCACGGGTGTTTTATGCATCGTTGTGATTATAGCATAAGCTTTTTTCGGTTACAAGTCTTTTTTTTATTTTCTTTTATATCCAAATAACCAGTATGTCGGAATCACACATAACAAAATTTCTATCATAATACTGCAAAGCATTCCTGCCGGAATCTGCTGCCACAGACTGCTCCAGAAACTGCTTCCGAAAAGGCTCCACAGATTTGCTGCTATATGTGCAACGATGCTGATCCACAAAGTTCCGGTTTTATCATAGATGATCGCAAGCATCACACCCATACATGTTGCATAAAAAAACTGTACAACATTGCCATGATAGATACCGAATAATAACGCAGATATTACAATTGCTGCCTGTGGTTTGACCCAGTCTTTCAGTCTGTGGAATACGATTCCGCGAAACATCAGTTCTTCACAGATGGGTCCGATAATTCCCACTACCAGAATCATAAGGCCCACCGGCTGTCCGGAAAATGCCTGTTCAGACACCTCACTGTAGCCAGTAAACAGATCGTTCAGATGCAATCCATTGATCAGATCATTTAAAAACTGTCCTGTGGCAATTGCCAGGATGATCACACTGAACCAGATCACCGGAGGTGCCCACACAAAAGCTTTTCCTGTTCCACTGAATCCTTCTTTCCGATGCATCTGATCTTTCCGGTAAAACAGATACAGGATCATCGCTGCTGTAAGATCACCGATCAGAGTAACATATAACGTACTGTTGATCAGACGCTGTCCGGCACTGGCAGTCTCCTGCAGTCCGCCCGCCTGTATCAGATATACCAGATATAAAGCGATCGTTGCAAGCAGTGTGGCTCCATAATGAATCAAAAACGGATAAATCAGACGCCAGATCTGTCCGGCCGTGGAATACCGGAATTTTTCCTTTTTTTTCGCAGGTTCCGGCATTTCTTTTTCTTCTTTTCCCAGTTTCCGTGTCTCCGGTATTTCATATTTCTTCACTTTTTCTCTGTCCGGAATAATATTCCGCACAGATTCAACATTTTCTGTGGTTTCTTCATCGTTCGGACTGGCAAGGATTCCCAGATCTTCCACACTGTCTGCGATATAGACAGCACCTGCTTTTTCCAGTTCTTCCCGGCTTCCGTATCCGTAGGCAACCCCGATACATTGCAGACCACAGCTTATGGCACCCTGTACATCGTGACTCCGATCGCCTACCATAAGAACCTTGTCCCGTTCTTCTTCCAGATGCATCCGCCGTAAAGCCTCTTCAATAACCTCCGCCTTCTCCGTTCTTCTTCCGTCAAGTTCACTTCCCACAATCGCAGTAAAATAATCTGCAATCTGAAAATGCTCCAGAATCTGTTTTACGTAGACCTCCGGTTTAGACGATGCCACAGCAAGGATCTTATTATTAATTTTCAGAAGTTCCAGTAATTCCGGAATCTTCGGATACAGACGGTTTTCAAATATTCCCGTTGTAGTATACCGTTCCCGGTAATATACAACTGCCTTTTCTCCCTCTTCCTCGCCGAGACCTGCATATTTCATAAACTGTTCTTTTAAAGGAGGACCGATAAAACACTGCAGATTTTCCGGATGTTCTTCTTTTTTTCCCAGTTTTTCCAGTGCATACTGCACACAGTTAATAATGCCCTCTCCGGACTCTGTCAATGTTCCATCCAGGTCAAATAATATTACTTGTGACATAGTTACGTCCTGCTCTCTTTTCTTTTATGCTCGGAACTGCTCATTACCTTCGCAGTTCCGAGTCAAAACACCCCGCAGAATAATACCTGCCGGATAATTACTTATGCTCCATAATAAGCATCGATACCGTTAGCGATACCCTGTACCATTTTTGTCTGATAAGAAGTGCTTGCCATATTCAGATCTTCTGTACGATTGGTCATGTATCCCATTTCAACGATACTCACCGGAATGGAGCTCCAGTTGATGCCACTCATGGTATCCGTCTGCATTACACCCTGGTTTTTAGCTCCTGTAGCTGCACAGAAACAGTCTACTATTTTTCTTGACAGTGTCTGGCTGGCACTGATCACACTTTTTCCCAGATACGGATTGCTGTTGGACGGTGCCATCGTCAGTGCTCCTGCAACGGATGTATTATCAGATCCATTGGCATGGATGCGAACCAGAATATCTGCTCCCTGATTGGCTGCCATCTGTGCGCGTTCTGCATTGCTGATATTGACATCATGTGTCTCGCGGATCATATAAACCTGATATCCACGTGCCTGAAGCTCATCTCTCAGTTTCAAAGAAACCTGAAGTGTCAACTCATACTCGTTTAGTCCGGATGCATTTCCATGAGTTCCGGATGCAACTTTAGGCTTTGTCTGAGATGCTCCGGGACCGATCGGCTCTTTTGCACTGTTTCCTTTTCTCTGGTGACCTGCATCAATGGCAATAATTTTGTTTTTGGAACCTCCACCTGTTGTCGTGCCGGTTGTCTGACCAGGTACCCAGGCTCCGCTTCCATTAACGTAATAACTTCCGATCCAGGTGTTTGCTGCCATGGCTCCACTTCCTGTCAGATAATACCAGGTTCCTCCCAGATTCAGCCAGCCCGTTGCCATCGCTCCGCTTCCGTTCAGATAATACCAGGTTCCTCCCAGATTCAACCAACCGGTTGCCATCGCTCCGCTTCCGTTCAGATAATACCAGGTCCCTCCCAGATTCAGCCAACCGGTTGCCATCGCTCCGCTTCCGTTCAGATAATACCAGGTATTTCCAAGTTTCAGCCAGCCGGTTACCATCGCTCCGCTTCCGTTCATGTAGTACCAGGTTCCTCCCACATTCACCCAGCCGGTTGCCATCGCTCCGCTTCCGTTCAAATAATACCAGGTATTTCCAAGTTTCAGCCAACCGGTTGCCATCGCTCCGCTTCCGTTCAGATAATACCAGGTTCCTCCCACGTTCAGCCAGCCGGTCTCCATCCATCCTGCACCGTCAAAATAATACCAGGTTCCGTTGATCTGTTCCCAGCCTGATCTGGTATATCCTCCGTCACTGTGACGATACCACCAACGACCACCGCTGCTGATCCACTCATTTTTTGCCTGTGTTTTTCCTTCGATCCAGACACCATTTTCATCCACATAATAATTGCCGATCCAGGTTTCCTTCGCCTTTTCTCCTGCCTGATTCAGATAATACCAGCTTCCGTTTTCTTCCTGTACCCAACCTTCTGCATGAGCTTTTGTCGGAAGAATTCCTACCAGAAACAGCATTACGAATAGCATACCGATCATTTTCAGTTTTTTCATTTGGCATTTCCCCTTTCTTTTTTCTGTCACTTTTTCTTATTCTCAGGACGCAAAGTACTGATCAATTCCATCTGCTATCCCCGTCACCATCTGCTGTTGATAATCTGCTGTCTGCATCCGGGTATCTTCCTCCTGATTGGTCATATATCCCATCTCAACAATGGTTGCAGGAATACTGCACCAGTTCAGCCCACTCATCTCATCGGTCTGATACACACCCTGATTATTTGCCCCTGTGGAAGCACAAAACGCAGTGATGATACACTGTGACAGTTTCTGACATTCAGCAATCATTTCCTGACTCAGATATGGGTTAGCCGTACTAGGTGCCATTGTCAGAGCTCCTGCTACAGAGGTATTATCCGACCCATTGGCATGGATGCGAATCAGAATATCTGAACCCGATTCCGCTGCAAGCTGTGCCCGCTCCGCATTACTGATATCCACATCATTGGTTTCCCGGATCATATAGACTTCGTATCCCCTTGCTTCCAGCTCATCGCGAAGCTTCAGTGCCACATCCAGATTCAGCTGATATTCCGTTACTCCTGTTGTTCTTCCGGTCGTTCCGGATGCCACTTTTGCTTTTGTCTGAGACGCCCCCGGCCCAATTGGCTCCTGTTCACTGTTTCCATGTGCCTGATGGCCTGCATCAATGGCAATTTTCCTGCCATTGCCTTCAGGAGTCGGTGTCGGTGTGACAATCTCCGCCTCTACGGTTTCTGCCGGTTCTTCTGTCCCGGTCATTTTCCTGAGATTTGAATCTGTCAGAAGAAGGTACTGTATTCCCTCTTCTTCTCCTACTGTAACACTCTCATCCTGCAGTTTTTCCACAAAAGCCTGGTAATCTTTCTCGTTCTTTTTCAGATGCAGCAAAACAGCTGCCACATCTTCCTGCGTATATGCTTCTACCTGACCTTCCTGTGACGTATACCGGAGATCTGCGGTCATAATTTTTACATCATTATGTTCTACCGCCTTTTTGATCTCCGTGATCAGATTCTTTTTCTGTACTGCTGGATCTGTCGGATCATCCGTAGGCTCCGGTGTCACCGTCTGCGTCGGTGTTATCTGCGCTTCTTTTGCCTCCTGTTCCTGTTGTGCCTGTTGCATCTGTTCCATCTGCTTTCTGGCTTTTCCATATCCCAGGATGGCTGCAAGACCCAGGGCAAGCACCACGATCACAATTCCCATGATCATGATGTTCACTCTGGTTCCTGAAGGTTTTTTCATAATTGCTCCTCCTTCCGGAAATCACGCTTACATTCTTTCCGGTGCTTCAAATCCCAGCATATCGATACATGCTTCCAGAATATTTTTTACCAGCATCAGCAAAGCCAGATAGGATTCTTTCTTCGCCTGATCCTCTTCAGCCAGAATCTTTGTTTCATGATAGAAGCGGTTAAATGCATTTGCAAGTTCATAAATATAAGAACAGATTTTATGCGGTGCTTTCTCTTCATAAGCATTCGTGATCACCTGATTGAATTTGGATGCTTCCAGCATCAGCGCTTTCTCACTGTCACTTCCTGCCGCCAGAATCTTCAGGGTATCCAGATTACCGCCTTCTTCTTTATATCTGTTCAGGATAGATTTGATACGGACGGTTGTATACAGAATATACGGACCGGTATTTCCTTCAAAAGATGTAAATCTTTCAATATCAAAAATATAATCTTTGGATGCCTGGTTGGACAGGTCTCCGTATTTGATTGCAGAAAGTCCTACAATTTTTGCAGTCGCTCTTGCATCTTCTTCTTTGATGCTGCGGTTGTCCACGATTTTTTTATACATTTCTTCGTTGATATCACGAATCAGATTTTCCAGACGCATCACACCGCCTTCTCTTGTCTTGAACGGTTTCCCGTCTTTTCCGTTCATGGTACCAAAACCAAGGAACGTCAGTTTGGTATCATCTTTTACCATACCTGCTTTTTTGGCACAGCGGAATACCTGAACAAAATGCATCTCCTGACGTTTGTCTACCACATACATGATCTCATCCGGATTGTATTTTTCCATACGTTCCACGATAGTAGCAAGATCTGTGGTTGTATACAAAGCAGCACCATCTGATTTTAAGATCATACACGGAGGTACCTCTTTGGTATCCGTCTCTTCTTTTACATCTACGACAACCGCACCCTGGTCTTCATAAGCCAGTCCCTGCTCCTTCAGCTTCTGTACCATCGGTGCAATGGTATCCTGTACATCAGATTCTCCGTTCCACAGATCAAAGTCTACCTTAAGGTTTGCGTAGTTTTTCTTCAGGTCAGTAACCGATACCTGCAAAATATGCTTCCATAATGCACGATATCCTCTGTTACCCATCTGCAACTGATGGGTTGCTTCCAGAGCTTCTGCTTTATACGATTCGTCTTCTTTTGATTTTCCACTGGCTGCCGGATAAATTTCTTCCAGCTCACTGATGGTAAATGGAGCTTCTGTCGGATATTCTCCTTCGTAATCTTCCTGGAAATATACCAGTTCCGGTTTTCTTTTATGCAGTTCTGTGATGATCAGACCCATCTGCAGTCCCCAGTCTCCCAGATGAACATCACCGATAACTTTATGTCCCAGATATCTTCCCATTCTCTTGATACTCTCACCGATGATTGCAGAACGCAGATGTCCGACATGCAGTGGTTTTGCAACGTTTGGTCCACCGTAGTCAAGAATCATGGTCTGTGGATCCTTTGCTTCTTCCACACCCATTTTCTCACTGTTTCTCATCTCTTCCAAATACTGCGCCATATATGCTCCGGATACTTTCAGATTAATGAATCCCGGATTAACAGCTTCTGCCATCTCGAGGACTTTACTGCCGGCAAGTTTTGCCACTACATCATTGGCGATCATGATCGGGGCTTTATGATATACTTTTGCACCTGCCATAGCACCATTACACTGATATTCACACAGGTCCGGCCGATTCGACAGCGTAACCTTTCCCATATTTTCATCATAACCGGCTTCTTTAAAAGCGGTCATTACTTCATTGGAAATCAATTCGATTATTGTTTTCATACTTTCCTAAAACTCCTTTGTTAGAATCGTTACATTATATCATGATTCGCACCTTCGGTGCTTGACGCTGCTTTCGCAGCTATCATGATCGCCATTCGCCGCTCCCGATGAACAAACTTCGTTTGTTCCCACTCGCTAACGCTCATTATATCTTATCACGGGCACACAGGCTGGTCAACTAAAAGAATTCACCCTGTCTGCCCCTCTATCAACTGTTTTTATGCAGACACGCTCCAGATTCCCCGCCCACATAAAGAAAGACAGAAGCGATTGTCTGTTTTTATTCCACGGATCACTTCTGTCTTTCATCTGCTATGCTTCTTCCTGTTTTTGTCTTCCTGCTTTGCTTTGTTTATAACAGTATTTTAAAATATCACTTCTGCGGACAATACCAATAAAATTATCCGCATCGTCCAGTACCGGAACAAAGTTCTGCTTCATGGCCGTATCCACCAGATCCTCCATGTTACAGTTAATATCCACTGTCTGGTACTTCCATCGGAGATGTACTCTGCTGATGCTGCAATCCTCCGCTTCCCGGATATTCAGGAACCATTTTTCCTTGATATACCGGAGCAGATCTCCCTCTGTTACAGTTCCCACATATTTTCCGTTCTTATTTAACATCGGAATAGCAGTATATTTGTGATATTCAATTTTTTCAAGTACCTGACGCAGAGTGTCATCATTTTCCACATAGGCAACTTCATTTTTTGGTGTTAAGAAAAATAAAATGTTCATTTACTATAAATCCCCCATAGAAATCTTTTTTTGAAATGACCGGACATTCTTCCCTTTCATTTCAGTTTTCCGTTACCAGTATAACCCATTTTCCATCCGATATGGTGAATTTCGCGTGAATAATTTCTAATATTTTTCTTAATTTAATTCTGAACACTCGTATCCTTTTTCTACTCGTGACGAAGTGCATCGATTGGATTCAGATTTGCTGCCTTAATGGATGGAAGCAAACCGAAGATAATACCGATTGCCATAGAAAATACTACAGCCAGTACACTGACAGGTACGCTGATCGCCACCGGAGTCTGAGACATCTTCGATATCACCTGTGACAGGATCACTCCGGCGATTACTCCAAGAACCCCTCCGATACTGGTCAGCACAGCAGCTTCTGTAAGAAACTGCCATAGGATCCTGTTTTTTCTCGCTCCGATTGCTTTTTTCAGACCGATCTCACTGGTACGTTCCGTAACGGATACAAGCATAATATTCATAACACCGATACCTCCGACCAGAAGAGAGATACTTGCGATCCAAAGCAGCTGTTTGTTTGTGTTTTCACTGACTTTCTGCAGGTTCTTAACTGTTTTCAACAGATCCGCCGCCTTATAAGAGACATTGCCACTGTCAGCACCACTGCTGCCGGCACCGTCCATCATTTCCTCTTCAGAATCAATCATACCGGAACCGGTCTGTCCGGTTACCGCCTGATTCATAATGTCCTCCACTTTTTTTCCTACAGAACTCATCAGGTCTGTCTCACTAGCCATCACGCTGACTTCTTCCGGCTCATCATAATTATAAACAACCGGCCAGGTACTGTCCGGAATCAGCACGATTCCGTTGGTATTCTGATTATACGTATAGTAATCTTCCAGACTGTTGATCACCGGTTCGAAAGCATCTGACTTGCGGATACAACCGACTACGGTAAATGGTTCCCCACGGAGTTCTATGGTTTTTCCCACCGGATTGTCTCCCGGAAATAGAGTCTGCACTGCCACATCGTCAAGCAGCACCACTTTCCGGAACTCTTTAAAGTCACGTTCTACAAAATCCCTTCCATTTTGTATTACATAACCTTTTGTTTTCAGAAACTCCGCATCCACACCATACACACTTCCACTGTCCAGGCTGGTGTTCCGATAGGTGATTCCGTCCGCATACCCTCTGCGGTTATAAAAAGTCGCATTCGCAACCCCTTCAAGACTGCGAATCTGTTCTTTCTGTTCATCGGAAATCACGGAAATATTATCCGGCAGACCATTGTCCATCCAGTACTCACTCTCTCCCTGGTAAAGCCGTACATCCACATTGTTGTTTCCTGCACCGATCAGATTCTGTTTGATCTGCTCGTTGGTTCCCTGAATCGTAGATGCGATGGAAATGATGGAAGCAATACCTATAATAATCCCCAGCATGGTCAAAAATGACCGCATCTTATGAGACCATATCCCCCGAAAGGCCAATCTGATATTTTCTAGCATTGTTGTTCCTCCCATCTGCCGTTAATAGTTATAAAGGTCATCAAGCGTACCTTCTTCTGTCTTTGCACCCTCTCTGACATCTTTTCCATAAGGAAATGTGATCTTATCATCCATACTCAGACCGCCTGTAATCTGATAACTGGATCCATACTGAATACCGCCAACCTGTACTATCTGTTTTGTCAGATGTCCGGTTCCGTCGTCCTTCATAACGTAATACTGACCGTTTTCTGTCCGCACAAAAGGTTTCTCCAGATAGATTCCTTGTCCCTGTCCGTCGCCCTCATCCAGCAGCGTAAGTTCTGCCCAGCTGTTATTACTAAGTCCGCTTGCATCTGCAATGTATGCGGTAAATGGATAGGAAGATGCATTGGCTCCGTCCTGTCCGTTATCGGATGGATACGGAGAAATTTCCCGTACTTCTGCGGTAAAGCTGACACCATTGTCATAACTGTATCCGCTCAGTGTAGCTCCCACTTTCAGTTTATTCATTTTAGATTCACTGACCGTTCCCTGCACATAAAGCCCTTCACTGCTGACCACCTGAATCAGCGGTTTTCCATCGTTGCTTTCTTTTTCGGGATCACCGACTGTTTTCACCACACCATTTAATGTACTCTTAATTGTCTGGTTATTCAGCTTTTTCTGGATATCTTTAATCTCAAGATTGGTCTCTTTAATATCCAGCTGATAATCCCTGATTTCTTTTTCTTTATCCTTGATCTGCTGCTGAATCTCTGCAGCTGTTCCTCCATAAGAAGTTCCTGCATCACCGGATCCTGTCGTATCAGAAACAGTATCGGTAGAGATCACTTTTCTGCTTCCACTTCCCATTACGCTGGTAACTGTCAGATAGCGAATGGAGGCACGGCTTTTCTTTGTGCTCATTCCATCCACGGTATTTTCCTGTTCTGCCGTTTCCTGAGGAGTGCCGGCTTCCGGTGTCGGTTCCGGGTTCTCTCCGGGAGTAATTTCCGGCGATACCGATGGTTCGGTTGGCTTTTCTTCCGGATTCGATGGTTCAGGTGGCTCCGGATTTTCTCCCGGCTTTGTTGGCTCACTTGGATCGGTCGGTTCGGCTGGCTCTCCCGGTGTCTCTCCACTTTGCTTTTTACTCAGATCCACCAGATATTCCCCGTCCTCTTTTACATCCGCTGCAAAATCCCCATCTGCTCCGTTCTGTTCCCACGCCTTTATAAGATCACCATTTTCTTCTCGAACTTCAATACGAAAATATTTTCCATCTTCTTTTCTTTCCAGGAAAAAACTTCCTTTTACAATACCATCTTTTTTCACCAGATAGGTCAGTGGTTTTTTCTCTGTTCCATCTCCCTGATAAGCGCTGGCTCCTTTTTCAAGAACCGCTACTGCTTTCAGATCCTCCGGCAGTTGACCATCACTGTCATCTGTTTCTTTTTCAAGATTTACCTGAAACCGGTCAGTATCCGCTACCTGAAAATCATCTTCCGTAATCTTCTGTCCCCAGATTTTTAACAGTTCTCCATTGCTTACATCGCCCTCCCGGATCTCAATCACAAAAAAACACTGTTCCTCTGCCATTCGGTTTAAAAAACTTCCCAGAATCGCACCGTCAGCAGCACACAGAAAATGATACGGTTCTTCCACCGTTCCCTCTCCCATATACGGTTCTGCCTCCGCTGTAAGCTCCTGATAAGCCTCTGCCGGCTCTTCCGGCTCCATGGACGGATCTTCCGGTTCCTCGCCCGGATCTTCCGGTATATCCAATCCCGGATCTTCATTGCCGTTATCACTGGACGGTTTTGTATTCTTTAGTTTTGTAATTTCCCTGTTTGCTTTTTCTATGTTCAGTTCGATTCCCTGTTTTTCCAGTTTTTTCATTTCCAGATCCAGATTCTCCAGGGTCATATCATACGTGAGCAGATCATCGCCGACCTTTACCGTATCCCCTTCTTTTACATATATTTTCTTTACTTTCTGTGAATCTGCCAGATAAATATTCTGCGATACATCTGAAGTAATATTTCCTGACAGACTGTTGTCGGACCATCCACCGCCACCTGACATGTCACTGACTGATACCACCTTTACCGTACTCTGACTGCTTGTTTTCACCGCATATACAGTCACCCCTCCAAGCAGTAGTACTCCTGCAGCAATAAAAGCCGCAATCCATTTTTTCTTCATGGCTGCTCCTCCTTTTTCATTATGCCGTCGCGGATAATTACTTTTCTCTGTGCTTTCGCTGCAATCTCACTGTCATGGGTGATCATCAATACGCTTACTCCTTCATCGTTCAGGCTCTGAAACAGTTCCATAACCTGTTCTCCAGAAGTACTGTCCAGTGCGCCGGTCGGCTCATCCGCCAGAAGGATCTTCGGCTGGTTAACCAGTGCTCTGGCAATCGCTACTCTCTGTTTTTGCCCACCGGAAAGCTGATTCGGCTGAAAATTCACTCTGTCTTCCAGTCCTACACGGGTCAGTGCCTGCAGTGCCCGTTCCCTCCGCTCTTTTTTCGCAACTCCCGCATAAGTCAGTGGCAGTTCCACATTTTCCAATGCAGTCTGTCTCGACAACAGCTGAAAGTTCTGGAAAACAAACCCAATCTTTTTCAGTCTCAGATCCGACATTTCATTTTCCGTACATTTGCTGATATCCTGCCCGTCCAGAAAAAGCTGGCCGGAAGTCGCCTGATCCAGACATCCTACAATATTCATCAGCGTTGTCTTACCGGAACCGGAAGGTCCCATAATGGCCACATATTCTCCCTGTTCCATCTGGAAATCAATATGTTTCAGAACCGGAATGACCATTTTCCCCTGAAGGTAATCTTTGCAGATATCTTTTAACTCAAGAATCACTGTGCATCCTCCGTTCCTCCGATGACATCTTCGCTGCCATCAGCATTTGACTCATTCTGCTGCATCCCGTCTTCTGTGAGATCTTCCTGATTCGTCTCTCCGGAATCCACTCCATCCATATTCTCATCAGAAAGATCGCTGCCGGAATTCTCTTCTTCTGAGTAATCTTCATTTGAAAAGTCCATATCTTCGCCATCCGTCACCGGGTTGCTCTGCCCCATCTGACCGTTACTTCCCACTGCAGTCTTCATACCTTCTTTTAATCCGTCTTCCGGATAAGTGATCATATCATCTTTACTCAGTCCATCTGCAATTTCATACTGGAAAAGTTCATCATCATGCTGTCCCAGCGTCACAGAACGCTTCTCCAGTTTTCCTTTTCCATCGTCAACCCAGACATAGGGGTTGTCCGTATCTGCATCACAGATGAAAGATTCATCCAGCCAGATACCCGCCTTTTCCTCACTCTGTCCATAATCGGCTTCCACATAAACATGCTGTCCAAGCATCAGCCCCTCAGAAGAATCCAGTTCGATATAGAACGGATAGGAATTGGACTGGGTGGATCCGTCACCGCTGCTGAAATAATAGCCATTATTGGAATCGTTGCCCGGATTTTCCTTATCTACCGCACCCATCGTTCCTTTCCAGGTAACAGAATCATCTACTCTGGAATGTACGATTACAGCCTGCCCCGGCGTTACAGACGCGATATTCTGTTCGTTTACCTTACATTTAATTCGAAAATCTCCCATCGCAATTATGGACATAAATGCCTGGCTGTCTCCTGAAGAAGAATAACTGTCCTGATTTCCGTTATTGATGGACTTGACTACACCATCAATCTCACTGGTGACCTGACAGTTCTCGATGGAGTCCTGTAATTTCTGAATCTCCACCTGTTTGCTTTTCTTTTCATATTCGCTCTGTTTCAGTTCCATCTGGGCACTCTGAATCTGCATCGTATAGTCAAGCTGTGCATCATTTCCTGCACTCTTTTTTTCCTTTTCCAGTGCAGCAATCTCATTTTGTTTATTTCCGATGTTGTTATCGATCCGTTCCAGCTCCAGCTTTGCTTTTTCCAGGTCTTCCTGTGATTTTTCTGTATCATAAGAGAATAACGGATCTCCCTTGGATACTTCCTGTCCGACTTCCACATAAATATCTTTTACTGTTTTATCCTGACTCTGCTGAATATCCACCTGTTTCTGTGTTTCTACCACACCGGCGAAGCGATTCACTGCCCCGTTACCGCTTCCCGGGTTCATCAGATTATCTACGCTGTTTACATATACTACATTTTCCGTACTTCCATCCGATGATGTTCTGCCGAACAATGCCCACGCACCGATTCCGATTACCACAACGGCTGCAACAGCTGCTCCGGTAAGAATAATTTTCTTTTTCTTCATGTCTGCCTCCTGTATCTGATAGGTTCTCATGGTTTCAGTATATCATAGTGCATTCTGCTCTTCCTTACTTTTTCTTTACATTTCTATGGACATTTCCGATAGTTACTGTTCACTCCGTGCCCAGCAACACGCTGCGCGATGCACAGAATTTATGCTGATCGCATAAATTCGCGCGATATGTCTCGGGTTTTCTGTGACCTTTGCTCACAAAAAACACCTCGCGGGATATTACCAGTGAATAGTAGCTTCCGATATTCTTTTCTTGCCATTTTCCCCTGCCCCCGGAGTTGACATTTTTCCTGGTTCTGTTATATTAAATCTGTTACCGCGGTTCCGGTATTTTCTGAAAATACAATGCTTTATAGCAACTATTCAGTAGCCACTGTACCGCGAGGTGTTTTGGCATGAATATGCCAAAATCCCGAGACATACAAGCCAAAATGCTATCACCGAAGGTGATTTTAAATGTATTTTGGCTCGTAACTGTGAAGGTACTGAACAGTTACAATTTATATATATTAGGAGGTTCTTATGACACTTACCGGTATTCTTTCTTATCTGGCCGTTATCAATCTGACCGGCTTTGCCGCTTTTGGCATCGACAAATACAAAGCTATCCATCATAAATGGCGGATCCGGGAATCCGCACTGTTTGCCATCGCTATCCTTGGTGGAAGTGTCGGTTGTCTCATCGGTATGCATGTATTTCATCACAAAACCCTGCATCCTTCTTTCCGGATCGGGATTCCTATGATTCTCATAGTGGAACTGATCGCCGGATGTGTGTGTTTTTATACCATCAGCAATCGTACGCCATACCGGCAGGATCCTGTCAAAGTAGTTCGTCACGAACTCTCCTCTCTGTCCGCCCAGAAGGAATCTGACATTGTAAAAACACTTAATGTCCATGATGTTTTCCCGTCTGCTGACACTAAACAGTCCGTACCTTCCGATATCACCTCTGTATTTGCTGATTTCTTTCATGATTTTTCATATCATATCAGAAATTTCTCGGAACAGGGAAATTCAGCTTCGGTTACTGTTTCCCTTACCACACCTGACGGTGAAGCACTGGCAAAAGAATACTCCCGTCAGGTAATGATCAAACAGATTCAGAACTCTGCAAGTCCTGCTTCTGTAGATTTTTCTCTGGAAGACTGCTATCTGCTTCTTGGCAATGTTTTGAAAAACAATGATTATAAAAGCATTACCTCTGACTATACGATCACCCTCACCCGATCTGGAAAAACCTGGAACATTGATTCCCCGAAAAGCCTGTCTGCTGCAGTAACCGGAAACTTTTCCACTTACGTGGCCGATGCTTCCCTGTTTTCTCCCTCTGAGATCATCGCGATCCACCTGGATACTCTGAAAGCTTTCGACACCGAACAATTAAACCGTTATCTGGCACTGGACTCCCTCTTCAATTCCGAAGATACTTCGAGCCGTTCCGTTGTCAAAGCCATCGCCAGTCAGCTTCTGAACTGCCTGGACTACTCCATCACGTCGGAACTCCTGTCTGATGACGGTATGGATGCCTCTGTAGATCTGAATCTGACCAGTTGTGATTTTTCTTCTGTTGTATACTCCTATCAGGAAGAATACACCGCCTACCTGGCGTCCTCCCTGGCTCTGGAAGACGGAACCGAAGGCCGTCAGTCCCACGCCATCACTCTCCTGACAGACTGTATCGCCACCAGCACTCAAACCATCACCACCCCTGTAACCATCCACCTGAACAACGACGGCAAAAACTGGCGCATCCCCAAAAGCGACGAAATCACAACCGCCCTCCTTGGAAACCTGGAAGAAGCCCTCACCACTATTCTCACGCAGCCGGAAAGCTGATATCTGACATCACCTGCCTAAGCTGCCACCGGCAGCTTTCTTCGGATTCAGAACACTCAAACTTGAGCCACTGAATCAATTGATACAACACAACAAAAAGCAGATGCAAAGATTATATTCTCCTTCGCACCTGCTTTTATTTATCTTTCCCCATATTTTCCCTTTTCAGAATCGCTCCTTCTACTCAGCGATTCCCTCTCTCTACCATAATCTTCAATATCCACCATCCGTTTTTTTTGCCAAAACACAGCGGCAGGCTCCGGGGTTCCTTTGTCGCAACACTTTGTGGGCGCTTAGGGCAAGCTTTAAGATCCGACACTTACGCAGGCTTTCGCGAGGGTCAGCTGACCCTCGTGAACATAGCCGAAGTTAGTGGCTAGCTTAAAGTTGCCCTGCCCACGTTGCGACAAAGGAAACCCGGAGCCTGCCGCGTCCCTCTGCCAAAAAACAGCAAGAAACTCTATTTAATTATTCCTCGCTACGAATCGCAATCCCCAGCTCCTCCAGCTGCTTCTCATCCACCAGATTCGGTGCCTCTGTCATCAGACAGGATGCATCCTTCACCTTCGGGAATGCAATTACATCACGGATACTCTCCTGTTTTGCCATCAGCATAACCAGACGATCCAGACCATAAGCCAGACCAGCGTGAGGCGGAACACCATACTTGAACGCTGTCAGCAGAAAACCAAACTGTTCATAGGCTTTTTCCTTGGTAAATCCAAGAACCTCAAACATTTTCTCCTGGATATCGTCCTGATGGATACGCACACTACCGCCGCCGATCTCAGTACCGTTCAGTACGATATCATAAGCTTTTGCACGTACACGACCAGGATCGCTGTCGATATACTGCAGATCCTCTTCCATCGGCATGGTAAATGGATGATGCATCGCTTTGAAACGGTTTTCCTCATCAGACCACTCCAGCAGAGGGAATTCTGTGATCCATACAAAACGATATTCACTGCTGTCCAGAAGATTCATCTGACGCGCCAGTTCCAGACGCAGTGCACCCAGTACATCCCAGACAACTTTATTTTTATCAGCAGCAAACAACAGAAGATCACCAGCCTGTCCGTCCATGGCTTCTACCAGACGGTTCATCTCGTCTTCTGTCATGAATTTTGCGAAAGAAGATTTTACAGTTCCGTCTTCATGAATGGCGATATAAGCCAGACCCTTTGCACCATAGTCTTTTGCAAACTCAACCAGTTTGTCAATTTTCTTTCTCGGCATACCGCCCTGTCCCTTGGCATTGATACCACGGACAGTTCCACCCGCTTCCAGTGCATTCTTAAATACAGCAAATTCACATCCGCGGACAACCTCAGATACATTCTGCAGTTCCATACCAAAACGCAGATCTGGTTTGTCAGAGCCAAAACGATCCATCGCATCCTGCCAGGTCATCCTCTGGATCGGCAGTTTCACATCCACATCCAGTACCTGTTTGAACAGGTACGCCAGCAGACGTTCATTTACATCAATCACATCGTCCACATCTACAAAAGACAGCTCCATATCAATCTGCGTAAATTCCGGCTGACGGTCTGCACGAAGGTCCTCATCACGGAAACAACGTGCAATCTGGATATAACGGTCATAACCGGAGCACATCAGCAGCTGTTTGAACAGCTGTGGAGACTGTGGCAGTGCGTAAAAGTTTCCCGGATGGATACGGCTCGGAACCAGGTAATCTCTTGCGCCTTCCGGTGTACTCTTTGTCAGCATCGGAGTTTCAATCTCCAGAAATCCCTCATTTGCCATAAACTGACGGGTCAGTGTTGTTACCTGAGAACGCATCATCAGGTTTCTCTGAATATCCGGTCTTCTCAGATCCAGAAAACGATATTTCAGACGCAGATCTTCTTTTGTCTTGCTGTTTTCTTCAATCGGGAACGGCGGTGTTTCTGCCTCTGCAAGAATACGCAGACTATTTGCACGCACTTCGATCTCACCGGTCTTTAAGTTATTGTTTACCGCACCGGAACGTGCTTCTACCACACCGGTCACTGCAATAACAAACTCACTTCTCAGTTTCGTTGCTTTTTCGAATCCTTTCTCATCGATGCTGCCATTTTCAAAAATCAGCTGTACGATACCGGAACGGTCTCTTAAATCTACGAAAATAATACCGCCTTTGTTTCTGCTCTTCTGTACCCATCCCATCAGTGTTACGTTTTCTCCGATATTTGCTGTGGAAATCTCGGTACAGCGATGGGTCCGTTTTAACCCTTTCATTGACTCTGCCATTGTTTCTTCCTCCAATATTAACACTCTATTCGTAACAGTGTGTTTTCACACCAATTACATTCTGTCTGCAAAGAATTCTACGATTTCTTCGTATCCCTCTTCTTTGAGCTGTTCCTTCTGGAACTTTTTGTTTTTCTTCATAACCGCAATCGTAACAACAGATCCGTTTTTCCGGTCTTCTTCTGCCTGTTTCAGAACTTTCATCATGCCCTCTGCCGGCATATTTTTCTCAATCAGAAGTGCTTTCTTTGTTCCGATCTGTGGAATCTGGAAACCACGTTCCATCAGCAGCATGATGATGCGCTCGAATCCGATAGAGAATCCGCATGCACAGGTGTTATTTCCTGTGAATTTGCCGATCATCTCATCGTAACGTCCGCCACCGCCGACGCTTCCGCCAAACTCATCCATGGAAATCTCGAAGATTGGTCCGGTATAATAAGACATACCACGTACCAGAGTCGGATCGAACGCAATCTTAAAGTCTGCGGCTTTCACAGCGTCCACACTGTTCATGATCAGTTCCAGACCGTCTGCATATTCCGGTTCCAACACGCCTTCCAGCTTTTCTTTTACATAACGTACACCCTGTACATCATTGGTGATTTCTTCGAACATGGCAAGATATTTATCTACGCAAGCTTTGTCAAATCCTTCTTTTTCCAGTTCTTCCCGGACACCTTCCAGACCGATCTTATCCATCTTGTCAAGAATAATAAAGACAGTGTCATAAGATTCCGGTGCAAATCCGCTGTAAGCAGCCATGGCCTTCAGAATTCTTCTGTCGTTGATACGGATGGTAAAGTTCTTAAAATCCAGTTTTCCAAGCAACGTTGTAGTTGCCAGGATCAGTTCGATTTCTGCCAGATTAGTCGGCTCACCGAGAATATCGATATCACACTGCATAAACTGACGGTAGCGTCCTCTCTGCGGACGGTCTGCACGCCATACATTTCCCATCTGCAGAGCCTTGAACGGCGACGGCAGTTCGTTGGCATGGTTGGAATAATATCTGGAAAGAGGAAGTGTCAGATCATAACGCAGTCCTCCGTCCACCAGGTCTGCCTCTGTTTCAGCAGTATCCAGTTTCAATTTTTCTCCTCTTTTTAAAATCTTGAAGATCAGTTTCTCGTTTTCTCCACCCTGCTTACTGGACAGGTTTTCAATATGTTCCACGCATGGAGTCTCAATAGATGAGAATCCAAACGTACCGTAAGTTTCCTTTATCAGTCGAATCACATAATCACGGATTGCCATCTCTGCTGGCAGGATGTCTTTCATACCTGTCACAGGTTTTTTCTTTAATGCCATAATGTAATCTCCTTTTCCTTATTCTTATGAATCATTCTTTGAAAGGCAAGAAATACCTTTACATCAAAATCTTTTATCTCTTCGATCATCAGCTGAACCGCCGACTGGCTTTCAAAAGCCTGACGGTACGGCCGGTCTGAAGTCAGTGCCGCATATACATCACAGACACGGATGATACGGGCCCCCAGCGGAATCGCTTCTCCTGAGAGATTATCAGGATAACCGCTGCCATCATAATTTTCATGGTGATGGCGCACTGCAAGAAGAATGGTCTCTTTGTACCCTTCTTTCTTAAGGATCTCATAACTCGCCTGTGCATGAAGTCTGACGTAATGAATTTCCTCCACGATCAGTGGGGCATCCATATCATCCAGATCCCCTGAGACTGCTTCTTTTCCAATATCATGAAGCATCCCCGCCACCGCAAGGTCATGACAGAATTCTTCCGGTTCTCCCAGTTCTTTTGCCACCTGATACGCCAGATTGCTGACCCGCATTCCATGTATCAGCTGTTCATCTAGGCTGTATTGTAACAGATGCTGCCGATTGACATACTTATTCACCGCAATCATCCTTTTCCTCCGCATGTTTCTATTTTGTGTCACCCGTTCAGATATTTCTGTATTCCCACTCTTTTGCGTTCCAGCATCTCATCTATCCGGAGAATATAATTATTCACATCTTTTACATTCTCCACCCGTTCGATCCGGGTTCCATGCTCAAACACAAATTTGGTAGACGCTCCCGCACCCGCCGCAAGAATGGTCTGTTTTTCTTCCATAATCAGTATATTGTATATTCCCGCTTTGTCAACCTCTGCGTAACCTACATTTTCAAAATTTCCCGCAATATTCTTCTGACGATACAGATAATACGGACCCATGCCCATATTTCCGGCACACTGCTGGGTCATTTCCATGATCTCCTTGCTGTTCTCAAAGGACATTTCTTCGTATTTATCCTTGAACAGGTTCAGTCTCGTCGCCCGTTTCAGTGCCAGGGAATGAATCGTCAGGCTGTCCGGATGCAGTTTTTCTACCTCCTGCAGCGTATGTGCGACTTCTTCTTTTCCCTCGCCCGGAAGACCGATGATCAGATCCATATTGATATTGTCAAATTCCAGTTCTCTTGCCATATGGAAAATGTTGACCGTATCTTCCACTGTATGTTTTCTTCCAATCACATCCAGGGTTTTCTGATTCATGGTCTGTGGATTCACGGAGATTCTTGTCACAGGAAATTCTTTCATCACCTGCAGTTTTTCTCTTGTAATACTGTCCGGTCGTCCGGCTTCCACTGTATATTCTTTTACCCAGGTAAAATCAAACGTTTCCTGAATGTGAGAAAGCAGTCTGCGTAGCTGCTCCGGCTCCAGTGTCGTCGGTGTACCGCCTCCGATATATACCGTTGTCAGCTTTCTTGCTCCCATCTGTTCCCGGATAAAAGTCAGTTCCTTACACAGTGTATCCAGATATTCGTCTACACGTTTTGTCCACCGTTCCAGCGGATGAGAACCAAAGGAGCAGTACAGACAGATGCTCGGGCAAAAAGGAATTCCCACATAGAGACTGTATCCGTTTTCATAATCCAGATCCTGTAACAGTGCCTTCTCCCTGTTGGCAATCGTGATCGCCAGGGCAGTTTTTTCATTGCTTACCCCATATGTTTCCCTCATATACCGGGCAATCTCTGTATTTTTCCAGCCTTCTTCCAGAAGTTTCATCGGAATCTTGGTCGGCCGGATTCCGGTGAGGTCTCCCCAGGGAAGCTTTCTTCCGGTCACCTGACAAAGTGCACCATACACCAGACGTTTCAGCACATTTTTCGTTTCCGGACGATCCTTTTCATATTCTACAGCCACCTGTTGTCTGAAAATCTCTGTACCATCTCTTTCCACAGCCAGACAAATCTCCTGACTGCCATAGGCAACCAGGAGAAACATCCCGTACTCTCCCTCTGCTTCTTCCTCTCCCTCATAAAACATCGTGATCTGTGCCTGAGGATAAAAGGCTTTCACCAGAGAATATACATCATATTCAAAATCTTTTTTATTAAATCGAATTGCAATATTATTAAGCAAAAGGATTATACCTCTTTTCATATCCTATTGTTGTTTCTTCGTTGTGTCCCGGACAGACTCTTGTCGTCTCCGGAAGTTCTTTTAACAGCCGCTTTACACTCGCCTGCATATCTGTGCCGCTTCCTGTGGGAAAATCGGTTCTTCCCACACTCTGTGCAAATAAGGTATCACCGGAAAACAGAATTTCTTCTTCCGGCAGATAATAACAGCAACTTCCCGCTGTATGTCCCGGTGTATGGAAAACTTCGATGGAAAATCCGGCAAGTTCCAGTTTTTTTCCATCGCAGATCCACTGATCTGCCAGCAAGACATGTGCACTTGCCCAGCTTCCGGACAGATTCTTTATGGAATCTGTAAGCACCTGTTGTTCGGCTGCACATGCGATAATCGGAATACCGTATTCGTCCCGCAGATCATCTGCTGCCAGCATATGATCAAAATGTCCGTGTGTCAGGAGAACCGCCACCGGTATTCCTCCCATTCGGTCAATTTTTTCTTCAATCCGTGCACTCTCATCCGCCGGATCGATGATCAGCAGCTCATTGCTTTCTTTATTTTTGATCAGCCAGGTATTGGTTCCTACCATTCCCAGTACCAGCTGTTCGATCATTGCTTTCTTCATATTTCCGGATTACCCCTTCTGTCAGCCGGTAGTACGTTCAATATCAATTACGCTCTCTACCTGACGGATCTTTTCTACAATACTGTTCAGTTCTTCCGTACTGTGTACATCAAAAGTCATGGATATCGTCGCACGCCCCTGTTTGCTGGTCCGGCTGTTGATCGTTGTCAGATCAATCTTGCGCTCTGTAAAGATCTTCGAGATATCCACCAGCAGACCTGTTCTGTTATTGGCATACACATTGATTTCTGCCGTATAAAGTCCACTGGTCAGATTACTGCCCTGCCACTCCGCATCGATCAGACGCACACGTTCTGATTCAGAAAGATTCATGACGTTTACACAGTCTGTTCTGTGAATCGTAACTCCACGGCCTCTCGTTACAAAACCGACAATCTCATCCCCTGGAATGGGACTGCAGCATTTTGCAAATCGTACCGCTACATCGTCGATACCTTTTACGACGATGCCACCTTTTTCTTTTTTTACGATCGGCAGTTTTTCTTTTGCTTCCGCAGCTGCCTCCAGAACTTTCTCATCGGTAATCTCTTTTTTATGTTCTTTCTCATATGCTTCAATCAGCTTATTGAGAATCTGTCCCTCTTTTAAGCCTCCATGGCCCAGCGCGGCAAGTACACTTTCCCAGTCACGGAATCCGTATTTTCGCATCACAGCTTCCAGATATTTCGGCTTGGTCAGTTCTCCCAGTGTTCTGCCTTTTAATTTGGCATAATTTGCAAGCATCTCTTTTCCCTTGAGGATATTATCCTCTTTCCGCTCCTGCTTGAACCACTGATTGATCTTATTTTTTGCCTGTGTACTCTTTACAATTTTTAACCAGTCACGGCTTGGTCCTTTGGAATTCTGTGATGTGATAATTTCCACACGGTCACCATTTTTGATTTCATATTCGATCGGAACCAGTTTTCCGTTGACTCTGGCTCCAACCATTTTATTTCCCACAGCACTGTGCACACTGTATGCAAAATCTACGGTGCTGGAACCACGTGGAAGGGTTTTCACATCTCCCGCCGGACTGAAACAATAGACATTTTCGTTAAACAGATCCAGATCGCTTTTTAACAGGCTCAGGAACTCTTTATTATCCGACATATCCCGCTGCCATTCAAGGATCTGACGAAGCCAGCTTAACTTTTCTTCTTCCTGCTGTTCTACCGGTTTCTTGCCATCCGAAGCCTCTTTATACTTCCAGTGAGCTGCAATACCATATTCCGCAGTACGATGCATCTCAAATGTTCGAATCTGGATCTCAAAAGGACGTCCTTTCGGTCCGATCAGAGTCGTATGAAGCGACTGATACATATTTGGTTTCGGCATGGCGATGTAATCTTTGAATCTTCCCGGAATCGGTGTATACATTTCGTGGATCACACCGAGGGCAGCATAACAGTCTTTTACCGTATCTACAATGATACGTACCGCAAACAGATCATAAATCTGATCCAGTGTCTTGTCCTGATTGACCATCTTTTTATAAATACTGAAGAAATGCTTTACACGTCCATTGACTTCTGCTTCGATATCTGCCTCTTCCATGCGGGTTTTGACCTCATCCACAATAGACTGCACAAAGGCCTCTCGTTCTCCTTTTCGGAGATTGATCTTTTCCACAAGATCATAATACACTTCCGGTTTCAGATATTTTAAAGAAAGGTCATCCAGTTCAATCTTGATCTTGGAAATACCAAGACGCTGTGCTATCGGCGCATAAATATCCATGGTTTCTCTGGCTTTTTCTTTCTGCTTTGGTGCCGACCAGTACTGTGCGGTACGCATATTATGCAGTCTGTCTGCCAGTTTTACCAGAATCACACGGATATCCTTTGCCATGGCGAGAAACATTTTTCTTAAGTTTTCCGCCTGCACCTCCACCTTGTCCGCAGAATAATTCAGCTGACCCAGTTTAGTAACGCCATCTACCAGAAGTGCTACCTCACTGCCAAATTCACGAGTGAGGTCTTCTGTCGTCATCACCGTATCTTCCACTACATCATGTAAAAGTCCGGCAACAATTGTTTCTTTATCCAACTCCAGATCTGCCAGAATGATCGCCACACACAGCGGATGAATAATATAAGGTTCCCCAGACTTTCTTTTCTGACCTTCATGTGCTTTAGAAGCAATCTGATAGGCCTTTTTAATCATAGAAATATCGGTGGACGGATGGTATTTGCGAATACTGCGGATTAATTCTTCATACAGCTGTTCCGGACTCGTAAAATCTTTCATACATTTTACATTGGCCTCTACCGCCTCGATCTCCTGCATCCGTTCCTCTTCCGTTTTTATTTTTCCATCTTCCATAGATTCACCGCCTGTTTTTGTTTATTTACCCTCGTAACAGATGACAGATTCCACATCATACTCTTTCAGTCGTTCTCTGCCCTTTAAGCCTGCAAGTTCCATCAAAAATACAATTTTAACGACTTCGCCGCCCAGACGTTCCACCATCTTTGCAGCTGCCTCTATGGTGCCGCCGGTAGCAACCAGATCGTCGATCAGAACAACTTTCTGTCCAGGTTTCACAGAATCTTTATGCATCTCTATCGTTGCACTTCCATACTCAAGATCATAATCCTGGGAAATCGTCTCACACGGCAGTTTTCCTTTTTTCCGTATGGGTACAAACGGCTTATGTAAATTATATGCCACCGGCACACCGAAAATAAAACCTCTCGACTCAGTACCTGCAATCACATCCACGTCCACATCCTTGAGTTTTTCCTGAATGGAATCGATTGCCAGCTGCAGTCCGTCTGCGTCCTGCAAGATACTGGTTACATCACGAAAAATAATTCCCGGTTCCGGAAAATCCGGAATACTTCTCACATATTCTTCAAGCTTTTTCATAACAATCTCCCTTCTTTATATGAACTTTATCCCCTTCGGGTAAGCAATATCGACAATTAGCGACTACATTATACCATTAATCACGATTCATCGCAAATTTATTTTACCTGAATCGCTTTGTGCGGACACATTTCCTGACAGCAAAAACACCGGATACATTTATGATAGTTATAAACCGGCGGCTTTCTTCTGCCGTTTTTAAATTGCAGGGCTTTTCCCTCCACCGGACAGGCTTCCACACAGACTCCACATTTTTTGCACTTGTCTGCTTCTATATACGGTTTTTTCTGAAAATATCGTAAAAAACCGTTATTAAACCGGTTCCACAGATTCCCTCTCTGCTTTTTACGGTCTACATTGAAATCCGGATTTCCGAAACGTTCCACTGCCTCCTGCATCGTGATCTCACCACCGTCCGTTAACAGCCGGATATTTTCTTCCCTCCAGGTACCAAGTCCCATCGTCTCTCCATGTACATTTGTCGGAACCATCTGTGGATCAAGATGTACCAGATGACAATATACACTGTCGATGGCCACCGGATCATTGCCCAGAAGCAGCACTTTCATCTTCACCGGATCTCCGGAAGTCGGTCCGTTTCCATCCATCGCCACGATCCCGTCCATCACGCAAAACCGCGGTTTGATCAGCTGATTCAGATCGATCAGCTGTCTTGCAAAAATGTCTGCATTCGTATATTTGGTATGCCCTTTGGCTTTATGGAGTCCGCTGATGCAGCCATACAGATTTTTTACCCCACCGGTTACTCGTTCGAGAGCATGTGTCTTCATCTTACAAAGATTGATCAGCGCATCCGTTTCCTGCACCGGTTTCGCCAGAAAGAATTCTTTTGCCGTGTGTCCCTGCGGATAAGATACCGTACTTCCCTCATTAAAATCAACGATCGCGACACCATAATCTTCCAGCATCTGATCCATGCCGGTGCCTTCCATGACTTTCTTCGCTGACCCCACACCGCAGGAATCACCGCAGCTCAGATGCACATAGCCTTCTTCTTGCAACAGTCTTACGATACCTTTGACCACTGCCGGATGGGTAATGACTGCCCGCTCCACTTCCGTTTTTCGTACCAGATTTGGTTTCAGCAGAATCTTTTCTTCTTTTTTCAGGAAAGTTTCCCATCCCCCTAGTAAAGCTATTCCCTTTTTCAGTGTGCTGTAAACCAGTTCTTCCTCATAACTTTCGCAGGAAAGAATCACAACTTCACTTTTCATTCTTTTTGTTCTCCTGTATATGTATTCTATCTGCTTTTTAAGCACTGTTCCTGTCTCCGGCTGTCCCGTTTTCACATGTTGTTTCCGCCATCCTGTTCACCATATACTTTCTCATCAGATCAGTCCCATACTGCGAAGCAGGTACAGCCAGAATGTCAGTGTGAATCCACTGAAAAATGTCGTCAACATCACAATGCTCGACGCCAGTACCCCCTCATGTCCCATATTTCTTGCCATGACATAAGAACTTACCGTTGTGGCAGAACCAAGCATCACAAGAATGGCGATCAGTTCCTCCTGCCGGAATCCAAGCATCACAGCAACCGGCAAAAATACCGCACACCAGACCACCAGTTTCAATACCGTAGCAGTAACCGCCGGTTTGATCTTTCCGAATGCTTTTTTTGCATCGAACGCAGCGCCCATCGCCATCAATCCCAGTGGAGTTGCCAGTTTCCCCAGATTATCTACTGTCTTGATAAGAATCGGCGGACAGGGCAGTTTGCATCCTGACCAGATCACCCCTGCAAGGATTCCAAGAATAATCGGATTGGTTGCAATCCCTTTTAAAGTCTTCTTTATCAGTGTTCCGTCCAGTCTCTCTCTCTCCGGTTTCAGAAAAGCCAGTACCACAACGGCCATCACATTATAAATCGGCACCGAAGCAATGATCATCAATGGCGCCATGCCTGATGTTCCATATATATTCTGGATAAATGCAATACCAAGGATTGCAGCGCTGCTCCGGTAAGCCCCCTGAACAAATTCTCCCTGGATACTTTTGTCTTTCCACAGACAGGAAATCAAAATCGAGATCACGATACAGATCATCGTTGTCAGTGCGCAGTATGCCACAAAGGTACCGTTCCACACGTCCCGAAAGTTTGCCTGGGAAAGATCGGAAAACAACAGGGCCGGCAGTGCCGCCTGAAAAACAAACTTATTCGCTTTATTGGTAAATTCTTCATCCATCAGCCCCACTTTCCGGAAGACAAATCCCAGGATCATCGTAAAAAAGATTGGCACTGTGGCATTCAGACTGAATATCAGATTCTCCATGTTATACTCCTACACCAGACCGAAGCAACGCAGCACATACAGCCATGCTGTCATAGTAAAAGCACTTCCCAGCGTAGTAAGCATGACCACACTCGAGGTAAGCGTTCCTTCGTGTCCCATATTTTTTGCCATAATAAAACAACTGACTGCGGAAGAAGAACCTGCCACTACAAGTGCTCCTACCATCTGTTCGTTTCGTAATCCGCTCAGGGCTGCAAGCGGCAGGGCAATCATGGCAATTCCTGCCAGTCGCAAAAACATTGCACCAAGTGCCGGCCGGATCTGACCGATTGCTTTCTCTCCCTCAAAGGAGCCACCCATCGCCATGAGACCAAGCGGTGTGGCCAGACTGGTCAGATTGTGCACTGTCTTGCTGACGATCGTCACCTGTGGCACATGGCAGACAGACAGAAGCATTCCTCCGGCGATACCGAGAATGATCGGATTGGTCAGAATTCCTTTTACAGTCTCTTTTGCCAGATTTCCTGCTGCCTTCTTTTCCCCATCCGGTTTCATAAAAAGCAAAATGATCACAGCCAGAATATTATTAAACGGGACATTTCCAATCAGCATCAGAGAAGCCATATCGGATTTTCCGTAAATATTACTGATAAATGCGATTCCCAGCAGTGCAGAATTACTTCGAAACGCCGCCTGAGCAAACTCTCCACGGATATTCTCATCCTTCACCAGTCTGGAACACAGGACACTGACCAGTCCGCCGCCAATCGTGATAGCCGCACAGAAGCCGACAAATTTTCCGTCCCACAGTGTCTGAAAGTCTGCACTCCAGAGATCTTCCAGCAGCAGCAGAGGCAACGCCGCCCGGAAGACAAATCGGTTGATTTTCTTTATAAAACTTTCATCCAGCAGTCCGATCTTACGAAATCCATATCCCAGAAGCATTGTAAAAAAGATCGGCAACGTGGCATTTAAACAAAAGAACAGATTTTCCATAAGTATGTAAAAGGAGCCATAGCACGATCACTCATGCGACAGCTCCTGTCTCCTTATTCAAAAATTTTATTATAAATCGGGAAACAATCCAGTGTTGCAAAATAGTCTCTTGGAGTCTCTGCCCGACGGATCATCTCAAAACTGCCGTCTTCTTTCAGCAGGATTTCCGCTGATTTCAGTTTGCCGTTATAATTATAACCCATCGCATAACCATGTGCACCAGTGTCATGGATTACCAGATAATCTCCCATATCGATCTTCGGAAGCATCCGGTCGATGGCAAATTTATCATTATTTTCACAAAGAGATCCTGTGATATCATACTTATGATCACATGGCTGATCTTCTTTTCCCATGACCGTAATGTGATGATATGCTCCGTACATTGCAGGACGCATCAGATTTACTGCACAGGCATCACAGCCAATATACTCTTTATATGTGTGTTTTTCATGAATCGCTTTTGTAACCAGGCAGCCATAAGGTCCTGTCATAAAACGTCCCATCTCCGTATACAGTGCCACGTCACCCATTCCTGCCGGAACCAGCACTTCTTCGTACACTTTCCGCACTCCTTCTCCGATTACACGGATATCATTCGGCTCCTGATCCGGCTTGTAAGGAATTCCCACGCCACCGGAAAGATTGATAAATTCAATATCAGCCCCTGTCTCTTTTTCCAGTTTTACAGCAACTTCAAACAATACTTTTGCCAACATCGGATAGTACTCATTGGTTACAGTGTTGCTTGCCAGGAATGCATGAATACCGAATTTCTTTGCTCCTTTTGCTTTCAGGATCTTAAATGCTTCAAAGAGCTGTTCTGTGGTCATACCGTATTTTGCATCTCCCGGGTTATCCATGATATCATTGCTGATTTTAAAGAGTCCACCCGGATTGTAACGACAGCTGATGGTCTCCGGAATATATCCGATAGCTTTTTCCAGAAAATCAATATGGGTAATATCATCCAGGTTGATGATTGCTCCCAGTTTTGCTGCATACTGATATTCCTCTGCCGGTGTGGCATTGGAAGAGAACATAATATCAGCTCCCTTGCATCCCATCGCCTTAGAAAGCATCAGTTCGGTCATGGAGGAACAGTCACATCCACATCCATATTCTTTCATGATCTGAATCAGTGTCGGGTTCGGGCATGCTTTCACCGCAAAGTACTCTCTGTACCCTTTGTTCCATGCGAAAGCTTCTTTTACTGCTTTTGCATTGTCCCGGATACCTTTTTCATCATACAGATGATAAGGGGTTGGAAATTTTGCGGTAATCTCATCCAGCTGTTCCTTTGTTACAAATGGTTTCTTGTTCATTTTTTCATAATCTCCTCTGTTGTGTTCTGTTACATTATTTTGCCTGAATAACCTGCATGATATTGGTCACCGCACCTTCCCCGTTTACCATATTGGTAGCCGGATCTCCTGCGGTAAATACCACAATGTCACCTTTCTTCACCAGATTTTCTCTTCTCACAATATACATGGCATGTGAAATGATATTCTCTGTGGAATCTTCTTCATAACCTGCTACGGAAGTGACTCCCCAGTAGATCTGCATCTTTCTTCTGGCCCACTCATTCGGACTTACGGCATAAATCGGCACTTTCGGTCTGAAGTTAGAGATTAGACGGGCGGTCTGTCCGGAAATCGTAGGTGTTACTATACAGTCTGCTCCCAGATTTTCTGTGGTCTGTACTGCTGCCACACCAACCGCACTGGAAACATTTTTATTACCCCGCAGCGCACGGTAGTCCAGAAAACGTTTGTGTGTCATATACGGCTCGGTAGATTCCGCGATTTTCACCATCATCTGTACCGCCTGTTCCGGATATTTTCCCATTGCGGTCTCACCGGATAACATGATGGCATCAGTTCCATCGTAGATGGCATTTGCAACGTCAGTTACCTCTGCTCTGGTCGGGCGTGGTGCACGCATCATGGAGTCGAGCATCTGTGTGGCAGTGATAACCGGTTTGTAGGATTCATTACATTTGCGGATGATCATTTTCTGGATATGTGGAACCTTATGTGCCGGGATTTCCACACCCAGATCGCCTCTGGCAACCATCACGCCGTCCGCAGCTTTAATGATCTTGTCGATATTATGTACGCCCTCTGCATTTTCAATCTTGGCGATAACATCGATCCGCTCTCCACCGTTTGCACGAAGCAGTTCTTTAATCTCTTTGATTGCTTCTGCATTTCTTACGAAAGAAGCAGCGATAAAGTCAATTCCCTGTTCGATACCGAACAGAATATCTTTCTTATCCTGCTCAGTGATCGCCGGAAGTTTCACTTCTACATTCGGAACATTGATTCCTTTTTTCTGACCCAGTTCTCCACCATTGACAACCCGACAGACTACATCGGTATCTGTTACGTTCTCAACAGTCAGCTGAATCAGTCCGTCATCAATCAGGATCGTATCTCCCACTTTTACATCCTTCGGGAGATTTTTATAGGTCTGACTGCAACGAGTGTTATTTCCCTCTATCTGTTCCGTTGTCAGTGTAAACCTGCTTCCTTCTTCCAGATATACTTTCTGTCCGCCTTCCAGAATACCGGTACGGATCTCCGGTCCTTTGGTGTCCAGTAATATAGCGATAGGCAACTTCAGTTCTTTTCGTACTTTTTTTAACAGATCCATTCTGATTTTCTGTTCTTCATGATCTCCGTGAGAAAAATTGAATCTGGCGACGTCCATACCTGCTTTAACCAGTTTTCGCATCATCTCTTCGTCATCCGTGTTCGGTCCCATAGTGCAGATAATTTTCGTTTTTTTCATAAAGTATGCCTCCCTATCTTATGTGCGTATGTGTAAACAGATGGTCCTGACAATACTCATAATTGCCGTTACACTTGGAACAGAAACGGAATTCCAGATGCTCTCCGTCTTTTTCTGTTCTTCCACAGATTGCACATTTATGTTTAGTGATTCCCTTGTTGTCTACCTGGCTTCGATGAACCGCTCTTTGAAATTCTTTTCTTCTGTGAATCTCTCTCGGATTATACCGGCTCATATTTCGTGTCATGAAAAAAAATATAATAAAGTTCATCAAAGAACAGATAATCGCAACTCTTACCGCCCATCCGGACTGAATCATCTCTGCCAGAATCATCAACACATAAGCGACACCAAGCCATTTGATTTTTAATGGAATGATCATCATAAACAGCACCTGGTTATCCGGATAGGTTGCCGCATAAGCCAGGAAGATAGACATGCTGATATAATACGTGCTGAACAGTCCGCCAAATAAAACATTGCCGCCCAGTACAAAATTCAGGATAAATGCTCCGATGATTGTCATCAGAATACCTGAGAAGATGTATACATTATAGCGAAACGCTCCCCAGGTTCTCTCCAGAGAAGTTCCGATAGAGTAGTAAAACATCAATGTGATCAATATAAAGAAAATATTCTGTGTAGACGGTGGAATCAGCAGCCAGCTGACAATCCTCCATACCTGTCCGCGCAGGATCATGGCCGGTTCCAGTGTCATGTAGGTAAGTACCTGTGGAGTTATCATATACAACAGATATCCTGCCGCATAAGTCAGTACGATATACAAAGATAAATTGGTCAGTGCATATCTGCCGAATCTTCGCTCCATTTTATTCAAAAAATTCATATTTTTCTCCTTTTTAAGATGTTAGTCAAAAAGTATTTTGCCCCCATTGATTTCTGATTATTCCGTACTTCGTACTCTCACAATCAGAATAAGTCTTTTTTGCGGAAAACAATAGCTACCAGGATACTGAACACCAGAGAAAGCAGAATCACCATGAGAAATCCCATCGGATTATCCGCAAAAGGCATACCGACAGACTTTAAGTTCATACCATATGCACTGAAGATCATCGTCGGAATCGACATAACGATCGTCACTGTTGCCAGGAACTTCATAACAATATTCAGATTATTAGAAATAATTGAAGCGAATGCTTCTGTTGTTCCACTTAAGATACCACTGTAGATATTTGTCATCTCGATAGCCTGTTTATTCTCGATAATAACATCTTCGAGCAATTCTGTATCTTCCGGATACTGCTTGATATTTTCCACTTTTAACAGTTTTTCCAGAACCACTTCATTTGACCTCAGGGATGTAGTAAAGTACACCAGGGATTTCTGCAGCTCCAGCAGTTCTATCAGTTCCTGATTTCTCTGCGATTTGTGCAGTTTCTGTTCTACTTCATCACTCTTTTTGTCGATGATTCGCAGATAATGCAGATACAAAGATGCGTTGCGGTACAGAATCTGCAGGATAAAACGTGTTCTCTTATATGTGAAGAAATTCCGTACCCTTCCATCCATGAAAGAACTTAATACCGGGGTATCTTCCAGGCATACTGTGAAGATCTTATCGTCTGTCACCACAATACCCATAGGGATTGTTCCATACCATTCTTTGTCATTTCGTTCTTCGATCATAGGAATATCTACCAGAATCAGTGTGTAATGATCTTCCACTTCGATACGGGAACGTTCTTCCTCATCCAGAGGTGCCCGTAGATGATCCACGTCGATATCATATTTTTCTGCTATTTCCACAATCTCGGTGGCTGTCGGATCGATCAGTGCGATCCAGCTTCCCTCCTGTGCCTCATTGATCTGATGTACATTATTATCTATGGTTCTGAAAATCTTAACCATGTTATAAATCTCCCTTCTGTATGTTTGCCACTGCCAGAGCATGTCTAAAAAAGGCTTTTCGTGAGCTGCGAGTTCCAGTTTGTGGGAGATTTTATCCGAATGAGGGCGGCGTAGCGGGCTACGGCAACCGAATGAGGGTAAAATATACCGCAAAGTGGGGCTTGCAGATTTCGGAAATGATTTTTCAGGTACGCTCTAAGACACAGAAAGTACTTCCGGTCCAATGGGCGGCATATCCAGATATTTTGTTTTATCCGCTCGAGGATCAGGCCCGGCTTCCATTTATAACACTTCCTTTCCTAATTTTAAATTTTGCTCAAAAAGCAGTTTTCAGAGCACTCACTTTGCCATGATAAAAAGCCAAAATTTAAGTTCATTATAAAGCCGTCAACTACTGTTTGTCAATTTCTTTACAAATTTTCTTCCCTGATATATAATAGCGAAAGATGCTTATTTTTCTAAGATTCTATTGATAATTTTTTAACCATTATAATAAGGAGAGTTTATGGCTGGATCATCTTTTGGTAGCATTTTTCGTATTACCACCTGGGGCGAATCCCATGGTGCCGGACTGGGTGTCGTAGTAGACGGTTGCCCAGCCGGTCTTCCTTTATGTGAGGAAGATATTCAGATTTTTTTAAACCGTAGGAAACCAGGGCAGAGCAAATTTGCCACACCTCGAAAGGAAGACGATACCGTGGAGATTCTGTCCGGTGTTTTTGAAGGCAAAACCACCGGAACACCAATTTCCATGCTGGTAAGAAACACTTCCCAGCGTTCCCGTGATTATTCGGAAATTGCTTCCTATTACCGTCCAGGACATGCCGACTACACTTTTGATGAAAAATACGGTTTCCGTGACTACCGGGGAGGTGGACGTTCCTCCGGTCGGGAAACCATTGGCCGTGTGGCGGCCGGAGCTGTCGCATCCAAACTGCTTGCCACACTTGGCATTTCCCTGACTACCTATACCCGTTCTATCGGACCCGTAACCATCAAGACCTTTGACAGGACACAGATTGAACAGAATAAGCTGTATATGCCTGATGCGGATGCTGCCGCTGAAGCTTCCGCATATCTGCTGCACTGTATGAAAGAGCAAAACTCCTCCGGTGGCATAGTGGAATGCATCGTAAATGGTCTTCCGACCGGCCTTGGTGATCCGGTTTTCGAAAAACTGGATGCTAATCTTGGAAAAGCAATTCTCTCCATTGGTGCTGTAAAAGCTTTTGAGATCGGTGACGGTATGGCAGTAGCATCCGCTACCGGTCGTTCCAACAACGATCCGTTCCTTCCTGGTGAAAACGGAGCCATCCGGAAAGCCAGCAATCACGCCGGAGGAGTTCTTGGCGGAATCAGCGATGGCAGTCCCCTGATTCTTCGAGCCGCTATCAAACCCACACCGTCCATCGCCTCCTTCCAGGACACCGTAAATAAACAGGGTAAACCAATCTCTGTCTCCATCAAAGGCCGCCACGACCCCATCATTGTTCCCCGTGCCGTAGTAGTCGTAGAATCCATGACGGCCCTTGTCCTCGCCGACGCGCTCCTGCTTAATATGACTGCAACGATGGATAACGTAAAGAAAATCTATACTGATAAATAAACTTATCACATAAAAAACCGTGATAACATTAGAAAGGATGTACATTCTAATGTCACCACGGTTTTTATTTGGAAATGTTTCCCAGTATTTATCGGAACTTTTCCACTTGAAACAGTTCTTGAGGATTGTCAGAACCGCCCCCATTGAAAAACCAGCAACAGGCTCCGGATTTTCTTTGTAGCAACACTTTGTGGGCGCCTAGGGCAAGCTTTGAAATCCGACACTTACGGAGACTTTCGCTTGGGTCAGCTGACCCAAGTGAATATAGTCGCAGTTAGTGGCTAGTTCAAAGTTACCCTGCCCACGTTGCAGCAAAGAAAATCCGGAGCCTGTTGCGTCCCCCCTTTTCAACCATTCTTACTCTACTTCAATATTTGTCATTAAAATACAGTTCGGCGTCTCCACCTTCATCGGTTTCCCTTTCATCACGATCAATTTCTTCTCATAATCAATTGCAAACGTTGTAATACTGTTGGACTCATGATTCACAACCGCCAGATGCTTTCCGTCCGGGAACAGTGCGATATCCTTCGGATATTCCCCACTGATCGGCAGTGCAAATTCCTTCGTCAGCTTTCCATCCTCGGGATTAATAGAGAACATAGCCACTGAATTATCCCCTGCCGTAGAAGTAAACAGATACTTTCCATCCGGTGACATCGTCATGGCTGCTCCGCAGTCATGCATCGGATCCAGCTGATCGGACAGCGGTTCTACTAACTGAATCAGTTCAAATTCCGGTCCCTTATCAGTATCTTTATATGTGAATACGCCTACTTTATTAATTAATTCGAACAGAATGTACGCATATTTGCCGTCTTTACTAAACACGATCTCTCTCGGTCCGGATTCTCTCTTGCATCGAAGAATATCCACCAGTTCCATGCGATTTCTTGTTGTATTGATCCGGTAAATCTTTACCTGATCGATTCCATTATCTACCGCACATACATATTTTCCTTCCGGTGTTGTCTTCACACAGCTGACATGTGGACGGAAGTTACGTTCTGCAACACTTCCGACTCCTTTGTGGAACACGCCGTCAAAAACCTGACCCAGACGGCCATCCTGGTGTGTATGTACTGCTGTGATCTTGCCATCATGATATCCGGCAACAAACAGATATTTTCCTGTATCGTCCACGCACAGATAACAACCTCTCATACCATCAATACCCACCTTATTGATCAGTTCCAGATCACCATCCGGTTTGATCTCAAACACTGCCACGCCTTCATCTGCAATCGAATACAGATACTTGCCGTTTTTCGATTTTACCACATAAGATGAATTGTTTACCGGCACTACTTTTCGCTCGCTCAGTGTACCTTCTTCCACATCCACGTCATACAGATGAATTCCAATACTGCTTCCATGTGTATAAGTTCCAACATATGCAATGTATTTTTCTTTTTCCATGATGTTTTTTCCTTTCTTTGCAATATTTGTGTATTTTTTAATATCTGTTAATTATTTTATCATATTTCAGACTATTTCACAATTCTTTCTTGAGGAACTTGCGAATTGTCTTCTTTCTATGATACACTCTCTGTATAATTTCGAATACAATATTCAAAAAGGAATCCACATATGAAACGAATATTCTCTTATACAATAACTGCACAGGACAGTGATCAGCGCATCTATGATTTTCTGTGTCATCACGGCTATTCCCGGCACATCCGCACCTGGCTCAAGCAGCATCCCGGTTCTGTCCGTCTGAACGACAAGGAAGCACTCTTTTATTTTCCGCTCAAAACCGGTGATCTGCTGGAAATCACACTCGAGGAAGAACAGCCCTCGGAAAATATCATTCCAGTCTGCCTGCCGCTCCACATTATCTATGAAGACGAAGATCTGATGGTCATCGATAAACCGGCAGATATGCCGGTACATCCTTCCATCGGCAATTATGAAAATACTCTGGCAAATGCAGTTGCCTGGTACTTCCAGCAACAAAATATCCCCTTTGTCTTCCGCTGTATCAACCGTCTGGACCGCGACACCACCGGACTCCTGATTCTCGCAAAAAATATGCTGAGTGGTGCCATTCTTTCCGATCAGATGAAAAAACGCGAGATTCACCGTATCTATCTTGCCATCACAGAGGGAAAGACCGATCCCGCCGGTACCATCAACCGTCCAATCGGACGCGCAGATCATTCTCTGGTCTTACGGCAGGTTGATCCTGACAAAGGAGATCCCGCCTGTACTCATTATCTGCAAAAATGCTGGCATCCGAAAACCTTTTACCCGGCAACTCTTTCTGTTCCACAGGATGGTCTTTCTCTGGTGCAGTTGCAGCTGGAAACCGGACGTACCCATCAGATCCGTGTGCATATGACTTCCATCGGACATCCTCTGATCGGAGATACTCTGTACAATCCGGAAACTGCCCTGCTGGCTCGTCAGGCACTACACTCTTATCGGCTGGCATTTACCCACCCTGTCACCGGAGTTCCCCTGGAGTTTACTTCATCCCTCCCTGCAGATATGGCAGAATTTTTCCCGGAATATCATGCGTAAGTATTTTTATGATGTCGTAGTCAGAAGATACAAAAAAGATCTGAGAAATGCTTTTTCACATTTTTCAGATCTTTTTATTTTTCACATGATATTTCTGTTTATCCGACAGAATTTCCCTGTTTTCCTACATTGCGCGAATCCGCGGTACCTCTGCCACATGCAGATATTTGCTGATACATTTTACCAGCAGATCATGCTCGGATACATGATCCAGACCGGTGATTGCAACCGTTCCGATCACACCCACTTCTTCTACACGAATCGGGAATCCGCCTCCACAGGCCGCATACTCTTTCTCATCAAGAAATCTGTCTGCCAGGCTTTCTCCCCTCTCCCTCAGATCCATATACATCCGCAGACTGCTTTTTTCGGTAAGCCGCACCGTGTTCTCTTTTCTTGTCAGCCACTGTTCATGATACAGATTGGTACCATCCATACCATACTGGAATACGGTATAGCCGTTGTTTAAGCGAATCCGTACCAGTACTGCCGCACCTCTTTTTGCTGCCTCTGCCACGATCAGATTGCCCAGTTCCCATGCATCTGCATTGGTAAAACTGGAAAACTGAAGGATTTCTTCCTGCATCTGTAATACACTGCTTAATTCTTCAATCGTCATACCACTACCTCCGGCTTCTTTTTATTTTGCCAATGCCAGCAGAATCTGGTTACTTCTTGCGATGAACTGTGTCATTTCATCCGGACTCAGCTGTTTGTGAGCCATCATTGCCAGATCATACAGCTGCTGACATATTAACGGAACATTTTTATCGTCCTCTTTGTGTGCAGCCACATATTTTACCAGCGGATGATTTGCATTCAGAACCAATGTAGCTCCGTTTGCACCGCCGAACATATTGGCATCCATACCATACATCTTCATCATATCCTGCATCCGGCGGCTTTCTTCGGACAGAGTCATCATAGAAGAAATACTTTCATTTTTCAGTTTTTCCACTTTCACATCCAGTTGTTCATTGTTCAGTGCTTTTTTGAAGGTTGCTGTCAGCTCATCGGTCATTTCTTTCAGATCTGTGCCATCTTCTTTGAAGTCTTCCGTCAGATCTGCATCGATACGCTGGAATTTTACATCTTCATGTTTCTGTTCTACATGGGTAATAAAAGCAGTATCAATATTATGTTTCAGGATTACTGCATCCATACCCTGTTCTTTAAACATATTGATGTACTGGCTCTGCTGTATTTCGTCAGATACATAATAAACTGTTGTTTTTTCCGTTTCCTTCTCTTCTGCCTGTTCTCCGTCTTTTTTCTCTTCTTCCGGTTTCCCGGCTTCTGCTGTTTCTGCTTCCGGTTTTTTATTTTCTTCGATGCAGTCTTTCAGTGTCAGATATTTGCCATCCAGATTTTTAAACAGGATATAATTATCCATCTTATCAGAGAATTTTGCATCTTTGATGCATCCGAATTTGATAAACGGGCTGATGTCATCCCAGTATTTCTCATAATCTTCTCTGGCTGTCTTGCACATACCGGTCAGTTTGTCAGCAACTTTCTTGCTGATATAATCAGAGATTTTTTTGACAAATCCATCGTTCTGCAGTGCGCTTCGAGATACGTTCAATGGCAGATCCGGACAGTCGATCACACCTTTTAACAGCATCAGGAATTCAGGAATCACTTCTTTGATGTTATCCGCAATAAATACCTGATTGTTATATAGTTTGATGGTTCCCTCGATGGAATCATATTCGGTGTTGATCTTAGGAAAATACAGGATACCTTTTAAGTTAAACGGATAATCCATGTTCAGATGAATCCAGAACAGCGGCTCCTTATAATCCATAAATACTTTCCGGTAAAATGTCTTGTAATCTTCATCAGTACACTCATTCGGATGTTTCATCCACAGTGGATGAATATCACTGATGGATACCGGACGTTTATTGATCTTTACTTTTTCTTTTGCAGGAGAAATTTCTACAACTTCTTTCTCTCCGTTTTCATTTTCTTTTTCTTCGGTCTTTGCATCTTCATGAATATGTTCTACAACCACATCATCGTCACGCAGATCTGCTTCGTCAATGGTTTCATATTCCTGTTCTGCATTCTCGTTGGAAAGGAAAATCTCAGTCGGCATGAAAGAACAATATTTTTCCAGTACCTCACGAACTCTGTATTCGTTGGCAAATTCCAGATTGTCCTCGTTTAAGAACAGCGTGATCTCTGTACCGACGGTTGTCTTGTCACCATCCTGCATATCGTACTCGGAACCGCCGTCGCACTCCCAGTGTACCGGTGTTGCCCCTTCTTTATATGATAAGGTATCAATATGAACCTCATCTGCTACCATAAATGCTGAATAGAATCCCAGACCAAAATGTCCGATGATCTGATCATCATTTGTTTTATCTTTGTACTGCTCCAGGAACTTGGTTGCTCCGGAAAAAGCAATCTGCGTAATATACTCTTCTACTTCATCGGCTGTCATACCAAGGCCGGTATCGATAAATTTCAGGGTTTTCTTTTCCGGATTGACGATCACATCGATTTTATTTTTGTAATCATCCGGGAAAGTGTATTCTCCCATCATCTCCAGTTTCTTTAATTTTGTGATTGCATCACAGCCGTTGGATACCAGCTCACGAACGAAAATATCGTGGTCGGAATACAGCCATTTCTTTATGATTGGAAAAATATTGTCACTGTTAATTGAAAGATTTCCATGTTTTGCTCCCATGGTTATACACACTCCTTTTCCTGCAGAAAACCTGTCATCCGTCTTTTTCTGTGCTCCTGTTCTCTGCTTTTTTCTTTGAAAGCCAAATTCTTTCACTGACTTTAATACTAATACCGAATATTCCAAATGTCAAGAAAAAAATAGCACTCATTTCTAATGAGTGCTAATAATTTTACGTATCTCTATTTATTTGTTGTTTAAGCAACATCTATATTGTTTTTTGTCTGATAACCTCATATTTCAGCATCCGCGATTCCTGCTGTCTCTTCTTTTTCTCCATCAGATCCAGCAACAGATCTGCCGCTTCCCTTCCGCTGGTATGATAATGATAATGTACCGTTGTCAGTCTTGGACACAAAAGATCCGCAATAGCTCCGTGTCCCATACCGGCAACTTTCATCTCTCCAGGCACTGTGATTCCCCGCTCAGAAAGGCAGGACAATACACCTGCAGCAATCATATCTGTCGCACATAACACGCCATCCGGCCTTTTCCCGTCAGCAAGTATCTCTGTCATTGCCTGATATCCACCCTGTGCGGAAAACGCAGCCACCCGATACGGAACTTCATCCATATGCAGGCCTGAATTTTCCAGTGCATGGCAGGCTCCGCGGTAACGGTTCTCTCCTGCTGCTTTATCCCGCCGGTCCACACCGATATATGCCGGCCGCCTGCACCCGCTTTTTAACAGTTCTTCCATCATGGCACACGCTGCTCCCTCATCATCATGGTAAATACATGGATATTTTTCACTTTTCTGTCCAAGAATTACCACCGGAACTCCCATATGCTCCAGTGCTTTCTCATGTCGTTTTGTCAGTACTGAAGCGACAAAAATCAATCCATCCACCTGACTTTGTTCAAAGGTTTCCAGAATCCCGATTTCTTTTTCCAGACTCAGATTTGAATTCATCAGCAATACGTGATAATTCTTCTGATCCATACGTTCTGAGATGCCTGATAATATCTTCGGCACCGACTCTGAATCGATCTGTGGAACCAGAACACCGATCCGGTTGCTCTTTTTCGTCCTCATCGTTCTGGCATATTCCGACGGCCGGTACTTGGTTTCCCGAATCACCCTTTCGATTCGCTGACGTTTTTCCTGACTGAGGCTCCCGTCATTTAAATAACGGGAAACTGCCGCACTTGAAACACCTGCCAGTTTTGCAATTTCACTGATCGTCATGCCGACACCTATTTTTTCAGCAGCCAGTAGCAGCCAAATGCCGGGATCTGTACTCCTCTGGCTTCCATCTGTCTGCCGCTGATCAGATCCTCATACATGCCGTCTTCCTCATTGATCCATGCAACCTTATCATATTCGCTGAAGTTAAACAGAGCTACCAGTTTCTCTCCGTTCTTTTCTTTTATCAGACCAAGGATAGAATCATCCCAGGTATCCACTGTTCTGCAGTCTGCGGTACTCTCGAATACCGGATGCGATTTCCGGATTGTCTCCAGCTTTGACAGTCCTTCAAACATTTCTCCTGGAATGGTACCTTTTGTATGACGAAGTTCCGCTTTATCCCACTGAAAATCGCCTCTGTGCAGATAACGGGAATCCCCCCATTTCTTCGGATCTTCATGGTAGGTATAATCATTTTCCTGACCAATCTCATCGCCGCTGTAGATAACCGGGATACCGGACTGCGTCAGCATATAGGCATGCAGTGTCAGGTCATAACGGATTGCTCTCTTTGTTGCTTCTTCGTCTTTCTCATATGCTGCTTTCTCGATACCGCACAGAGATGCCGTAGTACCACACTGACGTGCATCTCCGGAAGCCGGATCTGCATTATACAGTTCTCCCCTTGCAAAAGAGTTCTCATACTTACCTGTGAAGAAATCGCTCAGATATTTCTTATGAGCCACTTCATTGATGCCGAACTGACCAAGCCATCCATAGTCCAGCCCCCAGCCGATATCGTCATGGCAACGCAGATAATTCAGGAATACATAGTCCTTCGGCAGACGGTTGATGATATCCATCTGCTGACGCAGCAGACGGGCATCTCTCGTTGCTACCGTGTTCCAGGTGGTTGCCATCGTTGTTACATTATACAGCATATGACATTCCGGTTTTTCTACAGAGCCAAAATAAGGTACTACTTTTTCCGGTTCCATGACAACTTCTCCGAGAAGCAGTACACCCGGACACACGATCTCACAGATCATACGCATCATACGAACAATATTATGTACCTGCGGAAGATTTCTGCAATTGGTTCCCAGCTGTTTCCAGATATACGGAACCGCATCGATACGGATCACGTCGATACCTTTATTGGTCAGATTCAGCATATTATAGACCATTTCGTTCATAACAACCGGATTCCAGTAATTCAGATCCCACTGATATGGATAGAAGGTGGTCATTACAAATTTTTTCATATCATCCAGCCAGGTAAAGTTACCCGGTGCGGTTGTAGGGAATACCTGCGGAACCGTCTGTTCAAACTGAGACGGTACATCATAATTATCATAGAAATAATATCGATCCATGTATTCCCGCTCTCCGGCTCTGGCTCTTTTTGCCCACTCATGTTCTTCTGACGTATGATTCATTACAAAATCCATACACAGACTGATGCCTTTTTTCCGGCATTCGTCTGCCAGACTTTCCAGATCTTCCATAGTACCAAGTTCCGGCTGTACTTTTCTGAAATCACTGACCGCATAACCGCCATCACTCTTTCCTTCCGGAGATTCCAGAAGTGGCATCAGATGCAGATAATTGACATTACTTTCTTGTACATAATCCAGTTTCTCTTTGACACCTTTTAAGTTTCCTGCAAATGCATTGACATACATCATCATTCCCAGAATATCATTTTTCTTATACCATTCCGGATCCTGTTCTCTGACTCTGTCCTGTTTTTTCAGATCTGCTTTTCTGTCTGCATAAATATTTTTCAGATTTTTGCACAGATCTTCAAACATATCCATCCGGTTTTCATAAAGTTCACAGTACAGCCATTTCAGTTCGTCATAATGACGTGCCATACGTCTCTCAAACTCCTGCTCCTGCACTTTTGTATTCTCTGCTTTTTCTGTTTTTATCGGCTCTTCCTTAACTTCCGGCTTTTCCTCTTTTTTTACCGGTTCCGGTTTCACTTCCACTTTCTTTTTTTCTGTCTCTTCTGTCGGTTCTTCTTTTATTTCCGACATTTTTTCTTCTTTTTCCGGTTCAGCCTTTACCTCCGGCAATTCTACTTCTTTTTTTGTAGTGTTTTTCGCAGCTGTTGTCTTTTCTGTTGAGTCTACTACTTCTGCCTTTTTATTTTCTGCATTTGTTGCAATTTTTTCTTTCATTTCTGTGGTTCTTTTAGCTGCTCTCTGAGCCGCTTTTTTCTTTCTGGCTTTCATAGACACTTCTCCTAATCATATAATATTTTGTGCGGAACTTTCGCCACACTCATTTCACTTTACATCGATTATAGCATAGGTGTTTTAAAAATCAATAAAAAAAGCCTCCGGAAACTTTCAAAAGATTCCTTTATATTTAATATATGAATACTGTGAATATTTTTTAAACTTTTTCTTAAAGTTCCAAATTCTTCTCTATTTCCTTTGCTTTACAAATTCTTCTGTGCTATAATCACAATAGCTTTTTGAAGAGCTGCTACTATCGTAAATTTAGCGCGTAATAAAGAGGAGGCATTTCTCATATGAGCACAAGCACCCGTATCAAACGTGTCATTCCGGTAGCACTTTATACCGTCTTTTATCTGCTTTGTTTCTCCTATCTGGAGAACCGACATGTACGGTATCACATTATTGATTCCAGTCTGGACGATAAGATTCCATTCTGCGAATATTTTATTATTCCATATTTGTTATGGTTTCTTTATATCGCTGTGACTGTTGGCTATTTTCTATTTTTCAATGAGAATACAACCGAGTTCTGGAGCCTGATTTTGAATCTTGCCATCGGTATGACATTATTTTTAATTGTATCTTATGTATATCCAAACGGACTGAATATCCGTCCGACAGAATTTACCAACGATTCTGTTTTCACCCGTATGGTTCAGTTCCTGTATCGGACAGATACACCAACAAATGTACTTCCAAGTATTCATGTATATAATTCTGTGGCCGCCTTTTCTGCAATCCACACCTGCAAGAATCTGCAGAAACATAAAGGAATCCGTACAGGTTCATTTATTCTGACCACACTGATCGTTCTGTCCACCATGTTCTTAAAACAACATTCTATAGCTGATGTAGCAACAGGTATTACCTGTGCTGTAGCAACATATGTGCTGTTCTACTCAAGAGCAGCCGAAAAACAGGGAGCAAAAGCAAAACAGCGTTCCCCACTTCATCAACACGACACACATATGTAAATCAAATTTCATTTTTTCTGAAATTTAACCATTAACTTTAAAAAACCGGCGAGTGAACATCTTTTTCACTCACCGGTTTTTTACTAAAAAAGGTCCACCGGACCTTTTTGTCGTATGCTTGGCAATAAAAATTTCGGATTTTTAGTTGAATCCGTAAATCTTCTGCACCACCTTATATCCCGTTACAGAAACCTGTCTTCCTCCTTTGCCAGGCAGATTGCAAAGACGTCCCAGCAGACTCAACCGAATCTTTCCATAATCCGCACGGTCATTGGTTTTCAGATACCGCCACAGTTCTTTCTTCTTCTCAAAACACTCATCCGTCTTCGCCTGAATCAGGAAAATACTTGATACCGTCATGATCATGATCAGCATATGTCTCATATAACCTCTCTGGTTACGGTGAAGATTCTTTACCTGTCCCATATAATCGATCATCAGCTTATTTACACGGATCTGCTGATCCACACGACCGATCATCACGCTCTCACTAACGGACTGATCTGCTCTTCCGATAAAGTAGCGGTACAGATTTACATCCAGATAATACATGCTCTGCACACTCGCCAGCGGAATAAATGCCACCAGATTGTCCACATAGAATGTATGCTCCGGCAGTTTCAGACCACATTCCCGCAGAAGCTCTGTCCTGTAGATCATCGAATGCATCAGCAGATAATGGCTGGTTCCCAGTGGCTTTACATCATCCCATCCGAAGATTTTATCCTGAGGAAGTGCAGAACGATACCTCATCACGGTCTTTCTCTTTGCTCCCACTTTTTCATAGACATAATTACAGAGCAAAAGATCCAGTGTCTTTGGTCCTCTGACGCATAGTTTTAAGACTTCAAGTGCTTTTTTAAGTGCTTCTTCATTCAGCCAGTCATCGCTGTCCACCACTTTAAAGTAAAGTCCTGTAGCATGCGCAAGTCCCGTATTGACCGCTCCGCCATGTCCCTTGTTTTCCTGATGGATTGCCTTTACAATCGTGGGATATTTCTCTTCATAGTCTCTTGCGATCTTTAGCGTATCATCTTTGGATCCGTCATCCACGATCAGAATCTCTACATCTTCTCCACCTTTTAAAAGGGAATCCACACATTTTCTCATATATTCCTGTGAATTGTAACATGGTACTGCAATACTCAGTATTTTCACTTTTGTTCTCCTTTTCTTTGTCTGTAAATATTTTTCGGTAACTGTTCCGTTCCTTCACAGTTATTTATTGAATAGTTACGTTTTATTACTTCTTTTATCTGTATTTATCCTGTCCCAGACGCATCTGAATCTGTTCTGCATATGCCTGAAAAGCCGCCGGAATCGGATACTCCTTTTCCACTTCACTGATCTCTGCAAAAATCATCTTCGGATCTGCGCTTTCTTCGAGTGCCGCCACCCGGATCAGATATCCTTTCATATCCCATTCCACATGTGAAAAAATATGCTTTGCATCAATCAATGGCACGATCTGAAGCGGTATAAGATCCTGATTCTCCACCCATGCTAGAATCTCTTCCTCGCTCAGATATCCTTCCAGATTCGGCAGTTCATACATTCCTGCCAGCAACCCCTTCGCCGGGCGCTTTCGAATCGCCACCCGTTCACCGTCTCGTAATACCAGAACAGTTTTTTCTTCTTTTCGCCGTTCCTGTCTTTTCTTTTTCACCGGAAGATTCAGTACCGTTCCATGCACTCTTGCCTGGCAGTATTCTGCCACCGGACACACCACACACTTCGGTGCACCGTTCGGTACACATATCATAGCACCGAGTTCCATCAATGCCTGGTTAAATGTGCCGGATCTGCTGCCAGGCATCACTTTCAAAAATTCTTTCTCCACTTTTGTTTTTACTGACTGCTTTAAGATATCACTGTCATCTTCCATGATTCTCGCATACACCCGAAGGACATTTCCATCCACCGCAGGTACCGGAAGATCATATGCGATGGATGCCACCGCTCCCGCTGTGTAGTTTCCGATCCCCGGAAGTTCTTTTAATTTTTCATAGTCAGCCGGGAGTCTTCCACCATATTCTTTCACAATGCGAACAGCTGCCTTCTGGATATTCCGTACCCGGTTATAATACCCAAGTCCTTCCCAGAGCTTCAGCAACTGCTCCTCCGGACAGACTGCAACATCCTCTACCTTGGGCAGTGCCTTTATAAACTGTTCAAAAAACGGACGAACAGCTTCCACCCTTGTCTGCTGCAGCATAATTTCCGATATCCATATATAGTACGGATTTTTGGAAGCTCTCCATGGCAGGATTCTGTGATTCTCTTCATACCATTCTATCAGTGGTTCTACAATTTTCGCTAACATTTTACCTCTTCTCTGTCGTTAAGTCTATCGGTATTTTTCAGTCTGTTCTGATTCGGTTACTGTTCACTCCGTGCCCAGCAACACGCTGCGCGATGCACAGAATTTATGCTAATCGCATAAATTCGTGCGATATGTCTCGGGTTTTCTGTGACCTTCGCTCACACAAAACACCTCGCGGGATATTACCAGTAAACAGTAACCTGATTCGTGCCGGCTCTGCAATACAATCTCTTGCTTTTTTCTCTTTTTCTCTCTACAATGTAACTGTTCAGTACCTTCACAGTTACGAGCCAAAATGCATTTATAATCACCTTCGGTGATGGCATTTTGGCTTGTATGTCTCGGGATTTTGGCATATTCATGCCAAAACACCTCGCGGTACAGTGGCTACTGAATAGTTACTCTACAATATACATTGGTATCTGTTTTGTAAACAGTATGACTGTGTTTTACAGATCCTGCTGTTATCATCAGATTCTACAGATGATTTCTCATTACACTGTATAAAGGAGATTACTATGGACAGTATTATTTTTGATGTTGACGGAACCCTGTGGGATTCCACGGAAATCTGTGCGAAAGCCTGGACTGACGTGATTCATCGGGAAACCAGTCTTTCTCTTACCATTAATGCCTCTACACTGAAAGGACTTTTCGGTCGTCTGCTTCCCGATATTGCGAGCGTGCTTTTTGCGGATTATCCAAAAGAAGAACAGCTTCGTCTTATCGATCGGTGCTGTCAGGAAGAACATAAAGCTTTGCTGGCGCAGTGTGCACCGCTGTATCCGGATCTTGAAAAAACACTGCAACAGTTAAAAGAAAATTATCGACTGTTCATTGTCAGCAACTGCCAGGCTGGTTATATCGAAGTCTTTTTGGAAACCAGTGGTCTTGGCTCTTACTTTGAAGGTCATCTTTGTCCTGGAGACACCGGAAACGCCAAAGCCGATAATATCTGCAAGATCATTCAGGAGTATCATCTTAAAGCCCCTGTATATGTGGGGGATACACTAGGTGATTTCAACGCAACAAAAACCGCAGGAATTCCATTTGTCTTTGCATCCTATGGATTCGGTCATGTTCCTTCTCCTGATTATACCATCCATTGCCCGGGAGATCTTCTTAATATTTTTTAAATTTTCGAAAAAATTTTTTTAATTCAAGGCTGTCCGCAGATTTATGCAGGCAGCCTCATATTTTCATTCACAGCCCGGCAGGCTCTTCTTATCCATGCAGTTTATACCCATTATTATATACACACACGATCGGTGTTTCCTTATTGATCATCTCATAGATCTTCGCCGCCTTTTTCCCCGGCAGGTTAATACAGCCATGAGATCCGCTGTAAATATAGATTTTTCCTCCGAAACTCGATCTCCAGGAAGCATCGTGCAGCCCGATTCCACCGTTAAATGGCATCCAGTAGTTTACATGAGACTGATAACTTGGCTGTCCGCTGGCATTGGGACGTCCCCGAAGGATTCTGTCTTTTTGCTTATATGTCAGGAAATAAACTCCCGGTGGAGTAAACCGGTCTTTTGTCATTCTTCCGGACACAAACGGGGTGTCCAGAACCACTTTTCCTTTTTTATAATAATACAGATGCTGTTCCGTCAGATTGACTTCTATGTAAGTATCCCCCAGACCATGGTTATCTGTATACAGCTCTTCCTGACTGTACTCTGGCTTTCTCGTCACCTGCTGTTGGTTTTTAATATTCTTTTTCAGAACTTTGATTTCTGCTTTCTGATCGATCTTCCAGCCGTAATTTCCACCGGTCACTGTCACATCCAGTCCTGAAGTCGTATGAAATGGTCTTTCTTTTCCCAGCGTATCGAATTCCTCCGCCAGTTTCTTAACATATTTTTTGATTTTCGCATTCATCTTGTCCTGATCAAGGCTGTAATTGCCATCTTCATCAAGATTCAGCCATTTTTTTACCGTATTTCCATTCAGAACTTTCTCTCCCTCGGGAAGCTCATATGTCACCTGTACATTTGCCAGTTCGTTTAACTGCTTTTTTTGCTTCGCAAGAAGTTCACTGTCTTTGGTAACTGCAGGTTTCACATATCCGTCTGCCTGTTCCACATCCAGTGTTTCTTCCCCCTCTTTCAATGCCTGCTCCACAGCTTTTCCCAATGCATCCGTATCGATCGTCGTTCCCTGTTTTTCCTTTTTGACCACAAACTGATCTTCTTTATAAACGATTTTCGCATCCACCGGTGCTTCCTGTGATTCTTCGGACAGATGCGAAAGATTGTTCAGCTTCTTTTCCAGTTTGTCTTCATCATAGACGATCCCTCTTTTCATTTCATACTCTGACTGTTCAAACCAGTATTTCATCCATAAAAACGGATTCTGTTTTTTTAAAAAGCTTTCAATTTCCCCATCATCCTGATAGGTATAATCAAAATCCTTTCCCGCTATGGTTTCACTTTCATCTCCCCGGAATGTCAGTGTCAGTTGATAGGTCTCTGTTTCTTTTCTGTATGCATCTTCAGCTTCTTTTGCTGTCATTTTTCCACAGTCCAACTCGTTGATCCTGGTTCCCGGCAGAAAATGATTCTGATATACCGAAACCTGATATCCGTATATGCCCGCCAGACCAAGTAGCGCCACTCCTGCTGCTATCACAACCCCTTTTTTCTTTTTACTCCACTTTTTCATTTCTGTAATCCCTTCTTTTTTTCATGGATCCCGTTACCGAACTCCATATAATGTTAACAATAAACATGGCAATCGCGATCATTCCTGCCATCAGTAATGTCTGTTGAAAATAATACGCCGCCTGCTCTCCCTCCGGATATAAAATATGATATACGATCCGGTACATTCCCGCACCCGGAACCAGTGTCATATTCGCAGGAATCAATATCATCGTCACCGGTGTCTTAAACACTCTCGCACACACATTTGCGCCTACAGATATCACCGCTGCTCCGAAAAATGCTCCCAGAAGCTCCGAATGTGTCATTGCTCCCACCAGCAGATATACAAACCAGCCGATACCTCCATCGATTCCCGCCCATAAATAGAACTTCTTCGGCACCCCTAATATTCTTGCAAAGCCGTACACAGCAGCAATCCCGCCGATACTTTGTATAATCATGTCTGTCATCGTCTTCTCCCCCCCTATCTTCCAAGGACTACTGCCATCACAAACAATCCCATACCGATACCGATTGCAACCGCCAGTGCGATCACAAAAGCTTCAGCTGCCCTTGCAAGCCCGGAAAGATAATCTCCATGCAGCGTATCAAAGACCGCATTTGTGATAGCCGCTCCCGGAACAAAAGGCATGATACAGCTGATGATCAGAAGGTCTGTATCATATGTTCCCGGAAGTGCCGCCGTCAAAAAACCGATGGCAACTGCCACAGATAGAGAGCACACGATATTCTCCACAAACATGTGCATATGTCCTTTTTTACATGAAAACTGCACCGCGGCTCCGACCAGGCCCACAACGGCTGCCACGATTGCTTCCGCCCAGTTACTGCCGAACATGACGGCAAATCCACCGGTCAGAAGGGCAAATGCCAGCAACCGTATCTTTGGCGGTTCTTTTTCCTTCCACAGTGCCTTCATCTGTTTAAACGCCTGTTCCAGCGTAAGCTCATCATTACAAAATTCTCTGGATATCTGATTCACCTGGTCAATTTTCTCCAGATTTGTACCATGACTCTGGATTCTTCGCACAACAGTCAGCGAATCCATAGTCGGATCATCCAGCGTGGCAACAAATCCGGTCATCATCACCAGAACCTGCACTGTCTTCAGATTCGATTTCTGCAGGATCCGGTAGACCGTATCTTCCACCCGATACGTCTCTGCCCCGTTTTGCATCAGGATATCCCCGGCAAACACCGCCATATCCAACAACAACTTGTAGTCCATCACATTTTTGCTCACTTTCCCCTGTTTTCTTTTCTTCTTTCTTTCATAGAACAAAGAATGTGCCTTGGCACATCCTCGCGCAGCGTTTTTCACTTTACAGGAAAGCAATTTTCTGTAAAGTAAAAAAGTCCCGGCACAATATTCTTTGTACCGAAACTTCATTATAACCTATAAAAACAAATTTGCAAATAGCACAATCAACGGAATTGCAATTAAAGTTCTCTCCATAAAGATCAGGAATAGCTTCATATATAATCCCATCGGATAAGAAATCCAGTTAAACACCGGTGTGTAAGTTGCGATCACCAGTGCGATCGTTCCCCATGCGATAACAATTGTAATCAGGTCAAAGACCATACCCATGACTAAATGGCAGTAGCGCACGATAACCAACTTGTAACCCGAATATCCATACCTGTATAATACAAAAATCCCCGGAAGATAATCTGGTCTTCTGCCAGAAAAATCCTCTGGGGATTTATATGTATTGTTTTTATTTCGTCTCTTTGATTTCTTCCAAAACCGAAGTACAATGCGGACATCTGGTTGCATCAATGGCAATCTCTGTCTTACAATAAGGACATTTCTTCGTTGTCGGTGCAGCCGGTTTTTCTTCTTTGTTATGATTCAGCTTTTCAGCCGCACTATTCATAACTCTCATAAGCGTAAAGATTACCAGTGCCATGATCAGGAAATTCAACACAGCTGAGATAAACTTACCATAATTCAAAGTAACCTCGCCTAAAATGTTCCATTTCAGCTGATCAAAATTCATACCACCGAACAGTCCAAGAATCGGATTAATGATATCATCAACCAAAGAAGATACGATACTGGTAAAAGCACCACCAATAATGATACCGACAGCCATATCCATCACATTTCCACGGTTGATAAATTCCCGAAATTCTTTGATAAACTTCTTCACTCTTCCTTCCCCCTTCTTTTGTATTCACTGTACAAGCTGTTTTTATTATATAATTTCACAGTTAAAATGACAAGATATAACAATACAGTAGCAATCAAAATCTGTCCGCTAGATCAATGATTGATATAGAATACAAAAAAAGAACAACAATAACTGTTGTTCTTACTATACAGGGGATGAGGGATTCGAACCCCCATCGACGGTTTTGGAG
>UMFI01052852.1_pt1 | contig 206187 bp, 202 predicted proteins | sample 1964951 | NCBI WGS metagenome assembly UMFI01 (sample SAMEA4836040, study PRJEB28245) | human gut metagenome | biome: gut microbiome; material: fecal sample | place: Denmark | collected 2008 | reverse complement strand
AGATATTTTTTAGGAGTAAACTTTTTTGCCTCTTCTTTTGCATCAAGGAAGAGAGCTTCCATTTCCTTAATGAAATTAGCCTGATCTTCTTCGGACAGCTCGCCGCCAGCAAAAAGGGCAGAGGTCTGTTCTTTTATTTTCTTTGCCTGCGCTACACCGCGGGAGCCATACTTCTTACGGACATCAGCGTAGAATTGATCATCGCTGAGTTCCTTCTGGAAGGTGGCATCGTCCATAAAGTAGTCGGTCGTGACACCAAGAGCAGCGGCAATCTTCTGGATTGCGTCCACGCTTGGTTCGCGCTCGCCGGCTTCGATATAGCGGATGGCACGATCAGACATGGATGCTCGTCTGGAGAGTTCGGCCATGCTCATACCTTGTGCGGTTCGCAGAGCTTTGATTTTTTCGCCGTTGGTCGCATTCGGTGTAAGTGCAGTGGCTGCTTCAGCCCGGACATCCTGTGCGTCTAGTAAGTTCGTATCTTTTTTCATGTCATGCCTCCATGTGGGATATTTTGCTGTTTTTTGCCGGAAGGGAAAGTTGCCGGTGAGAAGCAGCAATTTTTTTGTAAAGCCTACTTGACAAGGAACAACTGTTCCTATATACTAAGAACAACAGTTCGTGAACTTCTGTTCCTATAATACAATAAGAAGTTGTAGAAGTCAATAGGGAAATGAACTTCTGTTCCTTTTTATTATGGTATGGGATGTAACTGTGGCTGTAACATGGACTTAGCATAACGCAACTTCGAGTTAAGAAACGCAATAAAAGCAACAAAATAAAATCATTGCGTAATATTGACAAGTATGCAATACAGTGCTACTATATAAACAGAGGAGGTGTGACACCGATGGGAAGAAAGAAGATAACGAATCTTTTTCCTGATTACATTCGGACGGGAAAGGCCGACCTGGAAGTGCTGAGTCAGTTGGTTCTGAGTGCAAAGGGAGAACGGTCGATGAATGACTTTGCGAATGAGTGCGGGGTAAACACATCGACGATTTCCCGTATTATTAATATGAAGAACACAACGGCTTGTTCTGATGAGGTGCTGGTGGCGATATCAAAGGCTGCAGATCCGAACAGTGGGGTCACACTGGAGAAACTGTTGGCGGCAAACGGAATGGTGAAACTTGTTCCTGCTGGAACAGAAGGAGCCGTTGTATCTCCATCTCAGATTGTTTTTGAATTGGCGGATATCGCAGAAGAGCAGAATATTGAGCCAGATCCCAATTCATCAAATACGTTCTTACGGAATGCAGCGAAGACGCTTACCGGATATATGTTAGAGCAAACTTACAGGGAAACGCTGCAGAACGCATTCCTTATGAACGGCTATTTTGTAGAATTGGTTTCCTACGAAAATATGATCTGGCCAAGAACCAAACAGTACAGGGCTGATTTTGCAATTCGGACAAATGCTCTTTTAGAAGAAGGCATTGATACATGGCTGTTTGAGTGTAAATCTTATACAGCGGGAATCGGAAGGGGTACGATTGGCAAGATGAATCAGCTGTTTGCGATGGCATATATGGAGAGTCCTCGTGAGCATGGCATTAAGGTTTCAGTAGTAGTAAACCATGTAGCTATGATTGAACAGGCGAGAGAGTATTATGCTGGCTGCAAAATAAGGGATTATTTTTCCTTTATTTTAATCGACCCGGTGAACCGATGTGTGAAAGATGAATTTTGCATTCCGCGAATCGATGGAACAGAGAAGTCAGTGTTTAAGGTACAAGATGGGAGATGAGGATATTGATTTCAAAATGTGGAATTTATACGTCGCAAGGAAAGCGGGTGCTCCTTGCAACCCGTGCGGTTGTAAATGGCCGTAAGGCTGTTGCTTATGTGAAGAACGGGCAATTGCAGGGGTATGAGTACCTGGATGATTTTAATGAGCAATGTTATTCTGGTCCATACATGACCTTTGAAGATAAAAAGGAACAGCTCAGGATGTGACTGCTCCCAGTAACCGCTTGACTCATCGCAGGACGTGTGAGCCAGCCTGATTGAATTTACACCTGCCTGCAGGTGCTGCCCGGATATGCTGGAAAGCATAGTGTGCGTGGTAAGCCGAGGTAGACTTTAGATGACCTTAGTTTAGGTTGTCTTGGGTCTGCCTCGGCTTTTTTGTTATCTGAGTTTACAAGAGCGATGCCGTGAGCATCTTTACATCACGCAGACGTCTAAATAATATGAAATACTGGGTTATTACTTAGTAGTGGAAATCCAGCTTGGTGGGAGTGGCACTGATTGCTTACATGGTGGATTTCCGTGTCAGGAATTTCAGAAAGAATGACTATTGGTGTTGGTTCTTCTGTTGTGAACGCACGGTTTGAAAAAGGCGTTGGATATAAACGTAAAGGCGATAAATTTGTTGAGGAGTGATAAAAAAGAAGTCTGATTTTTAGTGCATTTGCACCAAAAAAGTTATTAAAATTCGACATATCCACCTGTCGATTTTTAGACACTTTTGGTTGTCGATTATTGGTGCCGGGTGTATACTATAAGAGCGGTCAACGAAATGGCAGTAATTGGTAGAAAATACCTGCTGTTTGACCTGAAAGCCACTTAGTATACATAATTGAACTGAGATTTCCCCCATAAGTGGCAGGAAACTTTACCAATAACGAAAGCAAATACATAGATAGGAAAATACATAGTATGAAGATTTTGATTTTAATTAGAAGCGTAATCAGCGCAGACAATTTCATAAGAGGCCGAAGTACGGGGTTGCGCAGGAAGGAATCGTAGATTTTAACCTGACTTGTTGTCGACACCTTTTTTCAGAAGGATTGGGTCGGAGCATTCCAAAGACTGTGTACTTTGAGTAGCATCTGAGTACATAGTCACAGGGATGCCCCGGCCTTTTTTGCTGCTTATGCTTGGGGAAAGGGGGTGTCAGGCGTGGTCGATATTCACAGTGATGAGTATATTATCGGTCAGAATATCAGAAAATATCGTAAACAGAAAGGCTGGTCACAAAAAGATCTCAGCGATGCTGTGGACGTTGACCGCGCCAATATTTCTGGAATTGAAAACGGTGAACGTGGTGTGATGAATTGCGTGATGCTGAAGCGGTTTGCCAGAGCCCTCGGTGTGTCGATGGATACACTGATGGACGAAGAAGATGAGCCTCCCTGTGCAGACACATCAATCCAGGAAAAATACGACATGCTGAACCCCATGCACCAGGAGATGGTGAGAGAAAGCATCGACTGCTATCTGCTTAAAGAGCAGAAAGTGGCAATTTGAAGATCGTACAGTACAAATCAAGCTGTGCGGTCTTTTTTTATGCCCATAATGTCGTGAATTCAAAAATGTATCAAATTTGACCCCAAAGTGTGTCAAGTCTGAAATCTGCAAGAGACCGTCATTTTGTTATCATATAGTCAGTTCAAGGGACAAGCCCACAGAGCCAAAACGAAAGTACCTGTCGGCAGTACCTCGGACAAATTAAAAAAATATCGAAGCCCGATTCTAGAGCAGGCGAAGGATACCATAAGCGATCTGACAGCACAGCAGAGATATTTGCTGGAGCTGGAGGACTGAACATGGGATCACTCTAACCTTCTTTAGAATCGGGCTTTTTGCGTCTTTTGACCGCAGAGTCTGTCTGTTCCATGAGGATGCCGCGAATCTGCCATGTATGTTCTTCGAAGCCAGAGCTTTCAGTATCCTTCCCTCCCAGAAGTCCGGGGGAAAGGACAGAAAAATGATGAACATGATGACTGGAGCAGTAGCAATCAATGGTGGAGTAGGCGTGATGGAGATTCGCCAGCCGATAGCAAAGAACGTGGCTCAGGTGGCAGAACAGATGGCGGCGGATCTTGCAGTGAACGCGCATATCACTCTGCGTGAGCTGAAGACAAAGATTAATACCGTGGTGGGAAAAAAGCTCCCGACCTTTAAGACTCTTATGGAGAATGAGCCGGTAGCAGTGGCGCAGACAATGGTAAATGGAGCGAAGCTGACTGCGTATGAGAACGGCTACGCGGTGTATGAGGTAGATGGCTCCCATACAGTCATGGCGGTGGATCGCTGCAACGATTACCGTTATGACTTTACGGATGAAACCTACGAGGTGATTCCGGCTGAAACATTCGAGGATGTTGAATGGAGTGTTCGTCTGCTGATGGAAGGCGAGCGTCGGATGGAGCATAACCTGAATAAGCGTGTGGCAGATTCAGAAAATGTTTCCCTGGAATGTGACGGCTCTGACTGGTCTGCAGCCGTTATGGTGGATTTTCTGGATGAAGACAATGCCGAGATGCTGGCTGACAGGGAGCTTCGCCGTTTGTACGCGGCTATGAGCAAGCTCACTGAGCGTCAGACCGAGGTGATCCAGCTTTATTTTTATAAAGGTATGACGCTGCAGGAGATTGCAGAAGAACTGGGGATAACAAAACCGGCTGTCCATTATGCGATGAAGGGTGCTCTCAAAAAAATGAGAAAAAGTTTTTGAAGAACTACTTAACTTTTGCCCCAAAACGGTGGTCTTTATGAGAGGGCCACCTCTCAAGTACATCGACAGGAGGAAAAACCTATGAATGCAGAACGCATGAATATGGCGAATGCAACCGCCAAGATAGAAGGTTCTAAGGAGGCTCGTCCACCCGGCGGTTTCCCGTTGGCATCAGCACCGAAGAAGATTTTTATCTGCTCGCCGTACCGACCGACAGCAAATGACCCGCCGTGCAGGAAGGCACAGATGGAGGCAAACATCCAGAGGGCAAAGACGGCCTGCAGGATTCTTGCCACAATGGGAGTCCTGCCACTGGCTCCGCATCTGTATTTTACTCAGTTCTTAAAGGATGAGGATGCGCAGGAGCGTGCAACAGGAATCCGATTTGGAATGCAGTGGCTGGAAGCCGCGGATGAAGTGTGGGTGTTCGGCGAAACCATATCCGAGGGTATGGCAGCGGAGATCAAGAGAGCATATGAGCTGAAGAAGCCTGTTTGCAATCTTCCGGAGCCGGGACGCATGGTCGAGCTGCTTTTGAAGAGGCTTTCCGAGCAGTATCACATACCAATGGAAGATAAAACCGAAGAGCAGCAGGAAGCTGCAGAAAGTGAGGAAGACAATGGAGAATAAGAACGAGAAGAGCATGACTTTGGAGGAAATGATCAGCGAGATGCTGAAGGATGCCAAGGTGGTAAAGGTTCCGCTTCCTGCCAAGGCAGAGGAAAAAACAGAAACTCAGGAGCTGGATAAGCCGATGCCGGCACGCCCGTCTGGTGTTCCGTTCCTTTCGCTCAGCATCAAGAACCTGCACCTCCACATGGATGAGCGTATGACCTCGTACAACTACGGTTTCGGACAGGAGCCGGATGCTGAAGCAGATGACCCGGTAGAGGACATCGACTTCGATGAGATGCTGGCTCACATCCACAAGGAAACCGGTCTGTGCGAGAAGGTCATTTTGGCAGTCCTGAAGGCACAGGCCGATTATCTGGATGACCTGTGGGGTGATGAGGAAGAAAACGGAGAGGAGGCAAACGCATGATGGACGAACTGAATGCTTTGAACGCTCCGAAAAAAGTCGTGGACGGTTTGGTCGAGGTCTTTGACGGTCTGGCGCAGATGTTTGCCGGCGTATCCGAGCAGCTGGATATGCTGGCGGCAAATGCAAAGACGGAGGACGAGCTGGAGCTTCCGGTGGCAGAGCAGCCGGTACTGCCTGTAACAGAAAAGAAAGGCCCGGCGGTTTCGCATCCCCGTAAGAAGCCGGTCAAGAAAACCAAAAAGGTGGAAGAGACGGCTACTTCGGCCATCGAGGAAACCGCAGAGGTGCCTGTGGTAGAAGATTCTGGCGAGGCAGAGGAAGCAGTGAACGCCGAGAGTTCAGAAACCGCAGAGAACGAGCATCCGGTGGATGATGCGGATGCGCTGCCGTGGGAAGAAGATACCGGCCAGAAAGAAGCACCGTCCGATAAAACCACGGACAAGGGCACACCTGCTGCCAAGGAGAAAACACAGTCTGCAGTAATGATCACCAAGGACGAGATCACGGCGGTCATTGTCGCCAAGATCAAGAAGAAGCGTGATAACAACGAGAAGATCGGTCAGCTTCTGAAGACCTACGGTGTGGCCCAGCTGTCTGACCTGCCTGCAGAGAAGTACGAAGCATTTCTGGCAGATGTTTCCCAGATTTAAGGGAGGTCATCATGCCGGAAGTACATGCAATCCTTTCTGCTTCCAGTTCGAAGAGGTGGCTGAATTGCACGCCATCTGCAAGGCTGGAGCAGAACTTTCCAAATGAATCCTCGGTGTATGCCGAGGAGGGAACTGCCGCCCATGCGCTGGGCGAGTATAAGCTGCGGAAATATCTGCATGAACGGGTGAAGCGCCCAACCTCTGAATATGAGGATGAGGAGATGGAAGCGAACACGGATATCTATGCGGAGTTCATCATTTCCACGGTGGAACGCATCAAGGAGACCTGTCCGCATCCGCTGGTCATGGTGGAGGAACGGCTGGATTACAGCTACCTGGTTCCATCTGGCTTTGGTACCGGCGACTGCGTGATCATCGCAGATGGGACGCTGTATGTCATGGACTACAAGAACGGCAAGGGCGTGTTCGTAAACTGTGACCATAATCCGCAGATGATGCTGTATGCCCTGGGTGCTTACCACGCCTATGGATATCTGTACAGCATCAAAAAGGTGTCCATGACCATTATCCAGCCGAGACTGGAAAATATCTCAACGTTTGAATGCAGTGTGGAGGAACTGCTGGACTGGGCCGAGACTTATGTCAGACCGAGGGCAAAGCTGGCCTTTGAAGGAAAAGGCGAGCAGGTTCCCGGTGACTGGTGTCGGTTCTGTCGTGCCAGAACTTCCTGCAAAGCCTGTGCCGATGAAGCAATGGCTCTAGTGAAAGAAGAGTTTCTGGATCTGGATGCCGGCGTGCTGGAGGATGAAACCGAGGAAACAGATGCAACAGCATCCTTTGATCCGGACACCTCCGTGCCGACCTTTAAATCCCCGGCACTGCTTTCCAAGACAGACATTGAGACGATGCTGCCGACCCTGAACCGTATCGAGTCCTGGATCGAAGCTATCTTTGCCTATGTCAGTTCGGAGGCCATCAATCATGGTGTCAGCTGGGATGGGTATAAGGTGGTCGAGGGCAGGAGCAAGCGGCAGTTCCTTGATACGAAATCGGTGGTGGCCGCTGCAGAGAAGGCCGGATACACCGATATTTATAAGACGGAGCTGATCTCCCTGACAGCCTTTGAAAAGCTCATGGGGAAGAAAAAGTTCCAGGAGATTCTGGGGGAGTATGTGGTCAAGCCGCCCGGTAAGCTGGCACTTGTCCCGGATTCGGACCCCAGAGAAGCAGTCGATCTGCAGACTGCGGAAGATGAATTTGCTGTCCTCGACTGAGGGCAGCAGCAATACACAAAAACAGATTGATGGAGGATTTTTATTATGGCTAACAAGATTTCCAGTGCAACTAAGGTCGTGATTCCGTGCCGTATCTCTTTCGCAAACATTTTTGAAGCAAAGAGCATCAACGGCGGCGAGGCTAAGTATTCCGTTTCCTGCCTGATCCCGAAGGAGGACAAGAAGACCCTGCTGGCAATCCACAAGGCAGTGGAGGCCGCCAAGGAGGATGGCAAGACCCGTAAGTGGGGCGGTAAGATCCCGCCGAACCTGAAGCTGCCTCTGCGTGACGGTGACATCGACCGTCCGGACGATGAGAATTATCAGGAGCATTTCTTTGTGAATGCCTCCAGCAAGGATGCACCGCAGGTCGTGAATCGTCATGTCCAGCCTGTGACAGACCCGATGATGGTCTACTCCGGCTGCTACTGCAACGTCAGTGTAAACTTCTACGCTTTTAACGCCAACGGCAACCGCGGTGTGGCGGCCGGCCTGGGCAATGTCCAGTTCGTAAAGGATGGCGACCGTCTGTCCGGCAAGGCATCGGCAGAGTCTGATTTTGATGCGCTGGACGATGAGGATGTTCTGGGCGGCGATGCCGGTGAGGAACTGCCGGATTACCTTCGCTAAGAGAAACACAGATAAGTAACCGTGCCGGGGGATGCCAGGGTATCCTCCGGCTTTTTACATCGAATAGAGGTGAGATATTTGAAAGAAACGCTGATCGATATTGAGACCTACAGCGAGGTGGATATCGGAAAATGCGGCCTATACCGCTATGCCACAGATCCAAGCTTTGAGATCCTGCTGGTCGCCTGGGCAAGCGATGAAGGGGATGGTTTTGGCGAGACCAGATGTGCAGATCTTGCATCGGGAGAACCGCTCCCGAAAGAGCTGCTGGAGGATTTCCAGTCTGGAAACGTGCGCCTGATCGCCCACAATGCTTCCTTTGAACGGGTCTGTTTTTCTGTGCATCTGCAAAGACATCTGCCGGGACAGTATCTGAAACCCGGAGAGTTCCTGTCGCCGGACAGCTGGATCTGCACGATGGTTATGGCGGCATCGCTGACTCTGCCAATGGCTCTAAAGGATGTTGGTACTGTGCTGAAGACCAGCCAGCAGAAAGACAAAGAAGGTGAGCGGCTGATCAAGCTGTTTTCCATGCCCTGTAAGCCAACGAAAAGCAACGGGATGCGTACCCGGAATCTTCCGGAGCATTACCCGGCAGACTGGGAGAAGTTTAAGTATTACTGCATTCAGGATGTCAACACCGAGGTGGACATTTATAAGCGGCTGAAGAAATTCCCGATGCCGGAGCAGGAGTGGAAGCATTACCGGGTCAATGAGCGTATCAATGACCGGGGCGTAAAGATCGACACGGAACTGGTGCAGCAGGCCATTGCCTGTGATCTGATGCTCTCAGATGCTATGAGTAAGAAAGCCTACGAACTGACCGGGCTTGAGAATCCCAATTCTGTGTCACAGCTGAAGTCATGGCTGGATGAGCGTGGCATCCCGATGGACACGCTTGGCAAAAAGGATGTAGCGCAGATGATCGAGGAACTGGACAAGAACGGAGTGGATGCCGAGGCAATGGACATGCTGAAGCTACGGCTTCAGATGGCGAAAAGTTCTGTGAAGAAATACCAGGCGGCAGAACGCTGTGTCTGCTCAGATGGCAGAGCCAGAGGGCTGTTCCAGTTCTATGGAGCCAGCCGCACAGGTCGGTATTCCGGCCGGAATATCCAGTTGCAGAATCTGCCGCAGAACCATATTTCCACGCTGGATGAGGCGAGGGAACTGGTAAAGCTGGGGTGCTTTGATATGGTCGAGACCATCTACGGCAACACCCCGGATGTGCTTTCCCAGCTGATCCGAACCATGCTGATCCCAAGAGAGGGCTGTGAGTTCATCGTGGCCGACTTCTCCGCCATCGAAGCCCGTGTGCTTGCATGGGAAGCCGGGGAGGACTGGCGGCTGGAAGCCTTTCTGGAAGGAAAGGACATCTACTGTGCCTCTGCCAGCCAGATGTTTCATGTGCCGGTGGTGAAGCACGGCATCAACGGAGAGCTTCGGCAGAAAGGAAAGGTGGCAGAGCTGGCCTGCGGCTATGGCGGTTCTTCCGGCGCACTCATCAGCATGGGTGCTCTGCAGATGGGTCTGAAAGAAGAGGAACTGCCGGAGATCATCGATTCCTGGAGGGAAGCCAATCCGAAGATCGTCCAGTATTGGTGGGATGTGGAGAAGGCGGCAACGCAGGCATTCAAGACCGGAAAGCGGCAGGAGATCGGCAAGCTGGCATTTGAGTTTTATTCCGGTACGCTCTGGATGCTGCTGCCTTCCGGCAGAAAGCTGGCGTATCTGAAGCCGAGACTTCAGCCGAACCGCTTCGGTCGCATGAGCCTGACCTATGAAGGAGTGGGGCAGAACCACAAATGGGCCAGACAGGAAACCTACTCCGGCCGGCTGGTGGAGAATGCGACACAGGCGATTGCCCGTGACATTCTGGCAGAAGCAATGGCCCGGATGGAAGGCTATGGCCTGAATATCGTCGGTCATGTTCACGATGAGGTCATCATCGAAGCACCCAAGGATCGGTACACGGTGGAGGAGGTCTGCAAGCTGATGTCCGTTAACCCGGAGTGGTGCAAGGATCTTCCTCTGAATGCTGCCGGATATAAGGGCAGCTACTACTTCAAGGATTAAAGGGGGAGCAAGATGCCTCATGTTCTAAAAATGAAGGACGGAAAACTTCTGACACCCTTTGGCATCCGAGATCTGCTGGATGCGGTGCAGGACTATGCCGGAGAGGAACTTCGCCGGGAGATCGAGGAATACATCGAAACAAATGTGCAGGATATCGATGATTACGAAAAAGAGTACGACCGCATGGAACAGGAGAATGAACGCCTTGCTGACCATCAGCGGTCAGTCCTCTGTGACATCCAGGACGAGGTGGATGCTCTGGACACACTCCTGCAAGATACCCGGCTGAACCGTAGACGTATGCAGGGAGCCGTTCGGATCATCCGGCAGATGATCAACCGGGAATTATAAGCACTTGTAGTTATAAAAACACGGCGTTTTTGTCGGAAGGACACGGACGCATAAACGGGCGTATAAATATGCGCCGCAGAGATAGAGAGGAAAATTGCTATGAAAACAGGAAGAAATTTGCAGGAAGTCCTGGTCGAACTGAACCGTCAGAATCAGGCAAAGCAGGATTTTATCAGCCCGGCGCAGGGAATGCGCCTCCGGGAGGATGGACAGACTTTTGAGATCAACCATCTTACGACCAGCCAGCAGGAGGTGTTCGGTACGACCTCGCTGTTCCATCGTCAGGTGGCTTCGGCACTGGGTATCCCGGCCAAATACTATGATCTTATGCAGACGCAGAAGCCGGAACTTCTTGCCGAGAACGTGAACAGCTGGTTTTCGGACAAGCCCAGTTCTTACATGGTCCGCTCAATGGATTACGGTGCCGGACAGGTGGCCCGTGCGCTGCTGTCGGAACGCTATCGCCGTATCGACAACATGGAGATTGCCACAGCTGTCCTGCCGCTGTTTGCAGGCAACGACCAGTACGAGGTCATGTCCTGTGAGGTGACGGAGAACCGTCTATACCTCAAGGTGGTCAATCACCGTCTGGAGATGGAAGTCCGCAAGGGCGACATCGTCCAGGCTGGCGTGATGATCTCCAACTCCGAGGTCGGTCTGGGAGCTGTGTCGATTCAGCCGCTGGTATACCGTCTGGTCTGCACCAACGGTATGGTGGTGAATGACATGGGCGAACGACGCCACCATGTGGGCCGGCAGGCAAAGGCGGTCGAGGACAGCTTCGCACTGTATTCGGATGAGACGATGGAAGCGGAAGACAAGGCATTCCTGCTGAAACTCCGCGATACCACGATGGCTGCCATCGATGAGGCTCGCTTTTCCCAGGTGGTCGGCCGCCTGCAGGAATCTATGGCAGCGCCGATCACCGGCAGGGTACAGGATGTGGTGCAGCTGACTGCCCAGAGCTATGGCATCAATGCCGAGGAGCAGGAAGGTATCCTCAAGTACCTCATTGAAGGCGGCGACCTCTCTCTGTACGGTCTGTCCAATGCGGTGACCCGTGCATCGCAGGACGTTGTTTCCTATGACCGCGCCACCACACTGGAGGGCATCGGCTGGCAGGTTGCCACGATGGAGCCGCAGCAGTGGAAGCAGATCAATCAGTGAGGTGACGGTATGGAAGATGTCATTCACTGGATCACAGAACACAAAGAGGAAGGATCTCTGAACAGGAAAGTCAGCCACAGCCACCCGGACCCGACTGCCAATGAAGCCATCGGCAATGTGGTTCGGGAAGAGCGCAGGAAGAAGCACCAGAAAAGGAGACGCCCGAAAAGGGAATTCCAGGAAAAGAAACGTCCACGCATCGGTGTCTGGCGGGCAGAGGAGGCGAAGCCGGATGAGGGAGAATGAAGTCGAAAAGCAGTTTGTGGAAGCAGTCAGGGCCGCCGGTGGGCAGGTCCTTAAATTCACCAGTCAGAGCATGAACGGTGTGCCGGATCGACTGGTTTTGCTGCTCGGCGGCAAGTGTGCTTTTGTGGAACTGAAAGCTCCCGGCAAGCAGATGCGTATCCTTCAGAGAAAACGCAGACTGCAGCTGGAGGCACTGGGCTTCCCGGTATTCTGCGTAGACCGCCCGGAACAGATCCAGCCTGCTATCCATGCATTGCTTCGCTGGAAACCGGGCGAGCCTATCCCCCAGGGAATCGGGGCGACGATTCCGGAGATGCCGGAAGTTACGCTGCCACAAGGAAATACACAAAGCGAGGAGCCGGAAACACGGGCACAGGATGCCGGGGAGGAGGTGATGCCCAAATGAAGTTCATTCCACATGATTATCAGAGCTACTGTACGGAGTATATCAAAACACACTCGGTCGCAGCCCTTTTTCTGGATATGGGCTTGGGTTAAGGAAAGACCGTTATCACATTGACGGCCATCAAAGACCTTATGCTGGAGACCTTCGAGGTCAGCAAGGTCCTGATCATTGCGCCGCTGCGTGTGGCCCGTGATACATGGCCGGCAGAGATCGAAAAGTGGGATCATCTGCAAGGCCTGGATATTTCTGTCATCGTAGGTGATACAAAGACTCGCATTGCAGCACTCCACCATCCGGCGATGATCTATGTCATCAACCGTGAAAATATCAAATGGCTGGTGGAGTATTATGAGAAAAACGGAATGCGCTGGGATTTTGGCATGGTCGTGATCGATGAGCTGTCATCGTTCAAGAACTACCAGTCCCAGCGTTTTAAATTCCTGCGGAAAGTCCGCCCGTATGTGAAACGATGGGTCGGGCTGACCGGTACCCCATCTTCCAATGGTCTCATGGATCTTTGGGCGGAGATCGGGATTCTGGATGGCGGGGAGCGGCTTGGCAAATTCATCGGCCGGTACAGGGAGGCTTATTTCAAGGCTTCTTCCATGAATCCTTCCACGGGTGTTGTGTTCCAATACAAGCCCAGAGAAGGAGCAGAGGAGCTGATCTACCAGCGAATCTCGGATATCACGATTTCTATGAAAGCACTGGATTACCTTCATATGCCGGACTGTATTCCAAGCCGGTATGAGGTGGAGATGAGTGCACCGGAGCGTGAACTCTACGATATGCTTCGGAAGGACCTGTTGATCCCACTGAAAGATGGTGACATAGATGCTGCCAATGCCGCATCACTGACAGGAAAGCTGTTGCAGATGAGCAATGGCGCTGTCTACGATGAGAACGGAAAAGCCCGCATCATCCATGACCATAAGTTGGAGGCGTTGGAAGACCTGATCGAAGCCGCCAACGGGCAGCCTGTTCTGGTGGCGTACTGGTTCAAGCATGACCGCCAGCGCATTATGGAGCATTTGGCAAGGCAAAAGATTCCGGTACGGGATATCAAGAGCAGTACTGATATCAGGGATTGGAATGCCGGGAACATCCCGGTGGCCCTGATCCATCCGGCATCGGCCGGACACGGTTTGAACATCCAGCAAGGCGGACACATCCTGATCTGGTTTGGATTGACATGGAGCCTGGAATTGTATCAGCAGACCAATGCCAGACTCTGGCGGCAGGGGCAGACGGATGTGGTCACCATCCACCATATCATCACCAAGGACACGGTGGACGAGGATGTCATGGCGGCTTTGGAGCAGAAGGACATGACACAGGAAAAACTGATCTCAGCGGTCAAGGCACAGCTGAGGAGATAGGAGAGAATATGAAAAAGTATCTGTTTTTGAACGCAGAGGACCGCCGTCCGGCAGAGGTGAGCGATTATCGTTATAAAAAGTCCAAGCCGGTAACGGCAATGAAAGCCAAAAGAGATGAGGAGGGATTCTTCATCCCCTGGGCAATGTTTCGGCCGATTGGCGAAAAGGGACTTCTTTGTGAGCTCTTTGGTGCGAACCCGATCCGCAGGGCAGCAGACCTGCGGATGAACCGGGATCTTCTCATGAAGGAAGCCTATGAGCATGAAGTGGAACTTCTGATGTGCCATATCCGGGCAAGCGAAATCTGGATGCAGCAGGAATTCTGTAAGGAAGAACAGGCTATGGAACTGTATCAGAAATCCAAGATCCAGAATATGCCCAAGCTCACCCCGGACGGAAAACGAAAGGTCCTGCTGGATGCACTCACATGGAAATACGACTGTGTCCAGCAGTACAAAAAGATCTGTTTTCAGTTTGCAGAGGCGGTCATTGCAAGTGAAAAGAGCCAGAATCTGGGGAATGCGAACCGGGAGCACTTTATCGAACAGTTTATCAAGAAAGCAAATGAACTTCCGGAAGCAAACCGCCGTTTGCTGGATCTTTTATATGAGACAGCGTGGCACACGATCTATGTTTTCAAGTACGGAACTGCTCCGGAGAAGGTGCCGGCACCCTGGTATGACAGGATGGGAGGCGTTGAAAAATGAGCAGAGTAAGAAGTGCTGCAAAAGTTGCTGTCAGTGAAAATACTGCCTGCTATGAGAAACTGGCAAATGCCATCATCCTGCAGGCGGTCAAGGATTATAAGTGGGCGCTTCACCGGCTGGATGTCAATCCAAAGAACCGGGATGCGATGCACGAGAAAGAAAGACTGGAACGATTCTTTCATTCTCCGTGGTATGAGGCGCTTACGGATCTGGATGCGGACCGGCTGATCGAAGGGGTGAAGGAGCGGGTGTATCAGGAAGCATCCAAGCGGAGAAAGAAGAAAGCCGCTGGGAAAGCACCAAGCTAAGTACCAATTGGATTGGTCAGAAAGGAGGACGAACAATGGCTGAGGAAAAGAATGTAGCATCTGCCAGTGAACCTGGACAGGTGGATTGTCTGGAGCTGGTCAAAAAACTGGCCGATTCCTACCGCTGTTTGGTCCGCAGACGGGAGCTGCTCCGACAGCAGTATGAAGAATCCAAATCGTGGTTTTACACGAAAGAAGAGATCATCTATAAACTGTCACAGGGCGCACATGAGGAATCCGAGCGGGTACAGACAAGCGGCTTGTCGAACCCAGTGGAACGCACGGTCCTTAATTGCGATAAGGTGCTGGCATCCATGAACCGGGAAGTGCAGACACAGCGCACGGAGCAGTTTCTGGAGCCTTACTATGAGGTTTGTGAGCAGATCGAACTCTTTGAGATCGGGCTTCGCAGTCTGCGCGGCCAGACCCGGCTTGTGGCGGAGCAGTTGTTTGTGGATGGGAAGAAGCAGTCGGAGATTACGGGGGCGGAAGGAAAATTGCTGACCCGGAGAACGGTAGTCCGGGAGAAAGAAAATGCCCTTATTGGAATAGCCGACACAATTGGCCGCTATCAGAGGAGGTGATATGGAATATGAAACAGGAAACAGAAGAGGATATGTTGGATTTTGCAAAAGAAGTCTGCCAGAAATACAGCAGGGTAAAAATGCTGGCGGAGGAAACACAAATGCAGTGGAGGCAGGATCTTGAAATGGCTGCGGATTCTAAATATCCGGGTGAAAAGGAAATGTATGACCGGCAGGCAGAAGAAAGCCTTGCAAGGTATACAGCTCTAAGAGAGTGGCTTAAGCTGGCTGATGCAGCGGCGTTTCGGATCAGAGACAGTAAGGCACAGGTCGTTGTGAGACAGCACTGTCTGGATCGGATTCCGCTGAAAGCGGTTGAATTTGAGAACGGGAAGCACATGGGAAAAACAGCCGTCTTTTATCATAAAAAAATCGGGCTGCAGCAGTTTTCAGAAGAGCTTTTCTCCAACAGGGAGCAGATGCGGCAGCTGGAAAAAAAGTTCTGCAAAAACTGAACTTTACGAACGGAAACGAACCGTTTTTGAACTTTTCCTTCTTAACTGTACATCGGTTTTTTGCTATACTTTAAACTAGGAAAATAGGAAAACAAAGGCATAAAGATACTGGAAAGCATCCGGTGTTTTTATGCCTTTTTACATTTACGGCCGCTATGAGGATTCCATCTTCAGCGGCCTTTTTGCTATCAAACTGGAGGTGAGATCCCAATGGGGAGAAAGAAAAAGAATGCCCGGTCAGCAGCACATGGACGAAAGATCCACGTTAATAAATACATCAATCAGCGAGGGAAGACCAAGAAAAGGGCAGTAGCCTCCTGTCAGCCGGCACCTAATAGAGTGCTGCTTCAGGAGATGCCGCTTACCAGATGGCCGGTACCAAAGATACCGAAGCAGTATGAGATCTGGTTTGCAGAACTGGGGAATCATTATGGCACTTCGGTGCAGAGCGGAAACCGCCCGGTGCTGGTTATCAGCAACGATATGGCAAACCGCAATTCTCCGATCATCACGGTGATTCCGATGAGTTCCAAGCTGAAGAAGCTGGAGCTGCCGGTACACATTCCGGTCACCGGAAGAGACTGCGAAATGCTCCGGGATGAGGGACTGGAAGAATCCATTCTGCTGGTGGAGCAGATCACGACCATTGACAAGATGGTCCTGTGCAACCGGCTCTGCCGTGTGACCTCGGCCAAGAAAAAGCAGGAGATCGAAGCTGCTGTTAAAAAGCAGTTTGCGATGCAGGCTTGCATGGGAAGGGAGGCGCAGGCATGATGGACATCAAGAACATTCCGGGCAAGCTGAAAACGACCTGCAGCTTCTGTGTCTGGAAGTTTGAAAAGCGCAATGGCCAGAAGACCAAGATGCCATTTAATCCGGCAACGGGGGAACGGGCGAGGATTAATGACCTGCGTACATTCTCAGATTTCAAGAATACCCTCGTCACTTATGCAATGGGCGGCTATGACGGTATCGGTATTGCTGTTGGCAACGGAATCGGAGCTTTTGATATCGACCATTGTATCCGGGAGGATGGTACGCTGAACGATACGGCGGATACCGTCCTTTCCATCTTTCCTACGGCTTATGTGGAAAAATCTCCGTCCGGCAAAGGACTGCGAGGTTTCTTTTGTGTGCCGGAAGACTACGTCTATGACAAGACGGTCTACTACATCAACAACCGTAGCAAGGGTTTGGAAGTGTATATGCCCGGTGCGACGAACCGCTTCGTCACCGTAACGGGAGATGTTTACCGCACAGGTGAGATCCCGAACGATGAAACCGCAATGACGACACTGTTGGACACGCTGATGAAGCGAAACAAGCAGGTGCAGCAGACTCATTTCCAGCACCATTCGTACCTGGACGACGAGGCTGTCATCGCGCACGCCAATGAAGCCAGCAACTCGGAAAAGTTCAAAAAACTCTTTGCCGGTGACTGGGAAGACCTTTACGGCAGCCAGTCGGATGCAGATATGGCATTGCTGTCTATTCTGGCATTCTGGTGTGGCTGTGATGAGGAGCAGATGGACCGCATTTTCCGCACCTCTGGCCTGATGCGTGACAAGTGGGACAGAAAACAGGCTGGTTCGACCTATGGTGCGATCTCTATCCGTAACACGGTCAATACCTGTGCGGCCGTCTACATGCCGGTCAATGCGCAGGATATCGTGGATGAGGAGTTTTCCAAGCTGGATGAGGATGACTATATCGAATTCCAGCCGGATCTTACCAAGATCACGGTCACGCTGGAAGAAATGGCTCCGCATACAAATTCCCGGTATGGCAGAAATGAGATCGGCATGGGCAATATGTTTGCGGATTATTTCAAGCAGATTGCCCGGTACAACAGTGAACGTAAAGGTTGGTATGTCTATGACGGATCTGTCTGGCGGCCGGACAAAGGCAATCTCAAGGTATCGGAACTGGCAAAGCTGCTGGCGGACAAGCTGTATGTGTTTGCCCTGACGATTACCGAAGAGGATGCCAGAAAGCGGTTCATCGACCGTGTCCGAAAACTGCAGCTGCGTAAGAACCGGGAAACGATGTTAAGAGATGCCATGTCCGTGTATCCGATCTCCATGCAGGCATTTGACAGGAACAAGTATTTCTTCAACTGCAAAAATGGGACGCTGGATATGCGAACACTGGAATTCAGGGAGCATCGGCCGGAGGATTATCTCACAATGGAATCCGGTATTACCTACGATCCGGATGCAGACTGTCCACGCTGGCACTCGTTTATCAAGGAGGTCATGTGTGGAGATGCAGATCTGGCAGACTTCCTTCAGCGTTCTTTGGGATACGCCCTGACAGGAGATACCTCGCAGGAGTGTATGTTTATCCTTTACGGTGCCACTTCCCGAAACGGAAAAGGTACTGCAATGGAAACCTTCCTGAAGATCATGGGCGACTACGGCAAAACCTCAAACCCGGATATGCTGGCAGCGAAATTCCGTGGTGGAAACACAGGTGGACCTTCAGAAGAAGTGGCTCGTCTGGTCGGTTCCAGATTTGTAAATATCTCTGAGCCGGAGAAGAAGATCACATTCAATGCAGCTCTCGTAAAAAGAATGACCGGCAACGACACCATCAATGCCCGATTCCTAAATGAGAACAGCTTTGATTTTGTGCCAGTGTTCAAGATCTTTATCAATACGAACTACCTGCCCAATGTCAATGATATGACCTTGTTCCAATCCGGCCGACTGAAAATCATACCGTTCAACCGTCACTTTGAAGAGGGAGAACAGGACCAGGGGCTGAAGGGGCAGTTTGCAAAGCCGGAGAACCTGTCAGGTATTTTTAACTGGTGTCTGGAAGGGTACAAAAAGTTCTGCCAGCGAGGTTTGGAACTTCCGCAGGCGGTCACAAAAGCCACGGAAGATTACAAGGATGATTCTGATCGGATCGGGCAGTTCATTGAGGCATGGCTTGAAAAAGAGGAAGGGTCGGAACTTCGGACGGCGGCAGCATACCAACTGTACACAAAGTGGTGTGAGGAGAACGGGTATTCCTCAGAGAACCAGAAGAACTTTAAAAATGCTATCGGTGTGCATTTCAAAGTGGCCCGAAAGCGTCCCAAAGGCGGTGGCGGACAGACTACGCTGATCATGGACTGCAGGTTCAAGGAAGTGGAAAATGGAGCGGAAGACCTGACGGTACAGGATGCATATAAGCCAAAGGACAGTCTTTTGTGATCCATTTTTCTGATTTTGGGTGCTTTGTAGCATGTAGCTGGTTTGTAGCCGAGATTTCATAACCTTTTTTATTATTACTTTCTTTTATAGCTTTCTTATATAAAATTCAGCTACGTGGTTGCTACATGCTACATGAGTTGAGAAGAAGAAAGGAAAATAAGAGAATGAACGGAAACCATGAACAGAGACAGGGCAGGCAGTCTTTGTGGGAGCCTATTTGTGGGCAAGGGCAAAAACGGCCTGCTTTGTGATACATGAAAGAGAGGACAGAACATGAGTAAGATTATCACCTGTGAACAGGTCAGCAATGGCCATCCCGATAAGATCTGTGACCAGATCGCAGATGCCATTGTGACCGACATTCTTCAGCATGACAAGAACGCCCGTGTGGCGATTGAGTGTCTGCTGAAAAAGAGCCAGCTTTTTATTGCCGGCGAGGTCACCACCGACTACCGGCCAAACTATCAGCAGATTGTCCACGATGTGTTCAACCGCATCGGTGTTGAAAAGCTGGGCTGGAACCTGACCGAGCTTCTTCGCATCGGCATTCTGGTGGACAAGCAGTCCCCGGATATTGCACTGGGTGTGGATAAGGGCGGTGCCGGTGACCAGGGCATCATGTACGGCTACGCTACCAATGAGACAGCAGAGCAGATGCCAGTTCCGTACATGGTCGCTACTAAATTCCTGCAACTGCTGAAGAACCATCCGTCTAAAATGTTCCGAGCAGATGCCAAGGCACAGGTCAGCTACGATTACGACACCGGACGCATCACCACCTTCCTCTGTTCCGTGCAGCACAGCCCGGATGTGGAGGTCAGCGACTTCCGACATATCATCGAATCCATGATGGTGCTTGCCGCCTGCGAGTATGGTCTGGACGGTGACTTCACGAAGCTGGTCAACCCGACCGGCCGTTTCGTGCTGGGCGGCAGCTACGCCGACTGTGGTGTGACTGGCCGGAAGCTGGCGTGCGATACCTACGGCGGCATCGGTCGCATGGGCGGCGGAGCTCTGAGCGGCAAAGATCCCACCAAGGTGGACCGTTCCGCTGCATACATGGCGAGGAAGATTGCCAAGGACATCGTGCAGGCGGGCTACGCAGACAAGTGCGAAGTCCAGCTGGCCTACGCCATCGGCGTGGTACAGCCGGTGGGTGTGGCAGTGGAGTGCTTCGGTACGGAGCACCAGTCCCTTGACTTCATCGAAGCCTACGTCCATGACAGCTACGACCTGACCCCGCAGGGGATCATCAAGCGGCTGGGACTGCTGGATGTAGACTACAACAAGGTCAGTGCTTACGGTCACTTCGGTAAGGCTGGTCTTCCGTGGGAGGACTGACCCATGCCGTACAGACCAAAGACACCGTGCCATCACCCCGGCTGTCCGGAGCTGGTGGAAGCCGGCCGGTTCTACTGTGAGAAGCACCTGCCTCTCCACCCAGAAGCCACCCGGCCAGCAGCAAAGCGTGGATACAACAGACGTTGGCAGAAAGCCAGGAAGTCGTATCTCGAAGCACATCCGTTATGTGTGCAGTGTGCCAAGCAGGGTAAGTATGTCCGGGCAACGGTCGTGGATCACATTATTCCACACCGTGGTGACCAGAAACTTTTCTGGGACCAGAACAACTGGCAGTCTCTCTGCAAGAACTGTCACGATAAGAAGACGCTGACCGAGGACATCAACCCGACCTACACCTACTGACACCCCCACCGGGGCCGGGGGCGCTTCTCTACGGTGAAGTCACACGGAGACCGGTGGCCCCTTTTCTGTGAAAAACCGCAAAATTGATAGGCCGGGGGTCAGAGGAATAACGGCGCAAAATGAAACAGGAAAATGTACAGGCATCGGAGCTTCGGTTCCGGTGCCATTCTTTTTCCCCGAAATGAACCAAAGTGTGAGAAACTTCTCGAAAACAGGGAGCTTTCGCACATTTTAGCTTGTTCCGGGAGGAGCGAGGGCGAGCGAGAATCGGCCGCCGCAACAACAATTCAACCGGGCGGGGCAGGGCCGATTTCTACTTCGCCGCTTTTCGTATGAATTATGAGATTTTTCTAAGAAACTGCCGAAGAAACGGCGAAAAATGAGAGTGAGGTGAGGGTAGATGGAAGATTATACGGCTGAGATGATAAGGGACATGGCTTTTTCGTTCTGCCCTCAGTGCGGTACAGCCATTGTGCCGAATCATAAAGGCAGACCACGGAAATTCTGCTCACCAGAATGCCGGTCACGGTGGAATAACACCCATCCGAAACCGGAGAACTGGAAGACCGTGCGGTCGAAGATCTGCCCGGTGTGCGGCAGGGAGTTTTCCTACCGGCATCAGTACGGGTTGGAACGAAAATATTGCAGCCGGGCTTGTGCCAACCGGGGCAGGAAGAAGGAGGCGAACAGGAATGAGTGAGAAAATTATCGGTGTGTACCCATTGTTCAATACCGGGGGTATCTGTGTACATGCAATCGACCATGCGGAAGACAAGGTCTTGGCATCTGTGAACGGGGAAAGCCCGGAATGGTGCGAGATGGCAGAGAAACCGCAGCCGGAAGAAGATGGCGGTGAAATGGAGTCGGGCTTTTTGTTCGGCTCCTTTTTCGTGCCGTTCTCCGGGGTCATACGCATGTGAATCTAAAACGGGAGGGCTTACATGAAAGCGACTGCTGAACTGAAGATGCTGCCGGTGTCTGTACTCAAGCCGGCTGCATACAATCCACGGAAAAAGCTGAAGCCGGGGGATAAAGAGTACGAGAAGATCAAGAACTCCATCACGGAGTTCGGGTTCGCAGATCCTTTGGTGGTCAATGCCGACATGACGATCATCGGCGGCCACCAGAGACTGACTGTAGCGATGGAGCTGGGATACACCGAAGTGCCTTGCGCGGTGGTGGACATCGACAAGACCAGGGAGAAAGCCCTGAACATCGCACTCAATAAGATCACGGGTGCATGGGATGATTCCCTGCTGGCTGATCTTTTGAAGGACATCGAAGAATCCAACTTCGATCTTGGCAAGACCGGCTTCGAGCCGCCGGAGATCGAGACGCTGTTCAACAAAGTCCACAGCAAAGAAGTCAAGGAAGATGACTTCGATGTGGAATCGGAGCTGAAGCAGCCATGCTTCTCCAAAGAGGGTGACCTCTGGCATCTGGGAAAGCATATCGTTCTGTGCGGTGATTCCACCAAAGCAAAATGCTACAACACCCTGATGGACGGAACCAAGGCAAATCTGGTCCTTTCCGATCCCCCTTATAACGTGGATGTGGAAGAAACGGCCGGTAAGATCATGAATGACAACATGGGCGATTCGGAATTCTACCAATTCCTTCTGGCAGCGTTCCAGCAGATGCATGGTCATCTGGCAGACGATGGTTCCATATATATCTTCCACGCTGACACCGAGGGGTTAAACTTCCGTAAGGCATTCAAGGATGCCGGGTTCTACCTGTCTGGGTGCTGCATCTGGAAGAAGAATGCTCTGGTGCTGGGACGCAGTCCTTACCAGTGGCAGCACGAGCCGTGTCTTTACGGCTGGAAGCAGAAGGGGAAACACCAGTGGTATTCCGACCGGAAGCAGACGACCATCTGGGAGTATGACCGGCCGAAGTCCAACAAGGACCATCCGACCATGAAGCCCATCGGCCTGATGAGCTATCCGATCCGAAATTCCACCATGACCAACGGCATCGTCCTCGATCCGTTCCTTGGCAGCGGTTCTACCCTGATCGCCTGCGAAGAAACCGACCGTGTGTGCCGAGGCATCGAGCTGGACCCGAAGTTCGTGGATGTGATCGTGAAGCGTTATATCGAACACAGCGAGGGTCACTACGATGGTGTGTATGTCATCCGTGACAGTCAGAAGCTGAAGTTCGAGGAAGTGGCGACCTTCGAGCCGGAAAGGGAGGTCGCTGATGGAGAATAAACAGCTGACCCTCGGCAGCCTCTTTGATGGCTCCGGGGGTTTTCCATTGGGCGGGCTTTTGACCGGGCAGATCACTCCGGTGTGGAGCAGTGAGATCGAGCCGTTTGCCATCCGGGTCACGACCAAGCGTCTGCCGCAGGTGAAGCATTATGGAGATGTGTCTGCTATCAGCGGTGCAGACCTACCTCCTGTAGACATCATCACTTTTGGCAGTCCCTGTCAGGATATGTCCATCGCGGGTAAGCGGGACGGTCTGGATGGTTCACGGTCCAGCCTGTTTTACGAAGCAATCCGAATCGTGAAGGAAATGAGGTGTAAGACCAATGGAGAAAAACCAAGATTTATCGTGTGGGAGAATGTGCCAGGGGCCTTCTCTTCAAACAAAGGACAGGACTTCAAAGCAGTCCTCGAAGCCGTCATCGGTGTTAAAGAACCGTCCGCCTCGGTGCCTGCGCCTGAGAAGAAAGGATGGCCCGACGCTGACTACTACGTGGGAGACGGATGGAGCGTCGCGTATCGAGTTTTTGATGCACAATGGTGGGGCGTTCCCCAAAGAAGAAAACGTATCTACCTTGTCGCAGATTTTGCAGACCAGAGTGCCCCAAAGGTATTATTTGAGTCCGAAGGCGTGTCTCGGTATTCTGCGGAGGGCTTCCGTGCGTGGCAAAGAGCTGCCGCCGGTGCTGAAAGCGGCGCTGGAGAGACAGGCTGCAGTGGAGCAGGAGGACGGCTCTGTCTGAACGATCAGGGCGGAGAGAGGATGGATGTGACGGAAGAGGTGACAGCCACCCTCCGTGCGGAGGCACATCATCCGCCGTGTGTTATGGAAGCCGCTGGTTTTTGTACCGAGCATTCCGCAAATGCCAGAAGTATTGGATACGAAGAGGAACGGTCACCGACCCTCCGGGCTGGTGTCGTGCCGGCCGCCATCGCACTGGAAAATCATCCTGCTGACAGCCGGGTGAAGATTTCCGAGGACGGTAAGGTGCAGACACTGACAAGTCGGTGCGGTACGGGTGGCGGTAATGTCCCGATGGTCATGGACGCTGTTGAAAATTCAGTGGAAAACCCGGTGAAAGAAGTTGAAAACTCTCCGGCGGTCACATTGAAGATCCGTTCCGGGTGTGAAGGCGGTGGCAAGGGCGCTATCTGGCAGGAAGAAAAGTCAGCTACCCTCGGCTGCAACAACGACCAGACACTGTTCGTTCCGAAATGCTACGGTGTCTGCTCTAAAGCCAGCCACTCCATGATGTCCGATAATCCGCATAGCGGCTTCTATGAAGCGGAGACCTCCCGGACACTAGACCGCAGTGGTGGAGATCCGACCTGCAATCAGGGCGGTATCTGCGTGGTAGAGCCGATCGCCTTTACCCAGAACCAGAGGGATGAAGTCAGGGATCTGGGAGAGAAGTCAGCGGCACTTGCAGCAGAGCCGGGGATGAAGCAGCAGACCTTCGTCCTGCAGGGCAACATGATCGGCCGCAAGGATGAGAACGGTCCGCAGGGGGATGGCGTCAATGAGGATGTCTGCTTTACACTGGATGCCACTGACCGCCATGCAGTCTGCGCACCGGAGGATGTGTATGCCATGACCACCGGCTCCTATATGCAGGTGGCAAAAGAAGTCGCACCGACTCTGATGGCGCGGGATTACAAAGACCCGACCACCATCGCACCGGCACCGCATCTGAATGAGGGTGTTATGGGAACGGTGGCAACTGGGGCGCATCCCAGCGGCTTCAATGGGCAGGATGCTTTCAATGACCGTCTGGTCATCGACAACCCGGAAGCGCAGCCGACACCTGTGACCTATACCGTCCGCCGTTTGACACCGACCGAGTGTGCCAGACTGCAAGGATTCCCGGACTGGTGGTGCAGAGATCTCGGAACGGAAAACCCGACCGAAGAAGAGCTGGCATTCTGGGCAGATGTGTTTGAAACGCACCGCAAGATCGTGACCCATGCCAAGAAGCCGAAGACGGAGAAGCAGATCCGGAAATGGCTGGCTGACCCGTATACGGATTCGGCAGAGTACCGTATCTGGGGTAACGGCATATGCTTAGCCAACGCATTTTTTGTTCTGGCCGGCATCGCATGGTGTGCAGGTCTGGAAGAATAAACTGGCCCGCTATATTACTAGGTAGAAAGTGACCCGGTAATATGGTGGGCTTACATATTGGTCCTATTTACACAACAGATTCTGCAGTCCCTTGTGTAATTGGTCGAACATGAAGAATATCGGGAAATGGCCTTGCTATTTGACCGGTTCAGAGTGATATATGTGCTACCGAAAAGAACATCGGGATGAACAAAAACAGAAGAAAACGAAAGGGGCAATGAATTATGTTGAAATTTGAATTGAACATAGCAGACCGTAAGACACTTGCAAATCGCATGGAGGAGCTGACGGGTATCCATCCTTACTACACCAGAGCACCGCTGTATGCTTATGACATCGGCAACTACACCATCGACCGGGACGGCAATCTTCTGGTCGAACCGGAGAATGCAGATGCCGAGCTGCTGACGACCCTGTTGAATGAGGGGTTGATCCGCGGCGGCGAGAGCATTGAGAGCACGGATGACCAGCCGGAAAACACAGAGCCGACTGAAAATTTGGCAGATGAGCCTGTGGCCGAAGAGGAGCCGGATGATACGGCAGAGGATGGTGCAACAGAGGATGAGCCGGATGCAGAGGAATCGGAAAGCGAAGAGCAGCCGGAAGCAGAAGACCAGCCGGAAGAAGTACCGCTGGATCTGGAACTTGCCTTCCCAACCAGCCAGCATAACGGAGTGAGCCTTCGCAATCTGGTCAACCTCATCTACAGCAGGGGCCGACTCATCAGCAAGGCAACGGGCGGGCACTTCCATGTGGAAACCGACCTGGTCGAAACACTGCGGGATGACAGCTGCACCTATACGGTGGCAAACTTCATCGAGGCACTTAAGGGTTACGAAGCACAGTGTGGAACTGCGATGGAAGGTCTGGTGATCACAGAAGAAAAGGTTTCCTTCACAGGATTCCCGACGGCTTCCGACTATGGTCACCTGACGGCTTTTGGTCACCTTGCCATCCTTATGAACCAGCAGGCTATCAGCCAGAAGCGCATCCAGGCAAAGGATGTCAACGATGAGAATGAGAAATACGCACTCCGCACATGGCTTCTGCGGCTGGGCATGAATGGCCCGGACTTCAAGGAAACCCGCAAGATTCTCATGGAGAACCTTTCCGGCCATGCGGCTTTCCGCACGGATGAGGAAGCACAGAAGTTTCTTGCGAGGGAAAAGGCAAAACGGGATGCCCTGAAAGCCGCGAAACTGGCGGCACAGAACGGCAATCCTGCCACTGGGGAAACGGCCGCACAGGATGCAGCCCAGCCGACACAGCCCGACTGTGGGGCGGACACGGCGCAGATGCTGGAGGCGGGAGCGTAAGCTCCCAATCCCCCAATGGGGGCCGGAAAATATGCGAGACCCTCTTTCATTGTAACGATATTAACTCTGAAAATGTACATTATCAAGCGGATAAACCGCAGAAATGTACACGATCATTCTGCCTCATATTTGTCGAATATATGTTCTTTTATATCCTTGCTATTATCCGCACCTGACGGTAATATGCACATACCGAAAGGGAAAACAAGGAAAAAACAAAGGAGAACATACCATGAACGATAAAACAAGAGAGCAGATTGAAGCCATGAAGAACCAGACCATCGGAGTTGAGATCGAGATGAACAACATCACCAGAGAAAAAGCGGCAAGAAAGGTTGCCGAGTACTTCGGAACCAGGGCATGGAACGCCGCCAGCGAGTACGGATATTACAGCTGGGCTTGCAAAGACCAGCAGGGCAGGGTTTGGAAATTCCAGAGGGATGTGAGCATCTACGGACCGGACGCAGAAAAATGCGAACTGGTCACCCCGATCCTCACCTACGACGATATCGAAACCTTGCAGGAAATCATCCGACTGCTCCGCAAGGCAGGCGCAAAGAGCAGCCCAAGCCGCGGATGCGGGGTCCACATCCACATCGGCAAAGGCGACCACACCGCAAAGACCATCCGCAACCTTGTGAACATCATGGCAGCGCACGAACAGCAGATCGGTAGAGCCATCCGGATCGACGCAGGGCGCACCGGACAATACTGCCGGGTAGTCGACCACCGCTTCCTCGACCGGCTGAACCGCGAGAAGCCGACCAACATGCGCAAGCTGGAAGACATCTGGTACGAAGGCAACGGTTCCAGCTGGGAAAACCGGAATGCCCACTACAATTCAAGCCGGTACCATATGCTGAACCTTCATGCCACCTTCACAAAAGGGACCATTGAATTCCGCCTTTTTCAATTCGCTGACCCAGCGGACGGCAAGCGCAACGGGCTGCACGCCGGTGAGATGAAAGCCTACATCCAGCTTTGCCTCGCAATGAGCCAGCTTGCCAAGATGGTCAGGACGGCAAGCCCAAAGCCCCAGCAGACCGACAACGAAAAGTACGCGATGCGGTGCTGGATGCTGAGGCTGGGATTCATCGGGGATGAATTTGCAACGGCAAGGGAGATCCTTCTGCGGAACATGGAGGGCAACGCATCCTGGCGGAACAAATAAGCCGGGATGCACGGGCACCTTTTGGGCGGGCAACCGCCCTTGAGGTGGTAGAAGGAGGTGCAGGTTTATGAAAAGCACGTTAAAAAATGAAAGTACACCGGGCGGCAGAACCTTTAAGGTGACCATCACCGAGACCTACCAGAGAACGGTGACCATTTATGAATCCGAAATGAAAGAGCCGACCGTGGAGGAAGCCCAGCGAGTGGCAGAGGACTGGTGGCAGGACAGCCAGATTGAGCTTGGGACAGATGATTTCCAGGGCGTGGAATTCACTGGCAGGGAGGACGGTGAGGCGGATGTTTGAATTGATCAGCCGAAACCCATCCAGATATTACCTTGCCTACGGAAGTAATCTCGACATGGAGCGGATGGGAAAGAGATGCCCTTACGCTGCGGTGGTCGGCACGACCGAGATCAAGGGCTACCGGCTCCTGTTCAAAAAGAGCAAGACCGGCTGCTATGCCACCATCGAGCAGGATGCCAATGAAAGCGTACCAGCGGTGGTCTGGAAGCTCTCGGAATACGATGAACTCCTGCTGGACCGGTACGAGGGCTGCCCAAGATACTACTACAAGAAACAGTTTCAGCTTCCGGTCTGGAACCTGAACGGGAACCGCATGAAAAAGGCAAAGCCATGCATCGCTTATGTGATGCACGAGGACCGGCGGCTTGGCTGCCCGGATGCCGAGTATTTTGAACTGTTGCGCGGCGGATACAGCGATTGGGAATTTCCACTGGACACACTGAAGCGTGGACTGGCAGCCAGTATCGGAAGGGCGGAAGCTGTCCGGTATCTGAAGAAGCAGCAGATGATGTAAGAGTACACGATCACAGGGAAAAAACATTGTGCAGTATATGATGCTTATCGGCCTTGATAAATCAGGGCAGAAGAGTGATATATACCATACCGCCAGACAAGAGCGGAGAAAACCGAAGGGAGAGATTCAAATGAAGAACAAGAAATATTACATCGCCTACGGCAGCAACCTGTCGGTGGAGCAGATGGCATACCGGTGTCCGGATGCAAAAATTGCAGGACAGGCGGTGCTGGCAGGCTGGGAGCTTTTGTTCCGCGGCTGCGCCACCATCGCACCGAACCCGAAGAAGAACACGCCGGTTCTGGTGTGGGAGATCTCGGAAAGGGATGAAGGAAACCTCGACCTCTATGAGGGCTACCCGAACTACTACCGCAAGGAAGACCTGAACATCGAACTGCTCCGGGAAGGAGCGGAACCGGAGATGGTGACCGCAATGGTCTACATCATGGAGAACGACTTCGGACACCGCGCACCGAGCCGGTATTACTACAAAGTCCTGCATGACGGCTACAAGGCATTCCACTTCCCGATGCACATCCTCGAAGGTGCGCTGAAGGAATGCATGGATAAGGATGCCGCCCAGAAGATGATCGAGGAGGTGCAGGCATGAATTTCGCAGATCAGAAAATGGTCAAGAAGTTGAGAAAGGAGTTCCCGGTCGGATGCCGGATCGTCCTCGATGAGATGGATGACAGGCAGGCACCGCCCATCGGAACGCAGGGAACCTGCAACGGGGTCGATGATGCCGGAAACATCTTGGTGAGCTGGGATACCGGAAGCCATCTGAACGTTGCCTACGGCGCGGACAGTTGCCACCGTGTGGCAACGGATGCCGAGGTCAAGGTGTCGCTCGACCGCCTTGGTAAAACGCGACAGACCGGCCCACGTTGCCCCAGGTGCGGAGCAAAGCCTGACTGCTACGACCATCAGCAGCAGGCACTCAGCCGAAGGGCGGACATCCAGATCTGCAACCGCTGCGGAACGGAGGAAGCATTAGAGGACATTGCATGGGGCGGACAGCAGAAGATGCATCTTGCAGACTGGGCAATCGTGAAAGGAGGCTGGGTCGAATGAAGGTTCTTCTGATCAAACCGATGGAGCATCCGCAGGTGGTGGATATTGAAAACTCCCTGAAAGAGTTCTACCGCATCCTCGACTGCGACTGCATCACAGCCACCTACCCGTGGGAAGAACGCGCCGCCCTGGTCACCGATGACAACGGGCTGTTCACCGAGAAGTCATTCAGCCGATACATCCCGGAACTGGAGCAGCCCATCAAGGGAAACTTCTTCATCTGTGGACTGGGAGAGGAAGATTTCGCAGAGCTGCCCCAGGACCTCATCCAGAAATTCAAGGAACGCTTCTGGGTGCCGGAGGCATTCGTCAGTATGTTCGGGCAGATGGCAGTCATCCAGATGGATGACGGAACGAAGCCGGAATAAGATACCGCAATCAGAAAAATACCCTCTCGGCCAGAAAAGACCGGGAGGGCTTGGTTTAACAGGAGGAGCCTATGGGACACAGAAAGATGCCTGCTTATGGCGAGAGGGAACACGGCGGCAGATACATTCTGGATGAATACGAATGGTCGAGAAACCACTGCAAGGCGGTGACCATCCGCAGATGGAAAAGGGACCTGAAAAAGAAAGCCAGAGCGCATAACCGCAGGGTGATGCATCAGGCAATGCATGGCGAAGCCGATTAGACGGAAAATGGGGGCCTCAAAAGAATGAGAACCCCCTTCCAGTTTACTGTATATTACCTCTGGAAAGCAACGATAGCAAGAAGAACCGCCGCCATAATGTACACAAACATCTGGCAGCGGTTATGTGTATCATACCAAACCAAAACAGGGGATACGAGGCATAGCCCCAGCCTCTGCTGGGGTGCCTCTGGGGGATTCCTTAGAAGAAATCCCTCATGCTCATGCCGACCTCGTTCAGTCGTTCCTCCATGCTGTGGTAGTGCCAATCCTCTTCCTCTTCTTCGTCTTCTTCCTCAAGCTCCTCTGGAAAAGGGTCGTGCCGCCATCCGGCTTTCTGGTATTCTTCTTCCCGGATGTCGTTGCGGTCGTAAATGTCCAGCTCGTATTCTTCTTCAAGCTCTGCGATGCGGTTTTCGATTGCGGTTTCAACTTCTGTAATGGTCTTTTTCATGGTTGTTGTCCTCCGTTTTTGGTTTGGTTTTCTTTGCTTTCGTTGTGTGTATAATGCCGCAGAAACACATATATAGCAAGTCAATCAGGGGTCATATATGTACCAAACATGAGGGGCGAAGATCGTTGATAATATGACGTTTTATGGCCTTGCTATCACAGGGCAGTGACGGTAATATACAGCTACAAAAAGCAAAGGAGGACAGCAGAATGGCTGATTGGAGAACATGGGAAAAAGGAAGAAAGACAACATGGCACTGGAACGAATTTGATGGAAGCGGAAGCCGGGAGGGGATCATCACCGAGGTTCATGAAGACCATGCAATCATGGAAGCAGACGGCATGCACCTCTGGATCGACGATGACACAGCAGAGATGTTCAGCTAAGAAAAACGGGGAGGGAACCCTCCCCGGATAAACACATAAATCCACCAGATCAGGGTGCAGATGATCGTGTACTTTAGCCGCTTGATAGTGTCCGGCAGTGACGGTAATATACAGCTACTAAAACGAAAGGGGCAAAGAACATGGAACGCTACACTTACGAGATCACTTTTACACGGCTGGATGGACAGCCAGATGAAATCCAGCAGCACACCAGCGAGGAGCTGGCAAGAGAATGCTTCCGGCTTTTCGATGAGCCAGACAGTGCAGAGATGTACAGCAGAATCGAACTTAGCCGCCACGACTGGGAGACAGCCACGGATGAGATTCTGGAAACGATGACATTCTGAGAGGAGGAAAATACAATGACCTACACAAAAATCAACCTTTACCTTGCAAACGGAATCCCAGAGGCACTCAGCAACCTTTGGTACGGAAGCGACAGTTCGGTGGTCGAGATCAGGGATTCCGTAGAGGATGCGAAGAACGGCAAGGACCTTCTGAACCGCATTCAGAAGATGAAGCTCCTGCGGAAATTCACCCTCGACAGGGAGAACGACAAGCGCATCCGCTTCAAGGGCACGGACTGCTGGGGCAACGTAAGCTACCTCGAAATCATCCGCTAAAGGCAAGACCGACAGGCGCAAGGGGCTGGAAATGACCAGCCTTTTGCTCGTGTCTATCTTCCGAAAGCTGGCATAAAAAGCACATAAATATGACAATTACAGGGCTTGATGATCGTGTAGTATAGCCGCTTGATAGTGCTCCGAGGTGACGGTAATATACAGTCACCGAAAGGGGAAAACAACAAAAACGGAGGATACGACAATGACGAAGAACGAAAACCGCATCAATAAACTTTTCAAGGAACTGGTACCGGAGACGGGTAAGGCAGACAGCCTCGCAGGGGAACTGGTAAGGGCAATGAGCCGCATCGGATACCGCTTTTACAACGACGGCGACCAGCTTGGCATCGGCTACGGCAAGGAAACCTGCAACCCTGCAGGGCGCTTCCTTGGTGCCAAGGGCAACGACAAAATCGCAAAGCTGACTGCAGATGCATGGGCAGTCTACAGCGAGGAAGCCTACGAAAAGGTCCTGGACATCCTTTGCGGAGCGGTTGCCGACTATGTCGAGCAGAACCCAGACCTTAGAAACCAGCCGACTGAAGATATGTGGGACTTCAAAGATGAGGAAGAAGACCAGGATGACAGCTGGGATGAGGAGGAAGATGACTGGGACGAAGAGGAAGATTACGAGGACGAAGACTACTAAGCCAGAGAAACACAAGGGGCTTGCCGGAAACGGCGGCCCTTTTCTTCTGCCATAATACGCACAGTTCCGGGGGAACATATTTGTGTAGTATAGCCGCTTGATAGTGTGTGACATAGACGGTAATATGCACATACCGAAACGGAAAACCAAGAAAAACGGAGGAAAGCACCATGAAGAAGAACATCACCAAGGAAGAGGAAAAAGCCCTGCTGGAGATTGCCAAGCGCCTGATGGCAGCGGTAGACAGCCGGGGTGACCTCGAAGCCCGCGACAATGACAGCGAGGATTTCATTGAGGTTCCGGTCTGGGGCATCCAGAAAGCAATGGAGGAAGCCTACCTGCTGGGACGGATGACCAGATAAACCGACAGCCCCCGACACAGCCCCACACAGGGGCTTGTGCCACGGGTGGCAAAACGATCCGAAGGAACCGACAACGCCCCAGATAGGGGCAGATGTGGCGGCGTGGAGGAAGGGGAAGCACACATGGAAGAACGGATGATGGATGTCATCGTGGAAATCTACAACCACATGGATGACAGCGATAAGGATGCCTTCACGCTGGAGGATGCAGAGGATATGGTGGAAGACCAGATCAGGATGGATAAGGAAGCCGGACGGGAACCGCTGGCATACGACCCGCAGTTCTTCTACGACACCATTGTGGAACTCATGGAGCAGGACGCAGAGTGACGTACATTCTGCCTGGTATTCCGGGCAGAAGATCGTGTACTTTAGCCGCTTGCTATCTGCTGCACCTGACGGTAATATGCACATACCGAAAGGGGAAAGCCCCAAGGGAAAAACGAAAACACGGAGGATTTTATCATGAAAAAGCATTTGATTAACTTCCCGGAAAACAACATCAGCATCGAGAGTTTCTACGACCGGCTCAGACCTTGCTACGACAGCATCATGCAGTTCGGTGACCGGGTTCTGGTTGCCCAGATGAACTGGAACGGCATGCTGGAGGGAGCGGTATACGGCTTTGTGGAAGACCCAGAGGAAGGCTGGTCACCGATTGAGTGCCGGCTGGAACTTCTGAAGATTTCCGATGAGACCTACACGGATGCCGGACACGCAATCGAGTGGTGCATCAAGAACGCACACTGAAAAAGGGCAGAGCTCCTTCGGGAGCTTTTGCTCGTAGTGGCGGATTCTTCCGGCGTGGAAATACACATAAATCTGACAAAAAGAGGTGTGTATGATCGTGCAGCATAGCCGCTTGATAGTATCCGGCAGTGACGGTAATATACAGTCACAACGAAGGGGAAAGCCCTACGGAAAACAAAACACACGGAGGATACAGACCATGACGAACAAAGCAAAAACCTACCTTAAGAACATTCAGGGAGCCGACACCGAGAAGAAGCTGATCGGCATCGAGATCGCCTTCAAGCAGGACATGACCCTCAGCTGCAGCGACCTCGGAAGCCTTTGCAGGGCGGCAGAGGACAGGCGGTACAGCCTGCGGAACAACGAGGAAACGCTGAAGCTGAAGCAGATCCTTTTCTTCCGGACGAAAGCGGAGATGGATGCCTACCACGACATGAGCCGCAAGCCGGAAGACTGGACAGCAGCGGAGATCGAGCAGCAAAGAAGCCGCTTCTGCAGCGTCTGGCAGGTCATCGAGGAAGCGGAGCTGGTCGATGAGTACGAGGCTTGGAAGGAAGCCAACCCCAACGCCTAACAGCACCCAAAAGGTACACGCCCCGAAAAGGGGCTGTGCCTCGTATCCGATGTGTTTTATATAAAGTTGCCGAAATGGGAAACTATTTGCTATTCATGTTGAAAAGTTTCCCATTAAGGGAAATGATATTTCAAGGACTTCTTTGGAGGTCCTTTTTCTTTACCCATTTTTGCAGAAAGGAGGAGATGCCAATGGCTACCAGAGGCAGAAAGCCAAAGCCGACCGCCATGAAGGAGCTGGAAGGCAATCCGGGCAAGCATCCGCTGAACACCAGCGAACCGAAGCCCAACAAGAAAGCACCGGCCTGTCCGAAGTGGCTGGAGCCGGAAGCAAAGAAGGAGTGGCGCAGACTTGCAAAACAGATGGAAGCCATCGGCATCCTGACCGAAGTGGATATGGCGGCCTTTGCCGGTTACTGTCAGGCGTATGCCAGATGGAAAGAGGCGGAGGAATTTATCACCCAGCACGGCACCATCGTTAAGACCCCGTCCGGGTACTGGCAGCAAGTGCCGCAGGTGTCCATTGCACAGACCTATCTGAAGATCATGAACAAGTTTGCAGAGCAGTTCGGTCTGACCCCGTCCTCCCGAAGTCGGATCATTGCTTCGGACGGTGGTCCTGCGGATGCAGCCGATGAGATGGAGAATCTGCTGGGAGGAGGTGGAAGCTGATGGCAGAGTGCAGACCGAAAAACTATCCGAAACTGAAGGACTATAAGCCCAGCCGATTCATGCTTCCGACCTGCCACTACGATGCGGCCAAGGCTGACCGGGCAGTGACTTTTATCGAAAACCTGCGCCATACCAAAGGCAAGTGGGCAGGCAAGCGGTTCTGGCTGCTTCCTTGGCAGGAGCAGATCATCCGTGATGTGTTCGGAATCGTGGACGAAAAAGGAAACCGTCAGTTTCGCACAGCTTATGTCGAAATCGGTAAGAAGAACGGCAAATCTGAGCTTGCCGCTGCGGTGGCCTTGTATCTGCTTTTTGCCGATAATGAGCCATCTGCCGAAGTCTATGGTGCTGCAGCTGACCGCCAGCAGGCATCCATCGTCTTTGATGTTGCCCACCAGATGGTGCAGATGACCCCGGCACTTTTGAAACGGTGCAAGATTATGGCAGCTACGAAGCGCATCGTGAACTACGGGAACGCAGGATTCTACCAAGTCCTGTCTGCCGAAGTTGGTACGAAGCATGGTTTGAACGTGTCAGGTCTTGTTCTGGATGAGGTTCATGCCCAGCCAAACCGAAAACTCTACGATGTCCTTACCAAGGGTTCCGGTGATGCCCGTGAACAGCCGTTGTTCTTCCTGATCACCACGGCCGGCACGGACAAAGAGAGCATCTGCTACGAGCTCCACATGAAGGCACTTGACCTGTTGGCCGGACGTAAGATCGACCACACCTTTTACCCCGTGGTCTATGGACTGACGGATGAAGATGACTGGCACGATGAAGCCAACTGGTATAAGGCAAATCCCTCATTGGGGCAGACCATTCAGATCCAGCGTGTCCGGGATGCGTACCAGGAAGCACTGGATAACCCGGCAGAGGAGAATGTGTTCAAGCAGCTTCGTCTGAATATGTGGGTATCCTCGCTGACTCGGTTCATCCCGGAACACATCTATAACCTCGGCAACCAGCCTATCGATATGGAAGCCCTCAAAGGTCGTGACTGTTATGGCGGACTGGATTTGTCCAGCACCGGAGACATCACGGCTTTTGTGCTGATGTTCCCGCCCAGAGTTCCAGAGGAGAAGTACATCATGCTTCCATTCTTCTGGATTCCGGAGGATACGATCCCTCAGCGTGTGCGCAGGGCATCCGTTCCGTATGATGTCTGGTATCAGCAGGGTTACTTGATGGCGACCGAGGGCAATGTCATCCACTACGGGTTTATCGAAAAAGTCATCGAGGAACTGGGCAAGACCTATCACATTTTAGAGATTGCCTTTGACCGATGGGGAGCCGTGCAGATGACCCAGAACCTTGAAGGGATGGGCTTCACGGTCGTTCCTTTCGGACAGGGCTTCAAAGATATGAGCCCGCCTACCAAGGAGTTCTACAAGCTCCTGATGGAAGGCAGGATCATCCACGGCGGCAACCCGGTCATGGCATGGATGGCAGGGAATGTGGTCGTGGATACCGACCCGGCAGGTAACATCAAGCCGACCAAGGCAAAGTCGCCGGAGAAGATCGATGGTATCGTCGCTGCGATCATGGCACTGGACCGTTGCATCCGAAATGAAGGACAGCAGCAGGGAAGCGTCTACGACGAACGTGACATGATCGTTTTTTGATATGAAGAATATGGAGGAAAACACAATGAAGTATCTGATGAGTGCAGAATGGTGGAAGGCAGCCGGCATCCGTGCTGCAAAAACGATGTTCCAGACCGGAGCGGCTCTGGTCGTGACACAGATGCCCGGCGGCACGGTGGACTGGATGGCAGTCGGCAGTGCAGTGATCGTGGCAGGTGTTGCGTCCCTCGGTACCAGCCTTGCTGGTCTGCCGGAGCTGGAGAAGGGGGATAAGGCTTAATGGGATTCTGGGAATGGATGGGATTTGAAAACCCAAGGGATTCTCCCAAAACACAACAGCCAAAAGAAGGTCTGCCGCAGGTCACGGATAACGTCCGCGATTCCGGGCAGACCTTTGTGTTTGGCCGTTCCAATGCCGGGGAGCAGGTGGATGAGAAAGCCGCCATGCAGATCCCGACTGTTTATGCCTGTGTCCGTCTACTGGCAGAGTCCATTGCGGCACTGCCGCTGCATCTCTACCGGGTGACCGACGACAACGGCAACAAGGAAAAGGCACGGGATCATCCGCTGTACAAGATTCTGTACCGCCAGCCTAACCCGGAGATGACATCTTTTGTCTTCTGGGAAACGCTGATGACCCATCTGCTCCTCTGGGGCAACGCCTACGCACAGATCGTCCGGGACGGTAAGAACACCGTGCTGGGGCTGTATCCGCTTTTGCCGGAAAATGTCGAAGTGGATCGGGATGAGAGCGGGGAACTCTACTATATCTACCACGCATACACGGATGAAGTTCCGGGTGAGCAGAACAAAGACCTCTACTTCCGCCGGGACGAGATCTTTCATGTGCCGGGTCTGGGCTTCAATGGTCTGATTGGTTTCTCACCGATTGCCATGATGAAGAACAGCCTCGGTACATCCATTGCGGTGGACAAGTACGGCTCGTCCTTCTTCAAGAATGGTGCACAGCCCAGCGGTGTGCTGGAACATCCCGGCGTTGTGAAAGACCCGAACCGTATCCGGGATAGCTGGGAAGCGGCATATGGCGGTGCAGCCAATGCCCATCGTGTGGCTGTGCTGGAAGAGGGCATGGCCTACAAACCAATCTCTCTGCCACCGGAGGACAGCCAGTTTTTGGAAACGAAGCAGTTTTCCGTGACGGAGATCTGCCGCATCTTCCGTGTGCCTCCGCATCTGGTAGCCGATTTGTCCAGGGCGACCTTCTCCAACATTGAATACCAGTCGCTGAATTTCGTGATGCACTCCCTGACCCCGTGGCTCGTCCGCATCGAGCAGGGCATCATCAAGGACCTGCTGCTGGAAGAGGAGCAGGATACCTACTTCCCGAAATTCAATGTGGATGGTCTGCTCCGTGGCGATTACCAGAGCCGGATGAACGGTTACGCGACCGGCATTAGCAACGGCTTCCTCTCTCCGAATGATGTGCATCGTCTGGAGAACATGGATCTCATCCCGGCAGAGGAGGGCGGCGATGACTACTACCTGAACGGCGGCTATGTGAAGCTGAAAGATGCAGGAGTGGCACAGCAGAATAAAGCTGCCGCAGTCCAGCAGAATAAGCCGAAAGAAACACAGCCCGACCCGGAAGAAGAACCTGACAGCGATAACCGGCTGAGTGAGAGTAAGCCAAAGAAACGAGAAAGGAGAAATCGATGAAGAAATTCTGGAACTGGATCAAAAACAGTGATGATACCAGAATCCTCCGGCTGGAAGGTCCCATCGATGAGGAATCATTCTGGGGTGATGAGATCACGCCGCAGATGTTCCGGGATGAGCTGGAATCCGGTGAGGGGGATGTGACCGTCTGGATCAACTCTCCGGGCGGAAATGTGTTTGCCGCTGCCGAGATCTATACCATGCTTAAGGACTACAAGGGCAGCATCACGGTCAAGATCGATGCGATTGCAGCCTCGGCGGCATCCGTTGTCGCAATGGCCGGTGACACTGTCCAGATGAGTCCTGTCGCCATGCTGATGATCCACGACCCCAGTACCGTTGCGATGGGCAATACCAAGGACATGGAAAAGGCCATTGAAGTGCTGACCGAAGTGAAGGAGAGCATCATCAATGCCTACGCAGCGAAGAGCGGCCTCAGCCACGCCCGTATCGCCAATCTCATGAGCAATGAGACCTGGATGAATGCGAAGAAGGCGGTGGAGCTGGGCTTTGCAGACGAGATCCTTTTTGCAAAGAAAGAGGAAGAGCCGGACAGTGACCCGGCAGACCCGGAGAATCCGGAAGAAGACCCCGACAGTGAACCGGGCAAGGGCGAAGAAAAGAAGCCGTTCCAGAAGGATACGGCAGGGCACCTTTTCTCCAGCCGTCAGATGGATCTAATCGTCCTGAACCGTCTGGGTGTGAAGCCAGAAGATGTGGGTCAGAAACACACTGAGCCAAAGAAACCGCCTGCTGACCCTGAACCGTCAGCCGAACCGACCCCTCCGGCTGAACCACCTGCAAATTCCGGCCCTGTCCTTGATCTGGACGGTAAGACCGAGGATGGCAGCATCCCCTACAATATCCTGATGAAACAGCTTGAGTGCATGAAGTGATGTGCATTCAGGCTGTTTTTCATATCACCACAAATCAATTTATGGAGGACAAACACTATGAGTAAGATTCTGGAACTGCGCACCAAGCGCAACACTCTCTGGGAGCAGACCAAGGACTTTCTGGAGAAGAACCGCGGCGAAAACGGTCTGGTAAAGGCTGAGGCCGTGGAGCAGTACAACAAGATGGCACAGGAGGTCAAGGACCTGGGTGCAGAGATCGAGCGTCTGGAGCAGCAGGCACAGATCGAGGCACAGCTGTCTGCACCGACTTCCAGCCCTGTCCACGCTGACCCGAAGAACGGTGCCAAGAAGGATGTCAAGCCGACCGCCACTGCCGAGTATGCCGAGAACTTCTGGAACATGATCCGCAACCGCGGCCATTACAGTGAGGTCCGCAATGCCCTGTCTGTGGGTGAGGACACCGAGGGCGGCTTTACCGTTCCCGACGAGTTCGAGAAGAAGCTGGTAGAGGCACTGGAGGAGAACAACATCTTCCGTGGCATGGCAACGGTCATCCGCACCAGCTCCGGCACCCGTAAGATCCCCATCGCAGAGGATACCGGTGAGGCAAGCTGGATCGATGAGGGCGAGGAGATCCCGGAGAGCGATACCACTTTCGGTCAGACCATGCTGTCTGCGTACAAGCTGGGCACTATGATCAAGATTTCTAACGAGCTGCTGAACGACTCCGCATTCGACCTTGCCACCTATATCGCCCGCCGTTTCGGTGTGCGTATGGGCAACGCAGAGGAGCGCGCCTTTATCACCGGTGACGGTGTGGGCAAGCCTCTGGGTCTGCTGGCAGAGACTGGCGGTGCCAAGGTCGGTGTGACCGCTGCCCAGAAGGATGCCGTTACCTTCGATGAGATTTTCAAGCTCTACTATGCACTGAAGGCTCCTTACCGCAAGAAGGCACAGTTCCTCTGCAACGAGGCCCTGGTGCTGCAGCTGATGACCATCAAGGACAACAACGGCAACTATATCTGGAAGCCGGGTCTGGAGATCGGCAAGCCTGATACCCTGCTGAACCGTCCGCTGAAGACTTCCGCCTTCATGCCGGAAATCAAGGGTGGCAGCAAGGTCATGGCGTTTGGCGATTACAGCTATTACTGGGTGGCTGACCGCCAGAACCGCACCTTCCGCCGTCTGAACGAGCTGTATGCCCGTACTGATCAGGTCGGTTTCCTGACCACCCAGCGTGTGGATGGCAAGCTGATCCTGCCCGAAGCCGTACAGCTTCTGCAGATGGCACCGCAGGGCTAAGAAAGCCAGGAAAGGAGGAGCCGGTTATGGCACTGATCCCGCTTTACGAAGCGAAGACCTATCTCCGCGTGGACAGCAGCGATGAGGATGCCCTGATCGGCATCCTTTTATCTTCTGCGGAGCAGATGTGCAAGGACGTGGGCCGTCTATCAGAAGACCAGTGGGAGGCGGTCAATGCCGCTGACCGGGATGCCGAGAACGGAGTACAGCCCACAAGGGAACTGGAAGCCCTGCGCAGCACCTGCCGTGTGGCGATTCTGTATGCACTGGGGTATCTCTATGAGCACCGGGACGAAGCTGACCATAAGCAGCTGATGCTGACGCTTCGTTCTATTCTGTTTGCTGTGAGGGAGGGGGTGTTCTGATGATCGAGAAACTGAATGAGCGGATCACGATCGAGAAAAGCACGGTCGTGACCGATAAGGTTGGAAACCATCGGAACACATGGGAGGAATATTTCACCTGCTTTGCCTACGCTTCGACCTATCAGGCGCAGGAAGAAGAGGGTGAGGTCACAGCCGAACAGAAGAGCGTGGTGTTCACGGTTCGGTGGTGCAGTGAGACAAGAGGTCTGACTTCCACCGGTTTCCGCATCCGCTTCCGGGAGCAGCTCTACAATATCGAATCCGTTGACCCGATGAACTATCAGAAGAAGATCCTGAAGATTCATTGCCGTCTGGAGAGGAGGCAGCCGGATGAGCAGAACTGTCAGCATTGATGAGATGGCAGATGCCATCAACGAGGGCTTAAAAGAATATGCGACCCTTGCCTCCACCGAAGTCAAGAAGGCAGTCCGCAAATCTGCCAAAACGGTCAAAGACCAGATCTCGGCCAATGCACCGTCCCGGACGGGCGCGTACAAGGGAAGCTGGGTGGCGACCAAGCAGTCCGAATCCAGTCAGAGCCTTCAGATGGTGGTGCATTCCAAGAACCGCTACCAGCTGGCACATCTGCTGGAAAAAGGTCATGCCAAACGCGGCGGTGGTCGTGTGGCAGGAAGACCCCATATTGCTCCGGCTGAACAGGCAGGTATCGAGCAGCTCCAGTCTCTCATCGAAAAGGCACTAAAGTAAGGAGGAACCAATGACCCACGAAGAAGTAAAAGCTCTGGTGGAGGAGATGGGACTTCCTTATGCGTATGACCATTTCGCAGAAGGGGAGAGCCCTGATCCACCGTTTATCTGTTTCCTGTATCCGAAAGCAGAGAATTTCAGTGCGGATAACCTTGTGTACCACCACTTTAACCGGCTGGACATCGAGGTGTACACCGATTACAAAGACCCGGATATGGAAGCAAGCATTGAAGAAGTCCTGACCGCACACGAACTCTACTATGAGAAAAGCGAGGTCTGGATCGAAACCGAAAAGATGTATGAAGTCCTGTATGAGCTGACCGTATAAGCCAGCCGCAGGACGATAGGAGGAATAACCTATGTCGAAGCAAAGCAATAAGGTCAAATTTGGCCTGAAAAACTGCCATTATGCCAAGGCAACCTTTGACGAGGATGGCAGCGTCACCTACGCAAAGCCGGTCCGCATCCCCGGTGCAGTCAGTCTTTCTATGGATGCCAATGGCGAGATCGAGCCGTTCTATGCGGACAATATCGCTTACTATGTCGTGAATAACAACTCCGGCTACGAGGGTGATCTGGAGATCGCACTGATTCCGGAGAGCTTCCTCACGGACATCATGCACGAGGAACTGGATGGTAACGGCGTGCTTGCTGAGAACGCCAATGTGGAACTGGAACATTTCGCCTTCCTGTTCGAGTTCGATGGTGACCAGCGTCACATCCGCCATGTGCTGTACAACTGTGTAGCAAGCCGTCCGTCCATCGAGGGTGAGACCAACGAGGACAGCAAGGAAGTCAAGACAGACACCCTGAACCTGCAGGCAACCCCTCTGGCAAACGGTTATGTCAAGGCAAAGACCGGTACTAACACCACGGATGATGTCTATAACAAGTGGTACGATGCGGTCTACGAGCCGCAGGCAGAAGCTGTGGACACCGAAGACACCAGTCACACCGAGGAGCCGCAGGGCTAAGTGACCGACACACACCGCAGGGCTTCGGCTCTGCTTACATTATTATAAAGAGGTATATGACTATGAAGAAGATTTTTCCTTTGTTCGCAGTGATCATTGTTCTGGTACTGGCTGTCTGCTCGTTCCACATCATCCCCACCGGTTACACGGGCGTGAAGACCAGCTTCGGCCAGATCCAGGAGACCACCATCCAGAGCGGCAAGCTCAACTTCTGCATCCCCTTTGTGCAGAGCATTCACAAGGTCAACAACAAGCAGCAGGATAAGCACATCGAAGCACAGGTCTGGGGCGAAGCCGCCGATAAAACACCTGTGTATGCTGCAGATGTGATCGTGACCTATCAGGTGCTTCCTGAGAAGAGCGCATGGCTGTATGCGAATGTGTCCGACATCAAGAATTTGGTCGGTGACGAGCTGGTGGCATCGGCAATCAAGTCTGCGATGGCTGAACTTGCCCCCAATGAGGTGACGAACCGCACCAAGATCGAGCCTCTGGCACAGCAGAAGCTGGCAGAATCTCTTGTGCAGAAGTATGGCGAGGACGTTGTGTTTGTGAACAAGGTCGTCATCAACGACATGAATTTCGAGGATGCTTATAACGAAGCAATCCAGCAGAAGTCCATTGCACAGCAGAATGCAGATAAGCAGAAGATCGAGAATGAAGCCGCCATTGCCAAGGCAGAAGCGGATAAGCAGGTGGCAATCACCAATGCAGAGGCGGAAGCCCAGAAGACTTCCATTGCCGCAGACGCACAGGCAGAGGCAAACCGCAAACTGGCAGAAAGTCTGTCCGATACGCTGATCGATTACCAGAAGGTTCAGAAGTGGGATGGAAAGCTGCCTACTGTGAGCGGCGGTAATGCACTGGTCAGCATTGACCCGGCAGAGTAAGAAACACGATATACGGCAGGGCTTCGGCGCTGCCAATTTTACATGAAATTTTGGAGGATTACGATTATGGCAGTTACAAAGAAAATTGAGATCGATGGCAAGGAAGTCACCTTTAAGGCAAGTGCCGCTGTGCCTCGCCTGTACCGTATCAAGTTCGGCCGTGACATCTACAAAGACCTGCGTCAGCTGGAAAAGAGCGTGGGAGAGAATGATGAGGACAATTCCAACCTCGACCTGTTCAGTCTGGAAATGTTCGAGGACCTGGCATGGCTGATGGCCCGTCATGCAGACCCGGCAAAGGTGCCGGACAGCCCGGAGGAGTTCCTGGACCAGTTCAACACCTTCTCCATTTATCAGATCCTGCCCCAGCTGATCGAACTGTGGGGTCTGAATGTGCAGACCGAGGTGGAATCCAGAAAAAACCTCGCAAAAGTGAGCGGGAAATGACCACCCCGCTCTTTCTGCTGCGCTGTGTACAGCTCGGTATCAGCATCGCCGACCTCGATCTGCTGACCATCGGGTTGGTCAATGATATGTTCACGGAACGGCAGAACGACGATTATCCGTACAAAGAGCTGGCCTCGCAGGAGGATTTCGACCGGTTCTAAAGCAAAAAACAGACGACCGTGCTTATATTGTGAACGAAATAAGCACAATCGTCTGGTGATGGTATAAAAAATCCCACTCAGCCATGTGACTGGGTGGGATATATGCTGTCACTATTCGATTTCCACGTCTTCAAAACCGACAAGGTCAGCTTCAGTGATGCCAAGGCGACGAAGCATTTCCTCTTCAGAGATCAAGTAAGATTCAGTCTGTTTTAGAGAGGTGTTTGTTTGCATGGTATCTTCAAAGATGTTGCGGAGATAATCGGGTCCTTCCATCCAGAGTCCGGTGGAATAGTCAAATAGCATTTTGTATGCGGGAGAGGTTACAAAGCGAAAAAATACGTCGTTGAAGGAAACACCGGTATCATCACAGTAGTCTGTGAGCATAGTGCGCATAACGAGTACGGCGCACATTTCGCGTTGTGAATCATCGATGACAACCTCGTTCATAAAACCACCTCCTAGCAATTATTTTTTATGCAGTCTTTTTGGAAGTGCAGTAGTCATAAAGACTCAGCAGATAATCAGAGCCTTCTTTCCAAATCTCTGTGTCAAAATCAAAGAGGGCTTCATACGCACGAGAACTAGTGAAACGAAGAAGAGCTTCCTCGTATGAAATATTTTCTCGTGCTGCAAGGGTTTCTACAGCTTCGCGCATCGCAATTACTGCGCAGCATTCCTTTTGAGAATCTGTAGATTTATAGTTTATAGCATTATCACAATTTGATGTCACCATAGCGGTCACTCCTTATAAATTCAAGATGCTCGACGGCATCCTGAGTTCTGAAACAAAACTGATCCTTGAGACGGTTCGGTAAAAGTTTTTCAATCGTTTCTTTGTCTGCTTTTGGAGTTCCAGGCTCACCAGCACCTTCACCGCTGATATAAATCTGAAGGGTACGGGCTGTCTGATCGTCGGCAATCTTTCCACCGATGATATCAATTACGTTGTATTTTTTCAGAAGCTGAGGAAAGAGGTCTTTCTTTCGATTGGCCGCTACAAAATGCAGCCATTCGATACTGGGTTCTTGAAAAAAGTAAGCGAGAATGTTTGGGTCATAGTGAAATTTGTAGACGGATATTTGTCCGTCAGCTGGATCAAAGTTTTTTGGAACAGCACCGAGGTGTTTTGCTTTGCGAACAGAAAGCTGGACATAGTTATATGCTTGTTCATAAGATGAGGTTAAGTAGAAACCACGACCAAAATCGAGACCACCCATACAGCGGCTTAAGTCGATGTCAGGAATACTGACATAACTTCCGTGGTAGAGCAGCATTCCATCTTCAAGTCCTATCATACGGTAACACCTCGATTCTTGAGCAGGGTTTCAACATCATGCAAAGCGCATTCGTAGCTATTCAAATGAAGAATGTCATAGCATTCAGAAATAAATCCAAGAATGTCGTATTTCTTAAAAAGTTCAGCGCAATCGCTAGGAGACATTTTCCACTTGGACTGAGCCATGCGGAAAACCCAGCACTGCATATCGGCAATGTCAATATTATATTCACTCATAGAGCGTACCTCCTTTGAGTACAATTTCTCAATTTAAGTATAGCTCTTTTTCTGTCGCTTAGCAACGACAGAATTGTAAATTTCAGATTATTTTCTGCCTGTCTGTCCCGTGCAGATGGGCTTTTCTTATGCCCAAAAGGAGGTGGTCATCCACATGGCATCCAGAATCCAGGGCATCACCGTTGAGATCGGCGGTGATACCACAAAGCTCTCCAAAGCACTGGAAAGTGTAAACAAGTCAATCAAGGGGACGCAGTCCGGACTGAAGGATGTCAACAAACTCCTGAAACTGGACCCTTCCAATACAGAACTGGTTGTCCAGAAGCAGAAGATGCTTAGGGATGCCATTGAAGCTATCAAGGAAAAGCTGGCAACTCTGAAGACTGCCGCACAGCAGGCCAATGAGCAGCTTGCCAATGGTGAGATCACCCAGCAGCAGTACGATGCTCTTCAGCGTGAGATCGTGGAGACCGAACAGAATCTGCGATCCTTACAGGATCAGGCGGCTACTACCAATGCGACGCTTGCCAAGATCGATGAAGCTGGAGAAAAGCTCCAGAACATCGGATCTTCTGTGGAGAATGTAGGCAAGAAGTTCCTTCCGGTGACTGCCGCTGTGACGGGTCTTGGCACTGCCGCAGTGAAGACCGCAGCCGATTTTGATTCCGAGATGAGCAAGGTTTCTGCCATTTCCGGTGCGACCGGGGATGACTTTGACCAGCTCCGTGCGAAAGCCCGTGAGATGGGTGCAAAGACCAAGTTCTCTGCATCCGAGGCAGCTTCGGCGATGGAATATATGGCCATGGCCGGATGGAAGACTTCTGACATGCTGAACGGCATCGAGGGCGTCATGAATCTCGCGGCCGCTTCGGGTGAAGACCTCGCTACGACTTCGGATATTGTTACCGATGCCCTTACCGCGTTCGGCTTATCCGCTGCGGATTCTGGGCATTTTGCCGATATCCTCGCAGCAGCTTCCTCCAATGCGAACACCAACGTCTCCATGATGGGCGAGACGTTCAAGTACTGTGCGCCTATTGCCGGTGCGCTGGGGTTCTCGGCAGAGGATACCGCAGAAGCCATCGGACTTATGGCAAACAGTGGTATCAAGGCTTCACAGGCTGGTACTTCCCTTCGTAGCATCATGAACAACCTTTCCGGTGAAGTGACCTTTGTGGGTAAAAACATCGGTGAGGTCACGATTGCAACCAGCAATGCAGATGGCAGCATGAGAAGCCTGAACGACATCCTTGCAGACTGCCGTGTGGCATTCTCCGGGCTGTCGGAATCTGAGAAGGCCGCCAACGCAGAGGCATTGGTCGGCAAGAATGCGATGTCCGGCTTCCTTGCCCTGATGAATTCCAGCGAGACGGACATCAACAAACTGCGTGGTGCCATTGAAAACTGCGATGGCGCATCCGAGAGCATGGCAGAGACCATGCAGGACAATTTAAATGGTCAGCTCACCATCCTGAAATCTCAGCTGGAGGAGCTGGCTATTTCTTTTGGCGATATCCTGATGCCCACCATCCGCAAGATCGTATCTGCTGTGCAGCAGTTAGTGGACAAGCTCAACAGCATGGATGAGGGTACCAGGGAAACGATCATCAAGATCGGGCTCTTGGCGGCATCCATCGGTCCGCTGCTCATTGTGCTTGGCAAGACCATATCGACCGTCGGCACAGCGATGCGGGGATTCAGTTCTCTTGCAAAGGGTGTCCGGCTTCTTATCACCCATGTGGGCAGTGCCAGCGGTGTGTTCAGCAAGCTGGGTGTAGTTCTGGGTGGTCTGTCCGGGCCGGTCGTAGCAGTGGTGGCGGTCATCGGCACACTGGTGGCGGCGTTCATGAATCTCTGGAATACGAACGAGGAGTTCCGTACTGCCATTACCAGCATCTGGAACGACATCGTTTCCAAGGTGAAAGGGTTCTGTGATCAGCTGACACAGCGGATCAACGGGCTGGGCTTTGACTTCAAGGATGTCACCGAGGTACTGAAAGCTGTCTGGGATGGCTTCTGTCAGGTGCTTGCACCGCTGTTTGAGGGAGCTTTCCAGAATATTGCCACCATCCTCGGCGTCGTTCTGGATACACTGCTCGGTCTATTCGACGTCTTTTCCAGTGTGTTCTCTGGCAACTGGAGCGGCGCATGGGAAGCAGTAAAAGGCATCTTCTCCAGCATCTGGGACGGTGTGAAGTCTGTATTTACCACTACGCTTACCGCACTAAAGAGCGCACTGGATGTGTTCCTCGGTCTGTTCGGTACGGACTGGCAGACGGTCTGGGGCAGTATCAAGACCTTCTTCGAGACCGTGTGGAGCGGAATCAGCAGCTTCTTTTCAAACACAGTTTCTGCTATCCAAAGTGTGGCAACGACTGTGTTCACTGCAGTTTCGAGCTTTTTTACGACTGTCCTTACGAGTATCCAGACGACCTTCAGCACCATCTGGACTGCCATTTCCACAGCAGTTTCTTCTGTGCTGAATACGATCCATACCACGGTGACAACTGTGTGGACGGCGATCTCGACCGCGATCTCTACGGTCATGAACACCATCAGCACGACCATCACTTCGGTGTGGAATGGCATTTACAACACCATCAAGCCTCTGCTGGATGCGTTCAAATATCTGTTTGAGACCATCTGGCAGGCAATCCAGATCCTGATCGGCGCAGCACTGACCGCAATTCAGACGAAGATCACTTCCATCTGGAACGCCATTGTTGCCTTCGTGACTCCGATGCTGACTGGATTGCAGACGACTTTCTCTACAGTTTGGTCAGCAATTCAGACAGCTATCTCCACGGTGCTGACTGCGATCCAGACTGCAGTGACGACGGTGTGGAACGCCATTGTGTCGTTCCTGTCTCCGCTGCTGACTGGCATCCAGACCCGGATGAGTACGGCATGGAATGCGATCAAAATGGTCATCTCGACTGTCCTTTCTGCGATCCAGTCCACGGTTTCTTCCATCTGGAATGCCATCAGCAGCAAGATCTCCGGTGTAGTAAATGGCATCAAATCGGTGGTTTCTTCTGGCTGGAATGCCATGAAATCCACAGTATCGTCCCTCAGTAACAGCATCAAAAGTGCGGCGACCACAGCTTTTAATTCCATGAAATCCGGGATTTCCTCTACGATCTCCGGTATCAAGACCACCATCACGAACGGCTTTAACAGTGCAGTTTCCTTTATCAAGGGGTTGGCTGGACAGGCATTCTCGTGGGGCTCTGACATGATCGGCAACATTGTGTCCGGTATCCAGTCGAGGATTCAGGATGTGGCAAGTGCCGTATCGGGAGTGGCAGACCGTATCCGTTCCTTCCTGCACTTCTCTGTGCCGGATGAAGGACCTCTGGCAGATATGGAAAGCTGGATGCCGGATTTCATGCAGGGGCTGGCAAACGGTATCACGACCAACACCAGCCTTGTGACTGCGGCGGCGGAGAACCTGTCCACCACGCTGTCTACCTCCATCACCAACTCCATGAGGGGAGTGGAGCAGGCATACAGTAAGAGCTGGGCAGCCATCAGCCAGACGGTGAAAACCGGAACAGCAGGTGTAAGTGCCGCGATGAGATCCGCATGGAGTTCCATTACGACCAGTACCGCCAGCACATGGAACAGCATCAAGACCACCATCCAGACCAGCTTTGCGGCGGTGAAGACCAATGTGACCTCTGCGACAGCAGCAGTGAAAACGTCCATGACCAGTGCATGGAATGCGGTGAAGTCGCTGACAACGACCAGCTGGAACGGAATTAAAACGGTCATTACCACAGCGTGGAACGGAATCAAGTCTCTGACTACTTCGGCGACTGCCGCTGTGAAATCCTCCATGACCAGCGCATGGAATGCGGTGAAAAACCTGACGAATACCAGCTGGAATGGTATCAAAACAGTCATCACGACTGCATGGAACAGCATCAAGAGTCTTACAACTTCCTCTGTATCCGCAGTTCGCAGTACGGTCACAAGCGGCTGGAACACACTGAAATCTACCACGACCTCTGCCTTCAACAGCATCAAGTCCACGGTGTCTTCGGCAATGTCCAGCCTGCGCAGCACGGTTTCTTCTGGTGTTGCAAGTATCAGGAGCAGTTTTAACTCGCTCGGTTCGATTGCTTCTTCGGCATACCGCTGGGGTGCAGATATCTGTTCCCAGATGGCGTCAGGTGTCCGGGCAGCAGCCGGTTCCGTGATCGCAGCGGCAGAAAATGTCGCAAGCAGGGTCAGAAGTCTGCTGCATTTCTCTGTACCAGATGAAGGACCTCTGTCCGATGCAGATACCTATATGCCGGACTTCATGAAGCTGCTGGCGACCGGCATTAAGAAAAATGTCAAGTCGGTGGTGAAAGCCGTGCAGGGACTTGCCGGGTCTATGAGCAACAACCTCACGACCCCGGTAGATTCTCTGGGCGACTGGATGGATTCCGTGGTCGGCAGTTTTGCTACCACGATCAAGAAAAGTCAGAGCGGTATCGGTAGTGCTGCAAGGGATGTGGGCAGCGGTATCCAGTCCCAGTTGATGTCCGGGCTTTCCGGTCTGAAAACACAGTTCCAGCAGATCTGGACTGACCTGCAGGGTATCACCAAAACCGCAGTCGGCGGCATGAGCGATGAAGTGAAGCAGGGCTTTGCGGATATGAAGGATTCCGTTGGAGAGCTGAGTTCTCAGACCAGTTCTCTTGGAAATGCGATCCGCAGTCTTGGCGATACCTTCAACTCGGATTTCCTAAAGAGCCTGGGCAACGGCATCAGCAAGGTCGGTGACACGGTCAATACGGTCACGGGTCTAGTGGACAAGCTCGGCTCCATGAAGAACACCATCGGAAATCTCGGAAATACGATGCAGAACCTTGGCAATGTCCTCGGTACAGAGAACGGCGGTGGTCTGTTGTCCAACATCGGAGATTTCTTGTCGAAGATCGGCAGTGCAGATGGAGGTCAGATCGTGTCGAAGTTTGGCAATCTGATCTCTGGGCTGACCTCTAAAATGGGCGGTCTGGGAGAGGGAATCTCCGGCATCATCTCGAAGCTGGGAAGCCTTGGCTGCAGCGGTGGGGGAATCCTGTCGAATCTGGGCGGACTGCTCTCCGGTGTAGTATCGAAGATCGGCGGTTTAGGCGGCAGTCTTTCCGGTATCGTATCATCTATCGGTTCTTCGCTGGGCGGTATTGCCGGGACAGTCGGCACAACGCTTTCCGGTCTGCTCGGATCTGTGGGTACGACTGTATCCGGTTTGGCCGCAGGCGCGGGTACAGCCCTTGCAGGCGTAGCAAGCTCCGCAGGTGGGTTCCTCGCATCCGCAGGCACAGCACTTGCCGGCTTGGCGGGTCCTGCAGGCATCGCAGTGGCAGCCGTTGGCGGCATCGGTCTTGGACTTACCGCTCTCTGGAAAAACTGCGATGGCTTCCGGGAAGGTGTCACAAATATCTGGAACAAGGTTACGTCGGCATTCTCGAATGGTGTGAATGCCATTAAGAATGGTATCTCCAATGCGGCATCGGCTATTGGCAATGTGGCATCGTCCATCTGGGGTGGTATCAAGAACGTGGCTTCTTCGGCAGTCAGCTGGGGCAAGGACATCGTTGGAGGTATCGCGGGCGGTATCAAGAAAGGCGTGAGCTGGGTCGGCAATGCGGTCAAGAGTGTGGCAAATGGCATCCGCTCGTTCCTGCACTTCTCTGTGCCGGATGAAGGGCCGCTGGCAGATGCCGACACCTATATGCCTGACTTCATGAAGCTGCTTTCCGGCGGCATCAAGAAAGGCGAAGGCGGACTGATCAGCCAGATCAGGTCGATGGCAGCAAAGGTACAGCAGGGTATGGAGGGCATCAGCTCCTTCAGTCTGCCGGAACTGACCTTGCCACATTTCGATGGCTCCGGCTGGAACTTCCCGCAGGCGGCTCTGGCCGGAGGTGGCACCACTCGGACGACCAACCTTGGCGGTGTGTATATCACAGTCAACGGTTATAATGCCCGGAACGACGATGAACTCGCACAGACCGTTGCCGATAAGATCAACGGCATGATCCATGAGGATGATTCGGTCTTCAAGTAAAGGAGGAGATGCGTATGGGCTATAACACCCCAAAGCAAACAGTATCACAGTTTCAGTTAAAAGACAGATATGCCAGACAGTATCTGTCGTTTGCCGGGAAGTCCAGCAAAGACTTCCTATTATATTTGTCTGGTCCCAGTGTGTATGATTCCCCGGCTGCGGATGTGGAGAGCACCTCCGTACCCGGCAGGAACGGAGACATCCTCACCGAGAATGCAAAGGCAGGCCGCCGCAGATATCAGAACGTGGATATCAAGTATAAAGCTTTTTTCTTCAACGGACTGCCAGCTAAGACAGCAGCAGTCAAGGCATGGCTTCTGTCGCCGGTGGGGTATCAGAAATTGCAGGATACCTACGACCCGGATTTCTTCCGGATGGCAGTCTGCAAGGATGCCCTTGCCTTTGATGTGACTGCTCAGAAAGCCGCTGAGATGGAGCTGGCATTTAACTGTAAGCCCCAGAGGTGGAGCGTGGACGGGCAGCGGACGATCCGGCTGGATGGCAGGTCGACCTTAAAGAACCCCTTCGCTTTTCCTGCACAGCCCATCTTCAAGGTTTACGGAGACAGCGGCGGCGAGCTGTATGTGGGGGAAGAGAAGATCACCATCCACAGCATCAAAGACTATGTGCTGCTCAACTGTGAGACGCACAATGCTTACAACGCTTCCGGCTTTTGCAATGAGACCATCCTTTCGGATGACTTCCCGGAACTGCCGGAGGGAAAGACACAGATCACATGGACAGGCGGTATCACGGCGGTGGAAGTCATTCCCCGTTGGTGGACGCTCTGAGGGGAGGTGCAGCCAGTGATCCCATGTTTATATGATTCCAGAGAAATGAAATTTGATAATAACGGCATTGGAAAGCTGGCAGATGCACAGTCTTGTACCGTGACTGAAAAACGAAACGGCAGCTATGAGCTGAAGCTCATCTGTCCGGCAGATGGCATCCACGCTGAGATGCTAGAGGAGGGAAACGTCATCCTTGCCAAACCATCTGATACGATGCAGCCGCAGCCGTTCCGAATCTACAAGATCACGACCCCTATTGATGGAAAGCTGGAAGTTCAGGCACGGCATATTTCCTATCAGCTCAACTTTATCACGGTATCGCCTTTTTCAGTGACCGGCTGCGTCGGGGCAATGCAGGGGCTGAAAAGCCATGCGGCTTTCGACTGTCCGTTCTCAGTTTGGACAGATGTGGCATCCAGTGCGATGTTTACTGTGTCCGTTCCGGCATCTTTCCGTAACTGTCTGGGCGGTATGGATGGCTCGGTATTGGATACTTTTGGAGGAGAGTTCGAGTGGGACCGCTACACAGTCAAGTTTCACAGAGCCAGAGGTGCGGACCACAACGTTCATATCGTCTACGGCAAAAATCTGACGGATTTCAAGATGGAGAAATCCATCGAGAATACCATTACAGGAGTGCATCCGTACTGGGTGGACAACGAAACGCAGGCAGTTATGGAACTGCCAGAAAAAGTGGTCATGGTCAGCCGAAAATCTGTGCCGTATCAGAAGATTACGGTGCTGGACTGCACCAGTGCCTTTCAGGAAAAGCCATCGGAAGCGGCTTTGCGAGAGTATGCACAGGACTATATTGATACGACCAGCCTGACAGAGCCGGAGGTCGACATTAAAATCGACTTCATTCAGCTTTGGAATACACCCGGATATGAGGATGTTGTACAGGCAGAACAGGTCTCGCTCTGTGATACGGTTCATGTGTATATCTCGAAGCTGGGCATTGAAGCCAGTTCCAAGGTTACGGAAACCGAATATGACTCGCTTTTGGAACGGTATAACAGCATCACGCTGTCGAATTCTACGGTCAGCAGCCGAAATTCCTCCCTGACAAGCTCCCTTAACAGTATCCGAAATACAGCAACCGCCGCATACGATACCGCAGTCCGTGTGGAAACAGCAGTGGGAGAGCAGATGGGCGGCATTTCGGCCTCCATTATCTATGATGGCGCGTTGTTTGCTGCACTGTTCGGCCTTCATTATAAAAATGAGACGGACAGTAAGGGGAATACGACTCGGTACGCATTCAACGCAGCAACCCTGAAACAGTCAACGGTTGCGTGGAAGAATAGCCCGGCCGGATTTTTTGTTTCCACAGATGGCGGGAAGACATGGGGATATGGCTGGGAGTCAGATGATTCCGCAGTCAAAACAGCAATCCTGCTGGAGCAGACACTCAAGGAACTGGACGACCGTTACAAGAAAGCAGCCGAGCTTTCCGAGGAGTTGCTGGAGGAACTGGATGAGCGGTACAAAACAGCGACCGCTATTTCTGTAGAACTTCAGAAAACGCTCGATCAGCGGTATGAAACGGCAAAGAAGCTGTCCAAAGAACTGTATGAGGAACTGGATAGGCGGTATGGCACCCTAACAGAAATCTCAGAGGATTTGCAGAAGGAACTGGATGCGAAGTATCAGCCGTATATCCCTGTGTCCGAAAGTGCGCCGGAAGATCCGGCAGAGGATTCCTTCTGGGTCGATAAGAAGAACCTTCGGTTAAAACTGTGGGACGGAGAACAGTGGCAGACGATTGGATATGAACCGGAAGAACCTGATCCAGAGCCAACGGAACCGATCACACCGACCGAGCCTGAAACCCCGGATACCGAAAAGCCGGGTAGTGAAGATAAGGATACGGAAAACAAAGAGGAAACAGATAATAAGGAGACGGATCAGGAAGGAGGGAGTTCGTAATGGTCACAGGCATTTATCAGGAAGTGGAATTGTCGCTGACGGAGAATCTGATCCCGGTGACGGTTCCGGTCAAGCAGTATGACAACAAGGCGAGAAAAGTTCGCTGTGTTTTGTATAACAACTCTGTGGAATATACCGTGCCGCAGAATTGTATTGTAGCCTGTTCCGGTACCCGGCCGGACGGTACGATCTTCCACTACACGAGCGAAACTGCGCCAGACCTTGTATTCGTTGAGAAGGGGGCAGTCCTCTTTACGATCACGACCTTCATGACGGCGCAGGCCGGACGTTTTCCGCTGGATGTTGTTATGCTCAGCACAGAAGGTGATGTCCTTGGCTCATTCTCTCTTACGTTAAAGGTGGAGAGGGCGGCCATCAATAACGGCAAGATCGCCACTTACACATTTGTAGCATTCCTGAAAGCTGTTCGGGATGGCATCCGAAATCTGTTTATAGACAAGGCAGGCTGCTTTGGCTTTGAGTCGGATGACGGTCTGGGACTGAGTGATAGATCGGAGTCCAGTTCCGTAGAAAAGCTGTGCCGTGAGATTGTGGAAGGATCGATTACGGAGGATGGCTATTTTGCATTTGAAACAAAATGCGACCTTGGGCTGATATTCACAACCGATGAAGAAGGACATCTGGTCGTGGAATATGGCGAGGATGATGTGTCAGTGTAAGGCTGACAGAAAGGGGTAATATGGCAAAATACACAGGCCGCCGGATCGTTCCCAAACATGCAGGCGAATGGGACATCCGGAAAGAATATGAAGAGCTGCAGATCGTACTGGATGCAGACAGCGGCAACAGTTTTATCTCCAATCTTCCAGTGCCGAAAGGAACGGCTCTGAGTGATGAGAAGTATTGGAGCCTGTTCAGCCTGCATAGTGAGCAGATTGCAGAGGCAGAGGAGCATCTGACCCAGACGGCCGAAGATATCCGCTCAGAGCTTTCGGAAACAGAAAACCGGATCAACAAAAATGTATCCGACACGGAAGGCCGTATCAATGAAAGTCTCTCCAGCACAGAAAGTAAGGTAAACACCAGCCTGTCCGAGACAGAAAACCGTGTGACTGCGCGTGTGGAGAATGCAAAATCGGATCTGACTGCAAAAGTCGCAGCGGCAGAGCAGCAGATGAATCAGAACGCCCAGAATGTCGCACAGACAAACAAGGCTCTGAATGCCCGGATGGACCAGATTGCAAAAGGGAGAACCTCTGACACAGAAGTCCTTGATGCAAGAGTGGATTCGGAGGGGAATACCTTTGACAACCTTGGAGCAGCGATCCGTTCCATTTATCCGAAAGCAAAAGAAGGGCTGGATGCACTGCAGGAATCCAAGGTGGATGCAAACTATGATGCGACCGGCGAACTGACAGAAGGCATTACAGTCAACACGATCAATGGAGAAACGCAGAAGTTTGAGCATGTTCAGACGACAGCACTGATCCCGGTAGATACCGCCTGCCAGAAAGTTTACTATACCGGGCAGGTGTTCAACTGGATCGGAGTTGCAGGCTATGATGCCAATGGCACGTTTGTGGCATCCATTCTGGATTCCAGGGATACGGAACAGCCGCAGGAGTACAAAGAAAAGGAATTGGAGATCCCGGAAGGGGTATTCCAGATCAGGGCAAGCTCCTATGCGAAGGACCTGAACCTGAAGGTGTGCGGAGAGTCTGTAAAGCTGTGGAATCAGGTTCAGAGGGAGCGACAGAATCAGAAAAAGATGGCAATCGAGATCGAAGCACTGCGAAGTGCGGATGATGCACTGGCAAAGGAAACGATGACCAGTTTGAACCTGCCCTTTTTATATGACGGTGTCAGCAATATCTGGGAAGGCAGCAGCCCGGTACTCCAGACCTACTATGTGCCGCTGACTGTTCTGCAAAGCTCGTTTGTACAGGAAATCCAGTTCACACTCCGAACCATTGGGGAGACGACCCTGACTGCCATGCTTGAATCGGAAGAAAGCGAGGTGTTCCGCCAGACGGTAGAACTGGTGAAGGGAGACAACAAGATTGTCCTGCTCCTGCACCGATTTATAGATGAAGGAGCATACAGACTGCGTGTGCGCAGCACAGACAAGGTGCTCTACTATCCGGTGCGTCCGAGTACCGGAAAAGAAATCCGCAACGATTTCTTCAGCAATGAACCGTCCGGAAATGTGGAGTATGATTACAAAAACCGCCTGATCGTCTTTATGGGTAAGATCCTGATTGGCACAGGTAAGGTGGATACGACGCTATCCTATTCCGGCATGGCTGCGGATGCCGCCATTGTAGGACAGGCTTTCAAGGAAGAGCGGGAATACACGGAGACCCTGGCATCCGGCAAGCTGGATGCAGTCCATAGCCGGAACCTGCTCGACCCTTCCAGGTATCGTCCGGGATGGTTTGCTTTTGTACACTCGTCCATCATTCAGTATCATGCAGACAATCTCCGATATGGTTCCACGGATTATATTCCGGTCAGCGAGAAAGGTCTTGTGACCAAAGGCTCCGGCACGAACGGTGTAACCAGCCAGGTCGTGTTTGACAAGGCGAAGAAGGTGCTCCGCTATGAGGATGCTAATGACCAGTACACCTATCAGGAAGGCGATGCCTATGTGATGTTCTTCTATATGGCCTCTTCCGGACAGAAGCTCTGCGTTGTTGAGGGAACGGAGTATGTATACGAAGCATACACGGATTATAAGCCGCTGGATGATCTGAAACAGGAATTGAACTCCCTGCAGACGGAGGCGGATAACCAGAAAAAGCAGCTGACAGATCTGACGACCCGGCTGGATCAGCTGGTGGCCGTGCCGGAAAAGAAAGACCTTCGCCTTGTCCCGGCGGCTCCGGTGTATACGGTCTGCAATAACCTTTCGACCGCCAGAAACTATCATGTTTCAGTCTGGGTGGACCATCTGATCGCTGAGACAGGCTGGAAGGATAGAGCGGCTGGTTTTGGTACGGAGATGGAGGAGCGCTTTGACTTGTATTCACCGTTTACCAACACGGCAGTCAACAGCGGGGAGGATGTTCTGGAACAGACGGTAGAGAAATCGTTTGTGTCAGATGTCTATAAGACGCAGAAACTCAAATTCAAGCATCGCAGTACTCTCGCCAGCATGGGTAAGACCCAGTTTCCGAAGATCCTTGTTATCGGTGACAGTGTGACGGATGGGTATCTGGCCGGTGTTGGGAAAACAGATGCAGATCTTCCGACCCACTATTGGTCGTGGGTGCGCTACCTGTTTGATCTGGACCGCAAGGACGCGAAAGCAGCAGAAACCGAATACCGCTGTCTGATGGTCGGCATGCCGGGAACAGTGAAAGGGAAACACTACGGTTCCTCTTCCTCGTACAAATTGGATGGAAAGACGGTTGTGAACTATGCGATGGGCAAGGGCGGCTGGAGTGCAGAAGATCTGAACCTTGCAACTTTTGAGAGCGCATCCAATATTAACCCGTTCTACGATGAAAAGACGAAGGGCTTCTCACTGAAGGCTTGTCTGGATAAGTACAGGACGTTAGCGGATAACGGCATGACCCGGCTTATCCCCGGCGAAACCGCAGGCACGGAAGTAAAAGATGCCAACGCTTATGACCTGTGCACGCCGACCCATGTGGTGATCAACCTGAACCATAACAGTTCCCTTGCAGAGTACAAAGCCAATATCCCAGATATCGTGAAAACGATCAAGCGTGAGTATCCGGATATTATAGTGATCCTCATGTCTATTGATGAGACCGGCACTTACTTCCCGGCAAAATACCCGGAGTACCGGGCTTCTGAGATCACGCTGGGAGGACTTCACAGCAAGAATGTGAGCATCTACCAGTATTTCTGCGATGAACTGCAGGATGAGGCAAACGGTGTCTATGTATGCAGTGGGCATCTGATCCAGCCTGCCGTGGAGAGTTACCCTACACTGGATTATGTGTCTGCGGATTCGGTCGGCAGACAGAGTGGCAGGGTACTGCACATGGCATACGGTCGGGGTCAGTACGGAGGCCCCAACTGGCATCCGAACAACTACGCACACTGCGCATGGGGCTATCAGCTGTATGCGTTGGTCAAGTATACACTGGCACTACAGGATATGAAGTGATGCCGGGAATATCCCGGAGAAAGGAAAAGCTATGATGAACCGTAATAATTGTCTGAAAATTCGGGGGGGGGGTATCGGATTATCTGACCTGTGCAGTAATCTGATCTCTTCTGTGCTGAGGGGAGGTGTGTTCTATGCCTAAGTATGTTGGCAGACGCATCGTCCCGAAGCATGGCGGCATCTGGGACAAGACAAAAGAGTACGAGGCACTGATCATCGTGCTGTGTCAGGAAACTGGTGTCAGTTATATCTCCAAGCTGCCGGTCCCGGCTGGAACGGAAATCTTCAATGAACACTACTGGGCTGTATGCAGTCAGTTCAGTGAGCAGATCAGGCTGGCAGAGGATCATCTGACCCAGACAGCAGAGGACGTCCATACGGAACTGACAGAAACAGAAAGCCGCATCAGCAAGAATGTGTCCGAAACGGAAGAAAGGGTCACCCAGAAACTCACAGATACGGTGCAGAACGTGAATGACAGCCTGAGTGATACGACCACAACGCTGGCGAAGAAGGTGACAGATGCACAGAAGCAGCTGGAGGATGGACGGACGGCCATGCAGCAGAGTGCAGCATCGCTGAATTCCAGGATGAACAGCATTGCATCTGGTAAGACTACGGACAAAGAGACCCTGGATGCGCGGGTCGATTCGGCAGGAAAGACCTATGACTCGTTTGGTGCGCACCTACGGTCCAGAGCCGACAAGTTCTATGCCAACGGTATGCCTTTTTCTTATACAGGAGCAGTCAATCTGAATACCACAGAGCATCAGCTGGAGTTTTCTGGGAACTTTATCTATCTGGGTGCGAAGGGGAATAAGCTACTTACGAAACCAGAGCCGGTTCCATATAATCCGGATGCTCTTTTGACCTATATCTCCTATGATACAGTGGAAGGGACGCTGGTGACAGCGGACTGGTCGGATTCTCCAAAAGAGAATGATATCATCGTTTTTGTAGTGGACTGTAAATATCCGGAACGGTCTTATGGCTACTTTCCGTTCAAGGTGGATGGCAGGATGCCGTTTGGCGATCATACGCTGTCCGGCACGATGCTCCGGGATAAATCGGTGGACGGACAGAAACTCCTAGATGATACCGTTACAAAGGATAAACTCGCAGATGCCTGTGTAAGCGCGGCAAAACTTGCACGGGATGCGCTGATGTCACAGAGCCTTGAAGTTCCGTTCCAGCCCTGTGTCTTTTCCAAAGGAAAATGGGAGATCGTGGATGAAGGGTCAACCATCCATCATTTTTTGACGGAGTATGAGAGCGGATATTATGGCGGCGGCATTAAAGTTCCCCGTGCGGAGCGGTTTGATAAGCTCTATGTCGAGATGGATTACTGCAACGACCAGCTGATGCACTACTATGTGGTTGGTTCAAAGCTGGTGAACCTTGGGTCGATCGCTTCTACGGATGGAAAACCAAAGAGAATCACGCTTGAAATTCCATCCAAAAAGCTGGAAGATGCCGGGTATAAGGATGACTATATCCAGATCGTGTTCACGAAGAACAGCACCTACGATATGACCATGTCCAACGTAAAGGCACATTACTTCAATGTGAAGGGCAGCTACTTTGGGGAAGATTACAGCCTCCTTCATGAGCAGGCTGACACCAATACAAAGGAGCTTGCTGCCTTGTCGGAAAAGGTCCGTGTAAATGCGGATGCAATCAAAACAGCAGATGCGAATATGCAGAACCTTTCCAAAACGATCAGTTCCGTGTCTACGGATATGCAGGTGGTCATGAAGCAGAAATCTGCGTTCACCGGAAAGAAGATCCTGTTTTTGGGAGACAGCATCACGGCACTGAACACATCGGAGCGTGGCTGGGTAAGATACTTCAATGAGATCATCCAGCCGGAGCGGTTTGTAAACCTGTCGGTATCCAGTGCCAGATGGTGCGATTATGAGGACAGCGTTTACGATGGTAACCCGGTCTTTTCCGGACCGGATCAGAACCACAACAATGTCATGGGCAATCAGGTGGAAAAACTCATCCGAGGCAAGGACAAGACCAGCCCTCACTACAAGGAAGTGACTGCCTACGCCGACTTTGATATGATCCTGATTGCCTGTGGCACGAATGATGGTGTTCCTTCCGGCGATATGGAAGGCTCTTTCACTTCAGAGAATGAAATGGTCGCCATCGAAGAGCTGGACCGCAGGGCGTTTGCATCAGCATTCCGGTACAGCATCGAAAAACTTCAGCAGCTGTACCCGGCGGCGAAGATTTATATCTGTACGCCGATTCAGGGCTATATCACGACCCGGAGCTATGCACAGTCCAAGGCGAAAGGCGATTATCTGAAACTTCTTGCCGGCAGGATGTCTCTGGAAGTCATTGATACTTTCTGCTGTGGTATCTGTGACATCTACGAGAAAAAGAATGCCAATGGCCGCTACCTGATTGATGGTCTGCATCCGAATGCGGCAGGCGCAAAGAAGATCGGAGTGTTCAATGCCAGTGCAGTGATTGCCAGCTATCGATAATCAAATCCCACGGCTTGTCCGTGTTTTTATATATAATCCATATCAAAGGGCAGCTTCGGCTGTCTATTTTTATTGCCCGGATACGGGCGGAAAGGACGGAATTATGCAGAATGTGATCGACAAGATTGAATGGATGTTCGCAGGCCTGGGTGGTTTCCTGGGCTGGTTCTTCGGCGGGTTTGACGGCTTCCTGTATGCACTTGTAGTGTTCGTGGTCTGTGACTACTTCACCGGGGTGCTGGCGGCAGCAATCAAGCATGAGCTTTCTTCTGAAGTTGGCTTTAAGGGTATCGCCAAGAAGGTATGTATCTTTGTGCTGGTTGGTATTGCCAATATCATTGACACACAGATCCTCCAGAATGGAGCCGCCATCCGCACCGCTGTGGTGTTCTTCTATCTGGCAAACGAGGGTCTGAGCTGTCTCGAGAATGCAGCAGTGATCGGTCTTCCGGTGCCGGAGAAGCTCAAGGAGATGCTGGCACAGCTGAAAGACGAGCGCGATCAGGACAAAATCGACAAGCAGTAATCAACCGGGAGGGGCGATAAGCCTCTCCCACATTTTATTTAGGAGGAACGGACCATGAGTATGAAAGAATATCCCGCAAAGCTGACGACCGGCTACTACCGTGTGCGTGAGGACTGGGAAGATGAAGCATCCCAGCTTGGCGCATACCGTCTGCTGGCGAATGCAAAAGCCAAGTGCGATGAGAATCCCGGCAGCCGTGTGTTTGACAATGACGGCAATGTGATCTACCCGGAGGAGGCTGTGCCGGTGACAGGTGCAGAAGAAGCGGAGGAAAAGCCGGTTATGGACGAGCCGGAAGGGAAAGCACCGGAAGAGGAATCTTCGGAAGAGAAGGACACCCCTGTGACGGATGAGCAGAAAGAGGAAGCCGGAAAGGAAGAGTATCCGACTGCAGAGGAACTCCCGGCAGCGATCGCCTATGGCAAGCTCAAGACTCTTATGAATATCCGGGAAATGCCGGATACCAGTGCAGAGGTTGTGACCATCTATAAGAAGAATACGCTGATCGAGATCGTGGAGTTCTGCGCCGGCTGGCTGAAGATTAAATGCCCGGAAGCGGCGAGCGGTCTGGCCTATGTTCTCAACAGTGCGGATACCTATGCCTTTACCGCCAGCAAGATTTACACCGTTGTTCCGGGCGACAACCTCTGGAAGATTGCAGAGAAGGAACTGGGGGATGGCAGCCGTTGTGCCGATATCCGTGCACTGAACGGCCTGACCTCCAATGCCATCCGGGTCGGCATGAAGCTGCTGATCCCGTAAATGATGCATTTCGACGCTTTTTTAGGACTTCAATTCCCAACAGCACAGCTGTATACTAAGGCTGAGGTGATGAAAATGAACGAAGTGCTCATGGCAGAAGATGTGTTAAGACCGTATGGCATCACATTATACTACAAGGGCTGTGAATATCTGAGGGATGCAATCATCCTGCACTGGCATCAGCCGGACCTGATACCAGGCCAGATCATACAGCTTGTTGCAAATCAAAAGGGAGCTAAGAAGAGTAGTGTCCTCGGCACCATTTCTACGATCGCAAACGTAGCGTGGAAAGTCAATGGGACAGGCGGCGAAAAACCGATGTCTGCCATGAAGTTCGTCTGTAGGATGCTAGAAGAAGCGGATTGGATTATAAAATAACAAAATAACCACAGCACGAGACTCGGAGTGATCCGGGTCTCGATTTTTTTAGGAGGAATCGATATGGGATACACCAATAGTCCACTCGTTGTTTACACCAAACTCTCCCCGAACCATTCCGGGCAGAGAACACACAGCATTGACCGCATCACGCCGCATTGCGTGGTAGGCCAGCTTTCTGCAGAGAGCATTTGCGAATGTTTTACCAGTCCGACCCGTCAGGCCAGCTGCAACTATGGCATTGGCACGGACGGCCGTGTTTCTCTGTGCGTGGAGGAGAAGAACCGCAGTTGGTGCTCGTCCAGCAATTCCAATGACCAGAGAGCAGTCACCATCGAATGTGCCAGCGACATGAATGAGCCGTATGCGATGAACAGCGCCGTATATAACTCGCTCGTTAAGCTCTGCATCGATATCTGCAAACGTAACGGCAAGAAGAAGCTCCTATGGCTGGGCGACAAGAATAAAACCCTCAACTACGCTCCGGCAGCAGACGAGATGATCCTGACTGTTCATCGCTGGTTTGCCAACAAAAGCTGTCCCGGAAACTGGCTGTACGCCCGTCTGGGTGATCTGGCAGCAAGGGTGACGGCGGCACTTGGCGGTTCATCTTCATCCGGCCTGCAGGCATCTTCCCTTAAGAACCTGTCTGAAGCCGAGGCAGTGGCAGAGATCGGTCCATTGTTTACCGAAAACCAGAAGCAGTCCGGCATCCTTGCCTGCGTGTCGATGGCGCAGTTTATTCTGGAGTCCGGCTACGGTAAAAGTGAATTGGCACAGAATGCCAATAACTGCTTTGGCATGAAGAACTCGCTTTCCGGGAACAGCTGGAGCGGCAGCAGTTGGGATGGCAAGTCGGTCTATACCAAGAAAACGCAGGAGCAGAATGCCGATGGCAGCTATGTCACGATCACCGCTGATTTCCGAAAGTACGCCTGTGTGGAGGACTCCATTGCCGACCATGCGGCATATCTGCTCGGTGCGATGAATGGCAGCAGGAAACGTTATGAAGGTCTGGCTGGATGCATGGACTACAAGAAGGCTGTGCAGATCATCAAGGACGGCGGCTATGCCACCAGCCACACCTATGTGCAGAATCTCTGCAATATCATCGAACGCTGGAACCTGACACAGTATAATGCCTCAGACCAGAATCAGGGAGGTAACATCTCTGGCTGGTATCGTGTGCGTAAGAGCTGGCAGAATGCAGCTTCCCAGAAAGGGGCGTTCCATGATCTGTCCTATGCGAAGCAGTGCGCGGATGCGAATCCGGGGTATACGGTCTTTGATCCGGCCGGCAAGGCGGTCTATCCTGTGAACCAGACTGCATCTGTGCCGTATGCGGTTCGAGTATCCATCAATGACCTCAACATCCGTAAAGGACCAGGCACAAACTACGGCAAGACCGGTTATTACACCGGAAAGGGCGTGTTCACCATCGTGGCAGAATCTGCTGGTGCTGGTTCTGTGAAAGGCTGGGGCAAGCTGAAATCCGGTGCAGGCTGGATTGCACTCGACTTCGCAGCGCGTATCTGACCTTCATGGGCTTTCCTGAAAAGGAGAGCCTTTTTACATACAACGCAATCGTCAGTTTTGCCCGATTATATGGGTGGATATTCTACGATTTATAGTTCGGATATCACTTGCTATAAGTGCCGGATAGAGCAAATATGTCACTACCCGAAGATAGGAAAAGGCGGTGGCATTACCACACGTTTTCCTTTCGGAAGGAAAATCTGACGAAAGGAGAGGACGATATGGATTCAAATGCTTTTCTGAATGATCTTATGTCAAAGATGAAGCTGCCGGAAGCAAAAGGTAAGAAAAAGGCAGAACAGAGTGAATCGGTGGCGCAGATCCTTGCCGCCATGCAAAAAGTCAGGGCTGAGAAAAAGAAGCCGCCCGTAACCAGCTATGCACCAGTAAAAGAAATGCCGGTGAATGAGCCGGAGAGTATGGAAGACTTCTCCCAGCTCGCATCCGATGTGATGCAGGAATGCCGGCCGGCAATGCCGACGGTGCCAGCAGCAAGCCAAGAGAAGGCTGTTCGGGTCGCCGCATATATCCGTGTTTCCTCCACCAATCCGGCACAGGAAGATTCGTATGAAATGCAGGAACGCTACTTTATGTCACTCCTGGCAGGAAATGCGGGATGGACATCTGCCGGCATTTATTCCGATCATGGCATTTCCGCAACAAGCAGGGAAGGACGGACAGGATTCAACCGTTTGCTCCGGCACTGCAAGCAGGGGAAGATTGACCGAGTGATCTGTAAGTCCATCAGCCGTTTTGCCCGAAACACGCAGGACTTTCTTGTGGCATTGCGGACCTTAAAGGAAAACAATGTCACGATCCTGTTTGAGCGGGAAGCGATGGATACAGCGGATGCTTACAGCGAGTTCATTCTTACAACGCTGGCCGCCATTGCTCAGGAGGAGAGCCGTTCGATTTCAGCAAACATTGCATGGAGCAATCAGAAACGGTTTCCGGCCGGAAATGTCTGCAACAAGGATATCTACGGATACGAATTCCGCAAAGGGGAGTATACAGTGAACGAGAACGGATACCGATACCGGGCAGTGTTCATCATCCCGGAAGAAGCAGAGATTGTTCGGATGGTGTTCCGACTTTTTACAAAAGAAGAGCTGAGCTTCACACAGATCGCCCAGAAGCTGGATGCCCTACATATCCCGCCGCCGAACAGCGGATGCAGACAGCGGCAAAAGCGGAAGCCGACTGTGCTGCCAGCTGGCGCACTAAAGGAAGAAGATAAGCGGGGGTGGACGGCAACGGATGTTCGGTACATGATCGCAAATGTTCGTTACTGCGGTTCTGTACTTTGTCAGAAGACCTACACCGATCACAGGAATGGGCATAAACAGAAGGTCAATAAGGGGGAAAAGCCGAAATACCTGATACGAAATCATCATCCGGCTATCATTTCGGAAGAAATGTGGCAGGAAGCACAGGAAGTCTGGAAGGCATACACGGCAAAGTACAGAGGCATTGAAAAAGGAAGAAACGAAAGGAACTATTCCAAACTCCTGCTGTGCGGAGAATGCGGGCGGTATTTTCAAGGCCATTCCACAACAAGGACAACCATCTGGCGGTGTGCAACAAAGCTCGCCCAGCAGGGACAGAAGCGCTGCCGGATGGAGCCGATTTATGAAGAGCAGATCCAGATGCTGCTTCGTAAAGCATTTGCCGAAAAATTCAAGCTGGGTGAGAAGATGGATGCAGAAGTCCATGAGGTCATGCAGATGATCTCCAAAGCACCCATTGATAATGCGAGAAATCAGGCATTAAAGAACCTGACTGAGAAGCTGAGAGAGATCCATGATTTCGACCAGATGGAGCAGGAAGGGGATTTTCTGAAACGCCAGCTGTCTGCAGTGAACTATAGCATTCGGGATGTCCACCAGCACATTCGGGATATTCAGGCGGAAAAAGAAGCATTGAAAGTGCGATGTGAGGTGCTGGGAGAACCGAGAGATAAAGAAGCAGTCACAGAGTTAGAAAACCGACTTCTCAATGAAGAAGAACAGCTGGAGAAGCTGGAACATGAAGCCCAGCAACAGGCCGAACAGGTTCGGTACATGGAAGATTACTGGAAGAAGCTGGAGCAGACCCATGAAATCCGGGAGAAAACGCTGCAATGGCTGGATTCTCTGGCGGGAGGGACGCAGATGTTTCTGGATGAAGCAGTTGGAACGTATGTGAAAGCCTTTGTGCTTTCCGTTACCATTTTTTCACCGAAACATTTTAGAATCCACTGGTTTGATGACACCTGTACGGAAGTGGAGTGTGACAGCGTATTTGAGGGCTATCAGCAGCCTGGCATGATAAGGAGGAAGTATTGATGAACAGACAAATGACACAAGGGACGGTTGCAAACAATGTGCAGGTGATTCCGGCAACGAAGCGGAGAGTGTCTGCCGGCGGTCAGCTGAAAAAGGCAAAGGACATCCGGGTTGCCGCTTACGGCCGTGTTTCAACCGATGAGCTTGCCCAGCAGACTTCGTATGAGGGGCAGAAAAGCTATTACACGAAGCTGATCAATGAAAAAGAAGGCTGGACTTTTGCCGGAATGTATGCAGATGAAGCAATCTCCGGCACCAACCGTAACCACCGCACCGAGTTTAATCAGATGATGCAGGATGCGCTGGACGGGAAGATCGATTACATCATTACAAAGTCCATTTCCCGATTTGCACGAAATACGGTCGATACGCTGAACTGCGTGAGACAGCTTCGGCAGTGTGACCCGCCAATCGGTGTATACTTCGAAAAGGAGAACATCGACACGCTGGATGCGTCTGGCGAACTGCTCCTGACCATCCTTTCAGCATTGGCACAGGAAGAGAGCAATTCGATCTCCAAGAATATCAGCTGGAGTATTCAAAAGCGGTTTCAGGAAGGGATTGCCTTTGGAAATCCACGGTCGGTCTACGGTTATACGGACGGTGAGACGAATAAGGACTGGGTCATTGTAGAAGAACAGGCCAAGGTGGTGCGGTTCATCTTCGATGAGTTCCTTCTGGGAAAATCTTCTTACAAAATCAGCAATGAACTGAATGAAAAGGGAATCCCTTCATCCAAAGGGACAAAATGGCAAAGCGAAAGTGTGGATTTTATCCTCCGGAATGAAAAATATGTTGGTGACTGCGAAATGCAAAAAACGGTTACCGTCGATTTCCTGAGCCACAAGACGATTCCAAACAATGGAGAAGCTCCGAAATTTTATGTGACGGACCACCATGTCCCGATTATCAATCGCGCGGTATGGATGCGGGCACAGGAAATCCTGGCACATAGAAAGAAAAACCGAACGAAAAAGAAGGATGAGAAGCGGGAAAAACGAGTGGGCAAGGATGTCTTTGATAACCTGGTATGCGGAAAGTGCGGAGCCCCCTTTTACCGCAGAACCCTGCAGGCAAGAGCAACGCACTTCGAGGATGACAGGTGTCTGGATGCCTGCCGCAGTGAGCTGTTGGCACAGGGCAGTTCGCCGGATGATTACTATGAACGATATTATTATACCTATCCCGTTTGGCGGTGCTCAAGTCTTAAGGATACCTCACCGACCAACGATGGGCCATTTATGGGAAAAGCAGACCCGGATGTTGCCTGGCATCCGATTTATATCGGCGAAGGGGATGCAAAGTGCCCTTCCCATTTTGTGTATGAGACGGCGGTCAAGCAGAGTTTCATGGAAATGTTGTACGCCATCAAGCGCGACCATGAAGAAAACGGGGAGAACGCATGGATCGATTCGGAATTCCGGATGGTCTACCAGAAGGTACAGGAGCATGTCGCAGAACGGGATTCTTCCAGAAAAGCCGAACTGGATGAGCAGATTCTGCAGCTGGAGGAAAAAATGGCTCAAATGCAGGGCCGGTTGAAAGAAGCAGTAGAGCGTGGCCGCCAGAAAGCCAGCCCGGAGATCGATACCTACGAGAGACTGGTGGATGACCTACGAGAGCGTTTGAATGAGAAAATGGACGAACGGCAGCAACTCAGCCAGGAAGAACAGCTTCTTTCGGAGATGAAGCACAACTACGACTTTTTCATCCGCTGCCTGGAAGCCCTGCCCGAAATCAACAAGGCCGGCATGAAGCTGAATGTCAATGGACTGGATACGGATGGAAGCTGCCTGCGCGACTTTGGAGGAAAGGCACGAAGCAAAATCCTGAGTGACATCCGACGTGGAAAAAGAAAGATGAGTGCAGACCGGGTGGATCAGGCGCCGGATTTTCTGGAATTTGAAAAGGGCGTTTACTTCGCATTCATCAAGGAAGGAATCGTTGACGGTGATGTGATCACCTACACGACGAATTTTGGAGTCAAGCTGACCAGCACCGGCAACAGCCGGACGCTGATGGCTTTCATCGGATTCCGCAGATGCAATCCGAATAAAACGGTCGAGGTGCTGATGGACGGCTGGCAGGTCAACGGACTCTGCATTCGGTACCATAGAGAAAAGAGAAAGGAAAAAACGGCACACACGCTGATGATCCGGAAACGGAAAGCACAAGAACGAGCATTGCTGGAGCAGGAAGCGTGATTTTGGGAACCCCACTGGATGAGACACTTTGTCTTGTCTGGTGGGGATTTTTTTGTTTTTGGAGGATTATTTTTCCGAACCCATTGCTATGTGCAAAATTCTGCTATATGTTGAGAGTACAGAAATACACATAGCAGGAGAGAACGACATGAAGAGATTAGCATGGCTTTCAGTAGAAGATTATGCAGCGACCCAGATGGAGCTGGTGGTCGTGAGTGCAATGAAAGGGTATCTGCGGCGGATGCCGGAGAAAGAAGCATTTAAAAAAGTAGAGGCTATCCTTGACCCGAAGGTGATCCGGTTAGCCGGTGATGATGGCGCACCGATGCCGATACAAAGCAATGTTGACGGAGCAAAGCTCGCTGCGTTCATCGATGCGGCCGTGGCAGACAGCATCAGGGAGCTGGAGAAGAGAGAAGATGACTTGTCAAAAGCTGGTGTGACCATGCTGGGAAACGTGGATGGCAAGAGCATGGTGGAGCAGATGAGTCCCCAGTTTTTGGAATTCGTGCTGGATGCGTATCGGAGTTTGAAATACGGAAAATAAAAACGAAAAAGGCGTTGATAATTTCTGAAAAATAGGGTATAATGAATTTGATAGAAAATAAAAACGCAAAAACCGTTTTTAGAAGGGAGAATGCTGCATGAAAATACTTCGTATTACAGCACAAGGGCTTCCGTTGTTTAAGGAGGACTTGGATATTTGCTTTTACACTCAGCAGCGTGTGAGTGAAGATGACAAGAATAATTTGTACAACCTGATTGATAACTATTACCTTCATTCTGCATGTGCGTTTATTGGAATCAATGCTTCTGGTAAAACCTCTGTGCTGAAAGTCATCAATTTAGCACTGAACATTATAAAGAATGAGCCAATCAATCATGTGGAGGCAAAAACCATTCTTGGAGGATCAGAGAAAGCTACGATTCGCACATACTTTTATGATAAGCGCAAATATATCTGCTGTCTTGAAACCGTGATTATAGCGAAAAAAGCAAAGACAGGCGAGTATGTGTATTCAATCTTGTCTGAAAGACTATGGGAGAAGCCGATTGCAAGCGTTAAGTCGAAAAAATATTTGACAGATTTCGATGGAATAGAGCCTGTTGATTCACGTAATAGCAATGAAGCTTATCTTTCAGATGATGTCAGCTTTATTATCGCTCATAATAAAAAGGTAAATGACGCTGTTGATGTGTTTAGCCTTCTTTCATATACGAATGTGAATGTTTTGCCTTTTACAGAAGATATTCCGCTGGAAGTGATTGCTTTTCTTGACCCGACCATCGAGAAGCTATGTTTTGAGCAGGCGGAAGGAAAAACATTTATTCATCTGAAATTTAGAGATGAAGATGAGATAATCTTGAATAATGCGGTAGATCTTGAACAGTATTTGTCCTCTGGTACAATTAAGGGCATTATTACATTTTCGATGGTGAAAGAGGTTCTTCAATCTGGAGGATACCTTCTGGTAGATGAAATTGAAAATCATTTTAATAAAGAAATTGTAACTACTCTGATGCACTTCTTCATGGACAGCCGACTTAACAAAAGAGGCGGAACGCTGATTTTTACAACGCATTATCCGGAACTGCTAGATGAATATGATAGAAATGATGGAATTTGTATCGTAAGAAATCGAAATGGCATTACAGTGGAAAACTTGAGCTATATTCTAAAGCGCAATGACATTAAGAAGAGCGATGCATATCAAAGCGGATTCCTGAAAGGAACAACTCCAGCGTATGAAGCATATATGCGTTTGAAGAAAAATCTGGCCGCTTCAATTAAATAAGGGGGCGGTAGGATGAAGTTAGCACCATATATAGCGTGTATATGTGAAGGATCAGCAGAAGCCGCAATTATTGATGTTCTAGTGGATAATAATCTTTTGATTTTTACAAGAGAAGATATGCTTGAAGAAAATGTTATTCGCTGCAGGAGTGCTAAGACATTTGAGGAACGCTTCTTGCGTAAAGAATTTAAAGATCAGATCTCTGTCATAAGGATTCTTGACTCTCGGAGAGAAGAGTTTAGGCTTAGCAAAGCCTATGAGAAGAAGGTTGATATGATCAATGTTATTACTGCTCCAGAGATAGAGATGCTGATTATTCATAGCGAAGGAGCTTATGAGCGATTTAAGCGTTCAGGAAAGAAACCTAGTGAATTTTGTAAAGCAGATCTTCGTATGCATAATGTGAAATCGTATGATTTTGTGAAAGATTATTTTAGTAATCCACAGACATTAGTTAATGCAATAAAAGAGTATCGTAGAACCGCAAATATTCCTAAAGGTGAATATAGTTTATCAGATCTGTTAAAATAAAGATTTGCCCACTGGCGTACTGTGTAAATCCTACATGGTACGCTGGTGGGCTTCTTTTTTGCCTCATTCCGCATGAACCACAGACAGCACCCCGGCATGCTCCGAAGTGCAGTTGTGGCTTATGCGGGCTTTTTTGTTATGTGGTCAACGAGTTACAAAATCATACTCCCAATCCGTATAAAATCGCTTTCAGTTCCTTTACCATTCGGGTAAGAATCTCCTGCTCCAGTGTGTTGCAGTCCAAAAGCAGACGGTGAATCTCGGAATCGGCAGTGGAAGCCGAGTGTGCCAGACTGTCTACGAGAAGATCGTCTGCTGATACGTTCAGTGCATTTGCGATATCAACCAGAGTATCCAGGCTCGGACGGTTGATAGCTGCTTCAATAACACTGATGTGTTTTCGGGTCATGTTAAGCTGTTCCCCAAGAGCCTCTTGCGTGATACCAGTTTGTTTGCGGGCGTTTGAAATACGCTTGCCCAAAGCTTCATAATCAATGGCCATATATGGTCCTCCTTATGTTTACCCGCATAAGGCTGTAACAATTATCCCGTAGAGAAAAATACATAGCAACTGGTTATAGAAGAGTTTAAGACCGCAAAAGCTCACACCCCTATCTGCTGTGTGGTCTTAGCCCATTTTGCTACCTGCTATGTAGCAAAACATGAAACGTGCTACATGATAGGTAGCAGTCAAATCATCAATCAAACCTTATAATATAAATGTAGAAAAGACTGCACATGGAAAGGAACGATGATGACGAGCAAAGGAGAAAAAGGGATTCTTACATTATATAGTGATGTACAGGCGACTTCTGTTCGTTGGCTGTGGTATCCGTTCATAGCAGTTGGGAAGATCACATTGCTGCAAGGCGATCCCGGCGATGGTAAGTCCACAATGATGATGAATCTGATAGCAGAGTTATCTAAAGGCGGAAAGCTGCCGGATGGCAAAGCAGTTGGATTATCGCAGAGGGTCATTTACCAGTGTTCAGAAGATGGTGTGTCAGATACCATCAAGCCCCGGCTGGAAAAGTGTGGGGCAGATTGTGGGAATGTGGCTTTTATAAATGAAGAAACATACAGTGGCCTGACACTGGATGATGAACGCATCCGGCAGGCTATTATAGAATTTCGGCCGAAATTGGTAGTCATCGACCCGATACAGGCTTATCTCGGAAGTGATTCTGACCTTCAGATTGCAGGCAGAGCCAGAAAGCTGATGCAGCGTCTTGGTATGTGGGCATCTGTATATGATTGCGCCATTGTGCTGATCGGTCACCTCAATAAAAAAGAGGGAACAAAAGGCCTGTATCGGAGCCTTGGCAGTATTGATGTGGTGGCGGCTGCCCGGAGTGTCCTGCAGGTGGAGCGAGATCCAAAGAACACAGATGTCCGTATCGTCCGGCAGATAAAAAACAGTCTGGCTCCGTCAGATGGAGAAATCAAATTTTCGATAACAGCGGAGCAGGGCTTCCAATGGCTGGAATGTGAAATAGCACAAGACCCGGCAGCAGAGCCGGAAACACCAGTATTTGAATCAAAGTCTGAAAAAGCAGCCTACCTGATTAAGAAGCTGCTTTCAGAAGATGATATGAGATCCAGAGAAATCTATATGCGGTTGAGCGATGAAGGTATTAGCCGTAGAACAGCAGAAAACACAAAGAAAGAACTCGGCATCCGAAGTTATCGGAAGATGCGCCAGTGGTATTGGAGCATAAAATCGGGGGAATGAGAGGAACTATAGAATGAGCAGTGGAACAGAAGCGATAGATCGTAAGCAGAGAATTAGAGACCGATATAGAGGCGTGGATACTTCCGAACTGGAGGTTATCCCGGCCAAAATTGTGGAGGGGCTTGGAGAAAGCACCTCTATTCGTCGTGTCGCTGCCTATGTACGTGTTTCCACTGACAATGATGAACAGACCTCCTCGTATGAGCTTCAGAAAAATTATTATACGGACTACATTAAGGCCCAACCCGGCTGGGAGTTTGTTGGCATTTATGATGATGAAGGAATCAGCGGCACTTCGCTGGCACACCGCAAAGGAATGCAGCAGCTGATCGAGGATTGTAAGGCGGGAAAGATTGACCTGATTCTTACAAAGTCCATCGCCCGTTTTGCCAGAAATATCGTTGACTGCCTTTCTGTTATCGAAACGCTGAAGAATCTTGACCCACCCGTAGGGGTAAAATTTGAAGCGGATAATATCTACACCCTGGACAGTAACGGACGCATGATTCTGACGATTCTGGCATCCGTGGCAGAAGAAGAATCCCATTCCAAATCAATTATCATGAACTGGTCCATTGATCGCCGGTTCAGCCGTGGACTTTTCCTTACGCCGGCGTTGCTTGGATATGACCAGGATGAGGATGGCAACCTTGTGGTGAATCAGGATGAGGCTCAGACAGTAAAGGTCATTTATTACCTGTACCTGAATGGGTTTTCGCTAAAGGATATTGCGGAACTTCTGACAGATTACGAGCGGAAGACGAAGCTGGGAAACACGGAATGGAATTCGGGCACGATTGCCGGAATCATTGCAAATGAACGCCATTGTGGGGATGTGCTGGCGAGAAAGACTTTCACACCAAACTTCCTTACGCACAAGGCAAAGAAGAACAACAATGATCGAACGCAGTACCGTCAGCGGGACCATCACGAGGCGATTGTTTCCAGAGATGTTTTCAATGCGGCCAATCATCTGCGCGCATCCCGGACGTATAAAAAGAAAAATCATCCGTTGCCAGTTTTGAGTGTGGTAGATGATGGCATCCTTCGCGGATATGTGCCTTTTGATAAGGATTGGACAGGTTTCTCGGCAGAGGAATACCGGGAAGCATCCGAAAGCGTCATGCGGGAAAAACAGTCCAACACGGTAGAAGTAAGGAATCGTCTGGATCTTACTGGCTATGAAGTAGTCCGGGCACAGTATTTTGCAACCTTGCAGAATCCGGCGATGACAATTTCAAACGGAAGGCTGCGTTTTAATGCTGCCTGTCTGAAAAAGTTTGATGATGTGGAGTATGTAGAATTGCTTCTGAATTCAGTTGACAGATGTATTGCCATTCGGCCGTGCGAAAAGAGCAATCCGAATGCAATCCGCTGGGGCAGATTGAAAGAAGGACGCTGGTGTGCAAATACCCTTGGGTGTCGAGGACTGGCAAAGGCTCTTTTTGATATCATGGAGTGGGACGAAGATTTGAAGTACCGCTTCCGTGGACAGCTTGTGGAGCAGGGAGGCGATAAGCTGATGCTCTTTGAACTCGATGAGCCGGAAATGATCAAGGTGGAGGAAATTGTTCTGCCATCTAAGGAGGAAGAATCGGAAGGCGAAACAGTTAAAAAGACAATTTATATTTTCCCACCGGAATGGGCGGGAACTTTTGGACAGCCGATCACGAGTATCGCACAGATTGGTATTTTGCAACAGGAACATTATGCCGGCAATTGGGATGTACTTCGGCCGGCATCAGAAATTAAGGAAATGAACATTTTTACCGCAGATGGTCTAAATACACTGCTCCATGAAGCGGAAGAAATAATGGAAGGATGGATTGACATAGATGGAGGAAAACAAAACGTTAATGCCGCCGAAGGAGCAGGCATTGGAGACTGAAAGAGATGCAAAGGCTGAAGAACTGGAGAGCACTTTTTCATATGATGGATATCAAGTGGTGCGAAAAGAACTGTTCGCTCACCTCCGGGACCCGGCAATTGTGATTCGAAAAGACAGCATCACATTCAACACAGCCTGCATCAGTGGATTGGAAGATGTGGTTTATGTACACGTCATGTTCAACAGTGATTTGAAGCGCATCGTTGTACGTGGTTGTGATGAAAATGATAAGGACGCTTTGCGCTGGTGTATTGCGAAGCCGGACAAGCGGAAGAGCAGAAAAATGTCCTGTAAGCCTTTTTCAGAATTGGTTTATAACGAGATGGGCTGGGATAGTGACTGCCGCTATAAGATACTGGGGTATCGAATCAACTTTGAAGGAGAGACCTTGTATGTTTTTGACCTTCTCGTGCCAGAAATTTTCCACGAAGGTCAGAAACGGAAGAAAGGGGAAAGTGCGTCACAATCAGAGGAAACAAAGCCTGTAAATACCAGGAAGGGATTTTACCCGGATGATATTGCGGGTACTTTTGGCGTGCCTGTAGAAGAACACCTGAAAGAATCAGAAGTGAAGCAGATAGATGGATATGTGTCGATGGGCATCCTGACGGGGAAGGTCCCCGATACCAGTGCGGATTAGAATGATGAAAAGGAACCAAGGAGGAAGTGCGCCCATTTTTAGGAGGTGAGCAGGGTGAAAGAACAGGAAGAAAGAATATGGCATGCCGGTGTTCTCGGTATGACATTAAACGTGGATGAAGGACGGATCACCATTTTTCGCAGTACGCTTGAAGCGCTTGGCTGGCCATCACACTATCGGTTTCTATACAATCCACAGATGAATCAGATCGCCGTGCAGGTATGCAGTGCGGCAGATGCCGGTGCGCACCGAGTGGGAAAGCTGAATGAGTTCAGCAGCTGTGAGATCAAGTGCGTGGCCTTCGTGCGAATGATTTATAAAAATGCCAAATGGGATAAGAGCAGATCTTACCGCATGATTGGAAATCCGTTCCTAGAGCAGAGGCTGGTCAGCTTTCAAATTCAAGAAGCACTGCCTATTGAAAATGGAAGAGTGCTGGACGGAACAGGAAGCCCCACGTTTGCCCTGTGTCGGGCAGAAGGGTCTCCATCGCAAAACAATCCCATCCCGGAAGAAAAAGCCGACAGTGGGGCAATGTGAGGGGCGTGTGGCGAAGCAAAGGAAGAGCTCGGCACTGAAAAACAGAATATCCGAAATTAAAGAAGCCCACTTGGTTAACATCCGGCTTGCTTAAAGAGTAGCAGGCAGGAACGGAAACCAGGTGGGCTTTTTTCAACAATCAAATAAGTGAGCTTTTTGCACCGATATTTAGGTCATCAATTTTCGAGTTGATGGCCTGTTTTTTGCGCCTGAAAGCATAGAAGCACTATATGTAGTAGCTAGTGATTGTTTCATACCGATATATTGTATTTTGCCGAAGAGATGCGTAGTAAAGGAAATTTTTATTTCGAAACGGCGGAAGTGAGACATGGGAGACAAAAATATCTTAAAAGCAGAATATCTTCTTCCGATTTACATAGATGAACTGCTTCAGGCAGGAAAAGTATCGGTTAAGGTGTTAGATTCTAATGATAAATGGTTTGGAGTAACCTACAAAGAAGATAAAGAGTACGTTGTAAAATCTTTTGCGAAACTGATTGAAGATGGCGTATATAAAGAAAAACTGTTTGAAGACCTGAAGTAAGTAGAGCGATTGAAGAAATCCTTTACCAGACTGGATAAAAATTAAAAGAGATTGATGGAAAAATTTTGAAAATCACCACGGCAGGAGTGTCGTGGTGAAAACAAAGCATGATTAGATTAACACCTATTATAGAAAAGAAAGCTTGTACAAAAAATAGAAATCAATTATAATAAATTATAATAAAAGAAAAAATGAGTGCAGAGAAAGAGAGGTTTGCTTATGAATTATAAAGAGAAAAAACGTTCTATGTTTTTAGGATTGCCATGGACTTTTACTTCGTATACGATAACAGATGAGATTATAACAGTGGATTCAGGTCTGCTTCGGAAAGAAGAAAATGATTGCTATCTGTATAAGGTAATTGATGTCCGCTTGGAATGTAGTTTAATGGAAAGAATTTTTGGACTTGGAACGGTTCATTGTTTTACGGGTGATGTAACAGACCCGGATTTGAAATTAATTCATATTAAACATGCAAAAGAAATCAAAGATTATATATTAAGACAGTCAGAGCAGGAAAGGCTGAAGAGAAAGACTTTAAATACGCAGCATTTGGATGGAAATCCGAGTCTGGGAGAGATGGCAGATACAGATAGCTGTAAGTAGGAAAAGAGTAATGTGTGAAAATATGAAAGTATAATAAGTTGGAATTAGAAAAATAAAAGAGAGCCAGGAAGCAGGTGAAATCTAAGAAGAAATTCACTCCAAATTCATAAAAGTTAAGTTACAATAAACTCACAAAAGCAATAGAGATGGAAAGTGAGGAAAAAGATATGACAGTAATTGGTGAATTTAGATACGTGAATCATTATTTTAAAATCTACGAAGATGGAGAAATTTATGTGGATTATAAACCTTTAGGAAAAGTATATGCAGATGGAGATATCTGGATTGCAAGAAAGAGAATGGGAAAAATCTATGCAGACGGAGAAATCTGGCTTGCAAATGAAAAAGTGGGATGCCTGACGCCAAATAAGGAATTATGGGTAAACGGAAAAAGAGTAGCAACTGGAGTTGGAAGACCTACAAATTCAAAAAGTTCAGGTAATACAGCTTCTAAATCAAAAGGAACGAGTGAAAATAAAACATATCAAACTCCAAAACCGCCTGTTACAACAGAAACAGGAATTCCAGATATGTCAGGAGTTGAAATTGCAGTTTTTTTAGTTGCTATTTGTCTTGCGGTATCGATTTTGTATGAAACAACTCAGATATTTTTACATGGAGGACTGCTTGGATCTACCTATAGACAGTATGCCGGTCAGTCAAAATTAGTTGATTTATTAATTTATGGAATTCCAGCAGGATTTTTTGCACTTGTTACAGGACTTCAGTGTGCATTTAACCATTCATTTGGTGTGGTTTTAATTGAACATGCAGTTTCTGCATTTTTGGAAATGTGTATTTTCAGTTGGGTAACAGGTTATCCTTTACTGGCTGGTACAGAATCGACAGGATTTTATATTTTACTTATTTTGATGCTTTTAATAGCAAGTTTGGCACCGGCAACAGTAAGCACAGTGATTAAGAAAATTATTTACTGGTTAAAAAAATAAGAACGGTTTTCTATGGTATAATTGCAAAGCAATTAAGATTATCTGGGGAAGGAATACAACATGGGATTAAAAGGCTTATTACTTGGACATGAAGTGAAGGTTTATTATGACCGTCATTTGACAAAAACAGAAAAAGCAGAAGATGCAGAGAATCCAAGTGAATATGAAATTTTAAAAGGTGTGGTGAACGGCGTCTATAAGGATATGATTTTAATTTCCTATTCTTATCGTGAGAATGTTCAGACAACCAAAAAGGGACTGTTTTCAGAAAAAGTGATAGAGGAAGAAAAAACAGTGGAAGCACATTCTCTGATTAATCGAAAATGTATCGTCAGAATCGATATTCTTGATTTGAGTTTAGAAGAGGAAGAAGAGGAGTACGACGAGGAAGAATATGAGGAAGGAGAGTATGAAGAAGACTACGACGAAGGGGAAGATTCGGAATAGGACAAAGAAGTATCAAGAATTATGTTTAAAAATACATTCGTCTATAATACAGGACGTGTGATTTCGTATACGATAATTGGAGGAGTACTTGGAGACAGCCGGTGGATGCAATCCAGTACCGATTTTGGAAGAGAATAGAACAGTGACAGACTCAGAGATACAGATTTCTTATGAATTTTTAAAAAAATCCTCTGATATTTTTACCAACTGGAGGAGATAAGTCTGAATTAAGTCAAGCGGATATTCGCAATCTGCTTTCGCTACTTGCTCATAACCAAATAGCTGCTACGCAGCTTATCAGAAGGGGCTTGCCCCCTCCTGATACAAGCAAGTCCCCACCCCTGCTTATTGCTTTTTGCAATTGAAGCAGGGGACTTCCTTGATTTGGTTAAAGAAATGAAAATGAGACAATTTCCCTTGTTTTTAATCCGAAAATACTAATTCTGGCATTTCATGCGAAACTATGCTATACTAAACAAGACATGGCGAAATTCATGGCGAAATGATTAGGAATAGAATGTGAACTACCACACGCCATAAAGGCATGTGGATACACGGCGACAGAAACTTATAAACTCATAAAGGAGAATTTATTTATGTGTGGAATAGTAGGATTTACCGGAGAGAATCAGGCAGCTCCGATTTTACTTGATGGTCTTTCAAAACTGGAATATCGTGGCTATGATTCAGCCGGAATTGCAGTTCGTGATGGAGAAAAAGAGACAGAAGTTATTAAAGCAAAAGGTCGATTAAAAGTTTTGGCAGAAAAAACCAATGGTGGGGCTTCTGTGCCGGGTACCTGTGGAATCGGTCATACCAGATGGGCGACTCATGGCGAACCATCCGAAAACAATGCACATCCGCATATCAGCGATGATGGAAATGTAGTAGCGGTTCATAACGGAATTATTGAAAATTATCAGGAATTAAAAGATAAATTAACAAGAAAAGGATATACCTTTTATTCTGCAACGGACACCGAAGTTGCAGTTAAATTAGTGGATTATTACTATAAAAAATATGAAGGAACTCCGGTGGATGCGATTAATCATGCGCTGATTCGTATCCGTGGTTCTTATGCACTTGCAATTATGTTTCGGGATTATCCGGAAGAAATCTATGTGGCAAGAAAAGACAGCCCGATGATTCTCGGTGTGGAAAATGGAGAATCTTACATTGCATCTGATGTTCCGGCTATCCTTAAGTACACAAGAAACGTATACTATATTGGAAATCTGGAAATGGCCCGTGTAAGAAAGGGGGAAATCACCTTCTATAACTTAGACGGAGAAGAGATTCAGAAAGAGATGAAAACCATCGAATGGGATGCGGAAGCCGCAGAAAAAGCCGGTTTTGAACATTTCATGATGAAGGAAATCCATGAACAGCCAAAAGCAGTTTCTGATACCTTGAATTCTGTACTGAAAAACGGAGCATTTGATTTATCTGAAGTCGGTCTTAGTGATGAGGATATGGAAAAAATCAGCCAGATTTATATTGTAGCCTGTGGTTCTGCCTATCATGTAGGTATGGTTGCCCAGTACGTGATTGAAGATTTGGCGAAGATTCCGGTTCGTGTGGAACTGGCATCTGAATTCCGTTATCGTAAACCATTGCTTGATAAGAATGGGCTTGTCATTGTAGTCAGCCAGTCCGGTGAGACCGCAGACAGTCTGGCAGCCCTTCGTGAAGCAAAAGAAAAAGGAATCCGTACTCTTGGAATTGTCAATGTCGTTGGTTCTTCGATTGCAAGGGAAGCAGACAATGTGTTCTATACCCTTGCAGGACCGGAAATTTCTGTTGCGACCACAAAGGCATACAGCACACAGTTAATTGCTTCTTATGTACTGGCAATTCAGCTTGCAAAAGTAAAGGGACAGATTGATGAAGAACAGTATAGCGCTTATGTTGAAGAATTAAAAACCCTTCCGGAGAAGATTAAGAAAATTATTGAAGATAAAGAACGGATTCAGTGGTTTGCCGCAAAACAGGCAAATGCAAAAGATATTTTCTTTGTCGGAAGAGGAATTGATTATGCAATCTGTATGGAAGGCAGCCTGAAAATGAAAGAAATCAGCTACATTCATTCAGAAGCCTATGCAGCAGGAGAATTAAAACATGGAACCATTTCTCTGATTGAAGATGGCACATTAGTAATCGGTGTACTGACCCAGTCTGAACTGTATGAAAAAACTATCAGCAACATGGTAGAATGTAAGAGCCGTGGCGCTTATCTGATGGGACTGACAACTTACGGAAACTACAATATCGAAGATACCGTAAATTTTGCAACTTATATTCCAAAAACAGATGAACATTTTGCAACTTCTTTAGCAGTGATTCCATTACAGCTGATGGGATACTATGTCTCTGTAGCAAAAGGTCTGGATGTCGATAAGCCGAGAAATCTTGCAAAGAGTGTAACGGTAGAGTAAAAATAGAAAACAAATCATCTGGCAGTGTAAAAAACACTGCCAGAGTTATCTTAATCCTGTTTGAGCAAAACACTTTTGTCTTGCTTAAATATGATTAGATTAACATTTAAGATGAGAGGCAATACGATGAAAAAGAAAAAAGAAAAATTTAGACAGCCAAAACAAAAGAAGCATCGAAATCATCACCTGCGTTTTATGACAAAACTGATTTTATTACTGCTTTTGGTAACAGTTGGCATGGGGCTTTATTACAGTTATCAGTTGTTTTTTATTCCGGTTCATCAAGAAGTAAAAAGTGAAGATAAGGGACTGACAAAAGAACAAAAAGAAGTAAAACAGGAAAGAGAAGAATTAGAAAAACAAGGGCAGGAAAATAAGACGTCGATTGACTATATTGCAGATGGAAGTCAGGAGAAAGACGAATCTGTCGGAAAAATTTCAGATGAATCTGACGCGCTAAATGCATTAAAGGCACTGCAGGGAGAACTTGGAATTGCGGATGTCCAAGAAGAATATCGGGTTTCAAAAGTGAAAGAATTAGAAGATTTAACCGTTTACGAGATGCAGCAATACTATGAAGGAATTGAAGTCTATGGACGAAGTCTGATGGTAAGTGTAGATGAAAGTGGAAACCTTCAAAGCGTAAATGGAACGTATGAACAGCCATCGAATGTGGCGGTGGAACCGGAAATTCAGGAATACGATGCACAGGAAGCAGCCGAAGCCTATTTAAAAGAAAATAAAGATACGGACAGCTCGGAAGATTCTGACAGTTCAGAAAGTTCTTATTCCCTGCAAAGTCAGGGGTATGTAATCTGCTTTAATGAAAATAATGCAGCCGAAGCGGGATACTTGTTCTTTGTTGTAATGGGACCGCAAAATACTCCGGTTCAGCAGATTTTTGTCAGCGGAAAAACCGGAGAAATTTTAGCAGATAACAGTCTGATTCTGACCGAGAAAGTAAGTGGAGCACTTCAGGGACAGAAGTCTTCACAGACACTCGATTATGACAAACAGGGCGACGAATTTAAACTTTGGGATGAAGAACGCAATATTCAGGTTTATCGTGCGACAACTCCACTCCTTCGTGATTTTGGTAAGGATAGTGAGGAAGTTCAGTGGAAGACAGGAGAAACACCGGATGCGGGTGCAGTTGATGCACTGGCAAACCTACAGAAAATATATGCTTATTATCAGGATACATTTGGAAGAAAAGGAATCACTAATAATGAAAATGATAAACTTTATGTGATGGTTGGAATTCAGGACATACAATCGGGAACCAGTATTAAGAATTATAGGAATAATGCAGCAATGTTTGGCACAGATTGGATGATAGTTGGAGAAAAGACAGATGGAAGTGTTACTTATGCAGCTGAGCTTGATATTATGGGACATGAAACGAACCATGGTGTAGTAAATGCTTCTTCAACCCTTTTACAGGGTGTCTATACAAGTAGTGATGCAAGACAAAAATCTTCTCAGCTTGCGATGGGAGAAGGGCTTGCAGATATTTTCGGAGAATTTGTAGAAGATTACAGCGATGATGGGAAATATAATGGCTCTTGCAGTTGGACAAATTCTGTCAGGAGTATGAACAATCGAACGGATATTTTAAATCATAATGGAATTTTGCAGGCAAAAGACTTTCAGGATGGAACAACCGATTGCCATCAGGGAGCAAGTTTAATTTCCTATCCTACTTATTTGATGGCAACCGGAGTAGATGGAGACAGCAAAAAAGCCATCAGCGATACCAAACAGCTTGCGAGTATGTGGTATACTGTGATTTCTCAGACTTCAAGTGCAACCGGTTTTAAAGAAATCCGGCAATTAATGGAAACCCATGCGCTTGGACTTGTATCAATGGGTTATCTGACGAATGATCAGGTAGAGGGGGTTATCGATGCCTTTGACGAAGTTGCAATTGAACCGATGTATGATTATTGTCTGACCGATGATTCCGAAGTGATTGTCTATGGGGAAAATAATAAGGCTTATGATAATTACCGGATTCAGGTAAGCCGAAGATTCGGAGAAGAGGTATTAAACGAAGAAGTTAAAAGTAAGAAATTAAATCTGAAACTGGATGCCGGAATCTATAATGTGGTTTTGACAGACTTAAATAACGAAGATTTAACCAAAGAATTTACTTTAATTGTAAATGATGCAAAAAAAGGACAGAGTATTTATCAAAAACAGGCGAAGGTCATGACTCAGTTTGGCGCAAATGTCAGAGATGTTGTGCTCACACTGGATGTATCAGGCAGTATGGGCGGAACTCCGATAGAAGAGACAAAAGAAGCAGCACAGAAATTCATTGATACCGTGTACGAAAAGAGTCCACAGACCAGAATCAGTATTATTACTTACAGCAGTGATGCGCAAAAGGTAGTCGATTTTACGAATGATAAAGCGAAATTAAAAAATGCGGTTTCCGGAATTTACAGTGGTGGCGGAACCAATATAGAAGCGGGTCTTAAAAAAGCGTATAAGCTGATAAAAGACGAAGAATCTTTGAAGAAGATTGTTGTCTTGATGAGTGATGGAGAGCCGACAGAAGGAAAGCAGAAAGACGGAAGTTATCGGGAACCGATTCTTAGTATGGCCAATAAAATGAAACAGGATAACCTCATGGTGTATACGCTTGGATTCTTCCATAATTTAGAGGGAGAAAATCTGGGAGAATGCAGACAGTTGATGGCAGATATTGCGTCGGAAGGTTATCATTATGAAGTCAGCAGTGCTGATTCGATTCAGTTTGTCTTTGATGATATTGCACAACAGGTTGGCGGTGGAGAATATGTTTATATCAAGATTGCGTGTCCGGTTGATGTAACAGTGCAAAAAGATGGTGAAGTATTACGGTCAGAAAAAGAAAATCAAAATATCCGAACAGGCTTTGGAACACTGTCCTTTGATGGAGAAAAAGATGAGATTAAGATTCTGAGATTGAAAAAAGACCAAAACTATGAAATCTGTATCAATGGAACCGGAGAAGGCGAGATGGACTACAGCATTGGATTTGTCGATGAAGATGGCACGTATTCGGATATGAGAAAGTTTGAAAAGATTCCGGTTACAAAAGAAATGCTGGCAGTGACCGATACCAAAGAAGGCAAAAAGACGACCCTTCAAGTCGATGAAAACGGCGATGGACGTTTTGAAAAAGTTTACAGTGCAAAGAAAAACTCGACAGCAGTAGAAGTTTCAAAAGAAAATCAGAAAAAAGTGCTGGTAGCAATAGGAATTGTTGTACTTTTATGGATGATTTTAAAAGCTCGTGCGGTACTGAAACGGGCAAAATCAAATCGATACTGTAAATACTGTGGTAATAAAATCACAAAAGAAATGAAATTCTGCGGAGAATGTGGCAGTCCGGTTGAGATACAGCCGTTATTCTTTGAAAAACATGCAAAAGAATCAAAAGGAAAACGAAAAGTAAAGCTTGCACTAATAGGACTTTTACTGTTATTCTGTGTATCGGAAACGATGATTTATCAGACGGCTTCAACGAAAGTCTATCGCTATGTGTGCCGGGGAAATTATACACTGGCAGAGAAAATGTATGATGGAAGTGTAAAAGGTCATAAGATTTCCCAAAACTATCTGAACAATCTGCTTATCTATCATGAAAAACGTGTAAAAACAGCGTATCAGGCAGGTACAGTAAATGAAACTTATCTTACAGAAGTTCAGGAGATTGTAAAGAAATTAAAGTAGAAAGACTTAAAGTAAAAAAAGACAGAAAAAAGGAGACGAAAATGTACGATTATCTGGTAGTAGGTTCAGGTTTATACGGAGCAATTTTTGCTCATGAGGCAAAGGCATCAGGAAAATCCGTGCTTGTGGTGGAAAAACGCCCGAATATTGCAGGGAATGTTTATACAGAAAAAAGGGAAGGGATTCAGGTTCACCGGTATGGTGCACATATTTTCCATACCAATAATAAAAAAGTCTGGGACTACATAACCGGATTTGCCGAATTTAACCGTTTTACGAACAGTCCGGTGGCAAATTATAAGGGAGAATTGTATTCTCTTCCATTTAATATGTATACCTTTAATAAGATGTGGGGAGTGGTAACCCCGGAAGAAGCGCAGGCAAAGATTGAAGAACAGCGAAAAGAAATTATTGGAGAACCAAAAAATCTCGAAGAACAGGCGATTTCTTTAGTCGGACGTGACATCTATGAAAAATTGATTAAAGGCTATACTGAAAAACAATGGGGACGAGACTGCAAAGACCTGCCGGCATTTATTATTAAGCGTCTGCCGGTGCGCCTGACTTTTGATAATAATTATTTTAATGCACTCTATCAGGGAATCCCAATGGGAGGATACACAAAAATGGTAGAAAATTTATTAGAGGGCATTGAAGTACGCTTAAATACAGATTATCTTGAAAACAAAAAAGAACTGGATGCGCTTGCCAAAAAAGTGGTTTATACCGGTCCGATTGATGCCTATTTTGATTATGAACTGGGATATCTGGAATACCGCAGTGTACGCTTTGAAACGGAAACATTGGATAAACCGAATTTTCAGGGAAATGCGGCAGTAAATTACACCGATAAAGAGACACCATGGACTCGTATTATCGAGCATAAATGGTTTGAATTTGGAAAAGATGAAAATGGGGAAGAGCTTCCGAAAACCATTATCAGCCGAGAATATTCTTCTGAATGGAAACCGGGAGAGGAACCTTACTATCCGGTAAATAATGAAAAAAATGCAGCACTCTATGCCAGATATAAAGAGATGGCAGAAAAAGAAAATAAGGTAATTTTTGGCGGACGACTCGGAGAATATAAATATTATGATATGGACCAGGTGATTCTGGCGGTGCTTGATCGGTGTGAAAAAGAATTTAACCAAATCAAGTAAGTCCCCTGCTTCAATTGTGAAAAGCAATAAGCAGCGGATTGCGAATATCCGCCTGACCCGAATCAGGTAGTAAAGTGGATTGCGAATATCTGCTTAAGAAATAGAGGAAAAATAATGGGAAGACCGAGAAAAAATCCGGAGTACAATCCGGAAGAACAGTTTCAAAAAATGCTGGAGGACGTAAAAGGTGCTTATGAGAATGCAGATTCCCTGCGTTCTCTGGCAACAGAATTAAATATGACATTGTTAAAGCTTCGGAAATTACTGATTACAGCAGGTATTTTTACTTCGGATATCTGTATGGAGGTGAATCAACTGCATGAACAGGGAAAGACGATTCCGGAGATTATGAAAATTACAGGGCTTTCAAGAGCTTCCGTTCATTCTTATCTGCCTTATGTCAGGGGAATTTATAATACAGAAGAATTAAGTCTGGATGCAAAGCGCTGTCGGATGTATCGCAAACGGATGGAACGTGTAAGAAATTTGCAGTTAAATCCAATTCCAAAAAGATTATGGGAAACGTTAGTGATCTTTGAAGATTATCCATTTCGAAGAGAGACAAATGAGTTGTTCCGCTATCAGGTATCTGAAGCAGGTAAAAATCCGAAGAAACTGTTTTTCAAAAACGGAGAGCATGAGTGGGTACTGGAATGGAGAGAAATCCGTAAAGGATTAAAAGAAGGAACAGAAAACCTTTATATCAAGGCAATTTTTAACCGATTTGGTTTAGAAGATAGAAGTAAATAGAATGTGCTTTACCGTAAAAACGATTTGTGATATGCTGAAAAAAAAGTATTCCGAGCAGATAAGTCTTATCTGGGGAATCATTGTCTGAGAGTGGCTTCGGAAGAGGCAGCATCCAATAAGATATTTATAGGTTTTCTTGCACTGCTCATCCGGTGCAGGATATATAGAACCTTAAAGGAAAAGGTAAAAAAACCGAATTATCTTCCAGTTCCTGCAGCAATCCGGGAACTGGAAAAGATTGAGATGACACGCCAGCTGGATAAGGTGTACCGGATTGATCATGCAGTAACCAAAATACAGAAAGTGATCTTAAGTGCCTTTGGCATGGATTAGAATCATGTAAAATATCGTTCGGAACATATCGGCAAAATCTTGAAGGGAGTACAGTGATGGCAAGAAACATGAACAGGGAAACACTTGAATAGAAAATAGCAAAAACAGAGAAGGCAATCAGCCGGAACCGTGAACAGTATGACCGCCTGACAGAGGAACGGGAAGATCTGCATAAAAAGAAAAAAGCGATTCTGAATGAAGAAATTTTAAAAGCTATTGCAGGAAGCAGCAAGAGCTATGAGGAAATCTTAGATTTTATTCAAGGAAAGAGGGAAGAATAAGCATGGATGAATACTCTAGAATCATAATCGAAGAATACTGTATGAACCATCCAAAAACAAAAAAGGCTGATTTTCTATGGGAGATGGTTCACATGTCATATGATGTTGCATGTGAACCAGCCCCTTGGCAATTGATGCAACTATCACAATTAATATCAAGAGAAAAAAATCCAGAATTGAGGGAAGCACTGGAAGCCTTGGATGAGTTTATGAACGGATACTAAATAGTGTGTTTGGGGTGCATACGTATTATACTGGAAACAATTCACATTTGCAAAGACCAGGATGTATTAGCAGAGTATCTACATGATCGAGAAAAGGAGGTCGTAGATATTATGATGACATTATTTGAGCAGGAATATGCTGTTGAAAGATATGGAGATGAAAAAAGAGCTGAAGGAAAAGCTGAAGGAAGAACAGAGGGAGAGTTGAATAAAGCTAAGGAGATGGCTTTTTCACTTTTTCAGATGGGAGTTCCAATTGAGAAGATTGCAGAAGCAGCCAAACTTGATGTTGGACTTGTGAAGAACTGGTTGATAGAAAGCGGTACAGTAGGAGCGAAAAATAAATAGGGTGAGAAAAAATACACCATGATATCAAGTTTTTGAAGATATTGTGGTGTATTTTTAAATTGCCACGATTGGGACAGTATGAAAAAAATAAGGAAGTTTAAGAATTCCTGTCCTGATTTAAAAAACATTAAAAAAATCGTTAAAAAACAATATTTTATAAAAGAACTAATATTTTTTTAATTGTTCAGATTTTATTGTTTTTTAAAAAGCAGTGTGCTATCATGATTAATTGATATAGAATTAGTATGTAGAATAGGATGAATTATGCCCTTGGTGCAATAGTAACCATTACCGTAAATAGAACAGATGGTACGAAATTACAGATGATAATGGTGTGGGAGATATTTCAGTGGCTGACTATCGGTCAAAATTACACTATTTAAAGTAGTAACAAAAGAATAAGCAGAGGGGATGAGTAAATAGGAGATATTTATTTATTCCCTTTTTTGATTTTATGAAAGAATTTGAGAGTTAGAGATTTTTTCCTGGAGTTAAAAAGAGAAACAGAAAGATAAAAGGAGGTGACAGCCCATGTCCATGGAGACTCTGAATGTTATCCAGTTTATAGAACTTTTAATAGGATTTCTTGGATTTACAGTTGGATTACCTGCTCTTGTTTTTTATAAAAAAGTGAAGCATTTTCAGGCGTCGGTTCGTTTTTTAATTTACTTCGTTATAGGAAATTTTTATATTATCAATTTAGTTCAGGCGTTAGAACTCGTATATGTTTCATATCGAATTACATTAATATTGTTTACAATACTTCCGGTTATAATTGCAGCTATAAAAATTTACAAAATTCCAGTCTGGTCTTATATAAAGAAAATAGGAAGCGAGCTTTATCATTATATTTTGCGGGAATTAGGTTTTCGTAGTTTTTTAAGACACAGACTGAAAGAAGTGTGTAAAGCTTTTAAATTTTTGCTTCATCAGGCGGTACGTTTATTAAAAGAGCTATGGCTGGATCTTCCGTTTTTATGTATTTTGATTTATCTTATCTGGAAAGTCTGTGGAGACGGAATCTTAAATAACTGGGGGTATGGCGCTTCGGATGTTCCGGTGCATAACTACTGGATTAATGGATTAGTCGAAAATAAATTATATATTGCCGGAATTTACCCAATGGGGATGCACTGTATGTTGTATTATCTGGCAACCGTTTTAAATATTCCTGTTTATGTGACGCTGCGTCTGTTCTGGCTGGTTCAGTACAGCATGATTGTATTTATGTTGTTATTGTTTTTAAAAGGATGCTGTAAAACAAGGTTTCTCCCGTATCTGGGAGCGATTAGTTTTGTGGGATTAAAATATTTCATGGAAATTTCTTACTCACGATTTGAGGCAACACTTCCACAGGAATTTGGAATGTTGTATATTCTTCCGGCAATTTATTTTTTACTGGAATATTTTGAAACCAGAAAAGCAGAATTAGAAAATGGAGAAAATAAAATCCGATGCTGTTCCTCCTGGAATCTGCTTGGTTTTTCAATGAATTTTTCTCTGACGTTATCGTCGCACTTTTATGATTCTATTATTGCCGGAATTATCTGCGTGGGAATTGCAATTGGATATAGTGCATGGATTTGGAGAAAAGGATATTTGTTCCGAATTATAGTTTCCGGAGTACTTGGAGTGTTAATGGCACTGCTTCCGATGGCAGTTGCATTTTTGACAGGGAAAGAACTTCAGGGTTCAATGTACTGGGCAATGAGCATTATAGGTTTAAAAAAATATACGGTACTTGTGTTTAGAATCATTTGTTTTGCTGTAGTTGCAACAACAATTGTGAGTATCGTTTTTTTAATTAGGGGAATTAGAAAAAAGACAATTTCTTTTACGGAAAACAGACCGATTCATACAGAGGCAAAAGTGCTTTTAATTATTTTTAAATTATTTGGAGTATTGCTTTTAGTGGTTCTGTTGTTTCTTGGATGGAGTGAAAAAAAAATTGTTTTTTGGGGATTCAGCCAGTATGTATTTGATTTGACAGAGTTTAATTGGATGATATATGCAGTTGGAATTGCAGTGATAGTTGGAATTACAGTGCTAGTTGGAATTGTACAGAGTTATTTTATGAAAAATATGGAGGGCGCTGCTCTCTTATCTCTGTTATCAGCGGAAGTAATGTTGGGAATAATTCTGGTAAGTGATAAGTTAGGATTGCCGGTTTTAATGGAAAATTATAGAGTTTGTGTCTATTTTTCTTATTTAATTCCAGCTGTATTTATTTTGGCATTGGACAATTTGATAGGAATTTTGTGTTTTAACCGTTTTATAAAAATTCAAAAAGTAATAGCATTTGGTATGGTGATTATTTTATTAGGATATAGTACAAAAGAGGGATGGATGAAAAAGTCTTTTGGTGGTGGAGATTTGGAAATGAATGAAGCGATTCTTTGTACCACGAATATTTTAAAAGATAATAAAGGGAAAAATGATACTTGGACCATTGTTTCAGAAAATGATGAATTGCAAATGATAGAACTTTATGGACGTCATAAGGAAACCATTACTTTTTTGGAACAGATGGAACACTGGAATCAGACAAAGGAAATTCTGATACCTACAGAAAGGGTTTATTTTTATATAGAGAAAAAACCATTAAATTATGCAGATGAGTATGAAGGAAAAATTCCGGAAATCTCAGAAAAACAGGCTCAGAAAGCACTTCCGGAAAGTACAGGAATGAATGCTTATAGGGGTAAAAATCGTTCCGTTACGATGTCGAGAATGTACTACTGGGCACAGGAATTTCAGAAACTCTATCCAAATGAATTCAAGGTTTATTTTGAGGATGAAAATTTTGTCTGTTACTATATAGAACAGAATGTCTATCGCTTGTATAATTTTGCAATTGATTATAGATATAATTAAAAAATTCACAGATAAAGGGGTAAAAATAAAAAAAACAAAAGAAAATGGAGTAAAGAATGGATATTATGCTTGTTGGTGGAGCTTCACCACTGATGAAAAAACTTTCTTTAAAATTACATAAAGAGGGACATCGGATTTTTGTTTTATCGGGAAGCCGAGACCCGCAGAATCATTATGAACATGTATTTGAGCGTTATGATTTTTCTTATGACAAAGCATCCGTAGAAGAGGTGTTTCGCAGTGTAAATCCGGATGTGACAATTTTGATGGGAGCTTATGACTCAAATTATCCAGGAAGGGATTTTAGAAGAGAAGCTGTAGCGTATTCGGCAGGACTTCAGAATCTTTTGCTTTCGTGGTCCGCCTTAAAAAAAGGCAGATTGATTTATCTTTCTTCCGTAGAAGTTTATGGAGGGAAATATCCAAGTGCCGTTTCCGAACAGGATAAGCCAAGACTGAGAGGCGTTCGACCGCGTATGCTCTATCAGGGAGAAGAAAGCTGTCGTTTTTATCAGGAAGAACTGTCAATGGATGTTGTAATTTTGCGACTGGACTGGCTGCATGACGTTTCCTGTAGTACGAAAGAGGCATTAAGCAGTATCTGTGGAAGAAAATGTCTGGATGCGTTTCGAGATGGTTCTGTTTCTTATCGAAGAAATTATGCCTATGCGCTGACTTATATAGGAGATGCAGTAGAGAGTATTTATAAAGTTGTGGCATGTGAAGAACATCAGGAAGCGCTGTATCATATTTCTTCATCGGAGGCATACTCAGAACATGATATTGTAAAAAAAGTCGGGGAAGTGCTTGGAAAGAAGATAGAACAGATTGATAATACCGTGGGAGAGCAGCATCAGATTATTTTATCCAATGAACGTTTTAAGGCTGAGTTTGGATTTAAGGTCTGGTGCAGACCGGAAGAGACAATAGAAAAAACGCTTCAGTATATGAAACAGCACAGTAATAAATTCTTAGATGCAGACCATCCCGGAATGGATATCTGGCATAAATTGTATTATGCCATGACAAGTACACTGGGAGCATTGGTTCCGTATCTTGAAAATCTAATCTTATTTATTCCGTTTTTTATGTTAAATAATCGTGCAACGGACAGTCAGTATTTTTCGAAGATTGATTTTTATTTGTTATATGTATTGTTATTTGCGGTTATATACGGACAGCGTCAGGCAACCTTTTCCGGAATTTTGGCAACTGCAGGTTATCTGTTTCGGCAGATGTATACCCGCTCCGGACTTGCGGTTGTAACGGATTATAATACTTATGTATGGATTGCGGAAATTTTTATTGTCGGTTTAGTCGTTGGATATATGAAAGACAGCCTGCTGTTTTTAAAAGAAGAAAAAGAATGGGAAGTTGGTTTTTTATCGGAACAGGTTACGGATATCGGTGACATTAATGACAGTAATCTCAGGGTAAAAGAGGGATTAATTGACCAGGTGATTAATTATGATAACAGTCTGGGTACGGTATATGATGCAACAGAACAGCTGGAACAGGAACAGTCGGTTGAAATTTTCTTTTGTGCGTTAAATATGATTCAGAAGCTGATGGATTGTCCGGATGTTGCAATTTATCGTGTTAACAAAGAAAAGTATGCGAGGCTCTTTGCTTATAGTTCTGCAAAAGCAGCTTCTATGGGAAATACCGTCTATTTGCCGGATAAGAAATCTCTGGACGAGGCATGTAATGAGAACAGGGTTTACATTAACCGTTCCATGGAAAAAGAGTATCCAATGATGGCATATAATGTGGAATCAGAAGAACAGATGGAGATTCTGATTATGTTATGGAGTATTCCTTTTGAACGAATGACCATCAATGAAGCAAACAGGCTGATTGTAATCGGAAAGCTGATTCAAACTTCTGTCAGAAGAGCGGACCGTTATCTGGAAGCGTTGTCAGAAGAACGTTATCATAGCGAAAGTCAGATCTTGAAAGCTTCAGCTTTTGAGGAATTAGTAGGAGCATATCGAAAGGCAAGTAAAGAAAAACTGACAGAATATGTACTGCTTCAGATTGAAGTGGAGGGCGAAAATGAAAAAGAAACCGTGGATAAATTTACTTCGATGCTTCGAGAATCTGATTATATTGGAAATCTTTCGGATGGAAAGTTGTACTTGTTATTAACAAATACCGATTTGAAAGGCTGTAGTTTTGTACAAAATAAGTTAAAACAAAACGGAGTTGCCTCCAGCATCAGCGAGGAGGGAAGACTATGATGCACGCCGGGTATTGGTTTCTTATTTTGTTGATTTTAAATACGTTAACTGCATTGCTTTATTTAATCTGGTATCTGGTTTTTAAACAGGATAAAGATAACCGAATTCAGTATATCATGCATACAATCGTGATGATACTTTGTCCTTTAGTAGGTCCGTTGTATTTTCTGCTTGGATTTTTAAAGTATCATTTTATGAAATTGGGAGAAAGAGATTTATCAGATGTAGAGTTTGCAAAAAAAAGACATGTTTCCCGTGTAAAAGCAGATGAGGAAAGAGAGCGAAATATTGTGCCGATTGAAGAGGCTATTTCCATTTCAGATCAGGAGAAAAAACGAGAAAATATGTTGAATGTTTTATTAGGGGAAACAGATAATTCTCTGGCCTCTATTTCAGTTGCTTTAGACAGCGATGACTCTGAAGTGGCGCATTATGCGGCATCTTTCCTGCAAAGCAAAATGGATAAATTCAGAGAGCATGTAAGACAGGCAAAATTAAGTATTTCATCAAAGGATATAAAAGACGAGGAATGTCAGGAAGAAATAAAAATTTTAATTGGATACATGAATCATACGTTGAAGCAGAATATTTTGACGAGCATAGAACAGGAAGATTATGTGTATCAGATGGAAGCATTATGTGAACAGCTCTATGAAAATGCAAGGGAAAAGTTAGAAGTGACTGATTATAGTTTTCTGCTTCAAAGATTAATTGAACAGAAATTTTATGAAGAAGCTGAGAAGTGGGCAGAACGGTTTATGACACAGTATCCGGATGAATTGAAACCGTATACGCTGTGTATGAAATTATATTTTGAAATGGAACAAAAAGAAAAATTCTTTGAAGTATTGGACAAATTACGGGCTTCTTCGATTGTCATTGACAATCAGACACTGGAATTAATTCGTATCGTACAAAGGTAAAGAAAAAGGAGGAAAAGAAATGCTTTCAAAACGAAATTTTGGAATGATGATGACGATTATCTTGGTAATATTAATCCTTTTCCTCTCATCGGCGGTATTAAGAGAGTATTTTAATGATTATAATGAGAATCATTCGGCAGATTCTGAATGGGTAAAACGGTCAGAAGAAACCAAAGAAACCAAGGACAGCAAAAACAGCGAAAAAAACTGGCATATCATTTATATCGGAAAACAGGATACAGGATATTATGAGTCCATTCAGGAGTGGTGTACTTATCGAAAAGCAGAGTTTGAAGAATATTCTGAAACAAAAAAAGCATTAAAAAAAGCAGAGGCTTATGAAAAAGAAAATACGTATCTTTTAATTAGTGGCAGTGTTCTCGAGAAAGATACAGAAACAGTTTCCGATAGTTTGACTTCTTATGTGAAAGCAGGTGGAAAAATAATTTTTTGTTCTCTTCCGGATTATTTGGTGATTGCAAAATCAGAAACGTTAAAAAATCTTTTAGGGATTCAGCAGTTAAGAGCAAAAACGGTAACGCTTCAGGAAATCTGGTTGTATGGTGGATTTTTGCTTGGCGGAGAAACCTGTTATTCCTTTGATGAACTTCAAGATCCAGACAGAATTGATATGGAACGAGAGATTCCATGGTATGATATTTCTTCCCGGACGAAAACATATATGGTGGGCTTTATCAAAGCAGAAGAGCAGACAAAGCAGGAGCTTCATAACGAAGACATGCCGGCAATTATCTGGCGGTGTAACACAGGAGAAGGTTCGGTCTTTGCAGTAAATGGCGATTATATGGAGGGAAAATCGACACTGGGAATATTAGATGCCATGGTTTATGAATCACAAAATTATGCACTTTATAGCATAGTTAATGCGCAAAATCTTTCGGTTACCGGTTTTCCGGATCTAACCAAAGAAAATGAAAAAAAATTTGCAGAAGTATACGGATTTGATTCAAAACAGTTTTGCCAGAATATCGTCTGGCCTGCTTTGGTATCTGCAGCTCAAGACGGAGACTGGAAGATAACCGCTTATCTGGCGACAAAACAGGATAATGCTTCCAAAGAAGATGCGGATGTAAAATCCCTGGTTGATTATTTGAAATATTTCAACGAAGAATCGGCAGAAGCGGGAATATCGCTTGGAAGAATGAATGACACAGACATTCAAAAATCACTGGAAGCAGATAAACAGGAAATAGAAAAACAGGATATTACGTATCCATTTTCGGGTGCTTACATTCGAAGTGAAAATGAAGAACAGTTATCAAAGTTGGTAAAAGATGAAAAATTAAAAACATTTTCGGATATCCGTACAATTTGCAAGGATTATGGTGAAGAACAGCCGGTTTTTTCCTGGCTGACAGACTGGATTACAACACAGGCAATTACAATGAATGGATATCAATATACGTATAAAGATGACTTCCGTTTAAAAAGCATTCAGACCACACTGGGTTATTCTAATGTACAGGTGGATCTGTATCAGTTAATCTGGCCCCAAGAGAGAGAAGATGAGTGGGAAGTAGTTTCTGAAAAACTGGCTTCTAATATTAGCACGTACTGGAATCCATTTTCTGTATTTGAAAAGACAACGATTACAGAGAGTGACACCAGAGTCCGCAGATTCTTAAATGAAAGTGTGACAAGCAGCAGAAAGGCAGATAAGATTTCTATAAAAGTAGAAAATTTTAACGAGGACGCCTGGATGATGCTGCGGACACATGGAGAAAAAATAGAATCCATGAAGAATGGAAGCTGGGAAAAGATAGAAGACGATGCCTATTTACTGCATCTTACTTCAAGTCAGGCAACGGTAACACTGAAATCGGATACAGAACTTTATTACAGTGAAAAATAAAGGAGATAAACAATGCGAATCTGTTTTATTGCAGAAGGATGTTACCCTTATGTGGTAGGCGGGGTATCAAGCTGGGTACACAGTATGATAAAAAATTTTCCAAATCAGGAATTTATCCTGCTCACGATTGTAGCAAATCGGGAGGCAAGTGGAAAGTTTGCTTATGAACTGCCGGAGAATGTAACGGAGGTTCATGAGGTTTATTTGGAAGATGTGGATTGGGGAAGTGTTAATAAACATAATAAAACAAGATTAAGTGAAAAGGAATATCATGCACTTAGAAGTTTGATTTTGAATCATGAAGTAGAATGGAACAATATTTTTGAATTTTTCCATAAAAAGAATATTTCCTTGAATCAGCTTCTTATGGGGGAAGACTTTTATCATGCAGTGTTAGATGCGTACAATCTTCAGTATCCGGAGATTGTATTTTCAGATTTTTTATGGACGATGCGTTCAATGTATCTTCCGTTATTCTTTTGCCTGATGACAGAAATTCCAAAGGCGGATGTGTATCATGCGGTGGCAACCGGATATGCAGGGGTTCTTGGAAGTATGGGAAAATATTTTCATTCAGGTCAGCTTATTATTTCAGAACATGGAATCTATACCAGAGAACGAGAAGAAGAACTGATAAAAGCAGAGTGGGTACAGAAAGTTTATAAAAAAATCTGGATTCAGCAGTTTCGTAAGATGTCAAAAGTTTCCTATGAGAGAGCGGATATTGTGACAAGTCTTTATCAGCATGCACAGGAATTACAGATTGAACTTGGTTGTCCAAAGGAAAAAACAATTGTGACACCAAATGGAATTAATTATGAGCGGTTTAAAGAATTACCACAGTGTCCGCCAGAGCAAAAAGAGTATATTCATATTGGAGCGGTACTTCGAGTGACTCCGATTAAAGATGTAAAAACGATGATTCAGGCATTTGGCTATGCAAAAAAGAGAGAGCCAAAACTAAAACTATGGATTATGGGACCATATAATGAAGACCCGGATTATGCGGCAGAGTGTTTTCGGATGGTAGAGACAATGAAGATACAGGACGTAGAGTTTACGGGAAGGATACAGGTCACAGATTACTTAGGCTGGATGGATGTTACCATTCTTACCAGTATCAGTGAAGGACAGCCGCTTACGATATTAGAAAGTTATGCAGCCCATGTTCCGGTGATTGCTACAGATGTCGGAAACTGCAGGGGGTTAATCGAGGGAGAAGAGGATGATTTTGGAAGGGCAGGAATCATTACCCATATCATGAATGTAGGAGAGATTGCGGAAGCCATGGTGTATATGGCAAGAAATCCGGAAGAAAGAAAGGCAATGGGAGAAGCTGGTTATAAACGGCTGATGAAACGATATAAAATCGAAGATATGAAACAAAAATATGAAGAAATTTATAAAGAGTGTGCCGAACGCCGGAACTTAGAATGGGAAGAATAACTTTTAAGATTTGAGAGTACATACAGAAAAAAGGAGAAAACAATGGCAGGAATAGGAGTAAAGTTAAACCGTATTTATCAAAAAAATACGATTACAACAAATATTGTGGGATTTTTCTATAGTATGACTATGACAATTGCACCGGTATTAGTTGTAATTATTAACCTGATGCTGATGCAGAAAGTATTAAAATTTAATACTGTTCGTTATATTGATCGTGAATTGTTTTCCTGTACGGTGCTTTATGTTTTTATTTTCTCTCTGCTTACAACTTCGCCATTTAATGCGGTATTATCCAGATATATGTCAGATGCAATCTTTGAAGAACGGTATGAAGATGTGCTTCCATGCCACCGAATCGGTCTGTTGAGCAATATCTGTTTTAGCTGTCTGGTTGCAATTCCGTTTTGTTTATGGGAACATTTCGTTGGAAAAGTGCAGGTGTATTATGTGTTTACAGGATATTGCTGTTTTGTTTCTCTGGTGCTTGTCTTTTATAATATGTTATATATGTCTATTTGTAAGGAATATCGATTGATTTCGCTGTATTTTGCCCTTGGAATGATAGTTTCTTTTTTGTTATCTTTATTCTTTCGATATATCTGTAAAATGAGTATTCCTTATAGTATGCTTTTGGCACTTACAATTGGATTTTTTGTGACCGCAGTGTTTGAATGGGCAAAGGTTCATCAGTTTTTTCCGGATAACAGTGAAGAATACAGGCGGGTATTCGTCTATTTTAAGAGGTATTGGCATTTAATTTTAATCAATTTCTTATATACCCTGGGATTGTTTATTCATAATTTTGTATTTTGGAGAACCGATATGGCAATGCATCTGGTAAAAACATTTGTGTGTAATCAGCCTTATGATATGGCAACCTGCCTTGCAATGTTTACGAATTTATCGGCGAGCGTTATCTTTATATCAAGAGTTGAGATGTATTTTCATGAGCGTTATAAAGCGTATGCTGACGCAGTGTTCGGAGGGCGTGGTCTTGATATTCAAAATACAAGAAAGCGAATGTTTCGCCAGCTTGGCAGTGAACTGATGACCTTGATTCGACTGCAGTTTATTATTTCAGTTGTTATTTATCTGATTTTTGTAATCTTTCTTCCGAGAATGGGATATGCAGGATTGGTTATGCGAATTTATCCGATGGTAGCAGCAGGATATTTTATTTTATTTTTAATGTATTCAGAAATCATTTTCTTATATTATTTTGAAGATTTACAGGGCGCATTGGTTACGGCACTTAGTTTTTGCGGAGTAACGTTTCTTGCAAGTTTAATTGCAGTTCATCTTCCGGCAGTTTTTTTTGGAGTTGGAATCTGGACAGGTTCAGTAGTAGGATTTACCGTTGCCTATATGAGACTGCGCTGGATGGAAACACATATTGACGAGCACATGTTTTGCAGGGGAAATCTGATAAAAAGAGGAAAAGGAATTAAACCATCTGCAAAAGTGTTTGATATACGAGAATTAAAAAAAGAGCCGGAGGATGAAGAATGAGATGAAAAAAATATTATTTGTGATTAACACGATGGGCTATGGAGGTGCAGAGAGGGCATTATTAAATCTGATGTCCGTACTGGAAAAACAGACTTATGAAGTTTCATTGTTTGTGCTTACAGGTCAGGGAGAAGTGATTCATCAGATACCGGGTTCTGTGACCTTGTTAAACGAAGATTATAAAGATGTCTCTGTTTTAACCTCGAAGGGTCGTATGGAATTAATGAAAACGATTTTAAGATCTGGAATCTTAAAAGGGGCATTTTTTCGCAGGTTTTCCTATTTGATAAAAAATAGTGTAAAAATGAAACAGCAGGGGCGTTTTTTACCGGATAAACTTTTGTGGAGAATATTAGCAGATGGAGCACCGACAATGCCGGAAGAATATGATTTGGCAGTTGCATATTTAGAAGGCGGAGCGACGTATTATGTGGCAGACAGAGTGAAAGCGAAGAAAAAAGCTGCGTTTATACATATTGATTATAAGAAAGCCGGATATGGAGAAAATCTGGATTTAGGCTGTTATGAAAAGATAGACCGTATTTTTACGGTATCAGATGAAGTGAAAGAACATTTTTTAGAGGTTTATCCAAAATATCAAAATAAGGTGTCAGTTTTTCATAATCTGTTAGATATGGATAATGTAAGAACAATGGCAGAAAAGCCAGGAGGATTTCAGGATAATTTTAAAGGGATTCGACTTTTGACAGTAGGAAGGCTTGTAGCACAAAAAAGATACGATATGGTGATTCAAACAATGAAACTTTTGAAACAAAAAAGTAAGAAATCCATTCGATGGTATATCATGGGAGAGGGAGAACTTCGTACAAAACTGGAACAGCAGATTTCGGAGAATCATTTAACGGAAGATGTGATTCTTTTAGGAGTAAAAGAAAATCCGTTTCCCTATTATAAGCAGTGTGATATTTATGTTCATGCAACCGGATACGAGGGCAAAAGTATTGCAATTCAGGAAGCACAGATTCTAAAAAAACCAATTTTGGCAACGGACTGCAGCGGAAATCGGGAGCAGATTGAGCAGGGAATAGATGGAAGATTATGTATACTTACTCCGGAAAGTATTAGTAATGAAATTTTATGGATGATAGAACATCCAAAGGAATGTCAAAGTTATGGAGAGAAGGCAGAGAAAAAAGTATTACAGAGTAATAGAGGATTAGATGAATTTTTAAATTGGATGAAGTAGTTTTGGTTATTTACGAATGAGGGAAAAAGATGAGGACATTAGTGTTAATACCAGCATACAATGAGGAAAAAAATTTAGAACGAGTGATAGAAAATTTAAAGAAAAAAGCTCCGCAGTTTGATTATATCATAATAAATGATGGGTCCACAGACCATACCGAAAAATTATGCAGGAAAAAACAGTATCATTATATCAGCCTTCCTGTAAATTTAGGATTGACCGGAGCAATGCAGACGGGAATGAAGTATGCAAAAGAAAAGAATTATGACAGGGTAATTCAGTTTGATGCGGATGGACAGCATTTGCCGGAATACATACAAAAAATGGTGGACTGCATGGAGAAAACAAACTGCAATATTGTGATTGCATCGAGGTTCTATGGAGGAAAACTGCCGCTTCGAATGAGAACAGCCGGTGCAAGATTGATTACAGCTGCTATTCGCCTGACAACAAAAAAATATATTTCCGACCCGACAAGCGGAATGAGGCTGTATAATAGAACCATAATTGAACAGTTTGTAAAAGATGCAAATAATTCTCCGGAACCGGATACACTTTCTTACTTAATCCGGCTTGGCGCAGATGTCAGAGAAGTGAGAGTAAAAATGGCAGAACGAATAGAAGGAAAAAGTTATTTAACACCGGTTAATGCATCGAAATATATGATGCAGATGCTGATGTCAATTTGCATCTTTCAGTGGTTCCGGGATAGAAAGGCGGTATTATAAGATGGGAATTTTAAGCTGGAAGTTTCGAATTGTATTGTTTTTGGGAAGCGTTGTTGTGTTTTTATTGATTGCCCGTTTCGTAAGAAAACAGAGAATTCAAGTGAAAGATGGAATTTTTTGGATTTTATTTAGTGTTATATTAATTATATTTTCAATTTTTCCAAGGCTTGCGATATGGGCTTCTTATTTAACCGGAGTACAGTCACCGGCAAACTGTGTTTTTATGCTTATTATTTTTACATTAGGATGTCACCAGTTCTTTTTATCAATTAAAGTTTCTCAGCTTACCATCAAAAACAGTGAGCTGATACAGGACATTGCAATTTATCGGACATTAGAAGGTGAGGAGAAGAGAGAAAGTGGAGAGGAAAATTCATAAAAAAAAGATTTGCTTTTTTTCAGGAGACATTACAAGAAGTGGTGGAACGGAAAGGGTATCGGTACAGCTTGCAAATGAACTGGCGAAAGAAAAAGAATATGAAATCTGTTTTTTAAGCCTGGTAGAACAGGCAGACAAGCCTTTTTATGAAATAACGAATGATATAAAAAGATATTCTCTTGGAACACACTGGATTAATCCGGGACCTGGATATCTGCCTTTGATTGGAAAGTTAAAAAGATTTTTAAAAGCACAGGAAATAGATATTATAATAGATATTGATATTGTGTTGGATGTACTGTCGATTCCTGCTGCAAAAAGATTGAAGACAAAAGTGATTTCATGGGAACATTTTAACTGCGAATTTGAACAGAGTGTGCTGTATCGAAAATGGATTTCAAGATTGTCGGCAAAGAAAGCAGATTATATTGTAACGCTTACAGAACAGGATAAACAGAGTTATGGAAAACTTCTAAAAAGAACTTCAGATATTGAAGCAATTTATAATCTGGTAGCTCCTATGAAACCGGAGGAAAAAATAAAGAGAGAAAACTGGATTGTGACCGTAGCAAGTTTGACTTATCCAAAGGGGATAGAATATTTAATTGAAGTGGCAAAAGAGGTATTAAAGCAAAATAAGAAATGGAAATGGCTTATTTTAGGAGAAGGAGAAGAAAGAGAAAAACTTGAGAATGCTATTAAAGAAAATGGTTTGGAAAAACAATTGCTTTTAAAGGGATGTGTGAAAAATGTAGAATGGTATTTGAATCGTGCAAAATTATTTGTTTTAACATCACGACGCGAAGGTCTTCCACTATGTCTGATTGAGGCAATGCAAATGAAAGTTCCTTGTGTAAGTTTTAATATAAAGACAGGACCTTCAGATATTATAGCAGATAATATAAATGGAATTTTAATTCCGGCTTTTGAAATTAAAGAAATGATATGGGAAGTAAACTATCTTTTAAGTAATCAGAATAGACTTGAAAAACTATCAGAAAATACAAAAATTCATCTTGAACAATTTCAAAGAGGAATAATTGTAAAAAAATGGGAAGAAATATTTCAAAGAGTAGAATAAAAATATGAGGAAAAGGTAGATGGCTGAGGTAAGTATTATTGTACCAGTATATCAGGTAGAAAAATATATCCGAAAATGTATTGAAAGTATACAGGCACAGACATTTTCTGATTTTGAATTGATTTTAGTGGATGATGGCTCAAAGGATGCATCTGGAAAAATTTGTGATGAATACGCCAAGAAAGATGATAGGATAAAAGTAATTCATAAGAAGAATGAAGGAGTAGCTCTGGCAAGAAATGATGGGATTAAACTTTCAAAAGGAAAATATGTCTGTTTTATAGATGGAGATGATTGGATTGAAAAGTTTATGATTGAAAACTGCATGAATAGAATCTTAGATACAGAAGCAGATGTGATTTTTCATGGTTATAAACAAGAACTATGGAAAAATAAAGTTGTAATAAATATAGAAGAAAAAAGTACTTCGGACTTTTTTGATACTTTAACGCATAGTGAAATGTCTGAAAAAATGGAAATGCTTTGGCCATATTGTAGTAGCTATGTATGGAATTATTTTTTTACGAGAGAAATAATTAAAGAAGAGTGTTTTCCAGATATAAAGATTTCAGAGGACCATATATTTATATTAAATGTATTAAAGAGATGTAATAAAATTTCTTTTTTAAATGATTCTTCTTATCATTATTGCATGAAAATGGGTTCTTCTGCAAATAGATGGAATGATACAGGATTGCTTTGTCAAATAAAGCTGATAGAAACTTGTTATAAGTTTATGGAGTCATTTAAGATTTCTGAGCAAAGAAAAAGAAAATTAATGGCGCAAATAACTTTAAGAGCTTATTCTTATGCAATTTATACATTTTGTTTTCCGGAATGTAAAATTTCAGTAAAAGAGAAAATGAGACGATTAAACGAAATGAAGAAGCAGTTAAATCTAAATGAATTTATTCCTTATGTAGAAATGAAAGGTTTGTCGTTTTCTGAAAAAATAAAAACCAAGATGATTTGTAACAAAATGGAAATATTATTAGTTTTAGCAGGTCCGATATTTATGAAAGTAGTGCGCAGGGCGTAAAGTTAATAATAATAGAACAGAAATATAGGATTATTGAAATTGAAGGAGATTCATTCAAATGAAGAAAATTTGTGTTATTATGGGCGGAGTTCTGCCAGTACCTGCGATTTATGGGGGCGGAATAGAAACATTAATAGAAAGTATTATAAAAAAATACTCAAGGGAAGATGGATTTGAATTAACGATATGTTCAGTATATTATCCAGAAGCAGAGAGAGTATCAAAAAAATATCCAGAAATAAAATTTTTTTGGACTCATACACGAAGTATAAAATATATGTTTTTACATGCGTTTTTCTTAGGAATAAGAATATTAACAGGAAAAAATATTCGAGTGTTACAAAGGCATTATAATGAAATAAAAAAATTACTTAATGAAGAAAACTTCGACTTAATTATAGCAGAAGGAGGAGATACACAAGCAATTCTTGATATTGCAAAAGATTATAGAAAAGAGCAATTTGTAAATCATGTACATGTTCATCGTAAGCCATCCCAAAGTATTGCTGATGGATATGGAAATATAATAGGAGTCAGTAATTTTATTACTCAGGAATATTCAAAGGTTTGTAATAAAACAGTACGAGATTATGTGTTAAAGAATGGAATTAACTTAAATCTGTTTATGAAAAAAGCCTCTGAAGAAAAAAAAATAGAAATCAGAAAAAAATTAAAATTAAAACATAATGACTTTATTATTTTATTTGTTGGAAGAATTAGTGCTGAAAAAGGACTTTTGGAATTAGTGCAGGCAGTAACGGAATTACAAGATAGAAGTATAAAAATGATAATATTAGGTGGAGCAAATTCTGGTAAATGGACATTATCTGGTTATGAGGAAAAAATAAAGAAATTAGCAAGAAAAAATGGAGAACAATTTCTTTTTGAAGGATATATAGAAAATGATGAAATTTGTAATTATGCTGCTTTGGCAGATATACAGTGTATTCCAACATTAATTGAAGAAGCGGCAGGCTTGGTTCTGCTAGAAGCAATGGCAGCAGGATTACCAACGGTTATAACAAAATCTGGGGGAATGGTGGAATATGCAACAGAAGAAACAAGTATTATTATAGAGCGTGAGAATATTGTAGAAAATTTAAAAAAAGCAATTTTATATTTAAAAAATAATCCAGAGGTAAGAGAGAAAATGTCATTAGCGGCAAAAAAACAAAGCCAGCAGTTTAATGAGGAGTGGTATTATAGGAGTTTTGCGGATATAGTAAAAGAAATCTTAAGTAAAAATGCTGGACAAGGAGAAATAACAAAGTGAATGGAAATAATAAAGAACCATTAGTCAGCATCATTATGCCAGTATATAATTGTGAAAAATATCTTTCAGAAGCAATTGAAAGTATACTGGGGCAAACATATTCAAATTGGGAACTATTAATTATAGATGATGGTTCTACAGATGATACATCAAAGATAGTGGATAATTATGCAGAAATAAATACAAAAATAAAAGTGTATCATAGAGAAAATAAAGGCGTTTCGCAAGCACGAAATTTTGGATTAGAAATCTCGAAAGGCGAATTGATAACATTTATTGATGGAGATGATATTTATCTGAAAGATTGTTTAAAACAAAGAGTAAGCCTGTTTCAAAAATATCCAGATTCGGATATTGTTATTTCAAGACAGATAGAATTTAAAGGTGAATTTGAAGAAAAATTAGTCTATGATGAAAATATTAATGTATCTGTAAAATCTGGAAAAAATTTACTGCAAATGATAATTTCGGATACCAATAATCATTTTTCGTGGAATTCTATGATAAAAAGTCAGATTGCAAAAAGTACAACTTTTCCTTTGATCAAATTTGCTGAAGATTATTGTTATATTCGGAATTGTGTAAATTTATCTAAGAAAGTAGTAGTATCAAGTCAAAAGCTATATTTTTATAGAGTAGATAATCAGGAGTCTATGACAAATAATTTTTTTGCTGAAAAATATATAAAAGATTATATGGAACTTCCAGTAAATTTTTTTGATTTTTGTATGGAAAATAACTTAAAAAATACATTTTATAGAGGTCTTATTGCACACGAATATGCACAAAACAGTATGCGAATTAGAAAATGTACCTCATATTCTAAATTTGTAAAATATATGAATGATAAAAGATTTAGAATAGGAATAGAGTTTGCTAAAGTAAATACATGTACATTTTTTGAAAAACTATTATTTTATTTAGTAAAATACAAAATATATTTTCCGTTTTTATTTTGGATTTGGAAATGAGAGTTAAAAGAGGAAAAAGTAAAATATGAAGAATGAAAAAGCAGGAATTATTACATTCTATCATCAAAATCTTAATTTTGGAGGATTATTGCAGGCGTATGCATTACCAATAGCGTTGAAATTATATTTGGATATTAATGCAGAGCAAATAGATTGTGTTTTTATTTATTCTGAAGATTTTATGCAAAGTCAGAAGAAAAAAAGAAATATAAGTTTATATCAAGTAGGAATTTTAGTTTTCTCAAAATTAAAACAAAAAAACTTAAATAAAAGAAGAAGAATGTTTGATAAATTTATGGAAGAAACTCCACATAGCAATGTTACATATAATTATAAAACAATTAAATCGTGTGTAAAGGAATATGATGCATTTATTTGTGGAGGAGACCAGATTTGGAATGATTATAATTCTAAAATGGATATAGAGGCTTTTACCTTACAATTTGTTCCGGAAGGAGTAAAAAAGATTTCGTATGCACCCAGCATAGCAAATTTAGAAATGTCTGATAAATTTAAAATTACATTTAGTAAAGGATTGTCCGGGTTAAATGCAATTTCTGTGCGTGAAAAAAGTTCAATACAGGTATTGCAAGAATTGACAGATAAATTAATTCAGGTAGTGGTAGACCCTGTATTATTGTTACAAAAGAAAGAATGGAAAAAAATTGCAAATGTTCCTCAAATTAAAGAGCCGTATTTATTATGCTATCTGTTAGGTAATGATGTGTCACAGAGAAAATCAGTTAAAAAGCTTGCAAAAAAATTAAATCTTAAAATATTGACATTTTCTCATATATTCGGAAATGCTGTTCGAAAATGCGATTTGTTTTTTGGTGACATTCATGATTATACTTCCGGTCCTCGTGAGTTTATCGGGTTGATTCAAAATGCCGAGCTTGTGGTTACAGATTCTTTTCATGCGTCGGTTTTTTCGATGATATTTGAAACACCGTTTTATGTTTTTGAGCGAGATAAGGCAGATGCAAAAAACAGTACCAATCGACGAATTTATGATTTCTTAAAAGAGTATCAGTTAGATTCTCAGCTAGTATCAGAAGAGAGTTTGGCAGAGGTAAATAAGATTCCAGAAGTTGATTTTAAATATTCTCATCAGCATTGGGAAAAAAGACGAGAAGAATCTTTGGAATATCTGGAACATGCATTAGAAGTTAAGAGGAGAAAACACAGGTGAAAAATCAATTAAAAGCAGGAGTGATTCTTTCTTATCTGTCAACAGGAATTTCAATTGTAATCCAATTAATTTATATGCCGATTATGATTCGGCTTTTGGGACAAAGTGAATATGGTCTGTATTCATTAGTTTCGGGAGTGGTTAGTTATCTTAGTTTATTTAGCCTTGGTTTTTCTGGTGCATATTTAAGATTTTTTTCAAGATTTAATCAAAGAAAAGATAAAAAAGGGCTTGCTTCTTTAAATGGAATGTTTATTACACTTTTTTGTGTTTTGGCGATGGCAGCACTTGTCTGTGGAATTATTCTCAGTTTTTTCCCAAAGCAGATTTTTGGAAGTAAATTGTCCAGTAGTGAATTGGTAGAAGCGAAAATTTTGATGATAATATTAGTCATTAATATGGCAGTTACCTTAATCAGCAGTATTTTTGATTCGATTACCAGTGCTTATGAACAGTTTATTTTTCAGCGGATAGTGGGACTTCTTTCAGTTATTATAAATCCATTTGTCTGTCTTCCATTATTATTGATGGGATACAGAAGTATTATGCTGGTGACAGTAGCATTTGTTATCAGTGTTACAAAACTTATTGTCAATATCTGGTTTTGTTTTGGAAAATTAAAAATTCCGGTGTCATTTCACAATTTTGAATTTGGATTATTAAGGGAAATCAGTACATTTAGTTTTTTCTTATTATTAAATATGGTAATAGACCAGATTAACTGGAATGTGGATAAGTTAATTTTAAGTCATACAAATGGAACAAGAGAAATTGCTGTTTATGGTGTGGCATCTCAGATTAACAGTTTATTTATTACATTTTCTACGACAATTTCATCCGTTTTTTCACCTAGAATTAACAGAATCGCAGTAGAAGAAGAGAATTATCAGAAAAAATTTACGGACCTGATGATAAAAGTTGGACGAATCCAATGGTTGCTGTTGGGACTTGCGACAGCAGGATTTATTGTCTTTGGCAAATATTTTATCGTACATATTTATGCAGGAAAGGGATATGAAAAAGCTTATACGGCTTCATTATATTTGGTGCTTCCGGTTTTAATCCCATTAATTCAAAATGTAGGGATTGAGATGCAAAGAGCTTTAAATAAGCATCAGTTTCGTTCTCTTATTTATTTTATAATGGCTGTTATCAATGTGTTTATCAGTATTCCATTAGCGGGTAGATTTGGTTGCGTAGGAGCAGCAATGGGAACGGCGGTCAGTCTGCTTGTGGCAAATGGATTGATTATGAATGTATTCTATCATAAAGTATTGGGAATCAATATGAAATTGTTCTGGAAAGAAATTGCAAAAACATTAAAAGGATTTGTTATTCCGGTAATTGCGGGAATATGGATTATGAGAATGATAGAATTTAATAGTATTATAAAATATATAATATGGGGAATTATCTATGTACTTCTTTATTGTACATCTATTTTCTTTATAAGCTGTAATAAAGAAGAGAAACAAATAATATTGAGTTTGGTAAACAGGAAAAAATATGAAAAGTAAATCAGAATGTTGTGGATGCTCTGCATGTGAGCAGATTTGTCCAGTTGGCTGTATCAAGATGAAAGAGGATGAAGAAGGATTTCTTTATCCCAAAATAGATGAAACAAAATGTATTCACTGTAAAAAATGTGAAAAAGTATGTCCAATCCGTTATCCGAATAAGAAGAATAAAGAAACAAAAACTTATGTAGCCTATGCAAAGGATGAAGAAATTCGAAAAAGAAGTTCATCCGGTGGGATTTTTTCACTTCTTGCAAAGTCTGTTTTATTGCAGAATGGAGTTGTTTTTGGAGCTGCTTTTGATGAGCAGTTTCAGGTTCATCATATTGGAGTAACAAAAATAGAAGAATTGGAAAAACTTCGAGGAAGTAAATATCTTCAAAGCAGAGTGGAACATACATTTTGTGAAGCAGAGAATTATCTAAAAGCAGGAAAATTAGTACTTTATTCGGGAACAGCCTGCCAGATAGAAGGACTGCAGAAATATTTAGGGAAGAGTTATGAAAATTTGTTAACAATAGATGTATTGTGTCATGGAGTACCTTTACCGAAGATATGGAAATTATATTTGAAACAGTTAAAAACAAAGTATGATTCTAAAATAGAGAAGGTTCATTTTCGGAATAAAAAAGATGGATGGAAAAAATATTCGATTCTGATTCGGTTTGAAAATGCGAAAAAATATCTGACATCCTTTAAAAAAGATAAATTTATGAAGATGTTCTTAAGCAATATTAATTTAAGGCCATCTTGTCATAATTGTCAGTTTAAAGCAATTCCAAGGTCTTCGGATATTACCTTAGGTGACTGCTGGGGGATTGAAGATTATATGCCGGAGATGGATGATGATGGTGGGACTTCTGTGATATTAGTTCACACAGTAAAGGGAGAAGAACAGTTAAAAAAGATAAAAGAATCAATGGTTTATAAGAAAGCGGAACTGGATAAGGCGTTACCGCCGGTCTCAGATTCAAGAAAGTCTGTAAGAACTCATCCAAACAGAAAAAAATATTGGAATGCATTATTGAAGGAACAAAAGACTTTTGAAGAGTTATATGAGTTTGTAGAAAAAAGTTTTTTTCAGAAAGTGATAGGTGGAATTGGAAATTTAGTGGAATGTCTGTTTCACCGTTTACGTTAGTAAAGAGACTGATTCGAAAATAAAAAACAATAAAATAATTAGGAAGAATGGATTAATACTCCATTCTTCCCAGCAACAGTCCTTCTTCTTGCATGCCCTGCGTATTTGCAAGTGAAATTTGTTTTTCACTTTGTGCATCCGTAATAGAAAGAAAAACCTGATAAGAACCGGACTTAAGACTTTTTCGTGGCAGAGAGACCGAAAGAGTCTTTTTTTGTGTACTTTTTAGTTTACGAAAGTCGTAGTCAATTGGAACAGAAGAGATTTCTCCTGTTTCTGTATTTTTAAACTTCAGTGTAGCATGAAATTCTTTTAAGGCGTTTCCAAATCCGGTATTTTGAAGTCCAATGGAAAGATTTAGCTGAGGGTTCAAAAATCCGGAAGTTTTTACTGTGCATTTTGTGACCAGATACCGGTAGCCAAGGTGTGCCTGAATATAGGTATAGCCATCACATCCATAAAAGGCATCGTTTTGATTCCAGGTTGTATTTTTCCACTTATCGAGTACGGTGTTGTCATAGTCTGCATTTAAATAGGAAACATGCATGGTGGTTAAAGACTCAACTGCAGAAGGTAAATCATTATAAGAGTTGTCGGAAACCACTTCTCCGCCATTTGGAACATACTGGCATAACGTGTTTTGAAATTTTAATTCGTCTTCTCTTGTACCTTTATAAGACGGAGAAGTGGCGTCTTTTCTTTTTGTATCGCCATAAGTGCCAAGGTCAGACACAGATCCTAACATTCCATCATTGTAAAGCCCCAATCTTGCCATAAGATTCCCATTTGCCTGAAAAGCCGGAAATTTTTTCGGAGCATCGTATAAATTTGTAATCATACGCCAGTGGGCAGGAGTCCGGACAGATAAATAAATCGAAGAATCAATGGATTCATTTAAGTGATTGATCAGTGTATGAACGGAAGTATCATCCATAAATTCAGACCCATGCATTTCACCCCAGTTTCCGATAAAGATTCCCTGCATCAGATAAACAGAATCAGAGTACCGGTTTACGATTTCACTGACCTGGTCTATGTGGGTAAGGATGGTAGAAAGTGAGTCTGGTTCTGTCGCTTTTGCGATACCATCCCAGTCATAGAGAAAACGAAGAAGAATCTGCGTGTCGGTATTGGACCAGTCTTTAAAAATCTGTTCTAATTGTGAAAGGGCATGTTCACTGATGGTTGTATTTTTATAATTTTTTAAATTGATTTCTAGAAGAACCAAAGAATCGGAATACGTGTCAGCGTGTGAGGCAATCGCTTCATCTGTGTCATTTAAAGCATACCCGATGATGTGATAATAACCCTGATAAGGATTTTCTAAGACTTCGTTACTTTCAGAAAATTTTTCGGCAGTAAAAGTGACGGATTGGCGTATACATCGAAGAATCAGAACAAGAATCAAAAGCCCAAATAAGAAAATAAGAAATTTTTGGATTAAATTCATTTTTTCTATTTCCTCCAATTTTTTTGTGTTTTTGATATTCTATCAATTTATGGGAAAAACGTCCAGATAAACTTAGAAAAAAATCTTTGGATTTTTATCATACTGATGTATAATAAATGAAAATACGAAAGAAAAAATAAAGAAAATGGAAGAAAAACTTAAGAAAATAGTGGAAGAACAAAATTTAGAACAGGAAAATCCAGAGGAACTTGCCCTGCTTTTATGGCAGGTTTTAAAGCAGTATGAACAGGTAGAATTTCAGACGGTGAAAGGACTTGCGTTTACTTATGTAATAAAAGACAACGAAATGTTTATTGACAGGAAGGAAAAGTCGATTACGAAGTCTTCGGTCTTACTTGCGTTTCAAAATCTGGTTAAGCAAGGAGGCATCATCAGTGGTCCGAAAAAGCTTGGAACATTTGGGGCGAGTTATTTATATCCGATTTTTATGGAATTAGGATGGATTGTGGAGTGACAGGTTTTGTCTATACAGGGAGAAAAAGAAAAGATTTTATTGAATAATCGAGAATAGACAAGAAGAAAGGTTGCAAAATTGGAAACTTATCTGTATAATGTGGTATTGGCTATAAAAATGAAAACAGAAAAGTAGAAAAAGCACGAATACAATAAAGAAATAGCAGGAGATTTACAATGACAACATTAAAAACAAGCTTATTATCCTACAAGAAAACAGAACTGGAATCTTATGCAAAGACATTAGGAATTAAAAGAATTTCTTCTTTAAAAAAAGCAGAAATTGCAGAAAAAGTAGCAGACGAATTATTAAATCCGGAAGTAATGGCAAAGCGTCTGGCAATTCTTGATGATGCGCAGATTGCATTGTTTGAAAAAGCAGCAAAGGGTGCTTTTATGGCAACAGAAGCAGAGATGGATACAGCTTATGAAGCCTGTGCACTCGACTACATGCAGGTATCTGAAGAGGGAATGCTTGAGGTTACAGAAGATGTAGCGGAAGCTTATGAAAAAATGGACAGAGAGACATTTGAGAAAAAGAGAAAAGAAGTATCCTGGTTAGCGAAATGTCTTTCTTTTTCAGCAGCCATGTATGGGGTAGCACCGGTTGATACGGTCCGCACAGTCTATGAAAGCCGTCCACATTATCATGCAGACAAAGAAACGTTTATGGCATTATTTGATGAAATCCCTTATGAGATCAATCCATGTGTTATTTCTGAAGATGTCATTATGGACAGAAAATTAATCGCAGGAGATGCCTATGAAGCATTATTAAATGAACAGCAGGGAAAAAAATTCTATGTTCCATCCTGGCAGCAGGTGGAAGAACTTGCTACAAAGGGATGTCTGTTAGATGAAGCTTCTTATAAGAAATTGTTTGCATTTTTCCAGAAAGAATTGGAGCTTGGATATGAGGAAGCAGTAGCCGTAACAGCAGATATCTGGAATCATTTGTCAACAGGACATGGTGATGTTTACGGAAAACTTCAGGAAGTGATCGAAAAATATCATTTCCAGAGTAAGGAAGGTGTAAGAACATTCTCTACACTGCTTCAGGGAGTGGTAAACAGTACCAGAATGATTATTTACAGAGGTCATACTCCAAATGAAATCACAGTAAAGAGACCAAAAAACAATTTCCCGAATTTCCGCACCGCACAGCCAAAGAAAAATCAGAAGATTTATCCGAATGATGTATGCCCTTGCGGAAGTGGTAAAAAATACAAAAAATGCTGTGGAAGAAATTAAGAAATAAATTTAAGAAACGAAGCAATAAAAGGAATGCCCGATTACAAAGAAAGAGTGAGGCAATATGAAGAAAAAAGGCTTATGTATTTTACTTGGACTGATTTGTATCGCTGTTGTTGGTGGTTCAGGTGCATTATTTATAACATGCGATAAGACAGGCCCTAAAATTATAGTTTCAGAGGACCGGAAGATAGCCTACAGTACAGATAGTGATAAAACAGTATTGCTTGACGGTGTGACGGCAATCGATGAAAAAGATGGAGATGTTTCGGATTCACTGAGAGTCGAGTCTGTGCGAAACAATGAAGATGGTTCATTAGAGGTGGCGTATTCGGCAGTGGATGATTCCAATAATGTAACAAAACTTACCTGTAAGGTGGAAACTCTGAATCAGGAAAATTCAGATGAAGATGCGAAAGAAGAAAATACGGAAAATACGGAAGCTTCTGAAGAGAATCAGGAAGAAAATCAAGAGAATACACAGCAGGATGAGGAAGATAAAGAGGCACAAAGTCAAGAAGAAGCAAATCAGGAAGAAGTCGATGATAGCGATTCTGATACAGATGCAGCAATCGCAGCACTTCCGGAGGGAAGTCCACAGCTTCGTCTGTCGACACATCAGGTAGATTTGCAGGTGGGTGCATCTTTTCAATATATGGACTACATAGAAAGTATTTCAGATGATAAAGATGAAACAAATGAGTTATATCGTAAAATTTATCTGACTGGTGAGGTAAATACAAGCCAGGCAGGGAATTATGAGATTTCTTATTATGTTACAGACAGTGATAAGAATCAGTCTAATATAGAAAAATTAACTGTAACGGTTCATGAATAACTAAATGGATTCTCGAAGAATTCACTGCATTTGCATAACGAGAGTTCGGGAGTGTCTAGAAAGAGCAGGAGGATGAGAATGTTATTTGATATACATTGTCATATTTTACCGGCAATTGACGATGGCTCAAAATCAATGAAAGAAACAGAAAAAATGTTTCAGATGGCCAGAAAAGAAAGAATAGGAACGATTCTTGCAACGCCTCATTATAGCTGTGAAAGAGAACCTGAATTTTATAAAAGATGTCAGAATGTATACGAAGAAGTTTGTCAAATGATTCAAGAAAAGAATTTGGGAATACAGCTTTATTTGGGAAATGAGATTTTTTACAGTTCAGGAGTTTTAGAGGCATTGAAAAGAGGAGAAGCATTAACATTAAATCATACGAAGTATGTACTGGTTGAATTTGCACCCTATGTGGAACTTCTGACGATAAAAAAGGCAGTGCAGGAACTTCAGATGGCAGGTTATTTTCCGATATTGGCTCATATTGAGCGATATGAGTGCCTGAAAAAAGAATCGGAAGTACAAAATCTTGTAGATATGGGAGCTTATATTCAGGTAAATGCTTCAAGTCTGACGGGACGTCTGGGAATCCGAGTGCAGTGGTATCTAAAAAAATTAATGCGGCATGACTTGGTTCATGTCGTAGCAACAGATGCGCATGGCTCGAAGAAGAGACGCCCTATGATACAGGAAGCAGCAGAATATATCAAGAAAAAAGCCGGAGCAGACTACTGTAAGAAAGTAACAGAAGAAAATCCGGAAAAAATAATTAGAGGAGAGAGGATTTGTGGATAAGTTAGAATTAACAGATGCAAAAGAACTGACAAATCAGGAAAAAGAAGTGTATCGTACGTTACGGACAAATCTGGAATTTACAGGAGTAGAAAACCGTGTAATTGCGGTTACGAGCTGTGGACCGAATGAAGGAAAAAGTACGGTGTCTTACAATCTTGGACGCACTTTGGCTTCCGCCGGAAAGACGACGTTATATATTGATGCGGATATGAGAAAGTCAATTTTGGCAAACCGACATCAGATTCAGGGGATTGAAAAGGGGTTAAGCCATTATCTTTCCGGTCAGGCTGATATGACAGAAGTTGTATACTCAACCAATAAAAAGAATTTCTTTATGCTTCCTTGTGGTCTGTTTCCGGTTAATCCAACCGAACTTTTAGGAAATGGAAGACTGGACAAACTATTAGAAGGTTTAAAGAAAACATTTGACTATATTATTATTGATACTCCGCCTCTTGGAAGTGTCATTGACGCAGCAGTTGTTGCAAAACGTTGTGACGGTTCTGTATTGGTGTTAGAAGTAGATCGCATACCAAAATCAATGGCAAAAAGTGTAAAGGAACAGCTTCAGGCGGCAAATCCGAATATCGTAGGTGTGGTATTGAATAAAGTAGATACCCATAAAGGCAGTTATTATGGTAAAAAATATGGAAACTACTACGAAAAATATTATGGATAATAAATACATTGTGTCAGCACAATAGAAACAGGAAAAGAGGTACGAAATGAATAAAGAATACGATGACGAAATCGAGATTGATTTAGGTGCGTTATTTCAATGTCTTCTAAAAAAATGGTGGCTGATTGTAATCTGTGCACTGATTGGAGCCGGACTTGCTCTTGGAAGTACCATTTTACTGATTACACCAAAGTATCAGTCCAGTGCCATGCTTTATATTTTGAATAAAACAACCAGTGTAACTTCTCTTGCCGATATTCAGATTGGTAGTGCACTGACCGCAGACTTTGAAGTGATTGCAACAAGTAAGCCGGTAATTGACGGAGCAATTGAAACATTAAAAAAAGAAGAAGGTAAAACATTTACAAGAGAGCAGATTTCAAAAATGCTTTCTGTTACCAATAAAGATGATACCCGTATTCTGGTGATTACAGCAACCAGTGAAAATCCTCAGGATGCCAGTATTGTGGCAAATGCGGTAGCAAAAAATACAGCGACTAAAATGGGTGAGATTATGAAATCTGATCCGCCGACTACCGTGGAAAATGCAGAAACACCGCAAGATCCAATCAGTCCAAGCTTGAAAAAGAATACCATTTTAGGATTTTTGGCAGGAGCAGTATTAGTCTGTGCAATCCTTGTCATCCAGTTCTTATTAAACGATAATATTAAGACAGAGGATGACATTGAAAAATATCTTGGTCTTTCTACTTTGGTAGCAATTCCAAAAGAAAAGGGAAGAAATAAAAAGAAACAGGAAGTCAGACAGTTAAAAGAGGGTTCCCATGAAACAAAGAAATAAATGGTTCTGGGTATTTTTTGTCATTTTTGTAATTGCGGTTGGAGTTGGAGCAGGATATTATTTCGGACAAAAAGACCGTGAAAAGGTTTATGAAGACCTGGCTGAGGAAAATAAAAAAACGCAGAAAGAAACGAAACAGGAAGAACAGACAACAGATGAACCGGCAGAAGAAGAAAAAACAGTAGAAATACCAATCGATTTTTCTTCTTTAAAAGAGAAAAATTCAGAGGTTTATGCATGGATTCGGATACCGGATACACAGGTAGATTATCCGATTTTACAAAGAGCATCGGATGACTTATATTATCTGGATCATACCATTGATGGGGCAGAGGGACTTCCGGGTTCTATCTATACCCAGAGTTTAAATTCACAGGATTTTTCAGATAAAAATACGGTGATTTATGGTCATAATATGAGAGACGAGACCATGTTTGGAGGTCTGAAATCTTATATGGATGAATCTTATATGAAAGCTCATTCGCAGATTCTTATTTATACACCGGAACATATTTTGACCTATCAGGTATTTGCTGCGGTTACTTATGATAATCGTCATATTTTAAATTCATTCGATTTTGAATCAGAGGAAGGATTTCAGGAATATCTGGATTCATTAAAAGAAGTGAGAAATATGTCATCTTATATTGACTCTGATGTTGAAGTCACAACAGAGGATAAAATTATTACATTGTCAACCTGTAATGGAAACAGTGATCAGAGATTTCTGGTGGAGGCAGTGCTTGTAAATGAAGAATAAGAGTGGAAAAATAGTAGCGGTGGCAGTGCTTGGGATTGCTGGAATCTTATGCATTGCACTGCTGATAGCCGGATACCTTAAGAAGACATCAACGGCAAAAAAGGCATCCCAAAATAAGCAGACATCGCAGGCAGAGGTTTCACAGGCTTCGGATAATACAATTGAATATAACGGACATAAGTATGAATATAATACGGATTTGGAAAACTATCTGTTTATCGGTGTAGATAAAAAGGAAGAAGTAACCCTTCAAGATACACCTGGAACAGCAGGTCAGGCAGACTGTGTTATGATTCTTTCGGCAAATAAACAGACAAAAAAAGTTAAAGTGCTTCAGGTATCCAGAGACTCTATGACAGATGTTGATATTTACGATGCAAACGGAAATTATTATACGTCAGTGAGAGCTCAGATTGCGACACAGTATGCCTATGGAGATGGAAAACAGAGCAGTTGTCTCGCAATGGAAAAGACGGTTTCGGAGTTGCTATATGATTTGCCGATTGCAGGGTATGTTTCACTTGATATTGCAGGGATTCATGCAATCAATGATGCGGTTGGCGGAGTTACAATTACGGTTCCCGAAGATTATACTTACATTGATTCTGCGTTCCAAAAGGGGGCTGAAATTACATTGACAGGGGATTTAGCGGAACTTTATGTAAGATATCGTGATATTAATCAAGAAGGAAGCAATAATGAACGTATGAGACGTCAGACTCAGTATATTCCGGCATTGATTTCTACAATCCGGCAAAATACAAGTGGGGTTGTAAGTTATTACAGTCTTTATAAAGATGTACTTGCCCCTTATATGGTAACCGACCTGGGAGCATCCCAGATTGACCGGCTCTCTTCTTATGAATTGGAGGAAGAGACAGAATATGTCCCAGGTGAAGTCGTGCCAGGGGAAATCAATGAAGAATTTCATGTAAATGAAGAACAATTGCGTGATTTGTTGATAAATATGTTTTACAAATTAGTTCAATAATGCTATAATGAGCGCAAAGCACAAATAGAAATTTAGGAGGAAAATGATTATGAAAAAATTTATCGCTCTTGCATGTGCAGCAGTATTAACCGTAGCATCAGCAGTGACAGCGTTTGCTCAGCCAAGTGTAAGTGTATCTGGTGTAGTAACAGCTATAACAACTGCTACAGATAAAGATGGAAAAGCTGTAAATGCAACATTTGGTGAAGTACCGGCAGAGTATGCCAATGCAGTTGCTGAAGTAAAAACAGCAGAAAAATTAAAAGAACTGCTTGGTTCTGACTATGCATCTACAATGCAGGTTGTTGATGTGAAAAATGTAACAGTTCCGGATGGTACAGTATTCCCTGTAACTATCACATTCAAAGTAACAGGTGTAACAGCTTCTACAAAAGTTGCGGTTCTTCACTACAACACAACAACAAAAACTTGGGAAAAAGTAGAAAGCAAAGCCGGTGATGGTACAGTCACAGCTACCTTTACTTCCCTTTCACCAGTAGCGTTCGTAGTTGACAAAGCAACAGCTGCTTCTACTACAACTACAAACAAAGGAACAACAACTACTACAAATAAGGGAACCACTTCTTCAACCTCTACTACAGGTTCCAAAACAGCTTCTTCTACAACATCACCGAAAACAGGTGAAACAAATGTTATGGTGTATGCAGGAATCGTAGCTGTAGCAGCAGTAGCAGGAATGGCTGTTACAAGAAGAAAACGTGCTTAATTAACTACATCATATAGTTATAGCAGCTATAATTAAGAAATAAAAAGTCCGGGTATGGTGATTCCCGGACTTTTTTAAATTTACAGGGAATTTTCTTCTATGAGTCAAAAAACACTTGCATTTTGTCGTACTTCATAGTATAATCAAATACGTTGTAAAAAAAGAGATGGTCCTCTGTTGTTGATTACATTAAGAACATCCAGAAGAATAAGGAGAAAAATCATGAACGAAATTATCAAAAACATTGAAGCTGCTCAGTTAAAAGCAGAAGTACCTCAGTTCAACGTAGGTGACACAGTAAGAGTACACGGAAAAATCAAAGAAGGAAACCGTGAAAGAATCCAGATTTTTGAAGGTGTTGTATTAAAGAAACAGGGCGGAAGCAACCGTGCTACTTTCACAGTAAGAAAGAACTCCAACGGAATCGGTGTTGAAAAGACATGGCCACTTCACTCCCCGAATGTTGAAAAAGTAGAAGTAATCAGACGTGGTAAAGTAAGACGTGCAAAACTGAACTACTTAAGAGACCGCGTAGGTAAAGCTGCAAAGGTAAAAGAATTAGTAAAATAATAAAAGTTAGAGGAAAGGGACACATACTTATGTATATGTCCCTTTTCTTCCATCTTGAGGAAAAAAATATGAGTAAGAAAACAATAAGAAAGCCGGCTTTTTTGGGAAAATATAACTGGAAAGCAATCCTTCCATGGATATTTCAGATTGCAGTTGTTTTGGCACTTGCAGCGATGATGTCTATTTTCTTTTGTCAGAGTGTGATTATGCAAGAGAGCAGTATGGAGCCGAGTATCGAAACCGGACAGCATCTGCTGATGAATAAGGTAACGTATAAGTTAAAAGAACCACAGCGTGGGGATGTGATTGCATTTAAAAAAGATGGCAAAGAACATTCCAGTATTCATGTAAAGAGAATTATTGGACTCCCCGGAGAAAAAATTCAGATTAAAGATGGAAAAGTCTATATCAATGGGAAACTCTATAAAGAAAAAAATTTTCCAAATATTATAAATCCGGGGCTTGCCGAACAGCAGATTACACTTGGAAAAAATGAATATTTTGTACTTGGGGATAACCGAAATAACAGTGAGGACAGCCGTTTTACAGAAGTACAAAATGTGAATGCAAAATATATTGAGGGAAAAATCTGGCTTCAGATTTCTCCGTCAAAGAAACCGGCTTTGATTAAATAGCGTAAGCAGCAGAATCAGCAGAAAGAGAGGCAGATATGAATTATCAATGGTATCCTGGTCACATGACAAAGGCAAGACGTATGATGCAGGAAAACATTAAACTGATTGATTTGATTATAGAAGTTGTCGATGCGAGAATTCCGCTTTCAAGCAGAAATCCGGACATTGATGAGCTTGGGAAAAATAAAGCACGTATGATTTTGTTAAATAAATCTGATTTGGCAGATGAACGTGAAAATGAAAAATGGCAGGAATATTTTACCCAAAAAGGATTTCATGTGGTTAAAATGAATGCAAAAAGTGGGGCAGGTGTGAAAAATGTACTGCCGGTTATCATGGAAGCCTGCAAAGAAAAAATTGAGCGTGATAAGCGAAGAGGCATTAAAAATCGTCCGATTCGTGCAATGGTAGTGGGAATTCCAAATGTTGGAAAATCGACATTTATCAATGCATTTGCCGGAAAAGCCTGTGCAAAAACCGGAAATAAACCAGGTGTGACAAAGGGAAAACAGTGGATTCGCATTAACAAAAACGTGGAATTATTAGATACACCCGGAATTTTATGGCCGAAATTTGAAGACCAGAGTGTAGGTGCAAAGCTGGCAATGATTGGTTCTATGAATGACCAGATTTTAAATTTGGAAGAACTTTCACTGGAATTATTAGGCTATCTTCATAAATGCTACGAGGGAATCTTGGCACAGCGTTATGAGTTAGAAGAAAGTGAAGATCGTCTTGCTATGTTAAGTGCGGTTGCTAAAAACAGAAACTGCTTAAAAAAGGGAAATGAATTAGATTATGCGAAGGCTTCTAATATTCTACTCGAAGAGTTCCGAAACGGTAAAATTGGTCGGATTACGCTTGAACAGGCTTAAGGGAGAATAAAAATGGAAAGCATTCGCGAGATAAAAGAGAAGCTTCAGTCTGCATGGACAGAGGAAGAAGCAAGTAAAGACTGGCAGGAAAGTGTCAAAAGTCCACTGAACGAGTTTCTCACAAGTTATTCGGAGGATACCAGAAAAGGTGTGGTTTCTCTTTGTGAAAAGGCAAAAAAAGATTTCAAAAAACTGCATGCAGAACGAGAACGGATTGAGTCATTAAAGGTTTATGAACGGGAATATGAACATTTAGGATATATCTGTGGAATTGATGAAGTTGGAAGAGGTCCGCTTGCCGGTCCGGTGGTCGCAGGAGCTGTAATTCTGCCAAAGGACTGTAAGTTATTGTATTTAAATGATTCCAAACAGCTCTCAGAGAAAAAGAGAGAGGAATTGTACGATAAGATTATGGAAGAGGCAGTTGCAGTTGCGGTCGGATATGCGAGCCCTGCAAGGATTGATGAAATCAATATTTTACAGGCAACTTATGAGGCAATGCGGGAAGCAATTTCGAAACTTGAGGTGACACCTCAGATTTTATTAAATGATGCTGTCACAATTCCGGATGTTATTATTCCACAAGTTCCGATTATCAAAGGAGATGCAAAGAGCATTTCGATTGGAGCAGCGAGTATTATCGCAAAAGTGACGAGGGACCGTTTAATGAAAGAGTATGCGAAGCTGATGCCGGAATACGACTTTGCTTCCAATAAAGGATATGGTTCGTCTGCGCATATTTCAGCGTTAAAGAAATATGGGCCTTCTCCAATTCACCGTGCAACGTTTATTAAGAACTTTATATAGGATGAAATTGTTTGTAGATGCAGAGAGAAGAAAAAAATACGCGGAGAATCGGTGCTTATTATGAAGAACAGGCAGCACAGTATCTTCAAAGTAAGGGATATACGATAATCAAACGAAATTATAAGACACCTTATGGCGAGATTGATTTAATTGCAAAAAAACCGGATTTACTGGTGTTTTGTGAAGTGAAATTTCGAAGCAGTGACCGATATGGAACGGGACTTGAAGCCGTAACGGTAAAAAAACAGCAGAGAATTATCAAATCTGCCAGATATTTTTGTAATTGGTACTGTGGTTCAAAAGAATTTGCTTATCGCTTTGATGTGATTGCTATTGAACCGCAAGAAAAGATTTGTCATATTGAAAATGCGTTCGAATTGTAAAATAAAGAGTTGATTCATGGGGAGTGGAGTTATGGATAATGGAATGATAGAGAAAAGTAAAAAAATACGATGGAAAACGGATGAATACATGAAAATGGTAGAAAAAAACGGTGTAACCTATTTAAAATATCGGTCGTTTGAGCCATTTGAGAAAACCATCATTCATGGATTTTCCACTCGTCTTGGTGGTGTCAGCAAGGGGATTTATGAATCCATGAACTTAAGTTTTACAAGAGGCGATGAGGAAGAAGCTGTTTTTGAAAATTATAGACGAATTTCAGAAGCGATTGGATTTTTGCCGGAAGATATTGTGTGTTCGGACCAGACCCATACAACGAATGTACGAAGAGTTGGAAGGGCAGACAGGGGAAAGGGAATTGTAAAAGCACGGGATTATACGGACGTAGATGGTTTAATCACGAACGCCCCTGGAATTGTGCTTGCAACTTTTTATGCAGACTGTGTGCCATTATTTTTTGTTGACCCAAAGAATCGGGCGATTGGGCTTTCTCATTCCGGATGGAGAGGAACAGTCGGAAAAATCGGAAAAGTAACGGTTGAAGCTATGAAAAGAGAATTTGGTTCTAATCCGGAGGAGATTTATACAGCGGTTGGACCATCTATCTGTCAGGACTGTTATGAAGTGAGTGAGGATGTAATTGTTCAGTTTGAAGAACAGTTTAAAAAAGAAAACCATAAAGATTTATTTTACAAAAAAGAGAATGGAAAATATCAGCTGAATTTGTGGAAGGCAAATGAACTGGTCTTTTTAGAAGCAGGAATCAAACCGGAACATATTACAATGCCTGGAATTTGTACCTGCTGTAATCCGAATTTTTTATTCTCACATCGTGCAAGTCATGGAAAACGTGGGAATCTGGCGGCATTTCTTGGATTGCGCAAAAATCAATAGGCTAAATGCATAAAAATTTTGCTGCTTTTTTAAGGAATATTACATAGTTGTTACAAAATATGAAAAAAAGACTAGGAATCTGTTAAGAACTGTGTTATAATCAAGTTCGTGATTTGAAAAGGAGCTTAGATTATGAGAAATAAAACATGTAGAAGTTTATTTTTGTCTTTACTGATTGCAGGACTTACCGTAACACCTTGTTATGCAGCAACGACACAAAGTAAAATTTCTGATGCACAGAGTAAGAAACAGCAGACTCAGGATGATTTAAAAGAAGCGCAGAACAAAATTTCTTCTCTGGAAGCAAAAAAAGATGATTTACAAGCTTATTTAACAGAACTGGACAGTCAGCTCTCAGATTTAGCCGATAATCTTTCAGATTTGCAGGAAAAATCAGATGCTAAGCAGAGTGAATTAGAAGAATTAAAAACCGAATTAGAAGCAGCGAAAGACCGTCAGAATGAACAGTATGAAAGCATGAAATTAAGAATTCAGTATATGTACGAAAAATCAAATGATTCTTACATTTCTATGTTGCTGGAATCCAAAAATCTTACAGAGTTTTTAAGTACAGCAGAGAATATCATGCAGATTACCAAGTATGACAGAGGCATGTTAGCAGCATATAAAGAAACACAGCAGGAAATCGAAGAAAAAGAAGCCAGTGTGGAAAAAGAGCAGAGTGCAATCGAAGCACTTCAGCAGGAAAGTCTGGAAAAACAGAATGAAATCGCTGACTTAATGAAAGGAACAAACAGTCAGATTGAAGCTTATACTTCTGAGATTTCAAATGAAGAAAACAGTGCTCAGGATTTACTTGCAAAAGTAAATGCACAGGAAGCAGAAATTGATAAATTAATTAAACAGCAGAAAGATGAAGAAGCAGCAGCCGAGCTTGCAAAACAGAAAGCTGCCGCACAGGCAAAAGCAGCTGAGGAAGCAAAGAAACAGGCAGCAGAAGCCGAAAGAGCCGCACAGGCAAAAGCAGCTGAGGCGCAGCAGAGTGCAAGCCAGAGCAGTGTTTCAAGCTCCACTCAGCAGACTACAGAATCTTCTGCTTCTACGAATACAAATACAACCGTAACAGAAACACCAAGTCAGGAAGAAACCGTAGAGGATACAAGCAGTTCTACAACAGAAGATACAAATGATTCTTCAAGCAGCTCCGGCGATTCTTCTTCCAGCTCTCAGGGAACTTACCTTGGTAAATTTACCATTACAGGTTACTGTAACTGTTCTCAGTGTGGAGGACAGGGTCTGACAGCAAGTGGAACAGTACCGACTGCCGGAAGAACAGTAGCAATGAATGGTATTCCATTTGGAACAAAATTGTTAATCAATGGAGTAGTTTATACCGTAGAAGACCGTGGTGTTCCTTATGGACACGTAGATGTATATTACGATACACATAGTCAGGCACTTGGAAACGGAAGATATTACGCAGACGTTTACCAGTTAAACTAAGAATATAGACAGTAAGAAGAAATACATAAAAAAACAAAAGAGAAATCGTAGCCAGGAAAGGTTATGATTTCTTTTTTGTTGAAAGAAAAAGCAGACAGAGCATTAAACTCTGTCTGCCTATTAAGTATGAATTAAGAATAACGATGAAGCAACTGGTTAATCTTTTCTGTTGTAGAACGAACTTTTTCTACAGAGAGGTCATGGTTTAAGATATCCATAATACTTGCCAGATATTTGCTCATGTCTGCCTCAAGATAATAAGGACGGGTGAGAATGTCCGGATTTTTGTAGTTTAAGTTTGTTGTGATTACTTTATGGATGTATTCTTTTTCGTAAAATTCATCAAATTTTTCAAGACCATCGGTGAAAAGACCAAAAGTAGTGCAGACGATAACACGTTTTGCTTTTCTGTCTTTTAATTGTTTTGCGACATCGAGCATGCTTTCACCGGAAGAAATCATATCATCGATTACGATAACATCTTTTCCTTCAACAGAGTCACCTAAGAATTCGTGAGCGACAATCGGGTTTTTACCATTTACAACAGTAGAATAGTCACGACGTTTGTAGAACATACCCATATCAACACCAAGAATATTAGAGAAGTATACCGCACGCTGCATTGCACCCTCGTCCGGGCTGATAATCATTAAGTGTTCGTTATCGATTTTAAAATCATCTACAGAAGCACATAACGTCTTTAAAAACTGATAGGTCGGCATAAAGTTGTCAAATCCGGAAAGCGGAATAGCATTCTGCATACGCGGGTCATGAGCATCGAATGTAATGATATTAGAAACACCCATGTTTACCAGTTCCTGAAGCGCAAGTGCACAGTCAAGAGATTCTCTTTTGGTTCTCTTATGCTGACGGCTTTCATAGAGAAATGGCATAATGACATTGATTCGATGTGCTTTTCCGGTTGCTGTTGCAATAATTCGTTTTAAGTCCTGATAATGGTCATCAGGAGACATATGATTGATATATCCGTTGACTTTATAAGTAAGACTATAGTTGCAGACATCTACCATAACGAAAAGGTCGGTACCCCGTACAGATTCATTAATCACACCTTTTGCTTCTCCGGAACCAAATCTCGGGCATTTGCTTTCAATTAAAAAGGTATCTTCTGAATAACCTCGAAAGCTTAATCCGGATTTATTGTGGGAATCTAACTCCTGTCTGAATTGAACAAGATGAGAATCCACCTTCTGTGCCAGTTCATGGCAGCTGTCTAAGGCTGCAATTTTAATCGGTGCTACTGGAATGGATTTCTCCAGCAAACTGATATTAACCATAATGACCTCCAAATTATATTTTTTAAGTTTGATTGTTAAAATACCAGAAATCATTTAGAGCAAAAACATTTCTGATATCAGTTGTAGATAAAATAGTGTTTATCCCAACTTTTCGACATAATTATACAATTAAGTTATAACATTTATATATCATGGCAGTCAAGGAAAAATATTGCTTTTTTTCGGTATTGTTGGTATTATAGATAATAACGGGGTTTAAAAGCTTCGTTTGGAAATGAGGATAGATATGAAACAAAGCAGACATAAAATCAAAGAAATACAAGAAGGAAGCATCGCACAGGAACTGGAATTAGAAGCTGGAGACGAGCTGATTTCAATTAATGGACAGCCGGTTGAGGATGTGTTTGACTATCACTATCTGGTAAATGATGAATATATAGAACTTCTGGTAAAAAAACAAAGCGGAGAAGAATGGGAGCTTGAAGTCGAAAAAGACTATGATGAGGACCTTGGAATTGTGTTTGAAAATAGTTTGATGGATGAATACCGTTCTTGTAGAAATAAATGCGTATTTTGTTTTATTGACCAGATGCCGCCGGGAATGAGAGAAACGTTGTATTTTAAAGACGATGATTCCCGACTTTCTTTTTTACAGGGAAACTATGTTACACTTACCAATATGAGTGACCATGATATTGAACGGATTATTCATTATCATCTTGCACCGATTAATATTTCTTTTCAGACAACGAACCCACAACTGCGTTGCAAAATGCTGCATAATCGTTTTGCGGGAGACATTTTCCCAAAAGTGCAGAGATTGTTTGAAGCAGGAATTGAGATGAATGGACAGATTGTACTTTGTAAAGGGTTAAATGATAAAGAAGAACTTAAAAGAAGTATTAAAGATTTATCAAAATACCTTCCGCATTTAAGAAGTGTTTCGGTTGTTCCGGTGGGATTAAGTAAATTCCGGGATGGACTATATCCGCTTGAACCGTTTGAAAAACAAGATGCGGAGGAAGTCATTGACTTAATTGAATCCTGGCAGAAAAAACTTTATGAAGCTTATGGGCTCCATTTTATTCATGCAAGTGATGAGTGGTATCTGTTAGCAGGAAGAAAACTGCCGGAGGAGGAAAGATATGATGGATATCTCCAGCTGGAAAACGGAGTCGGTATGCTGAGGCTTTTGGAAACAGAGGTGGAAGAAGCCTTAGAGCAGAGAGAGGGAGATGAACGAAAATTAGAACTTTCTTTTGCAACTGGGCGGCTGGCATATGGATTTATCAGAAGATATATGGACTGGATTCAGGAGAAGTATCCAAATGTCAAAGTTCACGGTTATCAGATTGTAAATGATTTCTTTGGTGAAAAAATAACGGTATCCGGTCTTTTGACAGGACAGGATGTAATTGCACAGTTAAAAAATAAAGAACTGGGTGAATATCTATTATTACCTTGTAATCTGCTTCGAAGCGGAGAGAATGTATTTCTTGATGATAGGACAGTAGAAGAGGTAGAAAAAGAATTAAAGATTCCTGTAAAAATCGTAGAAGAAGACGGCGCTTCATTAGTTTCCGCTGTCTTAGAGAAAGACGCAGGAAGAGCACATAGAAGGAGACAGATGTATGAGCAAACCGATTGTAGCGATTGTAGGGAGACCTAATGTAGGAAAATCTACGTTATTTAATGCACTTGCCGGTGAGAAAATTTCAATTGTAAAAGACACACCAGGCGTAACAAGAGACCGCATTTATGCAGATGTAAGCTGGCTGGATAAAAACTTTACGTTAATTGATACCGGTGGTATTGAACCGGACAGCAAAGATATTATTTTGTCACAGATGCGTGAACAGGCACAGATTGCCATTGATACTGCCGATGTTATTATTTTTATCACCGATGTACGCCAGGGACTGGTGGATTCCGATGCAAAGGTAGCAGATATGCTGCGCCGCAGTAATAAACCGGTTGTACTGGTTGTCAATAAAGTGGACAGTTTTGATAAATTTATGATGGATACTTATGAATTTTATAATCTGGGAATTGGAGAACCGGTGCCGATTTCTGCAAGTGGAAAACTTGGAATTGGTGACATGTTAGAGAAAGTAGTCAGTCACTTTGAAGAGGGTGCAGGTCAGGCAGAAGAAGAGGAAATTCCGAAGATTGCGGTTGTAGGAAAGCCAAATGTGGGAAAATCTTCTCTGATTAATAAAGTCCTTGGAGAATCCCGTGTTATTGTTTCGGATATTGCCGGAACTACAAGAGATGCCATTGATACAAAAGTAGAATGGAATGGAAATGAATATATTTTCATTGATACGGCAGGTCTTAGAAGAAAAAATAAAATTAAAGAAGAACTCGAACGATACAGTATTATCCGTACCGTAACCGCAGTGGAGCGTGCGGATGTCGTCGTTATGATGATTGATGCAACGGAAGGGGTAACCGAGCAGGATGCAAAGATTGCCGGAATCGCACATGAAAGAGGAAAAGGTGTCATTATTGCAGTCAATAAATGGGATGCAATTGAGAAAAATGATAAGACCATTTATAAGTTTACTAATAAAGTGCGTGAAATCCTTTCTTACATGCCTTACGCAGAAATCTTATTTATTTCAGCAAAAACCGGACAGAGAGTTCCGAAATTATTTGAAACCATTGATATGGTACTTGAAAATCAGACCCTTCGTATTCAGACCGGTGTACTCAATGAGATTATGACAGAAGCCGTGGCAATGCAGCAGCCACCTTCGGATAAAGGAAAACGTCTGAAATTATTCTACATGACACAGGTTTCTGTAAAACCGCCAACATTTGTTATTTTTGTAAATGATAAAGAGTTAATGCATTTTTCTTACACAAGATATCTGGAAAATAAAATCAGAGAGGCCTTTGGATTTAAAGGAACTTCTTTAAAATTCCTGATTCGTGAGAGAAAGGACAAGGAGTAACAAAAATATGTGGGCGAAAATCGTATGTCTTGTAATCGGATATGGATTCGGATTGTTTCAGACCGGTTATTTTTATGGAAAGAGAAATGGAATTGACATCCGTAAATATGGAAGTGGAAATGCAGGAACAACAAATGCACTGCGTACGCTTGGAAAGAAAGCGGGAGCAATTACTCTTGCGGGAGACTGTTTAAAAGCGATCCTGGCTATTTTGCTGGTCAGTCTGATTTTTGGAAGAGCATTTCCGGAACAGATTATGCTTTTAAAATTGTATGCCGGAGCGGGTTGTGCATTGGGACATAATTTCCCGTTTTATATGAATTTTAAGGGTGGAAAAGGAATAGCAGCTTCTGTAGGAATGTTAATTGCATTTGACTGGCGGTTATTTTTCTTATGTGCGGTTGTATTTTTTACCGTATTTTTCTTAAGTCATTTTGTTTCTCTGGCATCTTTGCTGGCGTATTTCTTTTTTGTCGTTGGAGTGATTGCTTCTGGACAGATGGGGCGTTATGATGTACCTGCATCGGTGCTTCATGAAATGTATATTGTTGCATTTCTTTTGATGCTTCTGGCATTTTGGAGACATCGTGCAAATATCAAACGACTGGCAACCGGAACCGAAAACAAGATTGAATTTGGTAAAAAATAGGAGGTATTTGGGTATGGCAAAAGTGAGTGTAGTTGGGGCGGGAAGCTGGGGAACCGCGCTTGCAATGTTATTATGTAATAATGGACATGATACAATGCTTTGGTCACACAGAGAAGAACAGGCAGAGGAATTAAGAACAGCAAGAGAAAATAAAGCAAAACTGCCAGGGGTTAAAATTCCGGAAGAAATCCATGTAACTTCTGATTTATCGGAAGCTTTGATTGATAAAGATGTGATTGTAATGGCTGTGCCGTCTGTGGCAGTTCGGACGACAGCTAAGAAAATGTCTTCCCATATCCGGTATGGGCAGGTCATTGTCAATGTGGCAAAAGGAATTGAAGAGGGCAGTCTGATGACACTGACCGATATGATAGAAGAAGAAATTCCAAATTGTCAGGCATGTGTGCTTTCAGGACCAAGCCATGCAGAAGAGGTAAGCCGTGGTCTTCCGACAACCTGTGTAGTCGGGGCAAAGACAAGAGCACTTGCGGAATATCTACAGAATATTTTTATGAGTTCCGTATTTCGGGTTTATATCAGCCCGGATATTTTAGGAATTGAACTCGGAGCGGCATTAAAAAATGTGATTGCGCTGGCAGCAGGGACTGCGGATGGATTAGGATATGGAGACAATACAAAGGCAGCTCTGATTACCCGTGGAATTACCGAGATGGAACGTCTTGGTGTGGCAATGGGCGCAAAGGCGGAAACCTTTTATGGTTTATCGGGTATTGGAGATTTGATTGTTACTTGTGCAAGTGTTCACAGCCGTAATCGAAAAGCCGGTTTCTTAATGGGACAGGGAAGAAGTATGGAAGAAGCCATGAAAGAAGTAAATATGGTTGTAGAAGGTGTTTATTCAGCAAAAGCAGGGATGGAGCTTGCAAAGAAATATCACGTGGAAATGCCGATTATTGAACAGGTCAATGAAGTACTGTTTGAAGGGAAAACACCGGCGGATGCAGTAAAAGAGCTGATGGTTCGTGATAAGAAAATAGAAAACTGGGATTTTGAATGGTAATTTACAAAGGAGTGTACTTTAAAGGGAAGTGCACTCCTTTTTTCTTAAGAAACATTAAGGGGCTTTTAGAAAAATTTTCGATTTGTGCAAATAAATTGTAAAAAAGAACTGGTATGATAAAAGAGTAAGAAAATTGAGAGATGCTCTCAAAGTCTTTATACATATATTTATGAAACAGGAAAGGAAGCCTAGATGGAAAAGACGCTGATACAGTTAAAGGATATTTGTAAAGTTTATAATCCTGGAGAAAATGAAGTGCGAGCATTAGACCATATCAACCTTGAGATCATGGAGGGCGAACTGGTAGCAATTATTGGGCAGTCCGGTTCAGGCAAATCTACGTTGATGAATATGCTGGGGTGTCTGGATGTGCCGACAAGTGGTTCTTATTATCTTCATGGGCAGGATGTTTCGCATTTAAAAGATAATGAACTTTCTGCAATCCGCAATAAAGAAATTGGTTTTATTTTTCAGGGATTTAATTTGATTGCAAATTTAAATGCAGTTGAAAATGTGGAACTTCCATTAATTTATCGTGGAATTGGAAAACAGGAGAGAAGAAAACTGGCAAAGGAAGCACTCGAAATGGTAGGTCTTGGACACAGAATGGACCATAAACCATCGGAGATGTCCGGAGGACAACAGCAGAGAGTTGCAATTGCAAGAGCGATCGCAGCAAAACCGCCGGTGATTTTGGCGGATGAGCCGACAGGAAATCTGGATTCTGCTTCAAGTAAAGAAATTCTTCAGATTTTAAAAGACCTTCACAGCGGAGGTAGAACCGTGATTCTAATTACACACGATGACAAAATTGCGGAACAGGCATACAGGATTATCCGTATTTTGGATGGAAAAATAGAATCTGACCGGAAGAATGATAAAATATTGGAAAGCAGAGAGGAAATAAAATGAAAAAAAGAAACGTAAAACAACTGGTGGGAATGTCCTCAAAAAAGAAAAAGTGGATTATTGTTGGAGCAATAGTAGTAGTCATAGTAGTCGGTGCAGTAAGTGTGTCTGGAAGAAAGCAAAAAGATTCATTGCCACAGGTTACGGTAGAACAGGCAAAAAAACAGGATGTCACTTCAAGGGTGGAGACAAGTGGAACGGTAGAAAGCCTGAAAGTGAAGACTTATTTTTCACCGGTCAATGCGACAATTTCCAGTCTTGGTTATCAAACCGGTGATTTGGTAAAAAAAGGAGATACACTGGTTGCTTTTGAAACCGATTCTTTAGAACAGGATAATGAAAAAAGCCAGTTAAATAAAACAGCAACGGTAAGTGGTTCAAAAGATACAGCACAGAAAGCGGTAGAGAGTGCACAAAAAGTAAAAGATGCACAGGCAGAACTTCCCACATTGGAGCAGAATGTTAAAAATTATCAGGAGTATGTGGCATCTTTAAAAACTGCTATTTCGGACCGTACCCGTACACTTGCGGAAGATTCTTCAAAGGCTTCTTCTGATATTAGTATGGCATTGACAAAAGCACAGGCAGAACTGGCAAAAATGCAGGAGAATATGTCGAGTCTTACTGCATTACAGCAGGAGCAGGAGGCAAAGATTACAGAGCTTACGGCGGAAATCTCAGAGACTAAAAAAGAAGGTGGAGATGCTTCGGAGGCGGAGCATCAATTAAATAATTTCAATGATGCCTTAAAGCAGACAAAAAATCAGATAAAAGAACAGCAGAATTATATTGATGAACAAAATGATGTGATTACACAGTTAAATGTACAGCAGATTGAAGCACAGAGTAATGCAAAAGATGCAGATTCAGATGAACAGATTGTTGCATGGCAGAATGAATTAGAAGATGCGACAACAAAACTTTCTGAACTGCAGGCAGAACTTTCCGAAAAGAAAACGGTAGCAGAAGGTTCTTCAGATGCAGGACTTACACAGGCAGCAAAGAACCAGTTGGAGGCAACGGACAATCTCGCAGAATTAGAGGCGGCAAGTACACAGGAGTTATTAGAAAAAGGTCGTCAGGGAATTAAGGCAGAATTTTCTGGAATTATTTCAAAAGAAGAAATTTCAGAAGGAACAACAGCAACACAGGGAATGGAGTTGGTGACGGTTTCAAGCAATGAAGAAGTTGCAGTAAACGTCAGTGTATCAAAGTACGATTATGATAAATTAAAGGAAGGTCAGAAAGCTTCTGTTAATATTGCGAGTCATACTTATGCGGGAACCGTTTCATCTATCAGCAAGGTTGCCCAGACAAATGAAAAAGGTGCACCTGTGATTTCGGCAAAAGTAAAAATTGACAATCCGGACGAAAGTATTTTCCTTGGGGTAGAAGCAAAAGTTTCGATTGAGACGGATACTGCAAAAGATGTGGTATGTGTTCCAGCCTCTGCTGTGAATACAGCGACTGACAGCACTTTTTGTTATGTGTTAAAAAATGGTGTGATTACGAAACAGAACATTACAACAGGTGTTACAGCGAGTGATTACATAGAAGTAGAAAAAGGGCTAAAAGCAGGAGATGAAGTAATTTCAGAGCTTCCGGAAGGTGTAGAAACAGGAATGAAAGCAGAGGCAGTAAGTGGGAGCACAGAGGAATAATAATGGGACAGACATTCGAGTATTTAAAAATGGCTCTGCAAAATATCAGAGCAAATAAAGGACGTTCTCTGCTTACCATGCTTGGCATTATTATTGGAATTTCTTCGGTTATTACAATTATGTCGGTTGGAGCGGGCTTTAAAAATGAAATGAATAAACAGCTGGACTCCATTGCAGGAGGACAGATTTATCTTTATTTAAGCGATGAGGGGCAAAAAAGAGAAGAGTATATGACAGAAGATGATTTTGCTCAGATTGAATCAAAGATAGATGGGGTGACAGGGACTTCTCCGGTCTTTGGAGCAGCAGGTTCAACTAAGACATTAAAAGGGGAATTTACGGTCAATCTTACCGGTGGAGGAACGGCACAGCAGGAAATCTCAAAATGGAAAGTGGTAAGAGGACGGTATTTTAATCAAAGTGATATTGATACGGCAAACCGTGTCTGCGTAGTCAGCAAAAAAGATGCGATTTCCATGTTTGGAACAGACGATGTAGTTGGAATGAATATCGAAATTGCATCGGATAACAGTACCGGTGATTTTCAGATTATCGGAATTGTAGAACAGGAAAATTTAGGAAACATGGTCACGATGGAATATGGAGATGAACAGAGTGTGTCTATGGATGTTCCGTATACGGCAATGGATGTATTTGGATATGATACTTCTTCATTTGCATATCTTTATATTACAACGGACAAAAGTGCGGACACTGGAAAGGTTGCAAATGCGGCAATTGCACTTTTAAATCAATTGCATTACAGTTCGGGAGAAAGCTATTATGATATGGAAAATTTTACGGACCAGATGTCATCTATCAATGATATGCTGAATATGATTACCGGATTTATTTCGCTGGTTGCCGGAATTTCTCTTTTGGTTGGTGGAATTGGTGTCATGAATATTATGTTAGTATCTGTGACAGAACGTACGAGGGAGATTGGTATCCGAAAATCATTAGGAGCAAAAACTTCTTCGATTATGATGCAGTTTTTGGCAGAGTCGGCAATCATTGCCTGCATTGGGGGCTTAATTGGAATTACAATTGGTGTGGCACTTGCTTATGCGGTGTGTTCGATTCCAACACTTGGTTTTACGCCGGGAATCAAATTATCTACCATTCTTTTGGCGACGGTATTTTCTTCCGGAATTGGAATTGTGTTTGGAGTTTATCCGGCAAGAAAAGCAGCAAAATTAAGTCCGATAGAAGCGCTTAGAAGAAACTGAATATTAAGAAAAAAATTAGAAAAATTAAGAGCGGAGAAAAGAAAAATGACAGGAATCATATAGAAAAGAATTCCTGTCATTTTTTTAGTCCTGATAATAAGGAAGCATGTCTTCCGGAATGCCGGCAGTTCTTTGTTTGATGTCCATTGCATTAATCGCATTCATTTCTTCTTCGGTTAAAGAAAAATCAAAGATATCTGCATTTTCTAAAATGCGGTCTTTATGGATGGATTTTGGAATTGCAGATACTCCCTGCTGTATCAGCCAGCGAAGTCCAATCTGAGCGGTTGTTTTCTGATATCTGCTGCCGATTTCTAAGAGAAGCTGGCTATGCAGATAAGCACCTCTGGCAAGCGGAGCATAAGCCTGGACGGCAATTCCCTCTGATTTGCAATAAGAAAGCAGTTCTTTTTGATTGAACAGAGGATGAAACTCCACCTGATTGACAGCAGGTTTGATATCGGAAACCGATTTTAGTAATTCTAATTCATGGATACGGAAGTTAGAAACACCGATGGATTTGATTTTTCCCGCAGATTGTAATTTTTCCAGCGTTTTCCAGGTGTTTGTGAAACATCCGGGAACCGGCCAGTGAATTAAATACAAATCAACATAATCAAGTCCAAGTCTTTCCAGACTTCTGTTAAAACTATCTTCTACGTCACCAAGACGCTGTGCATTATTCCATATCTTTGTTGTGATAAATAATTCTTCCCGTGGTACATCAAGTGCTTTTAAACCTCGTCCGACTCCGTCTTCATTTTTATAAACGGAAGCGGTATCAATCAGACGATAACCAGAGCAGACGGCGTCTTGAATGGCTTGTTCCACTTCTGTTCCGGCATCTGCTTTATATACTCCAAGTCCGAGAAGTGGCATTTTATGACCATCATTTAGTAAAATGGTATTTTCACCAAGTGACATGAAACAGCCCTCCTTTACTCTTAAATCTACACTTCGAGTCTTTCTATGTTTATTGAAAAGTGTCGAGCATAGATTTCTTTTCCTACTTCAAACTACGCCTTATCTTATCATAAAGATATGAAGTAATTACTCCAAATTTATTAATTTTTTAATAAATTCATGTTATTATTAAAAAAAGGAGTTTTAAAATTATGAAATTTTTTCATTTGGCAGATTTGCATTTAGGAAGAAAATTATTAGGGGAATCTTTGATAGAAGAACAGAGTTATATATTAGAAGAAATTATGAAAAATGTCCGTGTGGAAAAGCCAGACGGAATCTTTATCTGTGGGGATCTTTATGATAAGTATATTCCGTCCTCAGAAGCAGTGGCACTGTTTGATTCTTTTTTAGAGGCTCTTGTAAAAGAAAATTGTGAAGTATTTATTATCAGTGGAAATCATGACGGAGCAAGCCGGCTCGAATTTGCAAGTGGATTATTAAAAAAACAGAAAGTCCATATCTGTGGGACTTATAAGGGAAAGATAGAGAGTGTGGAACAAAAAGATGAGTATGGAAAGCTGACGGTGTATCTGCTTCCGTTTTTGCGTCCGGATATGTTGAGAGCTTATGAAAAGAACTGTCCCCAAACTTATCATGAAGCAGTAAAGCAAGTGCTGAAAGAGCTGCCTTATAATAAGAAAGAACGCAATCTTTTACTGACTCATCAGTTCGTTGTGGACGGACAAATGTTTCCCGAAACTTCAGAATCAGAAATAAAATTAATAGGAGGGATAGAAGCAGTAGATGTATCCTGTTTTGAAAGATTTGACTATACTGCCCTTGGTCACATTCATCGGGCACAGAAAATAAAAACGGAATGGATACGATATGCGGGTTCTCCACTTGCGTATTCCTTTTCGGAAGTAAATGATAAAAAAGGAATTACAGTAGTGGAATTAAAAGAAAAAGGAAATTGTTCTGTGCGAAAGATTTTGCTGCATCCAAAAACGAAACTGGCAGTTTTAAAAGATAAGCTGGAAAATTTACTTTCTGAAGCCTATCAGGAATTCCGGACAGGCTATTATTTATCAATTCGAGTGACAGACGAAGAAATACTGGAGTATCCGGTGCAGAGATTACAGCAGGTCTTTTCGGGAATGTTGGAATGTCGGATTGAAAACCGTAGAACGTTGGCTCAGGGAATTATGGAAACGGCGGATTTGTCTGTTATAAAAAAGACACCGGAGTCTCTCTTTGCTGAATTTTATGAAAAGCAAAATGGGATACCTATGAATGAAATCGAAAAGCAGATACTAAGAACGGTACTTGGTGAAATGGAGGAGATGAAAGGTGATACCAATTGAGTTGGAATTAGAAGCGTTTGGACCTTATGCAGAACGCACACAGATTTCATTTGAACAATTTCAGGAAAATGGATTGTTTTTAATTTGTGGAGATACCGGTTCTGGGAAAACTACGATTTTTGATGCAATTGCGTTTGCCCTTTATGATACGGCAAGTGGAGAGACGAGAAAGATGGAAACCCTTCACAGTGATTATGTAGAAGCAAAAAAGTGCAGTGAAGTAAGACTGTTATTTTCGCATAAAGGAAAGCGTTATCAGGTAATCCGCAGTTTTAATGGAAAACGAAAAAATGAAGCGGTATTAGAAGAGGAGAAAAAAGAAGGATTAACCGGACGAAAAGCGGTAAACGGGAGAATAAGAGAAATACTTGGACTTGACTATCAGCAATTTAAACAGATTTCAATGATTGCGCAAGGAGAGTTTTTGAGTTTACTGCTTGCAAAAAGTGAAGTGCGCAGTGAGATTTTCAGAAGAGTATTTGATACCGGACTTTATAAAAGGCTGGCAGAAGTATTAAAAAGTAAAGCGGTTCATTTAAGAGAAGAGGAGAAGCTGCGAAAAGAAAGAGAACATCAGCTGATGTCAGGTCTGGAAGAAGAATTAGAAAAAGAATTCAAAAAAGAAGATGAGAGCTGGCAGATTCCAGAAGAAATTGAAAAGATTTTAGAAAAAAAGATAGAAGAGTTAAAAGAAGAAGAGAAGAGGCAGAAAGGGGTAGAGAAAGAAGAGGAGACTGATAAAGCGGAAATTTTAAAAGCCCTGGAGCAGATAAAAACGATAAATCGGGATTTTCAACAGCTGGAAAATTTGCAGGAAATTTTGAAACAAGAAAAGGAAAGAAAAAGAGAGTTTGCTCAAAAAGAAAAAGAACTGGATAAGATAAAGAGGGGAGTGCTTTATATCAAACCGGTTTTGGAGCGATATGAGGCAAAGAAAATAGCGTTTGAGACAGAAGAAATCAGGTATCTGGAAATTTGCAAAAGGCAGAAAGTACAAAAGCAGAATACAGGAAAACTAAGACAAGAACAAAAAGAGGCGGAACAAAATAAAAGAAAATACGAAAAAATACAGTGTCTGAAAGCGGAATGTCTGGAAATAGAGACAGAATATAAAAAGCTGAATATACTTTGTGATCTCCAAACGGAAAAAGAAAAATTACAGGAACAGTTAAAGACAGAAATCAGAGAAGCAAAACAGGCAGTGGTTGAATATGAAACAGAAAAAGAAAAATTTTTCTGTGCGCAGGCAGGAATTCTGGCTAAGAGTTTAAAAGAGGGAGTGCCGTGTCCGGTCTGTGGTTCTGTTTTACATCCGCGTCCGGCCGTTGTTTTAGGAGAAGTACTTACCCAGGAAGAACTAAAAGAAAAAGAACGTAAGAAGAAACAGTTAGAAGAGAAAAGACAGCGAACCATGCAGACGTTTTTACAGCTGGAAAAAGAAGTAGAAAAAAGTACAAAAGAGGTATCGGTAAACCCGGATTTTTTCTGGAAAGAAGTTCATGCAAAACTAGAACAGACAGGACAAAAAAGAAACCAGAAAGAAATAAAAATCAGAAAACTTGAACAAGATGTAAAAAAAGAAGTGAGAGACAGTGAGACAATCCAAAAAGAGTGGATTGAAAATCTGGAAAAAGAAGCTGGAATCTTAAAAGAAAAAGAAATATGCAAAGAGCAGATAGAAGCGTTAAAAGCAGAGAAAAAAGCATGTCAGATGAAATTAAGAACTGCGGTAAAAGAACAAAATTTTAAAAGTGAAAAGGAAGCCAGATTATTTTGTGAAAAACAGGAAAAACTTTTGGGATTAGAGCAGGAAATTGCAGACTACAAAAAAAGGCTTCACAAGTTCTTAGGGCAGATAAAAATTTTGGAAAAAACGCTTTTGGGACAAAAAAAACAGTCGGAAGAAGAAAAACAGAAAAAGCTTGAACAGACAGAACAAAATCTGGAAAAAATCAGGCTGGAATTAAGAGAAATTTATAAACGTATCAGTTTTTATGAAAAGACCTTAGAACAGCTGAAAAAACTGTGGGAAGAAAGCGAAAAAACCAGAAAGGAAAGACTGGCACTTTTGTCACTTTCGGATACGGCATCCGGAACACTTGCAGGAAAACCGAAAGTATCCTTTGAACGCTATGTTCAGTCTGCATATTTCAAACAGATTGTTGTGGAAGCAAATCAGAGACTGGAACAGATGACAAATGGCAGATATGAGTTGTTGGTAGAGGAGACGGGAACAAACAAAAAAAGCCAGAGTGGTCTGGATTTGCAGGTATATGACTATCATACCGGAAAGGTAAGAAGCGTCCGTTCTCTTTCAGGGGGAGAAAGTTTTCAGGCAGCGCTTTCTCTGGCACTTGGAGTATCGGGAGTCATCAGTCAGTTTGCAGGGGGAATTTGTATAGAAACTTTGTTCATTGACGAGGGATTTGGAAGTCTTGATGAGCAGTCTTTAGAGTTTGCTGTTGATACGTTACGTCAGCTTTCGGGTCAGGGATGTATGATTGGAATTATTTCGCATGTAAAAGAATTAAAAGAGCAGATTTTTCAGCGGATTGAGATAAAAAAAGGACAGAAGGGAAGTCAGATTTTAACAGTGGTCTGAACCTTTAAAAAAACATAAGAATTGCTTGATAAAACGTCGAAAAACATGTATAATAATAGTATTGATAAATTATTGTCATTTACTGCGCCCAATTAAAATTAAGCTGCAGAGAAAGGAGAAAAAATGCATTTAATCAATGATGAAAACGGCAATGTCGTTCCTCATGGACATGAGCATAATCACAGCCATGAACATACGCATGGACATGGATGCAGCAATTGTGGTGATAACGAGTGTCAGGGAAGCTGTACAGAAGAAGTAGTAGCACTTTTAAATTATATGCTTTCCCATAATGAACACCATGCAGAAGAACTTGACCAGATGGCAGAAAATCTTGCAAAACTGGGAATGGAAGATGCGGCAAAAACGATTAAAGAGGGTGTTGCTGATTTCCAGAAAGGAAATATGCGGTTAGGTCTTGCACTGACACTTGTGAAAGAACATTTGAAGGACTGAAATTAAGGAGGCGTAACTATGTGTCTTGCAACCGTTCAAAAAAGTGATGATACTGTAGTATGCAGAAATGTCAGCAGAATTGATGTGGATGGAGAAAAGGTAATCATTCGAGATATTATGGGTGATGAGCGCGTAATAGAAGGAAAAATTCTTATGGTTGATTTGGCAAACAGTCTTGTAAAACTGGATTGTCAGTAAAAACAGATCTTTGAGACTGCTACGCACGGTCTTGAATAGATAAATTATAATGTGGAGGTAAGTAAACGATGAAGTAATCAGAAGTGATGAAAGAGAAAATGCTTTTATCCTTCGAACTGTTTCCACCAAAAACAGACAAAGGTATGGAAAATCTTCCGGGCACAATTGAACATTTGTGCGAATACAAACCGGAATATATTTCCTGTACTTATGGAGCTGGTGGAACAAATGTTGGTAAGAACATGGATGTGTGCAAGATGATTCAGGCTGCCGGAACCACACCGGTAACACATTTTACCTGTATCGGAAACACAGCAGACAATTCTTAACCAGGCTGCTACAATTAACATGGCACTTTCACGTAATGGCTGTGTAATGCCTCGTGAACTTTGCAAAATTATTTCCAAGAACTGGATTTTTCCAAATCCGTTCGACAAAGAACCATTCGATGCTGATGTAGAAGGCAAGAAAGCTCGCTTCAAAGAAGCTGGTATCGAATACACAATGAAACAGATTGATGAATATCGTGCACTTGGTGTAAATGGCATCCATCTGTATGCACTGAATAAGTGGAAAGACGTTTCTGAGATTATTGACAGATCCGGTCTTCGCACATTAGTGTAGGAAACAACATTAAAGAAATATAGGAGGTGCCCTGCAAATGGCACATGTAATTGCGATTGCCGGTAAAGGCGGTGTTGGTAAAACAACACTTACCGGATTGATTATTCAGTATCTGGGCAAGAAAGGCAAAGGTCCGATTCTTGCGGTAGATGCAGATGCAAATTCAAATTTAAACGAGGTCCTTGGAGTGGAAGTGGAAGAAACGCTTGGTGATATCCGTGAGGAAGTGGCCAGAGCGGAAATGTCAAAGGATAATCCGATTCCACCAGGAGTGTCGAAAGCAGATTATATGGAATTTAAATTTGACGATGCATTAATTGAAGATGATGATTATGACTTGCTGGTGATGGGACGTACGCAGGGAAAAGGATGTTACTGTTTTGTTAACGGACTTCTGCAGGCGCAGCTTCAGAGGCTGGAAAAAAACTATCCTTATATCATCGTGGATAATGAAGCCGGCATGGAGCATATCAGCAGAGGAGTTCTTCCGAATATGGAGGTTGCCATTCTTGTCAGTGACTGTTCAAGAAGAGGCGTACAGGCAGTTGGAAGAATTGCACAGCTGATTAAAGAGTGTGACATGCACCCGAAGAAAGTTGGTTTAATTATCAACCGAGCTCCGAACGGGGTACTGAATGAAGGAACAAAAGCTGAGATTGAAAAACAGGGATTAACCCTGCTTGGCGTTGTTCCGCAAGACGAAACGGTATATGAATTTGATTGTGACGGAACCCCGATTGTAGATTTGCCGGAAGACTCTCCGGTAAGAAAAGCAATTGTTGAAATTATTGACAATCTGGGGCTCTAAAAAAACTGGGCCTGCCGGAAAGGGGAGGCCCTAAGAAAAAAAAGAGGCGAAATTCAAGGAGGATATTCATGAGTGAATTCAAATTAACCACAGTAGAAGAATTCGAAGCTGCTACTGAGAGACTCCTGGAGACAGGGGCAAAAGTTGGCGCGGATGCTTGGCAGTTCCGTGTAAAAAATCAGACTCCACACTGTAAGTTTGGTGAAGAAGGTGTCTGCTGTCGTATCTGTTCTATGGGACCATGTCGTATTACAAAAAAAGCACCGAGAGGAATTTGCGGATGTGACGTACACGGTATCGTTGGACGTAACTATCTGAAATTTACAGCAGGTGGTTCTGCAACACATTCCGACCATGGTCGTGAAATCTGTCATACCTTATATGAATCATCAGCTGATGGATGTTATCAGGTAAAAGATCCGGAAAAACTGATTCGCATTGCAAAAGAATGGGGTGTAGAGACAGAAGGAAAAGATATCTACGACTTAGCACATGAAGTTGCAGAAATGGGTCTGTGGGAATATGGTAAACCGTTTGGAACACAGAGATTCTTAAAGAGAGCTCCGCAGTCACAGCAGGAATTATGGGAAAAGAACGAACTTGCACCAAGAGCAATCGACCGTGAAGTTTCATGTTCTTTACATATGGCTCACATGGGATGTTCCTCTCTTCCGGAAGCATTAATTAAACAGTCTATCCGTGCAGGTTTATCTGATGGATGGGGCGGTTCCATGATGGGAACAGAATTCTCTGACGTACTGTTTGGAACTCCAAAGCCAATCGATACAGAAGCAAACCTTGGTGTTATGGTAGAAGAAAACGTAAACATCGTAGTTCATGGACATGACCCGAGTCTTTCTGAAATGGTTTGTGAATATGCAGACTCTCCGGAAATGATTGCTTATGCAAAAGAAATGGGAGCAAAGGGAATCACAGTATCCGGTGTATGTTGTACATCAAATGAAGTAGCTATGCGTCGTGGTATTCCGATGGCAGGTAACTTCTTACAGCAGGAAAACGTTGTACTTACAGGCGCTTGTGAAGCAATCGTAGTAGACGTACAGTGTATCTTCCCGGCACTCGGACCTTTAAGTAAATGTTTCCACACAAAATTCATCACAACATCTCCGATTGCACAGATGCCGGATTCTGAATTTATCCGCTTTGACGCAAAAACAGCCGATGAGAAAGCAAAATTAATCGTTAAAACAGCAATTGAAAACTTCAAAAACAGAAAACCGGAACTGGTACATATTCCACAGTTAAAACAGAAAGCAACTGTAGGATACTCTGTAGAAGCCATCATCAAATGCTTAGACGGTGTTGCAAACAGCCAGGTTGATGAAATGGGAACAGTAAAACCTCTGTTACAGTGTGTAACATCAGGTGTTCTTCGTGGAGCAGTTGCAATGGTTGGATGTAATAACCCGAAAATCCGTCCTGACCTTGCACATATCGAACTGATGAAAAAATTAATCGCAAACGATATCGTAATTATTGCATCCGGATGTTCTGCACAGGCAGCTGCAAAAGCCGGTCTTATGGATAAACGTGCAAAAGATATCTGTGGTGATGGATTAAAACGTGTTTGTGAACTGGCAGATATTCCTCCAGTCCTTCACATGGGTTCCTGTGTAGATATCAGCCGTATGATGATTCTTGCTTCTGAACTGGCTAAATGTGCCGGTACACATGTTTCACAGCTTCCAGTTGTTGGATGTGCTCCGGAATGGATGTCTGAAAAAGCAGTTTCCATCGGTAACTATGTAATTGGTACAGGTATCGATACTTTCCTTGGTGTTGACCCTTATGTTTCTGGTTCCAGCGAAATCGCTGAAATCTTAACAAATGGCACAAGAGAGTGGGTAGAAGCAGCATTTACTGTGGAAAAAGATATTGATAAACTTGGAGACGCCATGATCGCACGTATCGAAGAAAAACGTGCAGCGCTCGGAATTTAAGAGCAGAAAAAACGGCTGTCTGATTTAGAACTGGATTAGACAGCCGGTATAAGAAAGGTGAATGAAATGAAAATAGCAGTGACAGGAAAAGGCGGTGTGGGTAAAACCACATTTGCAGCGACTTTAGCCCGGCTGTACGCAGACGAAGGGCGAAAAGTCCTTGCAGCAGATGTGGATCCGGACGCAAACCTTGGACTGGCTTTAGGATTCGACGAGGAAACTTTAGATTCAATTGTTCCCATTACAAAAATGAGAAAGCTGGTAGAAGAGAGAACCGGTGCAAATGAAGTGAATAAGTTTTTTAAAATCAATCCGAAAGTAGATGATATTCCGGATACTTATTCAAAAGAGGTAAATGGAGTAAAACTGCTGGTACTGGGGACTGTGGAAACCGGCGGTGGCGGATGTGTCTGCCCGGAGCATGTAATGCTTCGCAGAATCATTAACAATTTGGTCATTCATCGAGATGATGTCGTAATTATGGATATGGAAGCCGGTCTGGAACACTTAGGCCGTGGAACCACCCAGTCAATGGACCAGTTTATTGTTGTGATTGAACCGGGAGCCAGAAGTGTACAGACTTATAAGAATGTAAAACGTCTGGCAGATGACCTCGGAGTGAAACAGGTTCGTGTTGTTGCAAACAAAGTAAGAAATGTCGAAGATGAAGAGTTTGTAAAAGCTCATATCCCGGCAGAGGATCTGTTAGGCTTCATTCACTATAACACAGAAGTGATAGATGCGGATCGCCAGGGGAAATCTCCTTACGATTTCAGCAATACTGTAAAAGAAGAGATTACAAAAATTAAAAACATAATCGACAAAGGATTATGAGAAATCAGGAGGAAGAAACATTGACATTATTTGAAACCGTATTTAGCGGAAATGATGCTGTTTATGGATTAACCGAAAATGCAATTAATGCAGCAATTGAGCAGCATGGTGCAGACAAAGCAATCAGCTTTCCAGATACTGCTTACAGCTTACCTTGCTACTATGCAGTAACAGGTGTTAAAGTTGCTACTTTAGGAGAATTAAAAGAAGCGTTAGGTGTAGTAAAAACTCTTATGACAAGAGAAATGAAAACACATGATGTATTTATGTCAGGTGTTGCTACTGCATTATGTGCAGAATTTATTGAAGTATTAAAATACATCGACGGAGCAACTCCTTATGAAGCACCATGTGCAGGACATGTTCCGGATGCAATTATCCGTGAACTTGGTGTACCGCTTGTAACAGGCGATATCCCAGGTGTTGCAGTTATCCTTGGTTCTGCTCCTACAACAGAGGAAGGTGTTGCTTTAGTAAAAAGCTATCAGGCACAGGGTATCTTAGTTACCTTAGTTGGCGGAATCATTGACCAGGTTGAAGAAGCTGGAATGAAAACAGGTGCAAACGTACGTGTTATCCCGCTTGGAAAAGATGTTACAGCAGTTATCCATGTTGTATCTATCGCATTAAGAGCAGCTCTTATCTTTGGTAATGTGAAACCAGGTGATGCCGCTTCTCTGATGACTTATACAAAAGACCGTGTACCGGCATTTGTTAATGCATTTGCTCCTCTCGATGATGTTATCGTTGCATGTGGTGCAGGCGCAATCGCTCTTGGATTCCCGGTTATCACAAATCAGGAAGGCGTTTCTGAAGTACCGAAGAGCTTAATCTGCCAGCCAGATGTTGAAAAATTCAATGCAACATCTTTAGAGGCACGTGATATTAAAATTAAAATTACAAACATTGATATTCCGGTTGCTTATGCATCTGCTTTCGAAGGTGAAATTATCCGTCGTGGCGATATGCAGGTAGAATTTGATGGTTCCCGTGTAGACTGTGCTGAGTTAGTACATACTGTAGAAGCTTCTGAAATTGAAGACCATAAGATTACAGTTGTAGGACCGGAAGTTGATGAAATGGAACTGGGAAGCAAAAACAGCATTGCTTATGTCGTTAAAGTTGCTGGTAGAAGCATGCAGCCAGATTTTGAGCCGGTTATCGAACGTAAATTCCATAACTATATCAACTGTATCGAAGGTGTATATCATACAGGACAGCGTGATATGCAGCGTATCCGTATCAGCAAAGATGCATTTGCAGCTGGATTCCGTATCAAACACATCGGTGAAGTTTTATACGCATCCGTTAAAAATGAGTTTGATGCAGTTGTTGATAAATGTGAAGTTGTTATTTACACAGACCCAGCTGAATGTACAAGAATTCGTCATGAAGTGGCTATTCCTACATTCAACAAACGTGATGACCGTCTGAAAAACCTGACGGATGAATCTGTAGACGTATACTACAGCTGTATTCTGTGTCAGGCATTCTCTCCATCTCACGTATGTGTTGTTACTCCGGAACGTCTTGGTCTTTGTGGTGCGGTTTCATGGCTGGATGCAAAAGCAACAAATGAACTTGATCCGAACGGACCTTGTCAGGTAATCACAAAAGAAAGATGTATCGATGAGAGAATCGGTGAATACGAAGATGTTAATGAAGCAGTTCGTAAACTGTCTCAGGGTGCTCTTGAAGATGTATCTCTGTACTCTATCATGGAAAAACCGATGACATCTTGTGGATGTTTCGAATGTATCTGTGGTATCGAGCCATTCTCAAACGGTGTTGTAATTGCCAACCGTGAATATGCAGGTATGACTCCTCTTGGTATGACATTCCCAGAGATGGCTTCCATGACAGGTGGTGGTGTTCAGACACCAGGTTTCATGGGACATGGTAAACACTTTATCGGTTCCAAGAAGTTCATGAAAGCAGAAGGCGGTATCGAAAGAATCGTATGGATGCCAAAAGAACTGAAAGAATTTGTTGCAGACAGACTGAATGAAACTGCAAAAGAATTATACGGAATTGAAAACTTTACAGATATGATTGGTGATGAAACAATCGCAACAGACCCAGAAGAACTGGTAGGATTCTTAACAGAAAAAGGACATCCAGCTCTTTCTATGGAGCCAATGATGTAATCAGAGGTTCATTCCTCAGACGATAATCATAATAAGCGGTGGGGGAAGCTGTGGCCTAACCCGCCGTTTATAAAAAATATACAAGGAGGCTAATAAGAAATGCCGTTTAATCAGAAACCACAGAAATTCAATGCAAATATTAACACAGTTGAAATCGGCTGCGGGGACAAAGCAATCAAATTAGGAGGAGAATGTACATATCCTTTCTATACATTTGATGCGCCAATGGAAAACGCACCAAAAATTGGTGTGGAAATTTCCGACCTTGGACTTGCAGACGTACCTGGAATCCAGGAATATTATGCCGGTGCAACAACAATCGGTGAAATCGCTAAAAAGGCAGAAGCAATGGAAGGTGCGGACTTTGTTTGCTTACGTCTTGAAGGTGGAGACCCGAATGGTGAAAACAAATCCATCGAAGAACTGATTGCTGTTGTAAAAGAAGTGGGCGAAGCAGTTACCTGTCCTTTAGTTGTTGAAGGATGTAAAAATGTCGAAAAAGATTCTGAATTACTCCCGAAAGTAGCAGAAGCTCTTCAGGGTAAAAATGTTTTAATCCTTTCTGCAAGAGAAGAAAACTATAAAGCTGTCGGAGCAGCAGCAGGACTTGCTTATAACCAGAAAGTTGGAGCAGAATCCGCTGTAGATATCAACCTTGCAAAACAGTTAAACGTAGTATTAACACAGTTAGGTGTACAGGCAGAAAACGTAGTTATGAACGTAGGTTCTGCAGCAGTTGGTTATGGTTTCGAATATGTAGTATCTACTATGGACCGTATCAAAGGTGCAGCTCTTTCTCAGGATGACAAACAGTTACAGATGCCAATCATCACTCCTGTAGCTGACGAGGCTTGGAACGTAAAAGAAGCAATGGCTTCAGAAGCAGATATGCCGGAATGGGGACCAGCAGAAGACAGAGGAATTAGTATGGAAGTACAGACAGCAGCAGCAGTTCTGGCTTCTGGTTCAGATGCTATCATCCTGAAACATCCTAAGTCTGTTGCAACTATTTCCAAAATGATTAAAGAATTAATGTAATCGTAAGAAACAGGAGGATAAAAAACAAATGGGATTATCAGGTATTCAAATCTTTAAAATGACACCAAAAAAGAACTGTAAGGAGTGCGGATGCCCTACTTGTATGGCTTTCTCAATGAAAGTTGCTCAGGGTGCTATGGATATTTCACAGTGTCCACACATGTCCGAAGATGCTCTGGCTCAGTTATCAGAGGCTACTGCACCGCCAATGAAAACAGTTAAAATCGGTGCCGGTGAAAATGAATTCTCTTTAGGTGGAGAAACTGTTCTGTTCAGACATGAAAAAACTTATGTAAGCAAAACAAGATATGCAGTATCTTTATGCTCATGTATGGACGACGCCGCAATCGATGCAAAGCTGGCAGAAATTCCGAAAGTGGATTATGAACGTATCGGTGAAAGAATGTTTGCTGAATTAGTATATGTAAACTATGCAGCAGATACAGACAAAGACAGATATGTTGAAATCGTAAAGAAAGCAGTAGCTTTAAACAGAACACTGATTCTGGGATGTAAAGATGTAGAGCTTGCAAAAGCAGCTCTTGAAGTTTGTAAAGAAGCAAAACCAGTATTAAACGGTGCTGATGCATCAAACTATGCTGAGATGAGCGCAGTTGCTACAGAAGCAGGTGTTGTACTTGGCGTAACTGGAAAAGACTTAAATGAATTATATGATACTGTTGCAGCTCTGGAAAAAGCAGGAAACAAAAACCTGATTCTGGATGTTGGAACTGCTTCTATCAAAGAAGCTTACGGCAATGCTGTACAGATTCGTCGTGCAGCAGTAAAAGATCAGGATAGAACATTCGGATATCCGACTCTGGTTAATGTTGCAGCACTTGCACATGGTGACAGAGTAATGCAGCAGGCACTGTTATCTATGTTCACAATGAAATACGGTTCTATCGTAGTAGTAGAAACTCTGGATTATGCAGAGGCTCTTCCATTATTTGGATTAAGACAGAACGTATTTACAGACCCACAGAAACCAATGAAAGTAGAACCAGGTATCTACGCACTCAACGGAGCAGACGAAAACTCCTTATGTCTTACAACTGTAGACTTCGCTCTTACATACTTCGTTGTTTCCGGTGAGTTAGAGCGTTCTGGTGTACCTTGCAACCTGATTATCAGTGATGCAGGTGGACTTTCCGTTCTGACAGCATGGGCAGCAGGAAAACTTTCTTCTACATCTGTAGCAAAATACATTCAGGAAAATGTAGAAGATAAAGTAAAATGCAGAAAACTGGTTATTCCGGGTAAAGTTGCTGTATTAAAGGGTGACCTTGAAGCAAAATTACCAGGATGGGAAATTATTGTTGCACCTCTTGAGGCTGTACAGTTAGTTAAATTCTTAAAAGACCTGACTGCATAATGATTTTTTAGAATCACCTTTCCGGGGAGACCTGTTCTCCCTGGAATTGTAAGAATAACATGAAAAAAAGGAGAACAAAGTTATGGCAAAATTTGTTACAATCGGTGAAAGACTTTCCACCACAGCTCCAGCAGTAAACAAAGCATTTTTAGAAAGAGATGCAGAACCAATCTTAAAAAGAGCAAAACAGCAGCTTGATGCAGGTGCTGTATACCTTGATGTTAACATCGGACCTGCAGAAGGATATGGTCCGGAACTGATGAAATGGGCTGTTCAGCTCCTTCAGGAAAACTTTGACAACGTTCCGCTTGCTCTGGATACTTCTAACAAAGAAGCAATCGAAGCAGGTATCTCTGTATACAACCGTGCAAAAGGAAAACCAATTGTAAACTCCGCTGATGCAGCAGGAAGAATCGAATACGTTGACCTTGCAGCAGCAAACGATGCAATCGTTATCGCACTTTGCAACGGTGAAGGAATCGCAAGAGACAATGACGAACGTATGGGATATTTACAGACACTGCTCGAAAGAGGTTTAGAGCATGGAATGGAAGAAACAGATCTGTGGTTTGACCCGCTGTTCCTGGTTGTAAAAGGTATGCAGGACAAACAGATGGAAGTTCTTGAATTCATCAAAATGATTTCTGACATGGGACTGAATTCTACAGGTGGTCTGTCCAATAACTCAAACGGTATGCCAAAACACATTCGTCCAATCATGGATTCTGCTTTAGTAGCTATGTGTATGATGAACGGTCTGACATCCGCAATTGTTAACCCGAATGACCTTCGTCTGATGGAAACAATCAAATCTTGTGATGTATTTAAAAACAACACATTATATGCAGATTCTTATCTGGAACTGTAATCTACAGAAGTTAAAATAGGTAAGAAAATCTGGGCAGTAATTAACGAGAGAAGCAGATGTTATGTCTGCTTCTCTCCGATTAAAAAGAATCAGAAAGGCGAATTCCTATGTTTAAAGTGACTTTTAAGTTTGAAGGGGCGGAAGATGTTATCACTTATGCCCAGGAAGGAGAAAACCTTCTCGAAATCGCAAGAAAGAGCAATGTAGCAATTGATGCACCTTGTTCTGGAAATGCATCCTGTGGAAAATGTCGAGTAAAATTAATCGGAGGAGAGATTGAGTCTCCGAAAACCCGTCATATCACAGATGAAGAATATGCAGAAGGCTGGAGACTGGCCTGCGTAAGCAAAGTAACCGGAGATGTAGAAGTACAGGTACCGGATATTGCATCTGCCTACAGAAGCCGTATGAAAGTTGCTGATTTAAGCTCTAAAGAAGAAATTGCAATTTTTGAAAAAGCAAAATCGGATGTAGAATCAGCAGGAATTTCTTTGACAAACAGCCTGGATGTTATTAATGTTAAAATGAATGTGCCGACTCTGGATGACACGATGCCGGATAATGAACGTCTGGTTCGTGCAATCAAAAAACAGACAGGAATTAAAAAAGTACGGATGCCATATTCAGTACTGCGTAAAATTTCTTATGTTTTCAGAGAAAGCAATTTTGAAGTACAGTGTGTCATTAGAAGCACAGAAAATGATATTTTTATTTATGATGTCTATAAAAAAGATGAAAAAGTGGTAATCGGAGGATTGGCAATTGATATCGGAACAACAACCGTTTCTGCTTTATTAATTGATATGAAGTCCGGAGAAATTCTTGGAAAGGCTTCTTCCGGAAATGGACAGATTCGATATGGAGCAGATGTTATCAATCGTATTATTGAATCTATGAAACCAGGTGGAAGTGAGAAACTTCAAAAAGCGGTAATTCAGGAGACAATCAATCCAATGATTCAGCAGATGTGCCGTGCAAGTGGATTTAAACCGGAACATATCTATCGTTTAAGCATTGCTTCTAATACAACAATGAATCATCTGCTTACAGGAATGAACGGAGATCCGATTCGTATGGAACCGTATATTCCTACTTTTTATAAAACAAATTCTTTATTTGCCTCAGATATTGGAATTCAGGTAAATCCAGATGCCCATATTATTATGGCTCCGAATATCGGAAGCTATGTAGGTGGAGATATTACAGCAGGTACTTTAGTCAGTATGCTGTGGAATCGTCCGGAATTTTCATTATTTATTGACTTAGGTACAAATGGAGAATTGGTATTTGGTAATTCTGATTTTATGATGAGCTGTGCATGTTCCGCAGGTCCTGCCTTTGAGGGTGGAGATATCAGTTGTGGTATGCGTGCAACCGATGGTGCAATTGAAGCATGTACAATCGACAAAGAAACCATGGAGCCTACTTATAGTATTATTGGAGAAGAAGGGCAGAAGCCGGTTGGTCTTTGTGGCTCAGGTATTATTGATGTAATCAGCGAATTATTCCGTACAGGTATTATTAATCCGAAAGGAAAATTTGTGCGGGAGGGAAAACGTGTCCGTCATGACCATTTTGGCATGGGAAGTTATGTGCTGGCTTTTGAAGAAGAAGCTGGTTCAGTAAAAGACGTGGAAATTAACGAAGTAGATATTGATAATTTTATTCGTGCGAAAGGTGCGATTTTCTCGGCTGTCCGTACGATGTTGGCATCTTTGGATTTCGATGTTTCCATGATTGATGATGTATATGTAGCCGGTGGAATCGGTAGTGGTATCAATATGAAAAATGCGGTGCATATTGGTATGTTCCCTGATATCCCTCTGGAAAAATTCCATTATATTGGAAACTCTTCTTTATCCGGGGCATATACGATGTTGTTATCAAGAGACGCAGAGCGAAAATGTTATGAGTTAGCGTCCAATATGACCTATCTCGAATTATCGACTGTGCCAAGCTACATGGATGAATTTGTAGCATGTTGTTTCATTCCGCATACGGATAGAACTCTGTTTCCATCGGTGACAGAAGCTTAGGAGGAAAAAATGGACTTTGATTATGCAAAAGACAGCAAGGAACAGCGTCCTTATGAATATTATCTGAAAACCTATCAGGAAATAGACCCAAAAGAAATCAGTGAAAGAACTGGATTTTTCTATGACGAAGAGAAAAAAGTGTTTACTGTAGTGTTTATGGGTAGCACTTATGAAATTTCGTTTCCGGATTATAAGATTTCTCATAAAGAAGATGAAAAAGGGGTATATCCGTTAGAAGAGGCGATGAATGCCAAGATTTTTATGGTTCGTTATCTGTCTGAAAAAGCAAAAGCTCCTTCTTCCGGAAAGTTTTTAACTTATCGGGAGGTACCGTGGGGAGAAGTTTATTTTAGACAATTTCAGGGACGATGCCTGATGCGTCTGGCATTTAGCTATGGAAATAAACTTGAGGCATTTAAAAAGGTAATGACTGCAATGGGAGCAAAACCGTTAGAGCAGGGAGATTGTGCCTTTGAGCTTGAGTTTATGGAAGGATTCTTCATTCGACTGATTCTGTGGGAAGGGGACGATGAATTTCCACCATCTTCACAGATTTTATTCTCAGATAATTTTGCAGTAACCTTTGCCGCAGAAGATTTAGCGGTGGCAGGAGATATCTGCATTAACATGATGAAAGCAGTCGAAAGAAAACTGTCTTAATATTGAAAATAATCTCTCGAATGTTAAATTTGGGAATCATAAATAAATTGAACATAAAAATAAGCACGCTGTGCTTAAATATAAAGAAAAGAGAGGAATAACATTATGGGATTTTCAACCGTACCATGTAATGAATTTGTGGAAGTACTGGCATCAAAAGCACCTGTACCTGGCGGTGGCGGAGCATCTGCATTGGTAGGCGCTGTTGGTACTGCACTTGGAAATATGGTAGGAAGCCTTACCGTTGGCAAAAAGAAATATGCAGAAGTAGAAGATGAAATGTGGGAATTAAAGAAAAAATGTGATGAACTTCAGAAAGATTTCCTGCGTTTAATCGAAAGAGATGCAGAAGTGTTTGAGCCGCTTTCCAAAGCTTATGGTATGCCTAGAGAGACAGAGGAAGAAAAAGCAGAAAAAGCAAGAGTAATGGAAATCGTATTAAAGGATGCCTGCTCTGTACCGATGGAAATTATGGAAAAATGCTGTGAAGCAATCGAAGTGATTGTTGAATTTGCAGCAAAAGGTTCTACTCTGGCAATCAGTGATGCAGGTGTAGGAGCTACATTCTGTAAAGCCGCGTTAAAAGGTGCAAGTTTAAACGTCTATATCAATACTAAGTCCATGAAAGACAGAGAGTATGCGGAAGAACTGAACAAAAAAGCGGATGCAATGCTGGAAAAATATACAAAAATTGCAGATGAAACATTTGACAGTGTACTTTCCAGACTGAAATAAGAGAAAAACAATTGCGGAGGTTTAAGAAATGGCAAAGAGATTACTGGGTAAAGAAGTAACAGCAGCATTAAACGAAAGAATTAAAGCAGATGCGGAAGCACTGAAAGCAAAAGGAGTAAATCCAACTCTGTGTATTATTCGTGTTGGTGAAAATGAAAGTGATATTTCTTACGAAAGAGGAGCAACAAAACGTTGTGAAACATTAGGAGTAGCATGTGAAAAAATCCTTCTTCCGGAAGATGTAAGTCAGGAAGAACTGCTTGCAACAATCGATAAAGTAAATAAAAATGACCAGATTCACGGAGTTTTATTATTCCGTCCGCTTCCAAAACATCTGGATCAGTCTGTAATTGAGAATGCACTTGACCCTGCAAAAGACGTGGACTGTATGACAGATGGTTCTATGTCTGGCGTATTCACAGGCAAAAACGTTGGTTTCCCTCCATGTACACCACAGGCATGTATGGAAATCTTAGATCATTATGGAATTGACTGTACAGGTAAAAAGGCAGTTGTTGTTGGAAGAAGTCTTGTTGTTGGTAAACCGGCAGCAATGATGCTGATTAAGAAAAATGCAACTGTTACAGTGTGTCACACAAGAACAGTAGATATGCCATCTGTAGTAAGAGAAGCAGACATCGTAATCGTAGCAGCAGGACGTGCGGGTGTTGTAGACGACACTTATTTAAGAGCAGGTCAGGTTGTAATCGATGTAGGAATCAATGTAAATGCAGAAGGAAAGCTTTGTGGAGACGTTGATTTTGAAAAAGCAGAACCAATCGTAGAAGCAATTACTCCGGTACCAGGCGGTGTTGGAAGTGTAACAACATCTGTTTTAGTTGGACATGTTGTAGAAGCTGCAAAACGTAAATTTGCTTAAATTACATAGTTGTTATTCTTAGGAATAGACAGGCTGGAATTCAATTGCAAGTTCCAGTCTGTTTTTTGTTCTAATAATGAAAAAACGGGCATATACTTTAGCAGTATAATAAGGGGGAATCTATATGGATACCTATAATATCTATAAAGATATACAAGCCCGCACAAGGGGAGAAATTTATATTGGTGTGGTAGGACCGGTACGGACAGGAAAATCTACCTTTGTAAGAAGATTTATGGAATTGGCAGCGCTTCCCAATATGGAGGAAAACCAGCAAAAAGAGGTAAGAGACCAGCTTCCGCTTAGCGGTTCTGGAAAGTTAATTACAACCGTAGAACCCAAATTTATCCCAAAAGAAGCTGCAAAGATACAAATAGCAGAGGGATTGGAAGCAAAGATTCGTTTAATTGATTGTGTTGGATATATGGTGCCTGAGGCGGCAGGAAATATAGAAGAAGGCAAAGAACGAATGGTAAAAACTCCCTGGTATGCACAGGAAATTCCATTTCATCAGGCAGCAGAGACTGGAACCAAAAAAGTCATAGAAGAACATTCCAATATTGGTCTGGTGGTGACTTGTGACGGCTCATTTGGGGAAATTCCAAGAAAAAATTACATAGAAAGTGAAGAAAAAACGGTGGCTCAGTTAAAAAGAGCTGGAAAGCCATTTTTGATTCTTTTAAACTCTCAGAAGCCATACAAAGAAGAAACACTGGAATTAGCGGAAGAATTAAAAAAGAAATATCAGGCTGGTGTGATTAGTGTAAACTGTGAGCAGTTGAGAAATGATGATGTGACGAGAATCCTTGAGAAAGTGTTGTATGAATTTCCGATTGTTCAGATGGAATTTTATATTCCCAAATGGGTAGAAATGTTATCTTCGGAGCATTATTTAAAAGAAGAACTGATTTCGTGTGTACAGCAGATGATGCAAACGATGCATTACATAAAAGATGTGACAAAAGACCGGCTGGAGTTTGAAAGCCAGTATGTAAAAGGATTATTCTTAGAAACATTAGATTTATCAAGTGGAAAAATAAAAATTCGTATTGATATGGATGACAGCTGGTATTATGCTATTTTGAGTGAAATGACAGGGGTTGATATTTCAGATGAATATGAACTGATTCATATGATGCAGGAACTTTCTAAGATGAGAGGGGAATACTTAAAAGTAAAAGATGCAATAGAGTCCGTTCAGGCGAAAGGATATGGTGTGGTAACTCCGGATAAGACAGAAATTCGTTTGGAAGAACCAATTATCATAAAACAGGGAAATAAATATGGAGTAAAGATTAAATCTATCAGCCCTTCCATTCATTTGATTCGTGCAAATATAGAAACAGAGATTGCACCGATTGTAGGAAGTGAAGAACAGGCAAAAGATTTGATTGCCTATATTAAATCCAACAATTCCGGAGAAGAGAGTATCTGGCAGACCAATATTTTTGGCAAGTCAATTGGACAATTGGTAGAAGATGGAATTCATCGGAAACTAATACAGATTAGTGATGAAAGTCAGGTGAAGTTACAGGATACCATGCAGAAAATTGTAAATGACAGCAAGGGCGGTCTGGTCTGCATTATTATCTAAGGAGTCTGTATTATTGATTGACTTTTGAGTCATGAAATTATATAATTACAGGGAGAAAGAAAGTAGAAAAAGCAGAGTCGGTGCAGATGTGGAAACAGGTGAAATTCCTGTGCAAGTCCGTTACTGTACAGCCAGATACACATGTGCCGGAGAAAAAGAATATCTGCGGCAACCGGATGTTTTGAAAGAATAAAATGTGCCGTTGTCAGGAAATCTGACAGCGGTTTTTTGATTCTTATGAAACTTCATTTTAAGAATCAAAAACTGCCCTGCTTTCAGAAACTTTAGAGAAGAGAAAAATACAGCGAGAGAAAAGGACAGAGATGGCACATAAAACAGGTCTGGAAGAATATTACATTATTAAAAATAATAAAAAAATGCGTTATGGTTATACGACTGGTTCCAGTGCAACGGCAGCAGCAAAAGCGGCAGTTAAAATGCTGTTGTCAAAAGAAGTAGTGAATACGGTATCGCTTATGACGCCAAAAGGGATTTTATTAAACCTGGAGATTCTTCATATCAACATCGAAGAAAACCAGGTTTCTTGTGCTGTAAAAAAAGATGGTGGGGATGACCCTGATATGACAAATGGTCTGGAAATCTTTGCATTAGTCAAAAAAACGAAGCAGGCGGGAGTCTTTATTGACGGTGGAGAAGGAGTTGGTCGGATTACTAAGAACGGACTGGAACAGCCGATAGGAAATGCGGCAATCAACCAGGTTCCAAGACGCATGATTACAAAAGAGGTGGAAGAAATCTGTTCTCAGTATGAATATGAAGGCGGGATTTCTGTCTTGATTTTTGTACCGAAAGGAGAAGAGATTGCAAAGAAAACCTTTAATCCAAAACTTGGAATTGTAGGTGGAATTTCAATCTTAGGGACTTCTGGAATTGTAGAGCCGATGAGTGAGGCTGCCTTGATTAGAAGTATTGGAGTCGAGATGCGTCAGAGAATTGCAAATGGTTCTGAGTATCTGTTAGTTACACCGGGAAATTATGGAAGTTCGTATCTAAAAGAGGAACTGAAATTACCGCTTGCGGAATCTTTAAAATGCAGTAATTATGTTGGCGAAACCGTAGATATGGCAGTCGATATGGGAGCAAAAGGAATTTTGTTTGTGGCACATCTTGGAAAGTTTGTAAAGGTTGCAGGAGGGATTATGAATACCCATTCCCGTTCGGCAAATGCAAGGGCAGAACTGATGGCAGCAAACGCAATTCGTGCAGGTGCTTCATTAGAGACTGCAAAGCAGATTCTTGATACTGTCACGACAGATGAGGCTGTGCAGATTGCGAAAGAAGCCGGAATTTTAAAGGGGTTGATGCAGGAAATTACCGGTCGGATTGAAGAAAGTCTCAACCATCGTTCTTATGGAAGACTGGTTTGTGGAGCTGTAATCTTTTCCAATGAGCATGGCTATCTTGGACAGACAGAGCATGCAGATATGTTGATGAGAGAAATTAGAAAAAAGACACAGAAAGAGGAGAAAAAATGACAGGAAAATTATATGGACTTGGAGTTGGACCGGGAGACCCTGAACTGTTGACAGTAAAAGCACTTCGATTGGTAAAAGAAAGTGATGTAGTAGCGGTTCCGGGAGCAGTTGCAGAGGAAAGTGTTGCCTATAAAATTGTAAAAGGGGTATATCAGGAATTAGATGAGAAAAATCTCATTCCAATCCCAATGCCAATGACAAAAGACCCGGCTGTATTAGAAGAAAATCACCAAAAAGCAGCAGATACCATAGAAGAACTTTTAAAGCAGGGAAAACAGGTTGCATTTTTAACTTTGGGAGACCCGACTGTGTATTCTACTTATTTGTATGTGCATAAACGAATTTTAGAGCGTGGTTATGAAGTAGAAATTGTAAGTGGAATTCCGTCTTTTTGTGCGGTAGCAGCAACTTTAAATATGGGACTGGTAGAAATGGCAGAACCGCTTCATGTGATTCCGGCAACGTACAATGCGGATACCATGGATGAGGTGTTAAAACTTTCAGGGACAAAAGTTTTGATGAAAACCGGAAGAAAAATGAAAGCAGTCAGAGAGAGCATTTTAAGAAGTGGTCAGGATGCAGTTATGATTGAAGATTGTGGCATGCCGAGTGAAAAGATTTATAAAAGTGCCGAAGAAATACCGGAACAGTCCGGATATTATTCATTAATTATTGTGAAGGAGAAAAAATAAGATGATACATTTTGTAGGAGCAGGAAGTGGAGCACCGGATTTAATTACAATCCGAGGAAAGAAGTTTTTAGAGGAAGCAGATGTGATTATCTATGCAGGTTCATTGGTTAATCCACAGCTTTTAGACTATGCAAAAGAAGGTTGTCAGATTTATAACAGTGCCAAGATGACCTTAGAAGAAGTACTCGATGTGATGAGAGAGGCAGAAAAAGCAGAAAAAATGACGGTACGTCTGCATACAGGAGACCCATGTCTGTACGGAGCAATTCGTGAGCAGATGGATGTACTTGATGAAGAAGGGGTTTCTTATGATTATTGTCCAGGTGTCAGCTCCTTTTGTGGGGCAGCGTCAGCACTTAATTTAGAGTATACACTCCCTGAAGTATCCCAGAGTGTGATTATTACAAGGATGGCAGGCAGAACTCCGGTACCGGAAAAAGAAAGTATTGAGTCGTTTGCGGCACATCAGGCTACAATGGTTGTATTTTTAAGTACAGGACTGTTAGAGAAACTTTCCAAACGTTTAATCGAGGGTGGATATTCCAAGGATACACCGGCAGCAATTGTATATAAAGCGACCTGGGAAGATGAGAAATCTTTTGTCTGTACGGTTGGCACACTGGCACAGACTGCAAAAGAAAATCAGATTACCAAAACTGCTCTGATGATTATCGGAGAGGCAGTTGCACATTCAAATTATGAACGGTCAAAATTATATGACCCGGGATTTACAACAGAGTTCAGGAAAGGAACGGATGCAGAATGAAGATATCAATTATAAGTTTCAGCAGAAGCGGATATCGCATTGGAGAAATGCTCAGCTGGTTTTTAGGCGAAGGCGGGCATGAAGTAGAGGCATTTACAAAGAGTAAATACACAAAAAAGATATTGGATGAGTCACAGGTGGAGGCAGATGATAAAGCATTTCGTAATGTAAAAGAATTTGCAAAACCGATTGATTCTTCTCTTCGAGACTGGACAGGACGCCGCTTTGCGGAAAGCGATGCGATTATCTTTATCGGAGCTTGTGGAATTGCGGTACGAAGCATTGCTCCATTTGTGAGCAGTAAAAAGACAGACCCTGCAGTAGTGGTTATTGATGAGCAGGGAAAATTTGCAATTTCTTTGTTATCCGGTCATATTGGTGGGGCAAATGAACTGACAGAGGAAATCAGCAACCTTCTGCATGCAACACCGGTTATTACAACTGCAACAGATATTAACAATAAATTTGCAGTGGATGTATTTGCAAAGACAAACGGATGCTATATTTCTGATATGACAATGGCAAAAGAAATTTCAGCAGCACTTGTAAATGGAAATAGTGTAGGATTTGCCAGTGATTTTCCATGGGTTGGAGAGATTCCGAAAGAGTTACAGCTGTTGGATGAAGAGGACGAGACAAAAGAAAAACCGGAGATGGGAATTTATGTGACAAATAGTTATCTGAAACATCCATTTGTACATACCCTTTATTTGGTTCCGAAGATTATTACTCTTGGAGTAGGCTGTAAAAAAGATACACCGGCAGAGACTGTGGAAAAAGTAGTTAGAAAAGCGTGCGATGAACTCTTAATTCCATCTGTTTCGATGGAGCTGGTAACCAGTATTGATTTAAAGAAAGAAGAACAGGGAATCTTGGAATACTGTAAAGAGAGAAATCTTCCGTTTGAAACTTACAGTGCAGAACAGTTAAAAGAAGTAGAAGGAAGTTTTGCAGAATCGAAATTCGTAGAGGAGACAACGGGGGTAGACAATGTCTGTGAGAGAAGTGCGATTCTTGGAAGTAGTAAACATGGAGAAAAAAGTAATCTGATTCTTAGAAAATATGCAGAGGATGGCGTGACAGCAGCACTTGCCAGACGGAAATGGAGCGTACAGTTTTGAAAAAATTATATGTAGTTGGCATCGGACCTGGTGCTTATGAGAAAATGACAATTGAGGCAGCAGAGGCTTTAAAAAACAGTGATGTAATTATCGGATATACCGTATATGTAGACCTGGTAAAAGAACATTTTGCCGGAAAAGAATTTTTGACAACACCGATGAAAAAAGAGGTGGAGCGCTGTAAGATGGCATTTGAAGAAGCTATGAAAGGAAAGACGGTATCCATGATTTGCAGCGGAGATGCCGGTGTTTATGGAATGGCAGGCTTAATGTATGAAGTAGGAATGAATTATCCGGAAGTGGAACTTTCTGTTATTGCAGGTGTAACCGCAGCAACAGGCGGAGCAGCGGTATTAGGAGCTCCACTGATTCATGACTTCTGCTTGATTAGTTTAAGTGACCTGCTGACCCCATGGGAGAAAATCGAGACCAGACTTTTAGATGCAGCGCACGGAGATTTTGTGATTTGTCTGTATAATCCGTCCAGTAAGAAACGCCATGATTATCTGCAGAAAGCTTGTGATTTAATGTTAAAATATAAAAGTGAAGAAACAGTCTGCGGAATTGTTGGAAACATTGGAAGAGATGGAGAAAGTGAGAAGGTTATGACGTTAAAAGAACTGCGTGATACACAGGTCGATATGTTTACAACGGTATTTATTGGAAATTCTCAGACAAAGAATATCAATGGAAAAATGGTGACACCAAGGGGCTATAAAAATGTGTAAGGTGCTTGTATTTGCAGGGACAACAGAAGGCAGAAAAATTTCAGAATTTTTAGAAAAACAAAAAATCCAGACACATGTCTGTGTAGCAACCGAGTATGGAGAGACACTTCTGCCAAAGAGCAGTTATCTAAGCGTCTCTCATGAAAGGTTGGATGAAACCGCAATGAAAGAGGCGATGCAAAATATGCATCCGTCTCTTGTCATCGATTCAACCCATCCTTATGCTGCGGAAGTAACAAAAAACATTCGCAAGGCATGTGAGGAGACAAAAACGGAATATGTACGTCTTTTACGTGCCGGAAGTACAGAGGATACAAAGAATGATTCCAGTGTATATGTAGATTCCGTGGATGAGGCTGTAGAATATTTAAGTACAACAACAGGAAATGTTTTAGTTACCACGGGAAGCAAGGAAATTCATAAGTATACAAAGATTGAAAATTATAAAGAACGAATTTTTGCGCGTGTACTTTCTCTTTCTAATGTTGCTGAACACTGTAAAAGTCTTGGATTTGAGGGACGAAATCTGATTTGTATGCAGGGACCGTTTTCTATGGAATTAAATGAGGCAATGCTTCGACAGTTTGATTGTCGTTATCTGGTAACGAAAATGTCCGGAGTGACAGGCGGGTATGAGGAGAAGCTGGAAGCGGCAAAGCGGGCAGGCTGTATCTGTGTGATTGTAGGTCGACCATTAAAAGAAGAGGGACTTGGATTAATCGAATGTAAAGCATTATTATGCCAGCGTTTTGGATTAAAACAAAACCAGAAAGTCTCTTTGGTTGGAATCGGAATGGGAAATCCGGATACCTGTACAATAGAAGCAATCAAAGCAATCAAAGAGGCAGAACTTTTAATTGGAGCAAAACGGATGGTCGAATCTGTGTTGCACTCGGAACAGGATGTGTTGATTGAATATAACAGTGAAAAAATAAAAGTATATCTGGATAAGCATCCGGAATACGAAAAAATCGCGGTATTGCTTTCTGGAGATGTCGGATTTTACAGTGGTGCAAAGAAACTGCAGGAAACATTAAAAGAGCGCAAAGTAAGACAGATAAGCGGACTTTCATCACCGATTTATTTTATGGCGAAAATCGGACGCTCCTGGGATGATGCGGTTATCACCAGTGCACATGGGAAAAAAGAAAATCTGGTGGAACTGATAAAAACACATCAGAAAGTGGTTTCGATTTTAGGAACAAAAGATGCGGTGGCAAATCTTGCAAAGACGCTGACAAATTATGGAATGGGAAAGGTGACTTTTTTTGTAGGAGAACGTCTTTCTTATCCAGACGAAGCAATTGTGCAGGGAAGTGCAGATTCCTTCTGTGATTATGAGGGCGATGCCTTAAGTGTGATTTATATAGAAAATAAAGAGGCGGAGTGTTTACCATCCACACATGGCGTAAAAGACAGTGCGTTTTTAAGAGATAAAGTGCCAATGACCAAAGAAGAAGTGCGCTGTGTTTCTTTGGCGAAACTTGGCTTAAAGGAAGATTCTGTCTGTTATGATGTGGGAGCAGGTACAGGTTCTGTGTCTGTCGAAATGGCACTTCGCACGCCAAAAGGCAGAGTTTATGCAATTGAAAAGAAAGAAACGGCAGTGGAGCTGTTAAAAAAGAACAAACAAAAATTTATGACGGATAATCTCTCTGTTATAGAAGGAGTGGCACCGGAAGCATTAGAAGCACTTGAAGTACCAACACATGCTTTTATCGGAGGCTCTTCTGGAAATATGGAATCTATTTTAAGATTACTGCTTGAAAAAAATCCGAAGATTCGAGTTGTAATTAACTGTATTGCACTTGAAAGTGTAGCAGAAGCCAATCGTTGCATGAAAGTACTGCCATTTGAAGACGTAGAAATGATACAGTTAAGTGTAAGCCGTGCAAAAAAAATCGGAAGCTATCAGATGATGATGGGAGAAAATCCGATTACGATTTTTTCTGCAACAGGAAAGAAAGAAGAAAAAGAGGAGGAATAGTCGTAATGAAGATACCTCGTTTTTTGATTTGTGCAGGGGCAAGTGGAAGTGGCAAAACCTTGATTACCTGTGGACTGCTTCAGGCACTTATAAATAGAGATAAGAAAGTAGCTTCTTTTAAGTGTGGACCGGATTATATTGACCCGATGTTTCATACCAAGGTAATCGGAACTCATTCGAGAAATCTGGATTCTTTTTTTGTGAATGAGCCTGTTTTAAACTATCTGCTTTCCAAAAACTGCAAAGGTATGGACATTGCAGTGATGGAAGGTGTGATGGGCTATTATGATGGTGCAGGAGGGATTACTTCCAAAGCCAGTGCTTATGAAGTGGCCTCTCTGACAAAGACACCGGCGGTTTTGATTGTAAACTGTAAGGGAATGAGTGTTTCTATTGTGCCTTATATTAAGGGATTTTTGGAATATAAAGAAAATAGTCAGATAAAAGGTGTAATATTAAATCAGATGCCTGCAATGCTCTACCCGAGAGTAAAGCAGTTAATTGAATCAGAGTTAGAAATTCAGGTACTTGGATATGTGCCGAAAGTAGAGGATTGTGTGATTGAAAGCAGGCACTTAGGACTAATTTTACCAGATGAGATTGCAGATTTTAAGGAACGGCTTGCAAAGCTTGCAAAGGTGTTAGAAGAAACCATTGACATGGAAAAACTGCTTTTGCTTGCAGAGAATGCACCGGATTTAGAAGAAGAAATCCCATGGGACAAAGACAGCGAGTATGCGTTTCAATTAGAACAGCCGGTTCGGATTGGCATTGCAAGAGATGAGGCGTTTTGTTTTATTTATGAGGATAATCTGCAGTTATTACGAAATATGGGTGCAGAGCTGGTAGAGTTTTCACCGCTTCATGATGAAAAACTTCCAAAAAACCTGTATGGATTGATTTTTTATGGAGGTTATCCGGAACTCTTTGCAAAGCAGTTAGAAGAAAATCATTCGATGCGGGAAGCAATTAAAAAGGCTTATGAAAAGGGAATGCCTGTGATTGCAGAATGTGGCGGTTTTATGTATCTGCATGAGACGATGGAAGACATGGAGGCAAAACCGCATAAAGGAGTCGGCATTATAAAAGGAGAATCCTATCGGACTTCAAAGCTTGGCAGATTTGGCTATATTTCGCTTAAATCAAAGACAAATCGAGTGTTGGAAGAAAATTGTGATGAGATTCCGGCACATGAATTTCACTATTTTGATTCCACTTCGTGCGGAAGTGATTTTGTGGCGAAGAAACCATTTAGCAGCAGAAGCTGGGAGTGTATTCATTTAGAAAACCATCTTCTGGCAGGATTTCCTCATTTTTATTATTACGGAAATCCTGCTGTGGCAAAGGGAATTCTAAAGAGTTGTCAGATGTATAAAGATAAGACGATATAAAAAGATTCTGAGACTACATAAGAAAAGGAGTATGAAAATGAAACTGGAAGAAGCGCTGAAAAAAATAGAACCATTAGATGAAACAGCGATGGATGTATGCAAGAAAAGATGGGATGCGATTGCACATCCATTGCACAGTCTTGGAAAATTAGAAGATATGCTGGTACAGATTTCCGGGATTACCGGCAGTGCGGATATTGATGTAAGAAAAAAGGCACTCGTTCCGATGTGTGCAGATAATGGTGTGGTAGAAGAAGGTGTCACACAGACCGGACAGGAGATAACGGCTCTTGTCTGTGAAAATTTTCTTCAGACGAAAGCAGTATCAAGTATTATGTGTAAGAGCGTAGGTGCGGAAATTTTTCCAGTTGATGTGGGAGTGGCAAGTAACGTCAGTATTTTGAACCGTAAAATTGCTTATGGAACAAAAAATATGGTAAAAGAACCTGCTATGACAAAAGAACAGGCAGTTCAGGCAATCGAAACCGGAATTGAAATGGTGGAAACGTTAAAAGCAAAAGGCTATGGAATCATTGCAACTGGAGAGATGGGAATTGGAAATACAACGACGAGCAGCGCAGTTGCTTCGGTTATTTTAAAACGTCCGGTAGAAGAAATGACGGGAAGAGGAGCAGGGCTTTCTTCTGAGGGATTGAATCGTAAAATTACGGCAATCAAAAAAGCGGTTGCCCTTCATAAGCCAGATCCAGAAGATGGAATTGATGTGGTTTCCAAAGTAGGTGGTTTTGATATTGCAGGAATTGCAGGTCTTTTTATTGGCGGTGCAGTATATAAAGTTCCGATTGTAATTGATGGAGTAATTTCCGCAGTAGGAGCTTTGGTTGCTGTCACCATCTGTCCGCAGTGTAAAGATTATATGCTGGCAAGTCATGTGTCAAAAGAACCGGCAGGACAGTTATTACTGGAAAGTCTTGGAAAAGAAGCACCGCTTCACTGTGATATGTGTCTGGGAGAAGGAACGGGAGCACTTAACTTATATCCATTATTAGATACAGCGGTAGCGGTTTATTATGGAATGAGTGATTTTAGTGGAATTGGCATGGAAGCTTATGTTCCGCTTCAGTAATAAAAGAGATAATAAGAGAGACATGAATAATAGGTGGGAAATTAGCCATTGAGAGATGGAATGAAAAGAGGATAAAAAGATGATTACACTTGTAACCGGAGGCAGTGGAAGTGGAAAATCTGCTTATGCGGAAGAGGTATTGACCGGTTTTGGAGACTTTCCACGAATTTATATTGCCACAATGTATCCCTTTGATGAAGAGAGTAAAAAGAGAATTGAGCGTCACCGAAAGATGCGGGCAGAGAAAAATTTTAATACAATAGAATGTTACACCGGTCTTCGGAACTTAGAACTTCCCGAAGGCTGCTGTGTGCTTCTTGAGTGCATGTCGAATCTGGTAGCGAATGAAATGTTTCAGGAAGATGGGGCAAAGGATGACACAGTGCCAGAGATTTTAGAAGGAATTTCAGAAATCGAAAAACAGGCAAAAGAACTGGTCATTGTAACAAATGAGATTTTTTCAGATGGAATTGACTATGATGAAGAAACGAAACGATATCAGAGTTATCTTGGAAAAATCAATCAGGAGCTGGCAAAGCGTGCAAAAGCGGTGGCAGAAGTGGTTTATGGAATACCGGTTGAGAGAAAGAATCAAAAAGGAGTTATCCGGGAGAAGAAAAATGGCACAGAAAAATGAAAAGAAAACAACAACGGCAGGTCAGCTTGCAAACAGTTTTAAAATTGCATTTTCTATGTATTCTAAAATTCCAATGCCGCAAAGTGAGTGGAGTAAAGAAAATATGCGTTATGTGATGTGTTTTCTTCCGTTAATCGGAGCGGTCATTGGATTTTTAAGCTGGATTTGGGGAATATATGCAGGACTGTTTGTACACAGCCATATTTTTTATACAGTCATCCTTGTTTTGATTCCGGTGTTGGTAAGTGGAGGGATTCATTTAGATGGACTGCTTGATACATCAGATGCATTAAATTCTTATCAGCCAAGAGAAAAAAAATTAGAGATTTTAAAAGATTCCAATGCAGGAGCATTTGCAATTATTGTGGGAATCTGCTATTTCCTTTTATATTTTGGTGTTTACAGTGAAATGACAGCAAGAAGCCTTCCGGTTATCTGCATTGGCTTTGTCTTATCAAGAGCGCTGGGAGCATTGTCTATTGCAACATTTCCAATGGCGAAGAATACGGGACTTGCAGCAACATTTTCTGACGGAGCACAGAAAAATACAGTCAAAGTGGTTTCTGTTATCGTGGCAGTACTTTCAATCCTTTTCATGATTGCAGTCAGACCGCTGATTGGGCTTTGCGTATTGGTTGGGGCAGGCTGTGAGTATCTTTATTATTATAAAATGTCCATGAAACAATTTGGTGGAATTACCGGAGACCTGGCAGGGTTTCATATACAGATATGTGAGTTGGTGATTGCCTTATCCGCAGTAATTGGACAAATCATAGGAGGATGAGAGATGAGACTGGTAATAGGCGGAGCTTTTCAGGGAAAGAAAGCTTATGTGGCAGAAAAATATCAGCTTCCAAATGACAAAATGACAGACGGAAGTGCAGCGTCTTACGAAGAAATTTTTGACACTCCGTGCCTGTATCATTTTCATGAATGGGTAAAAGAAAGGTTAAAAGAAGGGAAAAAGTTAGAGAGTCTGGAAGAAGAGCTGATAGATAAAAATCCAGATATTATTCTGATTTCCAACGAACTGGGATATGGAGTTGTTCCGATTGACAAATTTGACAGAGAATATCGGGAAACAACCGGAAGAGTCTGTACCAGACTGGCAAAGAAGAGTAAAAGTGTAGTACGGATTATCTGTGGAATGGAGTGTGTATTAAAAGATGAGTAAATTTTATCTGATTCGCCATTCCATTACAAAGGGAAATCTGGAAAAACGCTATATTGGAGCAAAAACAGATGAACCACTTTGTAAGGCAGGATATGAACTGCTCAAAGAAAAGCATTATCCGAAGGTAGAAAAAGTCATTGCAAGCCCGATGAAGCGCTGCATCGAAACGGCACAATTATTGTTTCCGGATACACAAATACAGATAGAGGAAAGTTTAAGAGAATGTGACTTTGGTGAGTTTGAGAACAAAAATTATCAGGAATTAAGTCAGAGTAAAGCGTATCAGGCATGGATTGACAGCAATGGAACACTTCCATTTCCGAATGGAGAGAGTCAGGAAAGTTTTAGAAAACGAAGCACAACCGGCTTTAAGCGTTGTATTGAGCAATGTTTAAAAGAAGAAATAAACGAAGCAGCATTTGTTGTGCATGGAGGCACAATTATGAGTGTTTTAAGCTCCCTTGCGACAAAAGAAAAAGATTATTTTTGCTGGCAAGTCAAAAATGCAGAGGGATTTTTAGTTGAAGTTACCAAAGAAGAATGGGAAAATACCCGTAAAGTAACCGTAATCAAAGAAATAAACGGGAAGGAATAAGAAAATGATAAAGTGGACAGCGGTAATGCTTGTGATTGGATTTTTACTGGATTTATTGATTGGAGACCCGAGATGGCTGTATCACCCGGTAAGAATCATTGGAAACAGTATCACTTTTTTTGAAAAGTGGCTGCGTAAGTGTTTTCCAAAAACCCCGTCAGGAGAAAAAATGGCGGGATGTGTTTTAGTGATTCTGATTTGTCTGGAAAGCAGTCTGGCTCCGTTTGTTTTGTTATTTCTTGCATTTAAAATTCATACCGCAGTCGGTATAGTGCTTGGTTCTTTTTTCTGTTATCAGATGCTTGCGACAAAGTCTTTAAAGGATGAGAGCATGCGTGTCTATGAAAAATTAGAACATGGAACAATCGAAGAAGCAAGAGTGGCAGTTTCAATGATTGTTGGACGTGATACACAGAATCTGAACAAAGAGGGAGTCACAAAGGCAACCGTAGAAACTGTTGCGGAAAATACTTCTGATGGAATTATTGCGCCGATTTTTTATATGGCAGTTGGTGGTCCGGTTTTGATGTATTTATATAAGGGAATCAACACGATGGATTCCATGGTTGCTTATAAAAATGACAAGTATCTGCATTTTGGCTGGTGTGCGGCAAAATTAGATGATATCGCAAATTTTATTCCGGCAAGAATTTCTGCTTTTTTGATGATCCTAGCAGCTTTTGTATGCAGATTAGACTGGAAAAATGCATGGCGTATTTTTAAAAGAGACCGGTATAATCATGCCAGTCCAAATTCTGCACAGACTGAGGCAGTAATGGCAGGGGCATTAGATGTGGCACTTGCGGGAAATGCTTATTATTTTGGAAAATTATATGAAAAGAAAACGATTGGAGATGCGATTCGCAAAATTAAGCCGGATGATATTATACTTGCAAACCGCATGCTTTATGTGGCAGCAACAATCAGTGTGATTTTATTTGCTGTCATTCGGATTCTTTTACAGCTGATATAGAAAATGTATGCCGGAATTTCAGGAATGTTTGATTGAAAGCGATCTATAAAAAAGGCTTTGAGCGTACATATATTGTAGTAGAATGGAGAAAAGAAAATGAGTTATCATACACATGGAGGAGATGTCTATCGAAATAAAAATGTGATTGACTTTTCTGCGAACTGTAATCCATTTGGAACTCCAAAGTCCGTAAAAGAAGCAGCCGTACAGGCAATGGAAGAAGTCTTTCATTATCCGGATACGGATTGTCAGGAATTAAGAGAAGCAATTGGAGTTTATGAAGAGGTTCGACCGGAGTGGATTATCTGTGGAAATGGAGCAGCGGATTTAATTTATCGTCTGGTGTTGGGTACAAAACCAAAACAGGCAGTGCTGTTTGCACCGACTTTTGCAGAATACGAACAGGCATTAGAAATCGTGAATTGCGAAGTGAAACATTATGAATTAAAAGAAGAAAACGGTTTTTGTGTGGAAGAAACCCTTTTGGACTGGATTACAGAAAAGACAGATATCGTATTTTTGTGTAATCCGAATAATCCAACCGGAGTACTCTTAGAAAGAAAATTTATCTTAGAGGTTTTAAAACGCTGTAAAGAAAAAAATAGTCTGTTTGTTTTAGATGAGTGTTTTGTTGATTTTGTGGAAGAACCTGAAAATCATACAATAAAAGATATGCTGAAAGAATATCCGAATCTGTTTCTTTTAAAAGCCTTTACAAAGCGTTATGCAATGGCAGGAGTCAGACTGGGATATGGTTTGAGCAGTAACCAAAGGTTGTTGGAAAAAATACAGCATTGTGGGCAGCCGTGGGCAGTTTCTACCGTGGCACAAAAAGCAGGGATTGCAGCATTAAAAGAAGAAGAGTATGTAAAGAGAAGTATGGCTTATGTGCATGCACAGAGAAAGAAACTGATAAAAAATTTAACGCTTCTTGGTTATAAAACCTTTGATTCAAAGGCAAATTATATTTTCTTTCAAGGGGAAGAAGGCTTGTATGAAAAATGTCTGGAAAAAGGAATTTTAATCCGGGACTGCAGTAATTATTATGGATTAAAAAAAGGATATTATCGTGTGGCGGTAAAGCTTCAAGAAGAAAATGAAAAACTGTTGGAAGTTTTAAAAGCATGCAGAAAGGATGGAGAAAAGTGGCAAAAGCGATTATGATACAGGGAACAATGTCAAATGCAGGAAAAAGCCTTTTGACAGCGGGTTTATGCCGGATTTTTAAACAGGATGGATATAAAGTTGCTCCATTTAAATCTCAAAATATGGCATTGAATTCTTTTATTACAGAAGAGGGTCTCGAAATGGGACGTGCCCAGGTCATACAGGCAGAAGCGGCAGGAATCAAACCGTCTGCGCTGATGAATCCGATTTTATTAAAACCAACCAATAACATGGGAAGTCAGGTCATTGTAAACGGAGAAGTGCTTGGAAATATGAGTGCGAAAGATTATTATGCATTTAAGAAGAATCTTCGTCCGAAAATTTTAGAGGCTTATGAAAAACTGGCATCCGAATATGATATCATTGTGATTGAAGGAGCAGGAAGTCCGGCGGAAATCAATTTAAAACAGGAAGATTTTGTCAATATGGGAATGGCAAAGATGGCAAAAGCACCGGTGCTCTTAGTTGGAGATATTGACAGGGGCGGAGTATTTGCACAGCTTGTCGGTACGGTTATGCTGCTTGATGAAGATGAGCAGGATATGGTAAAAGGTCTGATTATCAATAAATTTAGAGGAGATAAAAGTATTTTGGACCCTGGAGTGGAAATGTTAGAAGAACGGACTAAAATTCCGGTGGTCGGAGTTGCACCATATTTAAATGTAGATATTGAAGATGAGGATAGTCTGGCAGAACGCGTAAAAGGAAATCGAGAAGTGGATTTAATTGATATTGCAGTTATCCGCCTTCCGAGGATTTCAAACTTTACGGATTTTAATGCACTTGAAGTGATTCCCGGAGTTTCAGTACGTTATGTCAGAACGGTAAAAGAACTCAAAAATCCAGATATGATTATTCTTCCGGGTTCTAAAAATACAATGGAAGACCTTTTATGGATGCGCCAGAATGGATTAGAAGCTGCGATTTTAAAGAAAGCAGGGGAAGATAAGATTATTTTTGGTGTTTGTGGTGGCTATCAGATGTTAGGAGAAACCCTTTCTGACCCGGATGGTGTCGAAGCCGGAGGAAAAATAAAGGGAATGGGACTGCTGCCGATGGATACCGTCTTTAAAGGCGCAAAGACCAGAACTCGCGTAGAAGGTCGATTTTTGGAAGTGACCGGTGCACTTTCTGCTTTAAGTCAGATTGAATTAGAAGGTTATGAAATTCATATGGGAGAATGTACCAGAAAAGAGAATGCAAAACCGCTTGTCACAATAACAGATAAAGTAAATGGGGATTCCAAAGCAGATGGAACGTATAAAGACAATGTGTATGGCTCTTACGTGCATGGAATCTTTGACAAAGAAGAAGTGGCAGAAGCAGTTGTAACTTCAATTGGAAAGAAAAAGGGACTCGATGTCAGTGAAATGACAGGGGTAGATTTTGCCGAATACAAAGAAAAACAGTATGACCTGCTTGCGGATGGTTTAAGAGAATACCTCGACATGGAAAAAATTTACAAGATATTAGAAGAAGGGATTTAATTGTGAAGACAAAGCTGGAGAATGTAAAACCAAAAGAAATTGAAACAAGAAGTTTTGAAATTATTACCGAAGAATTAGGGGATAAAAAATTACAGCCGGGTACAGAGTTGATTGTAAAACGTTGTATTCATACAAGTGCGGATTTTGATTATGCGGATAATCTGTATTTTTCCAAAGATGCGGTTCCTAAGGCAATTGAGGCGATTAAACACGGGGCATGCATTGTAACTGATACGCAGATGGTAAAAGCCGGAATTAATAAAAAAGCACTTGCCAAATTTGGCGGTGAGGTGTATTGTTTTATGTCGGATGAGGATGTTGCAAAAAATGCAAAATCAGCAGGAAGCACAAGAGCAGCAGCAAGCATGGAGAAAGCGGCAAAACTTGGAAAACCGGTAATTTTTGCAATTGGGAATGCACCGACCGCACTGGTACGTCTGTATGAGTTAATTCAGGAAAATCAGATTCAGCCGTATTTGATTATTGGTGTACCGGTTGGATTTGTAAATGTTGTACAGTCAAAAGAGATGATCATGGAAACAGATGTCCCTTGTATTGTAGCAAAGGGAAGAAAAGGTGGAAGCAATATTGCAGCCTGCATCTGCAATGCATTACTTTATATGATTGATAATGAAAGAGATTACTGGAAATAAAATTTGAACGCAGATAAGCATTCCCCCGCTTTATGCGAGTAAATGCAATAGATACGGAGGTGATAAAGATTGAAGTGCGAACGATGTGGAAATCAGCTCGATGATACCGATTTATTTTGTCCAAAGTGCGGAAAAGCAGTATTTGAAGAGTATATGGACGATGATGACATCTGGGATGAATATGACAGAGAACCAAAAGTTGAACCAGAAGAAAAATTAGAAATTTCAAAAGAGATTCAACCGAAGAAAGCGTCAAAGACCGAAGAAACCAAAGAAAGTCCCAAAGAGGGAAATAAGCAGGAAAAGGCGGCGAAAATGCCGCAGATTCCAAAAGAAGAATCCAAGCCAAAAAGAAAGATAGAAGCGAAAAAAGCAGACAAAAAAACAAAGAAAACAACAAGCAAAAAGACTGAAGAGATGTCCGGTAAGAAAAGCCCGGTGGGATTAATTTGTGCCTGTATCCTGATGGTATGTCTTTTGATTGGGGTGCTCTGGGGAATGCTGACGGTCAGACAGATGGAGAAAGAGCAGGGGACAAAGACAACGGCAGATAATAGTCAGGAACAGGAAAATCAGGCATCGGTTTCAACCGATAATGCGAAGACAGAAGAGACAACGAAACCGGATGAGGCAGAAGAAGCAGAGCAAAAAGAGAATGAGACTAAAACAGAAGAGCAGGAACAACAGCCGGAAGCGAAACCAGAAGAAGTAGAACAAAAAAAACAGGACTATTTTGTTATGGCGGACAAAGAGGGCATAGATTTTAGTCAGTATACAAGACTTGCGGTTGCAAATGCGGAACAGAGTTCCATGGCAAGTTCCGGCAACTATGATTACAGTGCGAAGAGTGCAGCAGATGGAGATATTACTTCATCCTGGCAGGAAGGTGTAGAGGGACTTGGCGAAGGAACAGGAATCAAACTCAGCTTAGATGGAACACATAAAATTCGTTATATCGTATTATATCTCGGAAACTGGAGAAGTGATGAGATGTGGCAGAAAAATGCGAGACCGGCTAAGCTAAGTATCAATTTGGGAGACAATCAGGCGAAAGATGTAGAATTCTCCGATGAAAAGAAAGCATTTTGTCTTTCTTTTGATGAGCCGGTAGAGGCATCTTTTGTTTCCCTTTACATTCAGGCAGGTTATGCCGGTGCAAAGTGGAATGACAACTGTATTTCAGAAGTGGAATTTTATGAATAAAAGAATGAGCGAGAAAGGATTGATTATCCTCTACTCGCTCATTTTTGTTATTTCTCAATGGTTTTTAAATGTTCTACAAACAACTCTTGGATTCCGCGGTATTCGCCGAGTCCTTTTAAAATCGGTTTTACTTTATAACCGGCTGCTTTGAATTTATTATACCAGGAATCAGGGTCATCTCCTGCCATATCATTTTTTGCGTGGTCACCGGCTACAATCATAAATGGAGCAAGTACGATTTCTTCTGGCTTATAAGCGTCTACAAGGCGTTTTAAGCTGTCAATTGACGGATAGGCTTCTACGGTAGCAAGGAAGATATTTGGATGTCCTTTATCCTTAAATGCATAATCCAGGGCAGCGTAAATAGAATTTGAAAAATGAGTTGTGCCGTGCCCCATAAAGACGAGTGCCTGTTTTTCATTCAGCCAGGAGAATTCATCGGCTAAAATTTCAATGACTTTATTGGTATCTTCTTCGGATGTAAGAAGTGGTGCGCCAAATGAAATGGAATCAAAAGAATCTTTATAGGCAAGCGCGTCTTCTTTCATTAAATCATTTTCAATTCCATTGATGACGTGAGTTGGCTGTACCAGGACATTGGTGATTCCATCCAGCTTCATCTGTTCCATTGCCTCAGATACTGTCATAATATTTGCATTGTCTCTGGCATTTACTTTCTTGATAATCATTTTGCTGGTCCATGCGCGGTATAAAGAAGCATCCGGACATGCATTTTTTAAAGCTTCTTCAATAGCGTCAATGGTGACTTCTCTTGTGTCATTGTGGCTTGTACCAAAGCTGACAGCAAGAATTGCGGTTTTTCTTTCTACGTTTGTTTTCATAGTTCCTCCCTATTGTGTAGTATTGATATTTGTATCGGAAATATATTTTTCCAGTGTTTTTAAATTTTTTGGAAGCGGAAGAGTTGTTTTTAAAATTTGCTTTTGACAAAGACTGTGAAACAGTTCTAACACAGCGGGCGGTTCCAAATTTGTTTTTTCAAGCACATGAGGATTTGAAAAAACTTCTTCCGGTGCACCTTGCATTAAAACTTTTCCCTGATGAAATAAAATAACCTGGTCTGCCCATTCATAAGCGTAGTTGACATCATGGGTAGCCATAAAAACAGTAATTCCGGCTTTCGTCATGCGATTTACAATTTGATTTACCATAGTAGTATGTTTCGGGTCAAGAGCAGCAGCAGGTTCATCTAAAATAATAATATCCGGTTTCATCACAAGAATATCAGCAATAGAAACCTGTTTTTTCTGTCCTCCGCTTAAAGCATGAGTAGGTTTATGACGAAATGATGTAATTTCAAGTTCAGCGATTACATCTTCAACCGCTTTTTTTGCGTCTTCCTCAGAGTATCCGAGATTCAATACTCCAAAGGAAATTTCCTGATATACGCTTGCAGAAAAGAGCTGGTTGTCGGGGTCCTGAAAAACAATTCCGATTTTGCTTCGAAGTTTTAGAAGCCCTTTACGGTCATAAGAATAAGGTTCCCCGTTATAATAAAGAGTTCCCGAACTTGGTTTGTGGATTCCGGTACAGCAGAGGAAAAAAGTTGATTTTCCGGAACCATTTGCACCCATAAATGCAATTTTCTGGCCTCTTGGAATCTCCAGGGAAAGACCATTTAAAGAGTGTGTTTTTTCATCATCATAAGAAAAATACAAATTATCTGCTTTTAAGATGATATCATTATTGTTCATGCAAAAAATTTCCTCCAAATAAAAAGAATTAAAAGAAACAGTTCAAAAAGTGTAATTAAAAAAATTACATGTTTTTTTGGTGGTTGATTTTCATTTAAAACGCGAATCGTGCCATCATAGCAGCGGGTTTCCATGGAGTTATAAAGGGCATTGGAACGTTTTACTGCCCGCACCATAAGGGTAGAACACATTGCTGCAAAAGACTTTAGCGAAGTTTTATAGTTGCAGTTTCCGAGTCGGCAGTCCTGAGCAGTAGAAATATGATAAGCAGTGTCTAAAAGCACGAAGATAAAGCGATAAATTAAAAGCATTAATTCGATTAAAAGTTTTGGACAGTGAAGCTTATCAAGTACCATTAAAATATCAGGCATTGGTGTATTCAGAGAAAGGAAATACAGGCAGGATACAGCAGCAAGTGCAGTCAGGATTAATTGCAGGGCATAAAATGCGCCATACGTGCTTCCGGTTAAGTACCAGTTTCCGATTTTTATAGCAAATAAATCGAGTGGTTTTTGTTTCACGTTTACAAGAATCGCCAGTGTACTCAAAAATAAAAATGCCAGTGGAACACTTAAGAAATGAAGATAGCGAAAAAGGGGGATTCCACCTTTCCATACAGTGAGAATCCCCGTTACTGCTAAAACAATTCCTGCAATTACCATGGAACGACTCATTACACAGATAATTAATGTAATCACGGCAAAAGCGAATTTTTCTGCGGCATTTTCATATCTGAGTCTGGAAGTATAACAAAGTTTATCAATTGTAATCATTCAAGACTCCTTTCTTGTGACAGGCGAAAGAATCATTCACCCTTTCCAAGCTTTTTACGCTCTACAAAACGTCCCATGAAGAAAGCAAGGACGCCGACACCGATAGAAGACTGTACACAGAACAGTAAACTTTCTACCTCGCCCGGAAGTTCATGTCCAAGCATTTTTTCTAAAATTGGTTCTGCAATTGGCTGGAAAGAAGAATCGACTTCTTCAACAACCTGGCTTCCGGCATCATCAGATCCGCCGAATTCAGCATCCTTTAAAGCAAATAATGGAATAAAGGCAATTAATAAAATAATAACCAATAAGGTAATGACTTTCTTTTTCATATTATTTTGCCTCCTTCATAAATCCGATTGCGCGAAGCTCCGGTTTTGCATAAGTTTCAAGTGCCATAATGATTAATACAGTTAAGATACCTTCGATAATTGCAAGCGGTACCTGAGTTGGTGCAAATACAAGTAAGAATTTACCCATTGCATTTAAAATGGTTGTATCAGCGTGATGAGCAAGCGCCATCTGAACTGCAGTTACACAGTAAGTAAATAAATCTCCTAAAGTTGCAGATAAGAAAATAGCAACCATTTTATTTACTTTGCATTTCTGACAGACTTTATAAATTGCAAAGGTTACAAATGGTCCGGCAATTGCCATGGAGAACGTGTTTGCTCCGATTGTAGTTAAACCGCCGTGTGCAAGTAAGATTGCCTGGAATAATAAAACAATAATTCCAAGAATGGAAACTGCACTTGGTCCAAATAAGATAGCACCAAGACCGGTTCCTGTCATATGAGAACAACTTCCGGTAACGGAAGGAATTTTCAAAGAAGAGATAACGAATACGAAAGCACCGGACATAGCCAATAAGGTGATCAGGTTGCGGTGTTCATTTAATGTTTTCTTGATGGAGAAAAATCCGGCTGCAAGAAATGGCAGACAAAGGACTCCCCAGGCAACGCAGTATCCTGCAGGAAGATAGCCTTCCATGATATGCATAGCTGCTACGTTTGGAACAATACCAAACATAAGTGCAAATGCGGTAGCAAATGCGATGACGTGTTTTTGTTGTTTGTTCATTTTCATGACTCCTTTAATGTGATAAAGATTTAAAATAAAAAAACCTGCGGAAGAATTCCAGCAGGCCAAGTTGAGAATAAAAAACAGACTACGACTGTGTAGAGTGTTTTCATTCTTACACAAGGCCATCGTTCGTAACCATGTGTAAATCGTATGCAGCAGGCAGGTCTTCTGACTTAAGCATCATTGCAGCATTTCGCCTTCCCGGTTCCCCAGTGGCAATGATGAAATGTGCTCTGCTAGTTACAGCGGCGTGACCGTGCGGGAATTGCACCCGGCTTTCCTATTATTCCGAAAAAAACGGACACCTGTGTACATTCAATTCTTTGTCCATTGTAGTCTTTCTCAAAGCATTTGTCAATTCATTTTTAGGCAAAAATCGACAAAAAACCTTAGGTTGCACCGAGGTACATTCTGTGCTAAGATGAACCAAGGATAAGCGAGAAAAAGCTTAAAAATATAAGAGGCGGAGTGAAGAGAAAATGAGTATTTCCATGATTGGAATCGATCACAGCAAAGCATCTGTAGATATCCGTGCAAAGTTTTCTTTTACAAAGAAAAGAGCAATAGAGGCAATGAAAAAGTTAAAAGAAGAACACGGTATCTTAGGATGCATTATTTTATCCACCTGTAACCGGATGGAAGTTTGGGTCAGCACGCAGGATGACGAAGAAATTTCTCTGTATGATTTTTTATGCAAAGAAAAAGAAGTGGAAAAAGATGAGTATCAGGATTATTTTATGAAACGTGAAAATGAAGAGGCAGTTCGGCATTTGTTTTATTTAACCAGTGGATTAAAATCGCAGATTCTTGCTGAGGATCAGATTATTACACAGGTAAAAGATGCGCTGACTTTAGCAAGAGATGCCTATTGTACAGATAACGTACTTGAAGTACTGTTTCGTATGGCGGTTACAGCGGCGAAGAAAGTAAAAACAGAAGTAACGTTTTCAAGAGCCAATACTTCTGTGATTCATCAGGCAATGGAACGCTTAAAAAATCAGGGATTTTCGTTTGAGGGAAAAACCTGTATGGTAATTGGAAATGGTGAAATGGGAAAAGTGACGGCACTTGCTTTAAAAGAAGCCGGAGCAGACGTAACCGTAACCGTACGTCAGTATCGAAGTGGTGTTGTAAACATTCCACAGGGATGTAAACGCATTAATTATGGAGAACGAATGGAACTTCTTCCTGATTGTGATCTGGTTGTTTCAGCAACAGCCAGTCCGAATTATACCTTGACAAAAGAAAACTTTGAGGAAATTAAGTTAGATGCAGCATCTGTCGTTTTGATAGATTTGGCTGTTCCAAGAGATATTGACCCTGAAGTAGGAAAATTACAAAATGTTTCCTTGTATGATATTGACAGTTTCCGAATTGATGTAGCGTCTCCAAAACTTCAGGCGAGTATGCAAAAAGCAGGAGAAATCTTAGATGACCAGATGAAAGAATTTTATGACTGGTTTAATGGCAGAGATATTTTCCCGAGGATTGAAGAGATTAAAGCCGATGCCGTAAAGGATTTAAACTTACGAATCACCAAAATTTTAAAAAAGACTCCAATGGAACAAAAAGATAGAGAAAGCCTTTTAAGAGCGATTGATACGGCTGCCGGAAAAGTGGTAAATAAAATGATTTTCGGGCTTCGTGATTCTCTGGAACAAGAAGCATTTTTAGACTGTGTGGAGGGACTGGAAAAAATATATGAAAGCTGATGAAAAAAAATATTTTCCGATGTTTGTGGATTTAACACAGAAAAAAGTAACTGTGATTGGCGCAGGTAATATTGCAAAACGAAGAATCGAAACTTTGCTTTCCTTTGTCGGCACAATTGAGGTGATTGCACCGGATGCCTGTGAAAAGATAAAAGAACTGGCAAAAGAGGGCAGACTGGTCTGGAAAGAAAAAGAGTATGACAGGGAAGACTTATATGATGCAGATTTAGTGCTCTCCGCGACAAATAATGAAAAGGTAAACAATGATGTTTACAGTGCATGTAAATGTCTTGGGATTTCAGTCAATACAGCAAGCAACCGAATGAAATGTGATTTTTATTTTCCATCAATTCTTCAGAAAGAAGAAACAGTGATTGGATTAAATAGTGCAGGAAATCCTGCAAAAACAAAAAATGTGAGAAAAGAAATGCAAAAATGGATAGAAGAAGCAGGGGAGAAGCATGAGTAAAAAAGTGATAATTGGCAGCCGTGAGAGCCGGCTTGCAGTAATTCAAAGTGAGATGGTAAGAGATTATATCCTTTCTTATAATAAAGACTGTGAAGTAGAACTGCTCACAATGAAAACTACAGGAGATAAGATATTAGACCGTACGTTAGATAAAGTGGGAGGAAAAGGGCTGTTTGTCAAAGAACTTGACAAGGCGTTGTTAGAAAAAAAGAGTCAGCTTTCGGTACACAGCTTAAAGGATATGCCGATGGAAGTACCGGAAGAACTTCCGCTTTTAGCATTTTCCAAACGAGAAGACCCAAGAGATGTACTGGTACTTCCGGAAGGGATCAAAGAACTGGATGAATCAAAACCGATTGGCTGTTCAAGTCTCAGACGAACTCTTCAGCTAAAAGAGCTGTATCCGAATATGGAATTTAAGAGTGTCAGAGGAAATGTACAGACCAGGCTTAAGAAATTGGATGAAGGACAATATAGTGCGCTTGTACTTGCAGCAGCAGGATTGAAACGTCTGAAGCTGGAAAATAGAATCAGCCGTTATTTTGAACCGGAAGAAGTGCTTCCGGCAGCAGGGCAGGGGATTTTGGCAATTCAGGGAAGAAAGGATGAGGATTACTCTTATCTGGATGGCTATAATGATGAGGATAGTGAATGTGCAGCACTTGCAGAGCGTGCCTTTGTGCGTTACTTAGATGGTGGTTGTTCTTCTCCGGTCGCAGCACATGCAAAAGTAGAAAAAGACAAAATAATTTTGACCGGTCTGTATTATGAAGAAGAAAGTGGTGCATGGAGAAAAGCAAGTCTTAGAGGAAAAAGGGAAGAAGCAGAAGAACTTGGAATCCGTTTGGCTAAGCAGTTAAAACATCCGGGGAAAGTATGGCTGGTAGGAGCCGGTCCTGGAGATATTGGACTGTTTACCTTAAAAGGAATGGAAGTATTAAAAAATGCAGAAGTAGTGGTATACGATAGTCTGGTTGGACAGGGTGTGCTTTCTAAAATTCCAAAGGGAGTACGTCTGATTAATGTTGGAAAGCGTGCTTCTCATCATACCATGCCACAGGAACAGATTAATCAGGTACTTGCAGAAGAAGCAAAAAAAGGACTGCGTGTGGTGCGCTTAAAAGGTGGAGACCCATTTTTGTTTGGAAGAGGCGGAGAAGAATTGGAATTGCTTCATAAAGAGGGAATTCCTTATGAAGTTGTGCCGGGTGTGACTTCTTCAATTGCAGTTCCGGCATATAACGGAATCCCTGTAACGCATAGAGATTTCTGCTCTTCTTTGCATATTATTACGGGACATAAGAAAAAGGGCGACACTTATGATATTGACTTTAAAGCCTTAGTAAATACCAAAGGGACATTGGTATTTTTAATGGGAGTCAGTGCTTTAGAAGATATCTGTAATTCTCTTTTGCAGGCAGGAATGGATGAAAAGATGCCTGCTGCAATTTTGCAAAAAGGAACAACAGCAGGTCAAAAAAGAATTGTGGCAACCGTCAGTACCCTCGCAGAAGAAGTGAAAAAACAGGGAATTGAGACACCAGCCATTATTGTAGTCGGAAAAGTATGTGCCCTTGCAGATGAATTTGCGTGGTATGAAAAACTTCCACTCTTTGGATGTAAAGTACTTGTGACAAGACCAAAAGAGACGATTTCTTCCATGGCACATAAACTGCGTTTATTAGGAGCAGAAGTACTAGAACTTCCGGCAATTCGTACCGAGCCATTAGAAGACCAGAGTTTGTTAAAAGAGGCATTGAAAGAACTGGATTCTTATCAGTGGATTGCGTTTACCAGTCCAATTGGCGTTAAAGTATTTTTTGATGAAATGAAACAGAATAGTGTGGATGTCCGTAAATTGGGGCAGGTAAAAATTGCTTCCATTGGAAAAGGAACAAGAAAAGCCTTAGAAGAAAGAAGATTATTTGTAGATTTGATGCCGGCTGTATTTGATGGAGATTCTCTTGGAAAAGCGTTGTGTGAAGCCTGTGAGGGAACAGAAAAAATTCTGATTCCGAGAGCAAAAATTGGTGGAAAAGAGATTTTAGCACAGTTAGCAAAGAAGCAGGGGCTTATTGTAAATGATGTACCGACTTATGATACCTTTTATGAAGAACAGGAAATCATTGACATTAAGAATCTATTTGAAAATGGAGAAATTCAGACCGCAGTATTCACAAGTGCTTCAACAGTAAGAGGATTTGTGAATGCAGTTTCGGGGCTTGATTTTGAGAAAGTAAGAGCTGCTTGCATTGGAAAACAGACCAAAGCAGAAGCCGACAGCTATGGTATGCAGACATTTATGGCAAAAGAGGCAACCATTGACAGTGTGACAGATTTGGTTGTAGACTTAAATAAAAAATAGGATATTCTCAGAATTCGAGAGTGCCCGATAAGTAAAATAAAGGAGTGAAGACCTCATGGATATGACAATCCGACCAAGAAGATTAAGAAAAAGTGAAACGCTGCGTAAGATGGTACGCGAGACAAGAATGGATAAAAGTTCTTTGATTTACCCATTGTTTGTAAAAGAGGGAGAAAACATAGAAGAAGAAATCCCATCCATGGAAGGACAGTATCGTTATAGTATTGACCGTCTGCCTTATGAATTAGAACGCCTGCAGAAAGCAGGAGTTGATAAAGTAATGTTTTTTGGAATTCCGGATGTAAAAGATGAAGTAGGAAGCCAGGCCTATGCAGAAGACGGAATTGTACAAAAAGCCATTCGTGAAGCAAAAAAACAGTTTCCGGATATGTATCTGATTACCGATGTATGTATGTGTGAATATACCTCTCATGGTCATTGCGGTGTACTTTGCGGACATGATGTGGAAAATGATAAAACCCTTGAATTACTTGCAAAAACAGCGCTTTCTCATGTGCAGGCAGGTGCAGATATGGTTGCACCGTCTGATATGATGGATGGAAGGGTTGCGGCAATCCGCCATATTTTAGATGAAAATAATTATAAAGATACTCCAATTATGTCTTATGCGGTAAAATATGCTTCTGCATTTTATGGTCCATTCCGTGATGCAGCAGGTTCTGCTCCATCCTTTGGGGACAGAAAAAGTTATCAGATGGATTTCCACAACAGAAGAGAGGCAATCAAAGAAGCACTCTTAGATGTGGAAGAGGGCGCAGATATTATCATGGTAAAACCGGCTCTGTCTTATCTTGATATCATTCGTGAAGTCAGAGATACGATTGACCTTCCGGTTGCTGCTTATTCGGTAAGTGGAGAATATGCAATGGTAAAAGCAGGAGCAAAATTGGGATATATTGACGAAGAACGAATTATCGGTGAAATGGCAGTCAGTACATTCCGTGCCGGAACAGATATCTATCTGACTTATTTTGCAAAAGAAATCGCAAAACTTATGGATGAAGGGAGAATTGGATAATGGCAAAATCACAAGAATTATTTAAACGTGCAGTAAATCGAATTCCAGGTGGAGTAAACAGTCCGGTTCGTGCTTATGGGGCAATCGGTGAGACTCCAAGATTTATACAGGGAGCAGTAGGAAGCAGTATTTTTGATGTAGATGGACAGAAATACCTGGATTATATCTGCTCCTGGGGACCGATGATTTTAGGACATAATCATCCGGTGATTCGTGATGCGGTAGTTCGTGCCTGTGAAAATGGATTAAGTTTTGGCTGTGCGACAGAACGGGAAGTAGAGATGGCAGAGTTTATCTGTGAGAGAATTCCGCATGTAGAGATGATTCGTATGGTAAATTCCGGTACGGAAGCAGTAATGAGTGCAATTCGTGTAGCAAGAGGATTTACCGGAAAATCAAAAATCATTAAATTTGCAGGTTGTTATCATGGACACTCCGATGCACTCTTAGTTAGTGCAGGAAGTGGAGTTATGACAAGTGGAGTGCCGGACAGCGCAGGTGTCCCAAAGGGCTGTACACAGGATACCATGATTGCAGTTTATAATGATTTAGAGAGCGTAAAACAGCTTTTAGAGGAAAGCAACGATGAGGTGGCTGCCGTAATCGTAGAGCCGGTTGGTGCAAACATGGGTGTTGTACCGCCAAAAGATGGATTTTTAGAGGGACTGCGTACGCTTTGTGATGAACATAAAGCACTGTTGATTTTTGATGAGGTCATTACCGGATTCCGTTTAAAATTCGGAGGCGCAGCAGAATACTTTGGAGTGACACCGGATTTGGTTACTTATGGAAAAATTATCGGTGCAGGTATGCCGGTTGGTGCTTATGGCGGAAGAAAAGAAATTATGGAAATGGTTTCCCCGGCAGGTCCGGTTTATCAGGCAGGAACGTTAAGCGGAAATCCGGTTGCGATGGCAGCAGGTCTGGCACAGTTAAAACTGTTATGGGAAGATCAGGATGTCTATACCAGAATTTACCGAAAAGGGGAGTACCTGTTTGAAGGAATCCAGAAAATCTTAAAAGAAAATGAAGTTCCTTATCAGGTCAACTATACGGCTTCTCTTGGTTGTATCTTCTTTACCAGTGAAAAGGTAACAGATTATACCAGTGCAAAAACAGCAGATACAAAAGCCTTTGCTGAATACTTTAAGTATATGCTCAATCATGGAGTACATCTTGCGCCGTCTCAATTTGAAGCAATGTTCCTTTCTGATGCGCATACACAGGAAGAACTGGACTTAACTTTGGAACTGGTTGAGCAGTATTTTAAAACATGGTAGAGTCTATGACATCAACACAAGTTGCATGCGGAGCGCTTCTCTTATTTGTATTTGCACTCGTCTGGTCAATGGTAAGGGAAAATAACAAAAGAAAAAAGAAATTTCTCGAAAAAATAAAGAAAAGCTGGGGAGCTGTCCCAACACGGGAATATAGCTGGGATGAGTTAGAGCAGATATCGGCTTATCATAAAGCACAGCCAAAAAACAGCTTTGTGATAGATGAGATTACCTGGAATGATTTGGATATGGACCGGATTTTCATGTTGATGAATCAGACCGTATCGTCGGCAGGAGAAGACTATCTTTATGCAATGCTTCACAGACCGGAATTTTCAGAAGAGAGATTAAAGGAGCGGGAACGGCTGTTTTGTTTTTTAAAAAAAGAAGAAAAGACAAGAATTCGTTGTCAGCAGATTCTTACAACGCTTCGTAAACCGAGAGGACTTTCTTTGTATCAGTCGATTCATGTTGAGAAAGACTGCCAAGTCGGCTCGCCGATACGGGAAATTCTTTCGTGCGTGCTCTTTTTTGCATCGCTTGTCGCATTTATGGTAGTTCCTGCTTATGGAGTGTTTGCATTTTTAGCAGTGAGTGGAATCAATATTATCACTTATTTAAAAGGGAAAGAAGAGATTAACCGGTATTTGGGTGGATTTCGCAGTGTGATGCAGTTAATCGGATGTGCAGACACACTGGAAAAGGCAGGAATTTCGGAGCTTTCAGAGTATACAAAGAGGTTAAAAGACTGTAAAAAGGCACTGGGCAGTTTTAGAAAAGGCTCGTTTTTAGTAGTCAACCATGATGGAATGGAAACCGGTCCGGAAGCGGTGATGCTTGATTATATTCGAATGATGACGCATATTGATTTGATTAAATTTAATTCGATGATGAAGGCAATGAGAGAGCATCAAAAAGAAATCGAAGAGATGATAGAAATTTTTGGACTGTTAGATGCCTGTATTTCAATTGCATCTTTCCGGGAACTTCTGCCGTATTATTGCAGTCCAAAATTTGATTCCGATAAAAAGAGGGCAGTATTAGACGTAGAAAATCTGTATCATCCGTTGATTTTGGAACCGGTGGCAAACAGTATAAAGACAACAAAGGCAGTGCTTGTAACAGGCTCAAATGCCTCTGGGAAGTCAACCTTTTTAAAGATGGTTGCAATCAATGCAATTTTGGCGCAGACCATTCATACCTGTATGGCTACAGAATGTAAAATGTCTTATTTTCGTGTGATGACGTCTATGGCACTCCGGGATGATTTGGAAAGCAAAGAAAGTTATTATATTGTCGAAATTAAGTCTTTAAAACGGATTTTAGATTCCGCAAAAGAAGAAACACCTCTGCTTTGTATTGTGGATGAAGTACTTCGTGGAACAAATACCATTGAGAGAATTGCAGCTTCTTCTGAAATTCTGGCCTCGCTTTGTCTTCCGCATGTCCTTTCTTTTGCAGCAACACATGATATAGAACTGACCTACATGTTGGAAGAGTATTATACAAATTATCATTTTGAAGAAGAAGTAAAAGAAGACGATGTCAAATTTAATTATCTTCTAAAAAAAGGAAGAGTGACCACAAGAAATGCAATTCGGCTTTTAAAAATGACAGGATACGACGATTCAATTGTAGAAGCTTCAAAAAATGCAGTTGTCCGATTTGAACAAGAGGGCAGTTGGAAGAAAGTAGGAGAAAATTAGATGTTTGTAAAGATATATACGGATGGTGCTGCAAGAGGAAATCCGGATGGACCAGGCGGATACGGATGTGTTCTGCATTACACCGATGCAAAGGGAGAACTACATGAAAAACGGTTATCAAAAGGATATGTGCGGACCACAAACAACCGGATGGAACTGATGGCTGCAATTGCAGGTTTTGAAGCATTAAAATGTCCGTGCGAAGTGGAACTTTATTCAGATTCTAAATATCTAGTGGATGCGTTTAATCAGCACTGGATTGATGGATGGTTAAAAAAAGGCTGGAAGCGTGGAAAAAATGAACCAGTCAAGAATACAGATTTATGGAAACGTCTGTTAAAAGCAAAAGAGCCTCATAAAGTAACATTTATATGGGTGAAAGGTCATGACGGCCATGAAATGAATGAGCTTTGTGATTTTCTCGCAACCACGGCTGCAGATGGAACAGATTTAAGTGTGGATGAGGGAATCTGATAAAAATCAGGGAAGTTTCGGATTTTGAGAAAAGAATATTTCTTGAAACCTGAAACTTCCTGTGCTATTATAAAAAACAAACGTGTTACACTTTTATATATTTTTTAAAGTGGAAACATTTGGAAACATCAGGAGGTAGAACCGTGCAGAAATACGGAGTAAACGAACTTCGAAAAATGTTTTTGGAGTTCTTTGAAGGAAAAGGCCATTTGGCTATGAAGAGTTTTTCTCTTGTTCCTCATAATGACAAGAGCTTATTATTAATCAATAGTGGTATGGCACCACTTAAGCCATATTTTACAGGGGCAGAAGTTCCGCCAAGAAGAAGAGTGACAACTTGCCAGAAATGTATCCGTACAGGTGATATTGAAAATGTAGGAAAGACCGCTCGTCATGGTACATTTTTTGAAATGCTTGGAAATTTCTCTTTTGGAGATTATTTTAAAAGAGAAGCAATCCATTGGTCCTGGGAATTTTTAACAGAAGTTGTTGGACTTGATCCGAACAGATTGTATCCGTCTGTTTATCAGGAAGATGATGAAGCATTTAAAATCTGGAATGAAGAAATCGGAATTGCACCGGAAAGAATCTTCCGTTTTGGAAAAGAAGATAATTTCTGGGAACATGGTGCAGGTCCTTGTGGTCCTTGTTCTGAAATCTATTATGACAGAGGGGAAAAATACGGTTGTGGAAAACCAGGATGTACAGTAGGTTGTGAATGTGACCGTTACATGGAGGTATGGAACAACGTATTTACTCAGTTTGAAAATGATGGAGAAGGACATTATACCGAGCTGGTTCAGAAAAATATTGATACCGGTATGGGACTGGAACGTCTTGCAGTCGTTGTTCAGGATGTTGATTCTATCTTTGACGTGGACACCCTTTGTACTTTAAGAAATAAAGTCTGCGAGTTGGCACACGTAGAATATCAGAAAGATGATGCAAAAGATGTTTCTATCCGTCTGATTACAGACCATATCCGTTCTGCTACCTTTATGATTTCAGATGGTATTATGCCGACAAATGAAGGAAGAGGTTATGTCCTTCGTCGTTTGATTCGCCGTGCAGCCCGTCATGGCCGTCTTCTTGGAATCGAAGGAAAATTCCTTGCAACCTTAAGCAATACAGTAATTGAAGGTTCAAAAGATGGCTATCCGGAACTTGAGGAAAAGAAAGACTTTATTTTCCAGGTATTAACCAAAGAAGAAGAACAGTTTAATAAAACGATTGACCAGGGTCTTCGTATCTTAGAAGAGTTAGAAACGGAAATGAAAGAAAAGAACGAGACCGAACTTTCCGGTGAAAATGCATTTAAACTGTATGATACTTATGGGTTCCCTCTGGATTTAACAAAAGAAATCCTTGAAGAAAAGGGATATACCATTGATGAAGACGGATTTAAATCTGCAATGGAAGAACAGAGAAACAAAGCACGTACAGCACGTGAAGTGACAAATTACATGGGAGCAGATGCAACGGTTTATGACCAGATTGATGCAGAGGTTACAACTGAATTTGTAGGTTATGATCGTTTGGTACATGAATCAAAAGTAACTGTACTTACGACTGAAGAGGAGCTGGTAGATGCTTTGACAGAAGACCAGAAAGGTACGATTTTTGTAGAAGAGACACCATTTTATGCAACCATGGGTGGTCAGGAAGGCGATACTGGTGTGATTACCTGTAATGGAGCAGAATTTGTGGTAGAAGATACCATTAAACTGCGTGGCGGCAAAGTGGGTCATGTTGGAAAACTGACAAAAGGCATGATTAAGACAGGCGATGTCGTTACCTTAAGTGTCAATGCAAAAGAACGTGCTAATACCTGTAAAAACCACAGTGCAACGCATCTGCTTCAGAAAGCCTTAAAGACGGTACTTGGTGCACATGTAGAGCAGAAGGGTTCTTTGGTAACACCGGACAGACTTCGTTTTGACTTTGCACATTTCCAGGCAATGACTGCGGAAGAAATGGAACGTGTAGAAGCAATCGTAAATGAAGAAATTGCAGAGAATCTGCCGGTAGAAACTCAGATTATGAGCATTGAGGATGCAAAAAAATCCGGAGCAATGGCCTTGTTTGGCGAAAAATATGGAGACAGTGTGCGTGTGGTATCCATGGGAGATTTCTCAAGAGAACTCTGTGGTGGTACTCATGTACCAAATACTGGTGTGATTACAACCTTTAAGATTGTATCAGAAGCTGGTGTTGCAGCAGGTGTACGACGTATTGAAGCACTGACAGGTGATGGTGTATTCCATTACTATAAAGAAGTAGAAAAGAAATTAAATGAAGCAGCAGGTGCTTTAAAAACCACACCGGCTGAAGTACTTGAAAAAATTTCTCATCTGCAGGCAGAAATGAAAGCACTGCACAGTGAAAATGAATCCTTAAAAGCAAAAATGGCACAGGATGCTGTTGGCGATGTTATGGAACAGGTAAAAGAAATCAAGGGAGTCAAATTCCTTGCTGTAGCAGTAGAAGACGTTGATATGAACGGTCTGCGTGACTTAGGCGACCAGATGAAAGAAAAAATCGGCGAAGGTGTTGTTGTGCTTGCAAGTGTAAATGGAGGAAAAGTCAACCTGCTTGCTATGGCAACAGACTCTGCGTTAAAAGCAGGGGCACATGCCGGTAATCTTGTAAAAGGAATGGCAGCTGTTGTTGGCGGTGGCGGCGGTGGTCGTCCAAATATGGCTCAGGCCGGCGGAAAGAATCCGGAAAAAGTACCGGAAGCACTTGAAAAAGCAGCTGAAATCTTAGAAGACCAGATTAAGTAGGAAAAATTTTAAGAAATTTTCATAAAATAGTTGACGTATGAGAAAAATCTGATATAATGTTTTTGTGCAATAAAAATACCCAGACAGTTGTATTATGCACAATCTACAACTGGAGGGAGGTTAGGTGTGAGACTATGTCAAATGTAATCGTAAAAGAGAACGAGACTTTAGATAGCGCTTTACGTCGTTTCAAGCGTAGCTGTGCGAAAGCAGGCATTCAGCAGGAAATCCGTAAAAGAGAGCATTACGAAAAACCAAGTGTTCGTCGTAAGAAAAAATCTGAAGCAGCTAGAAAACGTAAATATAATTAATGTGCAGTAAAAGCCTCTGGTAATTCCCAGAGGCTTTTTTACTACAGCGATTAAGGAAGCAGAAAAGCATGAAGAAACTGATTGATTTGATTTCCAGCCGTTTTTTTGTATTTGTATTTGCAGTGTTACTGCAGGTGATATGGTTGTTACTGATTTCGTGGGGAATGAGCAGTCTTTCTGCACCGGTTACAATGACAGCAGATATTTTGAGTATATTATTGGTATTATGGATTGTAAATAAAGAAATTAATCCGTCGTACAAGTTGGCCTGGACTATTTTGATTTTAGTACTGCCGGTATTTGGAATGGTTGTATATTTGTTATTTGGAGAGTCAAGAGTTGCAAAAAAGATGACAGAAGAGTCAGATGCAGTTGTACAGGAAATTGAAAATTATTTCAGGGAAAATGATAAAGTAAGAGAAAAAATAGAGGCTTTGGATGAAGGAATTTCCAATCAATCCGCTTATATCAGAGATTATGCAAAGTTTCCGCTTCATAGTCATACTTCCACCAGGTATTATCCGCTGGGAGAGGCAATGTTTTTAGATATGTTGGAAGATTTAAAAAAGGCAAAACATTTTATTTTTCTGGAATATTTTATTATCCATGAAGGTAAAATGTGGAACTCTATTCTGGAGATTTTAGAACAAAAGGTAAAAGAGGGCGTGGATGTCCGTCTGATTTATGATGATATGGGCTGTGTTACGACATTACCGCACCGATATTATAAAAAGCTTCAGGCAAAGGGAATCAAATGTGCGGCATTTAATCCGGTTCGTCCAATTTTAAATATTGTATTAAATAACCGTGACCATAGAAAAATTCTGGTGATTGACGGACATACCGGTTATACCGGAGGTATTAATCTGGCAGATGAATATATTAACGAAGAAATCCGATTTGGGCATTGGAAAGATACAGGAATCCGCCTGTATGGAGAAGGAGTATGGAACCTGACTGTCATGTTTTTACAGATGTGGTCGATTATCACAGGGGTTCGTACGCATATACCGGCGTACAGCCCTTATGTATTTCATACAGAAGAATTTGAATCAGATGGTTTTGTACAGCCTTATGGGGACTCTCCGATGGATAATGAAACGGTAGGAGAAAATGTCTATTTAAACATCATTAGTCAGGCAAAGAAGTATGTGTTTATCTGCACACCGTATCTGATTATTGACAATGAAATGATGATGGCATTATGTCTCGCAGCAAAAAAAGGTGTGGACGTGAGGATTATTACACCGGGGATTCCGGATAAAAAGATGGTCTTTCTTTTGACGCAGTCTTATTACAAACAGTTAATAGAAGCCGGAGTACGTGTGTATGAATACACACCTGGATTTGTTCATTCTAAGACCTTTGTATGTGATGACGAAATTGCGACAGTTGGAACGATAAATCTGGATTACCGCAGTTTGTATCTGCATTTTGAATGTGGGGTATGGATGTATCAAAGCCAGGCAGTGAGAGAAGCAAAAGAAGATATGGAAGCAACACTTCCAAAATGTAAAGAAGTCAGTCTGGATTTTTGCAACAAGAGAAATATTTTTGTAAGAGGAATACAGAGCATTATGCGGCTGATTGCACCGCTTTTATAGAGTGTGTGCTTAAGAAAAACTTTGAGAGTGCACAAAAGGTAGAAGTAAGCAAAGAAGAATACAGGGGGAAAAGTATGCTGATGAACTTTTTTACCCGTGCCGTTTTGGGTACGGATTTTTACCATATTATTCAATGGTTTCTGGTTTATGGAATTTTGGGATGGATTGTAGAGTCTGTTTATATGTCAATCTGTAATCGAAAACTGACCAATCGTGGTTTTACACATGGACCGATTTGCCCGATCTATGGATTTGGGGCACTGACAGTTTATTTCCTGCTGCGTCCGTTTGCAGGAAATCTGGTTCTGCTTTATATTATGGGTTGCATTGTGCCGACGTTACTTGAATATTTGACAGCTCAGGTGATGCTGTTTATATTTGGGGAAGTCTGGTGGGATTATAACGAAAAACCATTTAATTATAAAGGGATTCTCTGTCTGGAGAGCACCATTGCCTGGGGCTTTTATACAGTAGGATTATTCTTATTTTTGCAAAATGCAGTAGAACGGTTTGTTGACAGTTATTCATTTGAAATTGGCTGTGTGGTAAGTACATTTAGTATTATGCTGTATATGGTTGATTTTTCTTACAGTTTTTATCAGGCAAAAAAGAGTGACCTTCCAGAGGGAATGGAAGCATTTTGGACGCAGATTAAAGAATGGTTTTAAAAGAAAAAAATTGAGTAAGTTCCATAATTAAAGAAAGTGATTTATCATAAATCACTTTCTTTTTTCATACCATAAAACAAGGATGCTCTTTGGAGAGAGCAGATGATAAATAAGATTGTCTCATACATAATGGTAATCTGCCTTTTCTGTGCTGTTCCACAGGTAGTATTTGCAGATGAAACTGTGATTACATCTCCACATGCTGTCTTAATGGAAGCCTCTACCGGAAAAATTATTTATGAAAAAGAAAAAGATGTACAGGTGTCTCCGGCCAGCATTACGAAAATTATGACGCTCCTTTTGATTTTTGATGAAATAGCCAATCAAAATCTTGATTTTGAAGATGAGGTGACAACCAGTGCTTATGCAAAATCTATGGGAGGTTCTCAGGTTTATCTTGAAGAAGGAGAAAAACAAAGTGTAGAAACGATGATAAAATGTATTGTCATTGCATCAGGAAATGATGCGAGTGTGGCAATGGCAGAACATATCTGTGGAAGTGAAACAGAATTTGTAAAACGGATGAATGCGCGGGCAAAATCTCTTGGAATGGAGCATACAAATTTTGAGGATTGTTGTGGACTGACCGACTCTGACAATCATTATACGACAGCTTATGATGTGGCGCTGATGTCAAAGGAACTGATTACAAAATATCCTAAAATTCTGGACTATTCTTCGGTCTGGATGGAAACAATTACACACCATACCAATCGTGGGGACAGCGAGTTTGGACTGACAAATACCAATAAACTGATTCGAGGATACGATGGCTGTGTCGGCTTAAAAACCGGAAGTACCAGTAAGGCAAAATACTGTGTTTCTGCAGTAGCAAAGAGAAATGGATTGACGTTAATCAGTGTGATTATGACAGCTCCGGATTATAAAGCACGTTTTCAGGACGGCGCAACACTGTTAAATCTTGGGTTTGCTACCTGCAGTCTTTATGAAGATAAGAGCACTGTGAAAAAGAAAGTTCCAGTTAAAAAATCAGTACAAAGAGAAGGAATTTGTGAAAACAAAAAAAAGTTTTCTTATCTGGACACGGAGGGGAAGTCCCTTTCTAAAATAGAGAAAAAAATACAATTAAAAGAAAGTGTTGAAGCACCTGTAACAAAGGGGATGAAAGCCGGAGAAATACAATATTATCTGGAAAATGAAAAAATTGGAAGTATAGACCTCGTTTTTAGTCAAAATATCAAAAAAGCACGCTACGTCGATTACTTAAAAATGGTGCTTGAGAAATTTTTCAGAAATAGGGATTGAAGTTTAAAAAACATTGGATTATAATGGCTCATGGTAAAAACGAAATGCAGAAAAAGGGGAAGAAAAAATGCAACAGGATATGACAGCCGGAAGCCCGGTCAAGGCCATTTTAATGTTTACGGTTCCGATTTTTGTCGGAAATGTATTTCAGCAGTTTTACAGTATGGTTGATACAATTATTGTAGGTAAGTTTGTAGGAACGACAGCCCTTGCAGCGGTCGGAAGTGTAGGAACTATCATGTTTTTAATTATTGGTTTTATGCTTGGTCTTACTGCAGGCTTTACAGTTTTAACCGCACAGCGTTTTGGTGCGGGAGATATGAAAGGCATGAGAAAAACCGTTGGAAGTGCGGCCACATTGTCGGTAATTATGACGGTAATTATGACGACCATCAGTATGCTTGGGATGAAGCCGTTATTAAAATTTATGAATACGCCATCAGATATTTTTGCGGACGCCTATCACTATATTATGGTAATCTGTGCGGGTATTTTTGCAACTGTATTATATAATCTTTTGGCAAGTATTTTGCGTGCAATTGGAAACAGTCAGATTCCGTTATACTTTTTGATTTTATCTGCACTGTTAAATGTAGTATTAGATTTATTATTAATTATTGTATTTCGTATGGGAGCAGCGGGTGCCGCTTATGCAACTGTAATTTCACAGGGTGTGTCAGGGGTTCTTTGTCTGATTTATATTATAAAAAAGATACCGGAATTAAAATTAGAAAAATCCGATTTTCAGTTAAATGGGCATATTGCAAAAGTTCAGATTGGAATCGGAATCCCGATGGCACTTCAGTATTCTATTACTGCAATCGGAAGCATGATGGTACAGTCCTCTTTAAATGTGTTAGGTTCAGGTGCAGTTGCAGCATTTACGGCAGCAAATAAAATCGAACAGGTTTTAACACAGGCCTATGTCGCTCTTGGAACAACCATGGCAACTTACTGTGCCCAAAACATTGGTGCTGGTAAAGTAAAAAGAATCCGCCAGGGATTTCGTGCAGCAACGATTGGAGGATGGATTTACTCTGTCATAATAGGTCTGCTTCTGGCTTTTGTTGGCAAGTATTGTACCATTTTGTTTGTATCAGGAGATGCAACTGCAATCATGGATCAGGTGGATATTTATTTAAAATGTGTATCTGCATTTTTGTTCCCGCTTACAATTGTAAACGTCTATCGAAATGGAATTCAGGGAATCGGTTATGGATTTTTGCCGATGATGGCTGGTGTTGCAGAACTTAGTGGAAGAGGTATTATGGCAGTGATTGCAGGAAAACAGAGAAGTTATCTTGGAATTTGTCTTGCAAGTCCGGTTGCATGGATTTTTGCTTCCGTTCTGCTTTTAGTGATGTATGTGATTGTAATGAAACAGCAGGAGCGTATTTTTGCAAAAAGAGGTCAGAAATAAAAAGTTTGCGAGAGTACATAAAAAAATAAGAGAGTACATAAGAGAAATTAAGAGAAAAAAGTATTAGCTGAGGAATCGGTTAATGCTTTTTTTTTGAGCGTAAATGCGATACAATGATGTGAGTGTTAAAAGAAAACAATAAAAAACAGACAAAATTAGAAAGAAAAAATAGTAGAAAGAATAAAGAACAGGAAAATAAAATTGAAAAAATTTAAGATTACAAATTATGAGATAACTTCAGAGAAAATAAGCCAGGAACTGAGATTTGTGATGATTAGTGACTGGCATAATGTTATATTTGGAGAGAGAAACAAGCCGGTATTTGAGGCAATTCAAAAAATAAATCCGGATGCCATTTTAATTGCCGGAGATTTGGTACTTGGAAAACAGGAAGCACCGCTTTTGCCGGCATTAGAAAGTTTAAAAGAACTGATAAAGACTGCACCGGTATTTTATGCACCCGGAAATCATGAACAGCGGATGAAACGTTATCCGCAAAATTATGAAGCTTCGTTTTTGGAATACGAGACACAGATAAAAAAGCTGGGGGTTCATTATCTGGAAAACGAACAGGAGGTTCTTTTGGTTAAGGGCGAAAAAATCCAGATTCATGGTCTGAAACTGCCTTATGAGTATTATAAAAAAGGCTCAAAAAAAGCAAAAACAGGTCCAAAGGAAGAAGAATTAAAGACGCTGCTTGGAAAACCGGATGAGAACGAATTTCATATTTTATTGGCACATACACCGAGATATGCAAAAGAATATTTTAACTGGGGAGCAGATTTGACCTTGTCCGGACATTATCACGGCGGAGTTTTAAGACTTCCATTTGGCGGAAAAGGTGCATTAAGTCCGGATTTTGTGCTGTTTCCAAAATACTGTTATGGATTATTTAAAAAAGGAGAACAAAAATTGATTACGGGTTCCGGACTTGGGGAACATACGATTCCAATCCGAATCGCCAATCCGAGGGAACTTGTGGTGATTTCCTGCAAGCCAAAGAGAAAGTAGACTTTTTAAGGAAAATCATGTAAAATTGTGTGAGTTGCTTTGCAGTAAAAAGATTTTAATCTCCGAAGAGTGCATGTAAGATAGTCGAGTGGATATTCGCAATCCGCTTCGCTACTTGCTCGTAATCGAGATAGACAAGAAAGGTGAGAAAGAATGGGAATTCCCGTAAAACTTACGGTGTTTGAAGGTCCTCTTGACCTGTTATTACACCTGATTGAGAAAAATAAAGTAAATATTTACGATATTCCAATCGTTGAAATTACCGACCAGTATATGGATTACATCCATCAGATGGAGCGGGAAGATTTAAATATTATGAGTGAATTTATGGTAATGGCGGCAACTCTGATTTCGATTAAGTGCAAAATGCTCCTTCCAAAAGAAGTGGATGAAGAGGGAGAAGAAAAAGACCCGAGAGAAGAACTGGTGCGTCAGCTTTTAGAGTATAAGATGTATAAATATATGTCCTATGAACTGCGTGATAAGATGGCAGAGGCAGCGAAAAGCATCTATAAGCTTCCATCTCTTCCAAAAGAAGTAGAGGATTATAAAGAGCCGATAGACCCACAGGAATTACTGGCAGGAATGACGCTTGCAAAACTGCATAAAATCTTTGAAGATGTGTTAAGGCGTCAGGAAAATAAGAAAGACCCGATTCGCAGCAAATTTGGAAAAATTGAGCAGGAAGAAGTCAGCCTGCCGGAAAAAATGAGTGATGTGGAACTTTATGCAAGGACACATAAGCAGTTTAGTTTTCGTGAGCTTTTGGGAAAACAGGCAAGTAAATTTCAAGTGGTTGTTACATTTTTAGCAATTCTTGAACTGATGAAAACCGGAAAAATCAGAATTTATCAGGAACATATTTTTGATGATATTCAAATTGCATCGTTGGTATAAGACAGGAAAAATAAATGGAATGTGTTCTCAGAAGTCGAGAATACATAGAAAAATGGGGAGAAAAAAATGGATATTGAACATTATGAAGGCGCAATAGAGGCTCTGCTTTTTGCAATGGGAAAATCGGTCAGCCTCTCTGCGATTGCAAAAGCAATTGGGCATGATACAGAAACGACCCGCAAAATTATTGATAATATGATGCTTTCTTATAATACGGCAAAAAGAGGCATTAAGATTATTGAACTGGAAAATTCTTATCAGATGTGTACCAAAGAAGAGTATTATGATTATCTGGTGAAACTGGCATTACAGCCAAAAAAAGCAAGTCTGTCAGATGTCATGCTTGAAACTCTGTCAATTATTGCGTATAAACAGCCGGTGACAAAGTTAGAAATTGAGAAAATCCGAGGAGTAAAATGCGACCATGCAATCAATAAGTTAATTGAATACAATCTGATTCAGGAAGTAGGCAGGTTAGATGCACCGGGACGTCCGATTTTATTCGGAACAACGGAAGAATTTTTAAGAAGTTTTGGAGTACATGGAATTGAAGAACTGCCGGAACTTGACCCGGTTCAGATAGAAGATTTTAAGGCAGAGGCAGAAGAAGAGATTCAGCTGAAACTGGATGTATAAATTTAAGTTTGAGTATATCTGAGACTTAACGTATGATTTTGAGATAAAACGAAAGTTTTGTAAAAAAGTTCTGATAAAAGTGGGACAGGCATATATTAATAAAAAAGTATGCAGAGAAAAATATGAAAAAAATCTTAAGCATTACTTTCATTTTAGTATTCTTTTGGGGCAGTATTCAAAAGAATCTCCTGCCTGTCTTTGGTGCAGACAATCAGAGTCCCGGAACACTTTATTCGGAATCCGCAGTTTTGATGGATGCAGATTCGGGAAGAATTTTATATGAGAAAAACGGATATGAACAACGACCGATGGCAAGCACAACCAAAATCATGACCTGTATTCTGGCATTAGAGAACGGGAAAGAGGAGGATATCGTCACTGCTTCTGAGTATGCTGCATCAAGACCGAAAGTTCATCTTGGAGTAAGAAAAGGAGAGCAGTTTCGCTTTGGCGACCTGCTCTATTCTCTTATGTTGGAAAGTCACAATGATACGGCGGTCATGCTTGCGGAACATTTAGAAGGTGATGTAGAGACATTTGCGGATAAAATGAATCAGAAAGCAAAAAAAATCGGATGCAGGCATACCTTTTTTATTACTCCAAATGGATTAGATGCCACAAAAAAAACAGGAGAAAATGAGCAGGTTCATTCTACAACAGCGGCAGATTTAGCACGAATTATGCGTTATTGTATTAAGGAATCTCCCCAGAAAGAAGCGTTTTTAAATATTACAAGAACGCAGAGCTATACGTTCTGGGATATAGAAAAAAAACGGAGTTTTTCCTGCAACAATCATAATGCATTTCTTAGTATGATGGAAGGAGCATTAAGCGGAAAAACCGGATTTACGGCAAAGGCAGGCTACTGTTATGTAGGTGCTTTAAAAAGAGAAGAGAAAACTTTGATTGTCGCTCTGCTTGCCTGTGGCTGGCCAAATAATAAAACGTATAAGTGGAAAGATACGGTCAAACTTATGGAGTATGGGTTGAATCAATACGAACAAAAATCATTGTTAGAGCAGGGAACATTTTCGCTGCCAGAAACACTTGTGGTAGAAAATGGACAGGCAGAGAAAATTGGAGGAGCAGCAAGTGTTCCCATAAAAGTGAAGGCTATACAAGACAAAACTCTTTTAATGCGAAAAGGAGAATCGGTTCGAGTCATTTATGAGGGAAAGACAAAATTGTCAGCGCCAATAAAAAAGGGAAGCTGTGTGGGAACTTTAAAGTATATCGTAGGGGACTGCGTATATTTAAGCCGTCCGGTTTATACCGCAAAAAGTGTGAAAGCAATCGATTATAAATGGTGTCTGGAAAAGATTGCAAAGCAATGGACATTTACTTTTCCGGATAACATGGTAGAATAGAAGAAAGAGAAAATTTAAGAAACAAAAAAATTAAGTTTAAGAAGAATTAAGAAGAATGTACTCTTAGAATGGAGGAAAGAATGTCAGTAACAGTAATGAGTTTTTCCGGAGTCTATAAGGAACAGGAATTTTATCAGAGTAAGCGAATAGATAAGCGTGTGGAAGCAGAACAGGTGGAAGAGACAAACTGTTACTGTACCGAAGAAGCAGAAGAAAAAATTAAAAAGTTGATAGAACCTTACCCTGAAAAAGGGATTCATTTTCTGGATTCAGGAAACTATCATTATGTGACAAAATTCTGGATGGAAAAGCTAACAAAACCATTTGCACTGGTTTTGTTTGACCAGCATACCGATATGCAGGAGGCAGCGTTTTTCGGACTTCTTTCCTGTGGAAGCTGGGTAAGGGAAGCACTTGAACAAAATGAACTGTTAAAAGCAGTCTGTGTGGTTGGACCTCCACAAAAGTCAATAGAAGAGGTTTTTAAAAGCAGCAAAGAAGAACCTTGGATAGACAAAGTCTGTTTTGTTTCAGGAGAAGAATTAGAAGCGCACAGACAAACGGCTTATGACGAATTTTTAAAAGAAAATTCTATTCCGGTTTATCTTTCGATTGATAAAGATATTTTAAGAGAAGAAGATGCTTCTGTAAACTGGGACCAGGGAAAGACAAGTCTCGAAGCATTACTGGCACTTGTAAAAAGCTGTTTTGAAAAACAAACCATTGCAGGTGTAGATATCTGTGGAGAAAATGCGAAAAAAGAGGGAAACTGGGAAGTTTCGGAAGTTGAAAAAAACAACAAGACAAATTTGATTCTGTTAGAAAAAATCGGACAGTGGATGAAAGAACAGGAAGTGAATCGTTGAAAAGGGAAGAAGAATTAGACCGGAAATTTCTGACAAGCGGTCAGGAAAAAGTAAAACTGGAAATTGCATTGATGCGGTATTTTGAACTGGCAAAAGATAAAAATAAAGATTTCTTATCGGAAATGGAACAGACTTATCAGAACTATCTGCTTAAGCGGTTTCGTCCGGCAATGGAAACCTTATTAGAACAAAAAGAGAACAAAAAAATGAGACAACTATTTTTGCAAAAAAAGATGAGTCAGGGGCTTTTAGAAGAGTTACTTTTGATGGCATCAAAAGCACATAATACAGAAGCATTCTTATGGCTTTTAGAACAAAAACAGGCTCTGTATGGGTTTGAAAAAGGGGATATGGAATTATGAGGCAGGCAGAAGAAATTTCTAAGGATATCTGGAAACTGGCAAAGCAGGAAATTTCTTGTGCCTGCCCGTTTTTTGCTCCTCTATTAGAAAAGATAGAAATTTTGGGGCAAAATGAGCGCAAAAGTTACGGTCTGGATGGATTCCGGATGTGGTATGAACCGTTTGAACTTTTAAATACTTATCAGGAGCAGGGAAGAAAAAAAATCAATCGTATGCTTCTACACAGCCTGTTTCATCTTTTGTATCTGCATCTGGCAGAAAAAAAGCGGGAGGAAACACGCTGGAATCTGGCATGTGATTTAGTGACAGAGTATACGATTGACTGTTTAAAACTTCCGTATCTGACAGGAGAAATGGAAGAACAGAAAAAAGAAATCTATCAGAACTTCTGGAAAGAGGGAGAGGGAAAAACGGCAGGACAAATTTATGAAAGGTTGAGCCAATATTCAGACACAGAGATAAAAAACTGGGAGCGGATTTTTGCATCCGACTCTCATGAACTTTGGCGCAAACTGACCGAAGAAGAAATAGAAGGGTTAAAAACACAGTGGGAAAAAATCATTGCAAAGACTGGTTCAGAAGGGGGATTTAGTAAAAATAAAGCGGGCACGCAAAAAGGGACAACAAAAGAGTGGTATGAACTGCAAAAGAAGAAAAGACGGGATTATCATCGATTTTTACAGCGCTTTTCAATCAAACGCGAAGAAGTACAGGCAGATTTGGACAGTTTTGATTATATTCCGTATCATTATGGACTCTGCATGTACCAAAATATGCCGTTTATTGAGCCTTTAGAGTATACAGAAACAAAGCGGCTGGAGGAACTTGTCATTGCGATTGATACCTCAAGTTCCTGTTCAAGAGAAATGGTGCAGTTTTTTTTAGAGGAAACAGCAGGGATGCTGGGAAATCAGGAAAATTTCTTTAAAAAATTTACGGTTTATTTAATCCAGTGCGACAGTTTTATTCAGGATGTGGTATTAATTACAAGCATGGAAGAGTGGAAACGATACAGCAGGAAAATAAAAATTCAGGGAAGAGGCGGAACGGATTTTCGACCGGTATTTGAATACATAGAAACGTTAAAACAAAAGAAAAAACTAAAGCATCTCAAAGGATTGATTTATTTTTCAGATGGAGATGGGATTTTTCCGAATCAGGAACCGGATTATGAAACTGCGTTTGCGTTTTTAGGAGAACCAAAAGAAAACGTAAAAATTCCAAAATGGGTTCTTTCTTTAAGTTTAAGCAGGACAAAATAAAATTAAATTTCAAAGTCTGGAATAGAAAGGGTCTAAATATACAGAAAAAAAGAAAAGAGGAAAAAAGATGAACATTGCGCAGGCAAAAGAAGAAATTAAAAATACTGTACGGATCTACACAAGAAAAAATGAAGACGGAAGTTATAAAATAGCTCCCGTTCATCAGCGACCGGTGCTGTTGATTGGACCTCCGGGGATTGGAAAGACAGCAATTATGGAACAGGTGGCAGAGGAATGTGGGATAGGTCTTGTTGCCTATACCATTACACACCATACGAGACAAAGTGCAGTAGGACTGCCATTAATTAAAAACGAAGTATTTGGTGGAAAAGAATACGCGGTGACCGAATATACGATGAGTGAGATTATTGCATCGGTTTATCAGTGTATAGAAAAACAGGGATATAAAGAAGGAATTTTATTTATCGATGAAATTAACTGTGTCTCAGAGACGCTTGCACCGACTATGCTTCAGTTTCTTCAGTGTAAAACATTTGGCACACATAAGATTCCGGATGGCTGGGTCATTGTGGCAGCGGGAAATCCGCCACAATACAATAAATCAGTTCGAGAGTTTGATATTGTAACATTAGACCGTGTAAAACGGATTGAGGTAAAAGAAGATTATTCTGTATGGAGAAATTATGCACTCAAAAATAAAGTACATCCATCGATTATTGCCTATCTTGACTTAAAAACCGAACAATTTTATAAAATCGAAGCCACGGCAGATGGCTATGCATTTGTAACGGCAAGGGGTTGGGAAGATTTATCCAGAATTTTATGGATGTATGAAGAATCAGAGTTTGAGATTACTGTAGAATTTTTATTTGAATATCTTCAGCATGAAGAAGTTGCAAGAGGTTTTTTAGGATTTTATCAGCTTTGTAAAAGGATTAAAGAAGAATATGGGCTGATGCAGATACTAGAGGGAACGATAGGTGAAGAAGAGTTAGAGAAAGAAATTTTAAAACTCAAAGAGACAGAGTTTGATGCAAGAGTTGCAATCCTGACTTTTTTGAGTGATGGAATTCATCAAAAAATAGAAAGTTATGATAAAAAAGAACAGAAAGTCCGGATTCAGTATCAGGAAGCAAAAACACTTCTGGAGCAATTAGAAAACAAAAAAGAGACAGATCGTTTTTCTGAACTGTTAGATAGGAAAATTGAGCAGGAAAAACATGCTTTTTTGGTAAAAAAAGAGCAGGACTTACTGACAAAAGAAGAGAAATGGGAAAAAGAACAACAAAGAGAATGGCTTGAGGAATTAAAAAATGCGTGGAAACAGTCTGGAACGAAGAGCGGAACAGAACAAGAACTCATTCGTGCCTGTTTTAATCAGAAAAGAGAAGTACAAAAACAGGAAAAAGAAAAAATGCAGGAAATTTTAGAACGAGCTTTTGACTTTGCAGGGCGTGCATTTGGAGATGGGCAGGAAAGCGCAATGTTTGTGGAGCGGCTCTCGATGGATGAACGTATTTTAAAATTTATTCAAAAAAATGGATGTAGTGCATATCAAAAAGCCGGAGCATGCATACAGGCAGAAGAACGTGAAGAGGAACTTCAAAACGAAATCCAGAAATTGACAAATTTCTTACAAAAATAACTTGACTATTTTTGTCCAATTTATTATAATACACTTAACGAGAAAAATTATCAAAACAAAAACAGAAATTGAATCTGGATAAAAAAGTTGAGTTACAGGAGGAAAAAAAGAATGAATGGATGTTTTGGATGTAACACATGTGCAAGTGCAGATAAACCACTGGAGGGATTTATCAGAAACCTGCCAATGGAAACTTCTCATCATAGAGTAGAGGGACAGAGTACAAAATGTGGATTTGGACTTCAGGGAGTCTGTTGTCGGCTGTGTTCCAATGGTCCTTGTAGAATTACCCCAAAAGCGCCAAGAGGAATTTGTGGTGCAACGGCGGACGTCATTGTAGCACGTAATTTTCTGCGTGCAGTTGCAAGTGGTTCCGGCTGCTATATTCATATCGTTGAAAATACTGCATTAAATGTGAAGAAAACAGCAATGGAAAAAGGAGAAATCAAAGGAGAACGTTCCCTTAAAAGACTTGCAGATGCATTTGGTATCCAGGGAAAAGATAAATGGGAAACAGCACAGATTGTTGCCGAAAAAGTAATTGCTGATTTATATAAACCAGAATATGAAAAAATGGAGCTGGTTGAAAAATTAGCTTATGCACCTCGTTTTAAAAGATGGCAGGAACTTGGAATCCTGCCAGGTGGAGCAAAAAGTGAAGTGTTCCATGGTGTGGTAAAATGTTCTACAAACTTAAACTCGGATCCTGTTGATATGCTGACAGACTGTTTAAAACTTGGTATTTCTACAGGATTATATGGATTGACTTTGACCAATCTTTTAAATGATGTTCTGCTTGGAGAACCGGAACTTCGCATGGCACCGGTTGGACTGCGTGTAATTGACCCAGATTATATTAATATTATGATTACCGGACATCAGCACACTATTTTTGTTGATTTACAGGAAAAACTGATTTCAAAAGAAGCAGTAGAAAAAGCAAAAGCAGTTGGTGCAAAAGGCTTTAAATTAGTGGGATGTACCTGTGTGGGACAGGATTTGCAGCTTCGTGGTTCTCACTATACAGAAGTATTTGATGGACATGCAGGAAATAACTATACCAGTGAAGCAGTCCTTGCAACCGGTGCAATTGATGCGGTAATTTCTGAGTTTAACTGTACCCTTCCGGGAATTGAGCCTATTTGTGACAGTTTAAAAATTAAACAAATTTGTCTGGATGATGTGGCAAAAAAAGCAAATGCTGAATTAAAACCATTTGTATTTGAAGAACGTGAAACACAAAGCATGGAAATCATTGATGAAATTATAGAAGCTTATAAAGAAAGAAGAGGAAACGTAGAATTTAATCTGATGCCGGAACATGGAAATGACCATACCTTGACCGGAGTCAGCGAGTTGTCTTTAAAAGATTTCCTTGGCGGAAACTGGAAACCATTAATTGATTTAATTGTAGCCGGAGAAATCAAAGGAATTGCAGGTGTAGTCGGCTGTTCCAATCTGACAGCAGGCGGACATGATGTGTTATCTGTAGAGCTGACCAAAGAACTTATCGCAAAAGATATCCTTGTCTTAACTGCTGGATGTTCTTCAGGTGGAATTGAAAACTGTGGTCTTATGACACCGGAAGCCGCAAAGCTGGCAGGTCCGAAACTGCGTGCAGTCTGTGAAAAATTAAATATTCCTCCGGTGTTAAATTTTGGTCCATGTCTTGCAATCGGACGCCTGGAAATTGTGGCAACAGAACTTGCAGAAGCAATCGGCGTAGATATTCCACAGCTTCCACTGGTGCTTTCCGCAGCACAGTGGTTAGAGGAACAGGCACTGGCAGATGGCTGTTTTGGACTGGCACTTGGACTTCCACTTCATCTTGGACTTCCGCCATTTGTAACCGGAAGCAAAATCGTAACCAAAGTATTAACGGAAGATATGAAGGAACTGACCGGTGGTCAGGTGATTATCAATGCTGACGCAAAAGAAAGTGCGGATATTTTAGAAAAAATCATAGAGGAAAGAAGAAGTGCATTAAACATCTGATAAAGGAGGGAACAGAAAATGAGACGAATTATGATTGATTCAGCTAAATGCGATGGCTGTAAAAGCTGTTCTCTTGCATGTATGCAGGCACATCGAGAAACACCGGGAACAATCTATGACTTAGATGTAACAGACTGCGCAAATGAATCCCGAAATTTTATTTATAAAAATCAGAAAGGCGGATATACTCCGCTTTTCTGCCGACACTGTGATAAACCGGAGTGTGTTATGTCCTGTATGAGCGGGGCGCTTACCAAAGATGAAAAGACAGGTCATGTCCAGTATGATGAGACAAAATGTGGTTCTTGCTTTATGTGTGTGATGAATTGTCCATATGGCGTGTTAAAACCGGATGAAAAGACAGGAATGAAAATTATAAAATGCGACTTCTGTATTGGAAAAGGAGAAGATCCAAGTTGTGTAAAAGCCTGTCCAAAAGAAGCAATCTGGGTAGAGGAGGTGTAGCAGATGAAGTATGTAATTATTGGTGTTGGAGCAGCAGGAATCATGGCTGCAAAGACAATACGAAAAGCAGATAAAGAATCTTCTCTTACTATGATTTCTCTCGATGCCCAGGTTCACTCAAGATGTATGCTGCATAAATATCTTTCTCATGAAAGAAATGAAAAACAGTTAAGTTTTATTCCGGAGAATTTTTTTGAAGAAAATCAGATTATCTGGAATAAAGCACAGAGCGTAAAACAGCTTCATGTAAAAGAAAAGCAGGTCGAACTTTTAGACGGAACAAGAGTTGAGTATGATAAACTTTTAATCGCAACAGGCGCAAACAGTTTTATTCCTCCGGTTGGAAATTTAAGAGAGGCAAAAAATGTCTTTGGTCTTCGACATTTAAGTGATGCACAGGCAATTGACCAATCTGCCAAAGAAGCGGAGAATATTGTTATTATCGGTTCAGGTCTGGTTGGGCTTGACGCAGCTTATGGTCTGATGGAAACAGGAAAGAATGTTTCAATTGTTGAAATGGCAGACCGGATTCTTCCGGTACAGCTTGATAAGACAGCAGCAAAAGAATATCAGAAACGTTTTGAATCTGCAGGAGCTAAGTTTTATCTTGGAAGAAAAGCAGCAGAAACAAAAATGGATGAGAACGGAAAAATTACGACGGTTATTTTGGACAATGGAGAAGAATTAAAATCGGATTTGATTATTGTGGCAGCCGGAGTGAGAAGTGCAACAGCAGGTTTTGAGACAGAGGAAATCATAGTCGACAGAGGCATGAAAGTAGATGAGTTTATGCAGACAGGAGCAAAAGATGTCTATGCAGCGGGAGATGTAACCGGACTTTCCGGAATCTGGCCAAATGCTCAGAAACAGGGAGAAACCGCAGCACTTAACATGATGGGCGGACGTGTCCCTTATACGGATCGCTTTGCCGCTAAAAACACGATTAATTTCTTTGGATTAAATTCACTTTGCGTTGGCGAAATTGTACCGAAAGAGACAGATGTGGTGATTGCAAGAGAAGATGCTTCTAACTATAAAAGAGTTATCATCCGAGATGGAAAAGTAGCAGGAGTACTGCTTCAGGGAGATATTTCCCATGCAGGAATCTGGCAGTACCTGATTAAAAATCAAATTTCGGTAGCGGGTATCAAAAAAGATATTTTTGCGCTGAATTTCAGTGATTTCTATGGAATCAAAGAAAATGGAGAATATGTCTGGAATTTTTAAAAAAGGGTTGACAAAGTCCGTATTTTCTGGGTATACTTTGTTTGTCTTAAGACAGAAATTTCAGATAGAAAAAAGCAGTGAGAGGAACAAGTAGTCACCGAAGGAATCTACAGAAAGTAGCCGGAAGATGAGAGGCGCAGAAAAACATTGGAAGATGAATACATCCTTAAGCTTTGCACCGAATGGCAGAGTTGCTTAGTAGGCTGTAACGGAGTGGCACTCGTTATTGTGCTCAAGTATCGCAAAAAAGCTGTACTTATAGAGGCAGGAAATGTGAGTTTTCTGCAAATAAAGGTGGTAACACGAAAGTGATAGACTCTCGTCCTTTTTAGAAAGGATGAGAGTTTTTTTATATCAAAAAAAGGAGAAAAAACAATGAAAATCTATGAAGAATTAGTTGCCAGAGGTTTAATTGCTCAGGTAACAGATGAAGAAGAAATCAGAGAACTGGTAAACAATGGAAAGGCAACATTTTACATTGGATTTGACCCGACCGCAGACAGTCTTCATGTTGGACATTTCATGGCATTGTGTCTGATGAAACGTCTGCAGATGGCAGGAAACAAACCGATTGCCTTAATCGGAGGCGGTACAGGTATGGTTGGAGATCCATCCGGTCGTACGGATATGCGTCAGATGCTGACAGAAGAAACGATTCAGCATAACTGTGATTGTTTTAAGAAACAGATGAGTCGTTTTATTGACTTCTCAGATGACAAAGCAATGATGGTAAATAATGCAGATTGGCTGATGAAATTGAATTATGTTGAAGTATTACGAGAAGTTGGTTCTTGTTTTTCTGTCAATAATATGCTGCGTGCAGAATGCTACAAACAGCGTATGGAGAAAGGATTAAGCTTTCTGGAATTTAACTACATGATTATGCAGAGTTACGATTTCTACATGTTATACCAGAAATACGGATGTAACATGCAGTTTGGCGGAAATGACCAGTGGAGCAATATGCTTGGCGGTACGGAACTGATTCGTCGTAAATTAAATAAAAATGCCTATGCAATGACCATTAATCTGCTCTTAAACTCCGAAGGAAAGAAAATGGGAAAAACGCAGTCCGGAGCTGTATGGCTTGATCCGAATAAGACTTCTCCGTTTGACTTCTATCAGTACTGGAGAAATGTAAGTGATGCTGATGTATTAAAATGCCTGCGTATGCTTACATTCCTGCCGTTAGAACAGATTGACGAAATGGATAAATGGGAAGGAAGCCAGTTAAATCAGGCAAAAGAAATTTTAGCTTATGAACTGACCGGACTTGTACACGGAGAAGAAGAGGCAAAGAAAGCGCAGGAAGGTGCAAGGGCATTATTCTCTAAAGGAAATGCAGCAGATATGCCGACAACAGAAATCGAAGAGGCAGATTTAACAGAAGGAGAAGTGGACTTAATTACGCTGCTTCAGAAGAGTAATCTTGCGTCTACCCGTTCTGATGGCAGACGTGCCATCGAACAGGGTGGGGTTTCCATTGATGGTGAAAAAGTAACGGACATTAAATTCATGGTTGCAAAGGAAAACCTGGAAGGTGACGGTGTTGTTATCAAAAGAGGTAAGAAGAAATTTGCAAAAGTAATTTTAAAGTAAGATAAAAGTAAGATAAAAAAGCAACTGTTTTTGTCTTTTTTTCAGAAAGAAGAAAGGCAAAAATGGTTGCTTTTTACTGTATGGTGTGATAGTCTGATATCACAAAGCAAAAGGCGGATTGAACAAAAAACATTCGCAGCAAATCAACAGAAATCTATTCATTTTATTCAATTACAAAATCAAAGATGAAATCTCATCGATTATCCACAATATAAAACTTTATCAAAAAAACGATACTGCTTCTATCCGCCTGAAACAGGAGGTCAATCTATGAAAAAAACAGGAATTATTTTTAATGGACTTAAAGTACGTCAAAAGCAAAGACAGATATGTGAAGAGCCAGAAGAAAATGCCATCCGTGAAGAAAATGCTTATGAAGTCAAAGAAAAAGAAGTCTGTCTTGATGTGACTTATTTTCTTACGTTTGCAGTGGTACATAATCCGGTATGCAAAGGTAAGATGAAACAATTTTCAGTTCTTCAGATTTTACATTATCAAAAGTTATTCGAAGCATCCAAATATCATGGAGAGTATTTTTTATCCTGTCTTGGATATGAAGAATATTATTATGCCCAGATCGTGCTTGGAATGTTGTTTGAAATTCGAGAGGGCGAGAAAAAAGAGGCAAAAAAGAGTTATGAGAGTTTGATTGAGATGATAACGGCAGGCTGGTGTGAGGTCAGAGAGGAACTGTTTGAAAGACCAAGTGTAAAGTTTCATAAGATTCAAGAATGGGCAGGTCTGTATACGGAACAGCCGGCAATGGGCTTAAGTCAGCTTTGTATTGTATATCTGTTGGCAGAAGTCTTTCAGGTGAAGATTCTTCCTGACACAAATTCTGCCCTGTTGTTTCAATGTATGTTAGATAGAAATGCTATTTGGAACAGTCCAAAAGCAGAGGTTATGGAATATCCATTTCAAAATGCCAAAGCAGAACAAAAAAGTATGGAATTTTTACGAATTTTAAGAAAACAGATGAAGTATCCATATCGGGCAATTACCGGATTTTTAAATAAAAAAGAAGAAGAGTTTGATTATTACCTGCAGAATTTGTTCCATTTAGGAGAAATTGACCGGAATGTGATTTGTGGAGAGAAAATTGATAAACAGACATTTGAGATTTTAACGGAACTTGGAGGATTTGAAAATGAGCAGAGTTTAAAAGAATATGTCTATTCTCTTTATATTGTGTTGTTAAGTCAATATGTGTCAAAATGTCTGAATTATCTAAAAGTTCAGAATCCGGCAGTATGGGAAACAAAACGAATGGAAATGCAGGACAGGGAGGAAATTTTACTAAAAAAGATAGCGGAGCTGGAAAAAAGAAGTTGACAAATGAAAAAATGAGGACTATACTTATAACAAATTTAGGCGAATAGCACTTTAAACCGTTGAACAAGAGGAGTAAATAAAGAAATCCGTTAAAGCAGAGAAATCTGTTACAGAGAGTTGTAGATGGTGGAATTACAGCAATGTGAATTTTTATTGAATGGACTTGTGAGGGCAGCTTGAAATTTGAAAAAAAGTAGACGCTGACGGGAAAT